>Ga0206964_10002_pt1 | contig 79734 bp, 72 predicted proteins | sample Alteio_BWOrgHeat_25_FD_152980 | JGI IMG/M metagenome (GOLD analysis project Ga0206964, IMG submission 152980) | Enriched cells from forest soil in Barre Woods Harvard Forest LTER site, Petersham, Massachusetts, United States -... | ecosystem: Environmental > Terrestrial > Soil > Temperate forest >...
TTTTTTCACCGGGGCCATTTTTTGGCTAAAAACCGTAAAAAAGTACCGAAATCGTAAAAAATCTGTCAAATGCGGTGTTCCAGCGGGGGTTTGCGGAACACTACAAGCGTTCCGGGGCGGGAATTTTAGGGCGGCAGGAGGCTCTTTGCGTCACCCTTTTATGTCACCGCAGGGTCTCTGGAACAGTACCCTGCGTTCCCTCTGGGGGACCCTGCGGTGACGGGAGAACGGTAAACACTATTCCTCCGTGTGGCCCGGCACAATGGCATGCAGCTCATGCACATCCGACTTTGGTTTTTTCGGGTTGCCGTGCTGGTGCTGCAAATATGCGGGAACATCATTTTCGTGGGGTGCTTCCTCCCTGTTCCTATATAAAAACCACGTTAATGCACCGGCGGCCGCGGCCACTACACCTATGCCTGCCGCAATCCACAAACCGGTGTTATTTTGTTTTTTAAATAAAATATCCATAAGTTTTATAATTTATACAAATAACAGCCTGCCATAAATTTGGTTTTCGGGGTTTTTATTTTGTTTTTCCGCCGGGGGCCATGGCCATCCATTACAGCACCCCCCCCGCCGCTGTTGCGTGTTGTCACCAACAGCCGGAGCGTTTACGGACAACCTGAAGCTTTTTAACCCCCCTCGAATCCGGGAGGTTTAAAACTATGATAGTGTTGCGTGTTTGGTGGAACCGCATTTACCTGCCAACTAATAACCTGGCTGCCGGTAGGCAGGCTGCTAACTGAAATAAGGGCGTTGCCCCCGCTGGTAGAAGCGTGGGCCCGTGCTTTTTGCTCATACGCCTGCGAGGCCTTAGGCGCGAAGGCCGGTATCCGCGCCAATCACTAACGCGGGGATACTGTCTGGAAGTTTCAAACATCGAATGGCGTGGAGAGAAAGCATCAAAGTGGTGAGGTCTGCAAAACATCAGTTATGCGGGTTCGAGATATCAATCATATATACTATAAGAATTGTTTTTAATAAAAGTGTTTTTTATCTTTATAAAAACCCTTGACCTATGTTTTCACTTGAAAAAACCATTGAAGAAATCACGACGTTTGTAAAGAACTTTTTTAGAACGATTTATTACACCTTTTTTCACTCACCAGATTTATTCGAGCCAAACGCTAATCATCGTCTAATCAGACCTTCCCTTTACATGGCGATCTGTATGTTTTTTTGTTTTGGCTTTCAGAACCTAAACCCGGCGTTAAAATACTCCGGAAAGCTTAATAAAGTTCTGGACAATTACCTCAGATTTTATGAAAAGTCCGCTATCGAAAATCATTTGCTTTACGTTCTTCCGCTGGCACTTATCTTATGGGCATTAGTGACGGGAGTATGCGAAGTTTTACACCTTGGCGATTTTTGGTCGAAGGTATTTAAACGGGTAATTTTTTATTGGATCGGGAATGGGTTTTTATTAGCCACTGTCAATAGTATTTTTTGGGCCATCATTAACAACTACCCTTTTGACGCAGGTGGTGCTACCGGGAAAATAATTGACATCTCAATCAATATTTTACCCCGCCTTTATTTTTGTGCTCCTGTTATAATAATTTTAATAATAATAGTTTTAAAACGATCCTCTATTACCATATCGATATGGTTTCGATTGTTATCGATGCCGGCTATTTTATTCCTTGCGCTATTTTATTCACTCAATTTAACTTCAATAGTGGCAGATTTTATGGATGCGTCCGAAAAAACATTGGAAGTATACAGCGAAGATGGGGACAAGCGATTTAAAATAACCAAAAACTGTGTAGATAGTTGTCAAAAAGTTGCGCTTTCAACACGGATATTTTTTAAGAATATGGGCAAATCTGATTTTTTTATACGTAAGGATGTTGATACGCTAACGTTAACAGAGTTAAGAAAAGACGAAAATGACACTTCAGCAAAGACGATTAATTTCAAATTGAATAAAATAGATGAGGATCCAAAAAAAGAAATAAGAGTCCTTAAAACCGGCGAAACCTGCATATTGGATTATCTCGATACTGTATCTGCAAAAGAGTGGCAATTTTGGTGGGAACATACATTGCCTGCAAAACACTTACCCGGAGTAAAAGGGCGGTTTGAATACATTACAACATGGACAGAGGTCGGCTCCTTCTTTTATAATGAAGAGGTCGAGATCACGCAAACGCCCGATACAATAAAGAAAGAAAAAAGTAAATAATAACAAGACTTTAGGCGTCGTCGCAGGGTTTGTTGTTAGTCGATTTTTTATCGACGCAAATTGGGCATAACCCATTATTCCAATTCGTATTTAATGTCAGTATAAAATAATCTAACTTTTATACCGAAAATTGTTTCTCCTGGCAAATTTTTGATAAGAGCATATTTTGTTATTAGCTTACGCTTATTCTTTCTATTAAAATTTACAAATGGGATTTTGCTTTCGATAAAATCGGGGTTAAACTCCCAAATTAGTCCGAGACACGATACGCTATTCAAAAACAACAACGCTTGTTCGTATGTCGATAATTGGGCCCTTAAAATTTTAACATATGAGTATTTTTGTTTCTCCGATAAACCCTTGTGACGGTCTACAAATTTCACTGTTTGATATAAATGTCTAAAATAATGGCCAAGTCGAAACTGATGTCCTCCGTAATATTTTTTAAAATTTATATGGTAATCACCAAAATCTAAGAACATGTTTTCAGTTTCTCCCATTACTTCATCAATCGTATAATTCGGGTTTTTATTCGCTCGAAAATTATAGATGTACTTAATAATTTGATTTTTGTTATCTATGCTTTTTCTTTTGGAAAGCGCCCGCCATTTTTTCCAAATAACTTTTTCAATTAAAACCGGTTTCAATTTTAAATAGTTGATTATTTGAGATGTAAATTCCTTTTTATATTTTTTGCTAAATAATCTTTCCAAAATTAAAACACCTTCAGCTGAAAGTCCATAGAACATTATACAATAGGCAATATCAATTGACGCTATCAATTTTAGGTTTATCCTATTTTTTTTTACCTCATCAATGGATTGAATAAAGCTTAGATGTGTTGATGTAAAAATTGAGGTTTCTTGGTTGACGTTTATATATTGTTTTATTTCATTCCTGCATTGCAGAAATTGTTCAAAAACAGCTCTAAATACTTTTCTACTCTCGTAAATAACAGGATCAATTTCTTGATCAATATTATCTAAATCATTTTTTTCGTATACTGTGTATTTTAACTCCTCAACATTTTCTCGGTGAAACTTTACGAGTTCAAAAAAATTACTTTCGAATCTTTCAATTGTATTTGATTTAGATTGATCTGCTAAGGTGATAATAAGTATTATGAAGCCTGCCAATGAAAACAGTGTTCCTATTACACCACCGATAAAATCCCCCACTTCTCCAGACTTGTCAACCAATACGTGGCCGGTGTCTTCAATCGTATATTCATGAGATAATAAGCAAAAAAATCGGTACGCGACGATGATGCCAGCTATAACAAGCAACATTGAAAAAAGAGTAAAAAGTTTTTTCATAGCTCAATAAAGAGTTTGGTTCACCAACTTCCCTTCAAAACCCATGTATTAAAATACATCGCCTTGAGGCTTCGGCTTGCTGCAGGCAACTGGTTATGGTTTCTTCCGTTTTATCGAATAGACTCAAGAATACCATTTTAACAACATTTAAAGGAACATCTCAAATGTTGTGTTTATTTTTCGGGCACACAACCCGTTAAAACACCCATTTTATTTGATAATAAACAATTTGTTAACACAAATACTTGAGTGCAACGAATCTTATTCCTACAACACACACTCAAAAATTCCGATTACTTGGACATAGCTAAGTTCATCTTCTGTTATGACAATATCGGTATACCCCGAATCATTGGACAATGGTTTTAAAATAATCGATTCATGCGTCCATTGATCTGCATCGATATTCTTTTTACTCCAATATTCCTTAACAGTATAGCCTGAGCCAAAATCCGGATCCTGGATATTCGTATGTTCAACCAAAACAATTTTTCCATTCCTAGACCCACCGGTATATTTCCGAAATAAACAAATCGAGCCGTTGGGGATAACTTTATTCATCGATTCTCCCAGAACTGTACATGCAAAGAGGTCTTTAGCTGTTTTATATTGTGCGGGCAATTGTACCCAATCTAATTCGTTCATGTTTACATTTTGCAGCTCGCTAAAACTACCAGCAGCAGCTCTCAAATCAAAAACAGGAACTGAATTTTCAAATTGAATGGCACTTACTTTCGGAGGATAATTGATGATTTCCTTTGTTTGGAATTTATCGATATGCCTTGCAAAATATTCTCTTAAATTTTTATCACAGACATATACATAGGTTCCTTTAATACCTCTCAACATTATTGTTTTGTATATATTGATGATGAAATCTTTTAGCACGGCCGGATCATGAATCGTGATTTTACCATTTTTATCATGATAGTTTTCTCTTATAATTACTATTTGGTTTTTTACTTTATCATAGGTAATCTCATTGCCAAATATTATCCCGGCGTAATTTAAGTCGTATCCTTGAGTCGTGTGAATGCATCCGACTTCGTTTATCGCATTTGGAGAATTTATAAAGTCAATAGGAACACTATTCCATTTAAGTTGAGCGCTTTCAATTTTTATATCGTAAAGGTTATTAATCTTATCACGATTTTTTTTCTTGTTCGAAATCCAGGGCCATGAAAACCCTGCGATCAATCGTGATAACCCATTTTTAGAATCCCTGAGCTTTATCTCATTAATCATCTCCTCAATAGCGTCAAAAAGTAAAAATTCATATTCTTTTGAATTATAAATTTTTTCATGAGGGTCTATTTGGCAATTAAGAAGATTGTCAACATACCGAACATATCCATTCCCACCTTTAACTCTGAATTGAGAGCTTAAGTAATCGATTTTTGTTGAGGGGTATGACTTTAGTTTATCAAAATCTTCCTTTTTAACGTCCGATGGTTTAACTGATTGATTTTCGTCATAAAATAATATTGCCTTGTCAGATTGTTGAGTTACCCATTCTAATTCGCTGCAACTTTTTTTATCCAAACCCAATTTCGAGCAAGTAATGTCAAAATCTCGATAATATGACCCTAAATTTACTCTTCTTCGTAACCTATGGGATTCATCTACAACAATAATATCATAGTGATCATCGGCCAATTTTGTGGGGCCAATAACCATATTAGCATTTAAGTCTTTTATGTTTTTGAAAACCTTTTGAATGGTTGATCGAAATGAAGTCATTGGTATAACCAAGGCCATTTTGGGATTTGGGTATCTTTCTTTTAACTTAATGATTGTTTCGATGAACTCATCTTCCTCATCACCAAATTCTTTAAAATTAAAATCTTCATTTTTAGTGTTCAACAACTTAAATAGAAAAATAGCTAAAATCGTTTTTCCAGTGCCTGCGCCGCCCTCAATAACAATATTTTCAAAATCTTTATCTAACAACCCCTTAAGTATCTTAAGTAATCCATTTCTTTGATCGAAAGAAAGACTTTTGTATGGCGAGTATTTAAATAAATCCGAATTATCAATTTGTTCGATTGCATTTTTGGCAATACCTTCCGCTCGTAACTTTTGCCAAATCGACTTGAAAATATCCCAATAAACTTCTTTCTTTTGATAGTAGTTATGGTTAGCTAGCCCAAGGTTTCCATTCAACAATTTATATTGCCCGTCCCCGGAAATATATTTTATTAAATTCGATTCAATGTCCAACGTCGCTGATTTATTGAATTTTTCGCTTGTAATTAAATGAACGATTGATAATTGGTTTTTGGTGCTATTGGATAAATGGCTGGTTAATCTGGCATAGGTATCAGTAGTTTCACCAACATAGGCAACTTTTATACTTCCATCGCTTAGGATATAGACGATTGGCCACAGGTCTTTTGCTGAATGAAAATTTTGCAGCTCATAAAATACATTAGGATTGAAATCGTACCGTTTTACCTCAAAGGAATTATTTGTTATCATAATTCGTTGTATTTTTTTGCGGTCCCTTTAGCTTTATCTACCGGATATTTTTCAGCGTTTTTCTTTATTTTTTCTAACACAATCTCTTTTACATCAAACCCATATTTTTCGGCTAAAAGGAATGCGAAGGCAAACACATCCGCTAATTCTTCTTTGATTTTTTCTTTGTTGGCATCTTCTGCATTTTTCCATAAAAACAATTCTAACAACTCTCCTGCTTCAACATTTATAGCCAGTGCCAAATCTTTAGGATTGTGAAATTGCTCCCAATCTCTTTCGTTCCGAAATTTTAAAAGTGTTTGAATTATCTCTTCCATATGCATCAATGCTCTTTAACCTCCATTTGTGGCCACAGGTACAAGTTAATTATTTTTTTAATCAGGCATACAAACATAGCAAAATCAATTTCGCTTCGCTGTGCGAACTTTCTTAGTCGAACACTAATGCCCACGTTAGCGATTGCAACGGATACTCCCCCAACATAGTTGGAGACGCCTAATGCCCGTGCAGTATGATCCCGATATGCATCGGAACAGGTTTCCAAGCGCGGCCCCGTTTCTACCAACGGGGCAACGCCCAAATTATAAATCAAAAGTATGGAGTACAAAACTAAAGTCGGGTTTCCCGGGGAGTTTCCCGTTTGATGCTGCACCAGCTTTGCAGATGGCAATTCGATATATCGCCCTTCCAGGGCTTTAAAAATGATTTTCTATTTCTTTTCATAGGCCGGTGGCTTATGCATTTGGATGGGGCCCTTTCAGGGCTGGGGAAAAAGACATGTCTATCACCAGCCAGGCAGATGGCAATTTGATATATCGCCCTTTCAGGGCTGTAAAAAGCATTTTCTATTTCTTTTCATAGGCCGGTGGCCTATGCATTTGGATGAGGCCCTTTCAGGGCTGGGGGAAAAGACATGCCTATCACCAGCTTTGCAGATGGCAATTCGATATATCGCCCTTTCAGGGCTTTAAAAATGATTTTCTATTTCTTTTCATAGGTCGGCGGCCTATGCATTTGGATGAGGCCCTTTCAGGGCTGGGGGGGAAAGACATATAGCAGACTTTAAAGGGCGGACACGTCGGCGATGGGCATACACCAGCATAACCCATTGACAGGAAATTGAAATTTTTATATATTAGCCCTGAAAGGGCGGGCATACGTAAACGATGGGTGTAGCCCATCGCACACGCATGCACAGCACCGGCATGCTCAGCCTGCATACTTAAACGATGGGTGCAGCCCCTCGCGCACGCATGCCCGGCACCGGCATGCACAGCACCCGCATGTAAAAACCTAACAGCATCACCCATGGGACAATCACTCGTAAAAAACTACCTCCACATCGTGTTTAGCACCAAACACAGGCAGCCGCTAATCCACCCCCCTTACGAAAACGAACTGCACAGCTACCTGGGCGGCGTCTGCAAAAACCTGGAACGCCAGCCGATAAAGATCGGCGGCTATACCGATCATGTACATATCCTGTGCATGCTATCGAAAAAAATAGCGCTGATGAAATTAGTGGAAGAAGTGAAGTCGCATTCGTCAAAATGGGTAAAAACGCTTGATACTTCGCTGCAGAATTTTTACTCGCAGGATGGCTATGGCGCTTTTTCGGTAAACCCGCGGGGCGTTCCCAAGGTTATCCATTATATCGGCAATCAGCACGAACATCATCGTAAAAAAACCTTCCAGGATGAGTTCAGGATAATCCTTAAAGAACACGGGGTGGAGTATGATGAAAGATATGTTTGGGATTAAATAAGTTCCATCTTAAATCATCAAAACATAGCAGGTGGCAATTCGGTATGCCGCCCTTTCAGGGCTGTAAAATGCTTTCTATTTTTTTTTATAGGCCTTTGGCCCATGGTTGGGGATGAGGCCCTTTCAGGGCTGGGGAAAGTACGTGCCGGCTTCGGAGCAACACACCCGTAAATATTTAAATTATTTAAAGCAACCGGCCTGCGCGATGGGTTCCCCTCTCGAGGCCACTGCTTTAAACGCGGCACGTTTGTGCACCCGAAAACATCCCTGCTGTTGGTGACAACACGCAACAGCGGCGGAGCGCAGCCAAACCGGCCTGTGCGATGGGTTCCCCTCTTGAGAGGGGCAGGGGTGTGTTTCTCCACCAGGCCTGCGTTAACACACCCCTCCACCCCTCTCAAGAGGGGATTCGCATGAGGCCGATGCATTAAACGCGGGGTATTTGTGCGCCCGAAGACCTCCCGGCTGTTGGTGACAACACGCAACAGCGGCGGGGGCTAAATAATTTAAAGCAAAACGCCCGGCCGATCGTCTGCATAAATAAGCCGGGGCAAGCAAGGCCGACGATTTGTCCAATTTTTTATCGGCCAATCGTAATTTAAATAATTAAAAACAATATGAATTGGGTGGTTGTTAATCGATTGATTAATTTTCGTATTGATTATCAAATACTTAACCTAAGATTACAAAAGAATGACCAAACCAATCAATCGTTTGATTAATTTTGTTCCCGAAAAGCGATGGACAAAGATAAAATTGATAAGAAGGACCATATACTGGATGTAGCCGAAAGGGTATTTTCGGACCTTGGTTTCGACGGCGCCTCAACCCGGATGATCTCTGGCGAAGCAGGTGTAAATATGGCAATGCTCAACTACTATTTTGGGTCGAAGGAAGGTTTGTTCCTGGCGGTATTTGAACGGAAAATTTCATCCTTCCAGGAGTTGCTGCAAAATATAGGCAGCGACGAAAGCATTACGTCATGGGATAAATTATCCATGTTTATTGATAGCTATGTTGAACGGGTTGTGGTAAACAACTGCTTCCAAAAATTGATCAACAGGGAGATGTCCATCAGCAAACGGTCGGACCTTACAGATAAGATCACCAAAATATTGATGACCAACGTGATTGAACTTAAAAAGATTTTTGACGAAGGGATTAAAAATGGCAGCTTCTATAAGGATACCGATACACAGCTGTTAACGGCCACTATTTTCGGCACAAAAAATTATATAATTAACTCGCCCCACGTAGCATCGTTAATGTTGGGGCATGATATTCGCGACGAAAAGTTTTTGGAAGAAAAACTGAAACCGAGGATAAAAACTTACATGAAACGACTGTTAAAAGCTTACTTAATGAACGACAATGACTACACAAAATAAACACACCAACCTTAATTTTTTAAATGCCGCAGCCGCTACGCTTAAGCGTTTCATCGTCCCGGTAATGCTGTTAACTTTTTTTACGCTGAATGCCGCCCGCGCTCAGGACAGGGTGATAACCCTTGACGAGGCCCTGAAGCTGGGGGTGGCCAACAGTAACGTGGTAAAGCTATCCAAAGCAAGGATTGACCAGGCGATCTCGCAGTACAACCAGGCGAAGGATAATATTTTGCCTACCGGTAAAGCAAGCTTCACTTATGATAGGGCGGAGATCCCGGCCAACAAGCTGGATTTTGGAGCGAACAGTTTGTCGTTACCCAAAAGCGCAGATGCGTTCCTGGGCATTGTATCGGTTAACGAAACCATTTATGGCGGCAACCGCTTAAAATATGCCGAACAATCAACCGAGCTGTTAGCGCAGATCTCGCGGGTGGATGCTGAAAATGATAAGGATGCCGTAGCTTACGACATTATTAACCAATACTATAACTTGTATAAGGTTTTAAAAAGTAAAAAGGTAGTTGAGCAAAACCTGGCAGTGGTTGATCAGCAGATCAAACAGGCCCAGCGGTTTTTCGACCAGGGCATTGTTACCAAAAACGATGTGCTTCGTTTCCAGTTACAACGCGCCAATATCGAACTGAACGGCATCGACCTGGAAACCAACCGCAAGATTGTAAACTACAACCTGAATATCCTGCTTGGCTTGCCCGAAGGCACCCAACTGGCGATTAATGACATCGCCGAACCCGACAGGCAGGTGGCGCCGGTATCCAATTATATTGATACTGCATTGGCTGTACGCAGCGAGGTAAGGTCGCTTGATCTTCGCTCGCAGGTAGCCGAAACAAATGTTAAAACGATAAAAGCCAATGCGCTGCCATCGGTTGCGGCATCAGCTGCAGCTTATTATGTGGACACGCAGATAGATCCGTTCCCGCAAAGCGGAAAATACATTTTACCGCTTACTGTAGGTGTAGGGGTATCATGGAACTTCTCGGCCCTGTGGACCAATAAGAATAAGGTAGCCGAGGCGAAGGTTCAGCAGGATGAAGTGTCGCTGAATAAACTGATCACCATGAACAACATCAGGAGAGAGGTGAACCAGGATTATCAAACTTATACCATGGCGCTGGATAAGATAAAACTGCTGCAAACATCAATTGAACAGGCCGGCGAAAACAACAAGATCCTGGAATCAAAATACCAAAGCAATATCGCTTCAGCAACCGACCGGGCCGATGCTGAAACACTGCTTTACCAGGCACAGATAAACCTTGAACTGGCAAAAGCCGACGCAGGACTGGCCTACTATACATTAATTAAATCAACCGGAAAACTTAACAAGTAATACACACAACCCTAACAATACTACAATGGCAAAGGCAAATGACTCAATGGAAAACGAACCGAAAAAGAAACCGAACAGGGTACTCCCGATAATTTTGGGCGTAATACTGATAGCAGGTGTTATTTTCGGGATAAAGGAATATATATACTACAGTAACCACATCGATACCGATGACGCGCAGATAGACGGCGATATCAGCCCGGTAGTAGCACGTGTTGGCGGATATGTAGATAGTATCTACTTCCAGGAAAATACACATGTAAATAAAGATCAGCAACTGGTAAAAATAGACGACCAGGACTACAAAGTAAAGGTTGAACAGGCAGAGGCTGCCAAAACCGGCGCCAGCGCAAACATCAACGTAGGCGAATCGCAGATCTACGAAAATGCGGCCAACTCATCCGGCGCAAAAGCTAAGGTTGAATCGGCAGCGGCCCAACTGGAAAAAGTAACTAAGGATTACCAGCGTTATGCTAACCTGGTATCGGACGGCTCGATCCCGAAACAACAATTTGACCAGGCTAAAGCCGACCTGGAAACAGCACAAGCAAATTACAAAGCCGCACAGGACCAGTACAAAGCCGCTGTTGAACAGGAAGGCGCCACCAAAAACCAGTTGCACGTTACCAATACCGGCGTAAGCCAAAAGCAGGTGGATGTTGATTATGCAAAACTGCAATTATCGTACACCAACGTAAAAGCGCCTTCAAGCGGTTTGGTATCCAAAAAGAATGTGCAGATAGGTCAGTTGGTACAGGCCGGGCAAACCCTGTTTTCGATAGTGAACGACAGCAGCATTTACATCACTGCCAACTTTAAGGAAACACAACTGGATAAGATCCGTGCCGGCCAAAAGGTTGATATTGAAGTAGACGCCTATCCCGAAATGAAACTGAAAGGCTCGGTATTCAATTTTGCACCTGCAACAGGCGCTAAATTCTCCTTGCTGCCACCAGACAATGCTACCGGCAACTTTGTAAAGGTTGTTCAGCGTGTGCCTGTAAAAATTAAAATTGAAGGCAGCAAAGAAGACATGGATAAACTGCGCCCGGGCATGAGCGTGAATGTTTCGGTGATCTACAAAGATTGAGTTCATAGTTTGTTGAGTTCATGGTTGATAGTTGATAGTTCATAGTAGGAAAGTTGCGTGAACCAAACCGAAGCTACCATGAACTATCAACTATCAACTATGAACCAAATTAAAAACACAATAATTAAAAAATAATGGCTGAAACTGGCTTTAAAAAATGGATCATTACGATCACGGTGATCATCGCTTCGTTACTGGAGCTGATTGATACGACGATTGTAAATGTTTCGATACCCCAAATACAGGGAAACCTGGGCGCCACCCTTGAGGATGTTGCCTGGGTAGTTACCGGGTATGCCGTGGCAAACGTAATTATTCTGCCGATGTCCGGCTGGCTTGGAAGCCGATTCGGGCGAAAACAATATTTTATCACTTCCATTGTCGTATTTACCATCGCCTCCTTTTTATGCGGAAATGCTACCAGCCTTAATGAGCTGGTGCTTTTCAGGATCTTACAGGGAGTTGCCGGTGGGGGTTTAATATCAACATCACAAGCGATATTAGTTGAAACCTGGCCGCGAGAACAAATAGGAACCGCAACTGCGCTATTTGGTTTAGGAGCCGTAGTGGGGCCAACCGTGGGGCCAACAATCGGCGGATTTATTACCGACCACTTTACATGGCGCTGGATTTTTTACGTAAATATTCCTGTGGGGGCGCTTGCTGCTTTTTGTGCTTACACGTTTATTAGAGAAACACCCAAAGAGGCGAAAGGAAAGCCGATTGACTGGTGGGGAATTGCACTTTTGGCCATAGCAGTCGGCAGTTTACAAACCATCCTTGAAAAAGGGGAATCGGAAGATTGGTTTGCAAAAACTTATATTCTTGTACTTACAATAGCGGCCGTATTAGGCGTAATCCTTTTTATCTGGCGCGAATTAAGCATCGAACACCCAATCGTAAACTTTGGGATCATGCGACATCGAAGTTTCGCGGTAGGGATGTTTACGTCGTTTGTGCTCGGTTTTGGGCTGTATGGATCGGTATTCGTGTTCCCGGTGTTTTGTCAAAATTTGCTTGGCTTCTCGGCACAGCAAACCGGCGAACTGTTATTCCCGGGGGGACTATGTACCATTATCATGATGCCATTTATCGGCAAGATGCTTAATCGGGGGATACCGGCACAGTTTATGGCCACGGCGGGCATGTTTTTATTCTTTGTTTTTACCACCATGTTGAGCAACTCAACATTGGAAACCGGGCAAACCAATGTGTTAATTCCCTTGCTGATACGCGGTGTAGGTATGGCGTTATTATTTGTGCCGCTTACCACGCTGGCCATTGCCGACCTGAAGGGCCCCGAATTGGGGCAGGGCACCGGATTAAACAATATGATGCGTCAATTAGGCGGTTCATTTGGTATAGCCGTATTAACTACCATTATCCATATCCGGACAGCCAAACACCGCAGTGATCTTTTGGTAAATATCAACCCGTACAACAATGCGTTTGTACAAAGGTTGAATTTTCTGGAACAAGGTTTTATTGCTAAAGGTAAATCGGTCAGCGATGCCCTGCACATGGCTTATGCAGCTATTGAAGGTGCAGTAACCAGGCAGTCGTTATTGCTTACTTACGACGACGCCTATTGGATTTCAGGACTGGTAATGTTATTTTCTATCCCGCTGCTCTACCTGCAGCCGTTTAAAAAGGCGGTTAAAATGCCTGTTGACGCACACTAAAGCAAAAAGCCATTCGCCAAAGGCGGACGGCTTTCCCCAAAAAACTACAATTAAAATTTTATCACCGCCCCGGAATCCTAAATATCTTATAGTAAAATATATTATTTCACCAGGGTTTATTTAATCTAGGCCATAAATGTAATGGTTTTTTAAGCATATACGCAAATTTATTTGTATTGCATAAGCTTATTTATGAAGAACAGATGAAATCGGGCTTATCCAACGGTTTTTTTACAAAGAAACCGCGTTAAATCGTGCTTGGTGGCAATTTTTACGACTACTTCTCCTATCGCGGCGATACTTTTACTATATAAAACCCATTTGCTGTAACGGCGTATCTGCGTGCAACACCCGGGGCCGCCATCATATCAAAATTTGATGTTTACGCAAAACAGCCTATATTGGTGGCATGAAAACCAAGCCTGTACTTATCATTTTAGCCGGCATTATATTGGCGGTTGGCGCATTCTTTTTTGTTCGTAAGAAAACCACCGTTGCACCGGGCAAGGATGAGGTAACTCAATTTTTAAATGGTTTTAACAACCGTACAAAAGAGGGCAATGCCGATTCGTTGATGGCTTATTTCGATGCCGATAAAAAGCTGAAAGTTTTAAAACGCCTTGTTAATGTGTTAACCGGCATAAGCGGGCCCGACGGAAAGGGTAAACCAATAGCCAATATTTCGCTTGATATTGATGCCAGTACGGTAAAAATAATTGACGACGAATGGCTCACCGCAAGCATCCCGGTAAAGTTCAGTCACGGTCAACTGGACGCCAAAACATCCGTGCTCATCCTTAAAATACATACGGTAGCCCCGCACATTTTAAAAATAGCCCAGGTGGATGCACGGCAATTTTTAACCAATTATATTGCTTACGAAAATTTTGTACGCAGCAGAACGATGGCCGAAAAAGATATCTTCAGCGCGATTACATTAAAGGCTTTTGAAACGTCAAAACAACTAAAGGCAAAGTACGACAGCGTTGTTTGGTTTGCACATGTTGACGACAAGACATTTTTTTACGTTGTAAAAGGCCATTGGGATATGGATAAAGATATCAACCGCTACAAAGATTCGGTTATTGAGCCTTACAAAATGGGCCTCTTAAACCCGGACCTGAAAGAGATCATCCCGGTTGAATATGACCTGATCCATAATATCAGTGGCACATTCCCCGGATTGGTTGAGGTTGAAAAAGATAATAAGAGAGGGTTTTATGATCTCAACGGCAAAATTGTCGTCCCGGTTACTTACGACCAGGTATTTCCGGTTGAAGATGATTCAAACCTGGCGATATTAAGAAATGGTCCGGATTATTTCTACCTGAAAAAGGACTTAAGCATTTCCGAAAAAGCCGACCTGAAAATGGCTGATGTATTCCCGAAAATTAAAAATATAACCAATCATTTCAATTTGTATAAGAGCGCGCTGGCTGTTGTAACCGAATATAATTCGAAAACACAAAACGGAGCTATTTATATCTCCCCTTCGTACATGACCGATCTGAATATGATTGAAAAGATGAAGGATTTTAAAAACCCCCTGAGAAAAGTAATTGAAGACAATGGAGATGAGGAGGATGGTTTGCATGAAGACTACGACGTGACTTTCACCGGTAAAGGAAAGGCGCCTGAAAATTGGTTCGAGGCCTCTTTTTATTCGATAGAGGATTATTTTTTAGGTGGCCGCTCGGGGATGTACGACAAAAAAAATGTAGTTATCGTCGACAACAAAAAACAACGGGTTTTTTCCCATGATATTGAAACTGACTATGAACCCGATGGCAGCAATTTGTTAGGTGGTGTATGCGATGTAAATAGTTTCAAGGCAATTAACGATTCATTGTTTGAAGTAAAGGCCGGTGCAATACTTTCACTTGAGCTTCACGATAGTACGCAATTTGTATCGGGAGGCCCTTATTATCATTATCTAGCTGTTAAGGATAATAAGCTGGTTGAATTGCCCAATAACAGGACTTTCGGTTTTACAAAATATGTAAAAATGGACGACTCATATTTAAACGCCTGTTACAAATTACTGATCGGCACAGGTCATTTTGACAAACGGCAGGAAAAGACGATAGACCAAATTACCCCCGAAATGCTCCGGTATATAAAAAATGAGATCTACGCCGATTACCGCTACCAGTTTAAAGACAAACGCTGGATGGAAGTATTTGCGGATATGCAATCGTATAATAATTACAGCGGCACAGACAGGCCAAACAATGTGAACGTTGACGACTCCCTAACTGTAATCGACAAATACAATCTCAACTGGATCGCTCAAAAACTAAAAGGGGCTAAAACGAAACCTAATACCCTTGCCGCCAGATGAAAATTGTGGCTAAGCTGCTATGGTATTTTGCCTTTTTTTGGGTGTTGATTTTGTGTGCCGGTACTTTTTTGCAGTATTACGATTTTAAAAACGACTCGCATTTTTTGCAGATAAAACAAGCCGCAGTTAAAACCGGCTGGTACCTGCCCGCATTTTATTGCCATATTATCGGCAGTAGTATTATATTGATGGCCGGCTTTTTTCAGTTTTCAAAAAAAGTGTATAACAACCGGCCGCTGCATAAAACGCTGGGTAAAATTTATGTATTCGGTGTGTTATTCTTTGCAGCACCCGGCGCTTACATCATGACGCTGTTTATCGACCGGGGGACATGGGTTTTTATTTCTTTCCTGGTACAAAATACCCTTTGGGTAACGTTCACCCTTTCGGCATGGCTCTTCATTAAAAACGGGCGGATAGAAAGTCATATTAAAATGATGCGCCGGAGTTATGCCCTTGCGTTTGCTGCCGTTACGCTGCGCCTGTATATATGGTCGTTCACCGTATTTGGCAACGGGGTGGGTTTTGCCAACAATTACATCATTATTGCATTTTTAAGCTGGGTACCCAACCTGCTTTTGGTCGAATGGATCAATTATTATTACCGCAACCGCACATTTGCCGCTGCTTAAACCCCACTGTCAAAAGTAAAACCCCCTGTGTTTAAAGTGAATAACAGGCAAAAAGCATGTTTTTAAAAAAACACTTGGTGTAATTAAAAACGAAGCGTATATTTGCCATCCCAAACGGAGAAATCCAACGGGCTAACGGAGTGGTAGTTCAGCTGGTTAGAATACGTGCCTGTCACGCACGGGGTCGCGGGTTCGAGTCCCGTCCATTCCGCTAAAAGCTTCATCCATAAAAGGATGGAGCTTTTTTGCTTTATGCCATTTTACGTTTACATCATTCAAAGCCAGGTTGACCAAAGTTACTACAAAGGATTTTCGGAGAATCCACCGAAAAGGCTAGTGCAACACAATGCCGGTGAGTGTACTTATACTTCCCGAAAAACGCCCTGGGTTTTGGTTTACGTTGAGGAGATTCAAAGCAAAAGGGATGCACTGATACGCGAGAAGGTCCTGAAAAAGTATGCTCATAAGCAAATCCAAAGCCTGATTTTGAACGAGAGAAATATTGTAAAAAATTTCGGTAGTTCAGCTGGTTAGTATACGTGCCTGTCATCCCCAACCCTCGGGTTGGGGACGGGTTCGAGTCCCGTCCATTCCGCTAAAAGCTTCATCCATAAAAGGATGGAGCTTTTTTGCTTTATGCCATTTTACGTCTACATCATTCAAAGCCAATGGGGATCAAAGCAAAATTCTTGTGGGGAATTAAAAAAAAAGTATTTGTTTTGCGTTAAAATTCAAAATCAGATCTTGCCGATGCTGCGCCGTCCTGAAGAGGTCAGGGCCACACTTCCATATTAAACACACAGCCGAAATAGTAAATTAAAGAAAGTATATTTAAACAAATCCCGAATATTAAAGTTAAACTTATTTAGCATCTTCTTAAATCATGCCGGCCAATACTTCACCGCAATTTAACGATTATCCATTTTTAGCCGGCGGCGGAGAAATGGGCGCTCTTATCCGATCATTTGATTGGTCAGCTACACCACTTGGCAATCCGGGAACATGGCCGTCAGCATTACGGCAATCGGTCAATATGCTCCTCAATACATCATTCCCTATACTGATTTGCTGGGGCAATGAATACATACAGATCTATAATGATGCTTTCCGGCCAATTAATGGCGAGACGAAGCACCCGCAGGCATTGGGCGGCAGCGCAAAGGAAACCTATGCTGAAATTTGGGACACCATCGGCCCGATGTTCAAAGGGGTTATGGCCGGAACACCCGTCGGTTTTCCTGATTTCCTTGTAAAACTGAACCGCAACGGATACCTGGAAGACTGTTATTTTGATTTTTCTTACAGCCCCATTTATGATGATGAAGGTACCAGCCGGGGCATCCGCGTCATCTGCGTAGAAACGACGGCCAAAGTGAAGGCACAGCGCGAACTTGACGCCATTAATAGTGAACTGGCAGCTACCAATGAAGAATTATACGCTTCAAATGAAGAGTTGGCCTGCACCAATGAAGAACTAATCGCCTCGAACGACGAACTGTTACAGACACAGGAGCTGCTGAATAAAACGGTAAAAAGTCTTACCGAGAGCGATCAGCGGTTCCGCAACCTGGTTCGGGATGCCAATGTCGGTATTGTTTTACTGATGGGTCCGGAAATGCGGGTCGGCATCGTCAATGAAGCCTATAGCCGTTTGCTGAAGCGTACCGCTGCTGAACTGGAGGGTAAACTGTTGTTCACAATGGTGCCAGCCGAGGCTGAAGCCTATTTCCGCCCGCTGATTGAAAGCGTACGCATCACTGGCGAGCCAGTATTCCTGTATGACACGCCCTACCTGGTTTACAAAGACGGGGAGCCGGTATCAGGTTATCTTAACATTATCTACCAGCCCTATCGTGAAAGTGACGGGCACATTTCCGGCGTAATGGCGGTGTGCCAGGATGTGACCGTACAAGTGGAGACAACGCAGCGGCTGCAGTCGGCTAACGAAGAACTTAGCGCAAAGGAGTCGCGCCTGCAGATGTCCATTGCTGCCACCAATCTCGGCACCTGGGAATACAATATCAGCAATGGCGATCTCTATTGGTCGCCAGAGTGTCGCCAGATCTATGGTATCGGCCCCGGCCAACTGCCGACAATGGAGCTCTTCTCCGAGCATATTCACCCCGAAGACCGCGAATATGTGCAGGCTGAGGTTGCCCGCTGTATTGCCGCCGGCAGCGAAGGGAATTATGATATCAGTTACAGGATATTGCGCTTCGATAATAATGACACGCGCTGGATCAAAGTGCATGGCAAAGTGTACGAAGGCGCTGGCGGAGTTGCCGAACGCTTTATCGGTACTGTACTGGATATTACAGAACAGAAACTGGCGGAAGAACAAAGCGCCAAGCTGGCTGCGATCGTTACCTCCAGCGACGACGCGATCATCAGTAAAACGCTCGAAAGCGTTATCACAAGTTGGAATAAGGCGGCTGAGCGAATGTTCGGCTATAGCGCCGACGAAATGATCGGCGAAACTGTTTACAAACTTATTCCGGATGACAGGCAGGATGAAGAGACCGAAATTATAGACCGCCTTCGCAATGGGGAGCGCGTGGAACATTTCGAGACCCAACGACTAGCCAGTGACGGCCGGTTGATCAATGTCTCGCTGACCATATCGCCGATTAAAAACAGGGAGGGGCAAATCATCGGTGCATCCAAAATAGCCCGTGATATCACCGAACGTAAACTGGACGAAATCAGGAAAAATGATTTTATCGGGATGGTTAGCCACGAGTTAAAAACGCCGCTTACCTCGTTAAAAGCGATTTTACAGGTGACATCTGCAAAGCTGAAAAATAACGGGGACACTTTTCTGATGGGAGCGATGGAAAGAGCAAACAGCCAGGTTAAAAAAATGACCACGATGATCAACGGCTTTTTGAATGTTTCCCGGCTTGAGTCGGGCAAGATCGTCCTCGACCGGCAAGAGTTTGACTTATATGAGCTATTACGCGAAATTGTTGCAGAAACTAATCTGACTTCGCCTACTCACTCGATCAGTGTGGATGAATGTTCGCCTATACGGGTCAATGCCGATCTCGACAAGATTGCTTCAGTAATCACCAACCTGGTAAGCAACGCCATTAAATATTCTGCCAAAGGACGCCTGATCGAAGTACACTGCGAGAAAAAAGAAAAATCTGTTGTTGTCAGCGTCCGTGATGAAGGAATGGGTATCCCATCTGAGGATCTGCCCCATATCTTCGACCGCTATTTCCGCAGTGAAAGTCAGCAAACCCGGCATATTTCCGGGTTCGGCATCGGTCTGTATCTTAGTGCCGAAATTATCCGCCGGCATAATGGTGAAATATGGGCCGAAAGCGAAAGCGGTAAGGGAAGCACGTTTTATTTCAGCCTGCCGTTAGATCACTAGTTAATCCGTGCCCGTCCGGCAGTTCTCTGTAGGTTCGGCCAAGGCCCTGCCGGTTGCCTTTTGGGTGTGCCTGGCGGTTAATTTTTTAACAGTAAGGCCACAAAGTGGCACAGAAATCTTTCAGTTTCGGGGCTTGATTTTACCATAACATTTTTGATGTACCCGTTCTTTTACCCGATCTCCTCCCGCGCCTCCCACTCAAAAAATACGCAAAATGTCCTATACGAATTCGGTATTTAATATTTGGTTTTATTGAATAAATATTTAAAATTTGGAATAACCTTTTGATTTTCAACTATTACTTGTCTGGCCTGATAACTTGTTCATTATTAAAATTGCGTTGTACGCTATTTATTGTTCAACTTTTACCTTAAAAAAAATGAAAACACCATTAAAACTTATCCTTTGCGCAGCGGCTATTACAGCTTTTTCAACGCAATGCAAGGCGCAGGGTTCGCATGCCCAGCATGTAATCGATTCGTTAAAAATAACCGACGGCGATGAAATAAAGATCTGCAAACTATACGACGATGTGGTGACCGAATATTTAACGGAATGGCACGACTATTTTGCCCACAATACCAAGCCAACGCAGGCACAACAGGCCGAGATCAGCAAAAAATTCCAGGCAAGGCAAAAGGAAATACAGCCTCAAATTGATGCCTTTAAAAAGAAGACCGCCGCAGACTACCCGCAGCTGATGAATTTCGTGCAGTTTTGCAATTACGAATCCATGCGGGTTTATGCCGTAGTTTCAAAATACCAGCAAGGCGCGCTTAAAGGCTATGGCGCGTCGCCCAACCATTAAAAAATTTTATCAACCTTAAACAATTGAAAAGGGGGTTGCACCAAAAGTGTAACCTTTTTTTATACGCAGTCACACCGCAAACCTGCCTATTGCCAACTGATGAAGCGTTCCATTTCTGCACACGGAACACGTGGAACATTGTGAAACATGCTGATTATCAGGTGTTTCAATATTTTAAAATAAATAAAAGGCTGTAAGTTATTGATAATCAAGCGTTCCATCTTTTTGTAAAGTCAAATTTTGGGTCAAAATTGGCTGAATTTAGCGAAAGTGGTGGTAAATTGGGGGGATATGGTCGTTTAAGAGAGTTGGCAGTTTTGAGTTTGCAGTAGACAGTAAGCAGTGACCAATAATAAATGTCATGCTGAACTTGTTTCAGCACCTCACGCGCTAAGTGGCCGCATGATAGATAGCTAAACGACAAGTAACAGATATGCAGGCAGCCGAACAGCGGGCCACCTGTATGATGAGGTGCTGAAACAAATTCAGCATGACGGAGGGGGAATAGTTAAACATTGATAAAAAACAAAAAAATGAACCCATTACGCACCAGCATCCAGGCCGCCTTTACCGAAGACTTTTGTATCGAACTGGAATACCATTTATCCCGTGCGTTTCATAATTGCGACGATAAGAAATATAAATGGCACTGGTGCGATGGAATTGACATACCCGATTGCTACAACCAGCCCGGTAAAAATCCCCGCCACGTTTTTACAATGGCATGGTTTGGCGAAACAGGGCAGCACCGTTATAAAACGACCATTAAATTGGGCAAACGCGCACTCGAAAACTGCCGCGATGGCTTAGGTTTAAGCGAGTGCCTGCCGGATGATGATTCGCTGGATTGGGTTACTTTGGATGTAGAGAATAAGGAGATAGTGTTGAAGTTAAAATAGATGACTTAAGACTTCCGACTCAGGACTTAAGACTTACAAGGGGTGGTAGTTCAATGGTAGAATGCGTGCTTGTCGGGTCCCAAAGCTTTGGGGACGGGTTCGAGTCCCGTCCATTCAGATTTGATTTTTCTAAATGCCTGTAAATTAAATATTTATGAGTATTTCTGTTTTCAGGGAACACTTTGGGGGACAAATCATTATTGAAGTTACTTTAATCAACGGAACAAGTTAAATACTTGGTAATACCTATAAGCAATTCTGAATAGGTTCCGGCGAGATACTTGACCGCTCATATTCAAAGTCTTGTTCTTTTAACTATCTGGTTGATTGGTGTACTTAGCCAAAAATTCGTTTTTCTTAACTTCTTGTAAATAAAGGAGCGGAAAAGGTTTTTGCATTCTTTTCTTTATCCAATATAAAAATTCATCGCCAAAGTCGAGGAGCACTGGCGCACTGGATTCAAGCCATCCGCTTCGTTTGTTCTTCCAACTAAAAAGCCAATACCGTTTTTCACCTTTTTCATATTCTTCGGCTACCTCCTGCAGTTCGGGGTCATTAAGGCTGTAAATCCTAGGCAGTATCCGTGGGTCGTAAACGCGGGGTTCCTCCTTTGAGTAGAGTTGGAGAAATTTAGCTAAACCGGTAGCGTCAACTGAAAACGTGAAATTTGCCAACAGCATAGATTGAGGATTTGGTATGGCCTCGATAAATGTAATTTGTTCTTTGAAGGGCTGCGCGTTTACCACCCAAATCAGCTTTTTGTAAAATGAGTTCCGACTTTCAAGCTCTTCAAATGATAAGGTGGAATGTTGAAATTCTATCGTCACGCCTTTTGGCGTATGAATGTCAGCCCGATGGAATTCTCCAGATTGCTCATCCCGAAAAATCACTTCGCACCATGCCGGTGCAAAATTGTTTTGCCAGTCTAGATGCCATTGCGTCATTGGCTCCCACCAATGATCGCAATCGGAGCCTCGCTCATGCGCCCAATGATGAATTTTTATGGGGCCACATTTGGCAGTAAGTGACTTATTGCAGCCAGGACAAATACCTTTCAGGCCCTTGTCTGGCTCTCTCAACTGTCCGTCAACGTTTGCGTAGCGTATCATCAGGTACAAAGTTAAGGTTTAAAGCAAAAAGCAATGTACCAACATACCCTAAATTAAGAATATCTTAATCACGGCAATTGCAAGGCACTGAACATTAGATTTCCGTTTAGTATAAGGATTTTATTGATGGGCATTTAAAATATCCTTAGCGGGTCTGAAAATGCCCGATAATATGATTAGAGGATTTTGTAGTTTAGATGTTTTTACGCAATTATCAAAATTCTAATTAGGATGCACCAATTTGAACACAAGCGAACTGATATAACAATCAACTGGAAAAAACCGATCACGATAGACGAAGTTAAATACTTGCAAGAACAGAAGTGTCAGGACACCTATTTTTACAAAATCGTTGGTCGGTACAATGAAAGTTATAAGTTATTCTATATCGGCAAATGTATTGACCAATATATCACTACCAGAATATTTCAGAAAGACCACATACAAAAACAATCCCAATTCAAACTTGACCACAAAAAGCATACACTTTTGATTAGCCTTGGTAACTTGGAAGACGGCGAGGATTATACAAAAGAACAACTTAGCAATGTGGAGAGCCTCTTAATATATTCTCATACGCACGATGATTTTTCTTATATGAAAAACGTTCAATGCAGATTAAATCATAACGTAATCGAAAATTACAGGATAACTAACAAGGGCTGGCGAGGCGAGGGAATGTACCACACAGTCGCCTACGGTTTATTTGTAAAAGGATGATTTTTGAATTAAAGTTACTTTAATTCCTTATTGTTTTTTTTGTCAATCTATTAGCATTTTATGCGTCAAGGTAAAAGTGAATTGATAGCCCTATTAAAAGATCAACTTGAATCATTGAAGTTTTTCGGTATTGAGTATGATAAAGGGAATTACTTTCTTTTTAAAGACATTGCCGTTAGGTTGCGGGTACTCTTTCACCACACAAACTCATCTCACGCTCTTTTGAAACAGTTAAAGTTAGATCACATCGAAATGTATGACAGCGCGTATCTCATTCATGACGAGGCGACTACGGCATGTAAAGGGCCTATACACATAAATTTTGATAATACGAAACCAATGCGTTTTCATCCAAACCTTTTGATGGGGCTTTTTAAAAACCCGTATGAGTTTTGGTGGAATGAGGGCGCTATTATCGTTAATGTTCAACGGCAATGTTTTACTCGAAAAGAGATTGTACTTTTTGTGACGAATAAAGATGGCGGAGCCCACATAGATGCTGTATTACCAGGTGACTACTATGATCTCTCGAAAGGTGAAGCCGCTGGGTGGTCTTATACGCAAAATTCAATAAAGCATAACCTCAATCCGATTCCAGCATTGATAAGACAAATAGCCCATGAGATAATTCTCACTTTTAGATATTTAGATATTGAAACAGAAAGCAAATTACCCGCTTAAACACCCGAACCTTTTTGTAGTGCATTTAAGTATCGGTAAGTTTCAGAAAGCATATTGGTAAGATAGTAAGAAGCTCCGTCGGAATTTTTATTAGTGTATAATAGCAAAAGATTTTCAGTGCTTCTCCTGCATACATACTGCCCAAATGCTTTTAACACTGATTCGTTTTAAAGATCGGCGAGGTAGGCAAAATTGGCTGCGATTTCCTCTTCTGGCGCTAGTATGCAGCGCAGGCCAAAAGCATGGCGTACTAGTGCCCCGCTGGCAGGTATAAGCCATGCTTACCGATCTTGTTTTAAAAACACATTGTTAATTGCTTTCTGGTCAAAAACGCTTTTACTTATAGCGGCTACCTATCGACGGGGCACTAGTACGCATCCGCACAGCCCACGCTGCATACTAGCGCCAGGTCGGGGTGCGATGCAGCGCAATGGCCTGAAGCGTTGAGTTCTCGTGCCTTTTGGCACCTTACAAGAAGTCACGAAGCCTTTGCCCGCATCCTTGCCCGTCATTCATTTTTTAATTCTCAAAAATCTAAGAACTTTAGTCCATTTGGAGCGCTTAATATTAGGTTTATCATCATAGCCATATCCGTAGCCATAGCCATATCCGTAGCCATAGCCGAAACCAAAACCATAACCCAATGACGAGAAGTCGGAGGTTTTGGCCCGATTTAGTATCGTAAATGTATTATTATTGAAACGCTGCATTTTAAGGTAGGCCTCGGTAGCTTGCGCAAAGCGAGAATATTTGAAAGATATGATATTAATTACAATATCGGCCATTTTTGCTATAAAAGTCGCGTCAGTTACCGGCAAGATCGGAGGAGAGTTAATAATAATTAAATCAAACTGTGTTTTTAACGTTTCCAATGCCTCTTTTAACTTGCCATTTTGGATAAGTTCAGCTGGATTAGTAGGGATAGGGCCTGAGCTAATTATGAAAAGGTCATTATGTAAAATGGGCGCGTTAACCACAATCTCGTCTATCGAGACATCCGATATGATGAAATTGGTCAATCCTATTGTTTCCCCTAATCCCAACTGATTGCCAAGAGATGGCATCCTTAAATCACAATCCATTAACAACACTTTGTTTCCAAAAGAGGCCGCAGCCATTGCCAAATTCAATGACACCGTAGATTTTCCTTCTTTCGCAATCGCACTGGTAATTAGAACGACTTTTTGACCCGGTGATTTTACATTTATTAATGTACTATAAATCTGCCTCATCGCTTCCGAGAAAATATTCCGAGATTCACTAGAGAACGCAACTACCTTTGCGTATGGGACGAGTCCTAGTATTTTGTAATCAAGAAACTTGAGTTGGCCTAATTCATAAATCCTGTCATCCAATGAATAGTGTAACAATAGGATCAAAATTTCTGCTACTATAACAATAAGTGAATAAATAATTGAGTAAATAATATTAGATTTATTTAAAAGGCTTCTTTTTGAGTATAATTTTACAGAAAAACTATCAGGTGTAACTGTGCCAAATGTCTTAATCAGCGATTCGATTTGGCTTTTCGATATAGAATCTTGAATTCGTTTTTTGAATGACGCCGTGATATAAATTGAAAAATTGTTTTTATTAATATCGTAGCTAATGTCATTACCTATTGCGTTTTTAAATCCTGGATTCGCCCTAATGTATTCTTCCAAAAAAGTATTCCAGTTAGCTAATTCATTTATATTTCTGCTTATGTTTTTTTGCGGTACGATAATTAAAGTATAATCTGTTGAATAAATTTGAGGGTTAATAACGAAGTAATATAACGGGATGATCAAAAGCGTTAATAGCAGATACTTGTAGTTTCTAAGAATTACAAAAAGCAACAATGGCCAAAATCGTTTGGCAAATGATGTCCAACGCAAGAAATTTGCATAATCAGGAAAGTCCATTTATTCGAATCTTTATTAAGTTTTACTTTGTTGTCCATCCGTTGGCGCAAATGCTACGCTGGCTAAAGTAGCCTGTTCAATGTGAGACTGATCGTATGGCATATTGAAAACGTTTTTCATTGTGTCAATGGTTTAGTTTTATAAATTTATTGTAAAAATCCCACATTTCAAAATGAACTATGCGTGGTTTAAATTCTCAGCCGCCTGCTACCGTAAGCGTTTTTCCTCCCCCCAGCTGCCGCAAGCATTTCTTCCGCTGCCATCCCGATTTATCGGGATGGCCCGCTGAAAGGTAACCCGCAAACAGGTCGTCCGCTCTCCCGCCGGTAAGCTGATTAAAACGAAAAACTAATTTTTAACATACGAGGCTTGATATTATAATAAAATGTCGTATAATTGGTGATTATCAGTGATTTGGCTTTTTATCTCTGACTACAGATACCGCTTTGGGTACGCAAATTGCCAACTATATAACCCCTGTTTGTTTAAACGATTGTCCCTTTATTCCCCGAAGGGACTGTTTTTATCTTTTTAGCCCCTAAAAAAAATAAAATTTATCGTGGATTTTTTCGATTTGATTTTGCGTAAAACTACGCAAGACATCACGTAGATACCCTGCAGGGTTTGCATAGCAGGTTCTATAGTTTTGGCGCATGGAAAAAAAGGCTGCGTTCATAGTCAAATTGAGTAAATTATTAATTTGCTTACTATCCTTATACGTTTTTGGTGCTCTCCATATTGAAACAATAAACAATCAATTTTTAAACTTAAAAACAAATCTAAAATGAAAAAACTAACACTACCACTATCTGTTATTTTTGCCGCTACGGTGATTTTCTTCTCGTGCACAAAAAATAACGCTGTTAAACCTGCCAAGGTCACAAACGTTACCGCTGACAATTCATTTATTATAGCGACTGACGTAGCGGGTACTGCGATCTGGAGCGGTACCGACAACCCGCCCACTACAGTAGGCAACGTGGGCGATTTTTATATTAATACTACTTTCCACAACTTATACGGTCCAAAAACCGCATCAGGCTGGGGGGCCGCTACACCGCTGGTAGGGACGCCCGGCTCAGCCATCCTGAGCGGCGCCGGTGTGCCGGCTGCTACGCTTGGCAAAGTGGGCGATTATTATATCAACAAGAACAACATGTTTTTCTACGGTCCTAAAACCGCAAGTGGATGGGGTACGGCTGTAAATTTGAAAGGCACTGCCAATGTAATTTATTCCGACTGGATCACACCTACGACCTACGCAAAGGATACGGTTTTCGGAACTGTCCATTTCGATGCCAATATTACAGCGTCGGCGATCACCCAGGTTGTTTTAGATAAGGGGTCGGTAATTGTTTACGGTAAACTGGATGGATATAACCCGGTTATATGGCCAACCAACCAGGTAAGCTCGTTGCCAATTGTGATAACTTATATGAATGGCTCAGCTGCCAATCTGGATACCTGGTCGGATAATGTTACGCTTGGGAATATCCAAATTGATCTTACCAGCAGCCTTAATGCATACGGCAGTATATCCAACGCACACCAGTTCAGATATATTATTATTCCCGGTGGTGTACACACGCTGGGCGCTGTAAACCCCCAAAATTATTTGGAGGTCCAAAAGGCTTTGCATATAAAGGATTAAGGGGATATTTAGGTTGAGCACAAATTATAGCTGCAAATGGCGCCATAACGGCGCCATTTGCGTTATTTAGCGATTTCAGTTTCACAACATATTTATTATTGCATGTGCATCATCAGGCACGCGGTGATGCAAACCACCAATCTGTTTAAAAGATCTGCCCCCAATAAGTCGGGATGGCCATTGTCAGAAGCTTCGATACGGCTGACCATGTACATAATGTCCAACCACCATGCGTTTAACAATCACGCGGCTTATCTCCGTACGTTCATTCCTTTACAATTCAGTTAAAACGAAATCATCATCTTATCGTTATAACAGGAATAAGGCTCCTGAATACTTTACAGCGAGCTTGTTTTAATCACTAACAGGCCGAAAAAAATTAAAATTAAAATATGCAACGCGGGTGTAAATTCTTCATTTTGCTGATAACAGCCTTCCTGGTCAGATTAGCATCAGCCCAGGATACCTTGTCGCTAACACCTGAAAATGTAAAATATCCCTACCCGGTAAAATTTTTGCCGCTTAAGGCTGAAGGGCAGGATTTGCGTATGGCGTATATGGATGTGATGCCTGCCAATCCAAACGGCAGGTCGGTGATCCTTTTCCATGGAAAAAACTTCGGCGGCTATTATTGGAAGGACGTGATCGGGGCCCTAAGCGCGAAAGGTTACCGGGTTATTGTTCCCGACCAAATCGGTTTTGGCCGCTCGTCAAAACCTTTCATTCATTACAGCTTTCATGAATTTGCCCGTTATAACAAAACGCTGCTGGATACGCTTGGCATCCAAAAAGTGATCGTGCTGGGCCATTCCATGGGCGGCATGCTGGCTACACGGTTTACGTTGATGTACCCCGGCGCAGTTGAAAAATTATTATTGGAAGATCCTATCGGGCTGGAAGACTATCGCACCTTTGTACCTTATGAAAGCGCCGAAGAAGAATATAAAACGGAGCTGAAAACAACTTATGCCAGCGTAAAAAAATATTACCAGTCCTCGTACTTTACTACATGGAAACCAGAATATGATGAGCTGGTAGCTATAGGCGCCGGTGTAAATAAAAGCGCCGATTTTCCGCGGTATGCCATGGTAGCGGCCTTAACCTACGAGATGATCTACGAGCAGCCGGTTTGTTACGAATTTGGCAACATCAGCGTGCCAACGGTTTTATTTATCGGGGAGGAAGATCATACCATTGTGGGTAAAGGCATGCTCAGTGCCGAACAGCAGGCACAACATGGCCGATACAAACTATTGGGCCCTGAAACTGCTAAAAAAATAACCGGTTGCAAGCTGGTAACATTTGATAACTGCGGTCACATACCACATATTGAAGTTAAAGAAGCGTTTTTGAAAGCGCTGATGGAAAATATGTAATTCCGCCATTTGGCTGCGGATGTCTGTTGGATGTGTGCACCGATGCTGTCAAGTAGCCTTCTTTGCTGCCGCAAGAATTTTTGCTGTCGCAAACCTCCACGCTTGAAACTGTTACACGTGTTGCACGGCGATCCAATCTTCTATTTTATCTTGTCACTATCCGCCCCCAATTTTGTCGTTCTAACACAGCGTACCATCCCGAAATACCTTCGATATTTGTATTGTCAATAGAATTTTAAACAATTTAAATAACCTGTTATGAAACGAGTAATTAAAGAATCGGATGTCCTAAAACCGGTATTGATAATGGCTATGCTTTTTTTTACAGCATTTCAGTCTAAGGGGCAACAGAATAAACCAGCCGAAAGTGGCTACGCACCTGTTAACGGCATTAAAGTTTATTACGAAGTGTACGGCGAGGGCAGGCCCATCGTTTTACTGCACGGCGCTTTTTATACCATTGAGCTGAACTGGGCGAAATTAATACCTGAATTGTCGAAAACCAGGAAAGTAATTGCCATTGAATTTCAAGGACATGGGCACACCCCATATTCGGACAGGAAATTAGATCTCGCCACATTGGCAAGTGACGTAATAGGCGTTATGGATCACTTAAAAGTTGACAGCGCTGATGTTGCCGGATATAGCATGGGTGGCTCAGTGGCTTACCAGCTGGCCATACAAAGCCCTAAACGGATACGAAAATTGGTGATCATTTCTTCTACTTATAAAAGTACCGGTTGGCGACCCGAAGTGGCCAATGCTTTCAAAGCTTTTAAGCCTGAATTTTTTAATAATACCCCTTTTCAAACAGCATATGATGCGGTAGCGCCTGACAAAACAAAATGGCCAAATTTCCTGGAACAGATGCTTGCTTTTGTAGCGACGCCATTCGACATGGGCGACAGCAATATTGCTAAGTTTACCATGCCGGTTTTGATCATCTCGGGCGACAACGATGGCCTGGATAAAGTTGAACTGGCGAAAACGTATCAACTATTGGGAGGTGGTGTATCTGCTGATATGGCGCCAATGCCAAAATCGCATTTGGCCATTGTTCCATCGCAGAGTCACGTAGGCCTGATGATGCAGACGGACATCATATTGGGTTATCTGAATGACTTTTTAAAGTAAACAATTTCAATAAAACTATAAATTAAACTACCATGAGAAAGATAATTGTTTTAACATTTATGACATTGGATGGCGTAATGCAGGCACCCGGCGGACCTGAAGAAGATCCATCAGGCGGCTTTAAATATGGCGGCTGGGTTGCACCTTATAGCGATGAAGTTAGTGGCAGGGTAATGCAAAAACAGATGGAAGCTACAGATATTCTGCTGGGCCGGAAAACATTTGAGATTTTTGCCGATTACTGGCCTCAACATGCGGATTGGTGGCCTGGTATCAATGATGTCACAAAATATGTACTGTCCAACACCATGAAAACTTCGGACCCGATGGCTATCGGGTGGAAAAACTCCGTGTTCCTTACAACGGTGGCGGATATCGAAAAGCTCAAAAACTCTGAAGGTTCCGATATCAAAGTTTGGGGCAGCGGCGAGCTTGCGCAACTACTGCTGAAGCATGACCTGGTAGATGAGCTTTGGCTCAAAATTTACCCGGTGACACTTGGCCAGGGAAAAAAGCTGTTTGATAGTGGCACGATGCCGGCAGCATTTAAATTAACCGAGAGCCAGGTTACACCAAGTGGTGTTATCGTTGCCAATTACGCCCGTGCCGGAAATGTTAAGACAGGTAGAATTGGAGAATGATGGGCCTGGTTGCCCTACGCATTGAGCAAGCCCGAAGAGCGTTCGAGTCTCTCTTCGGTTTAAGGTAGCCTATATAATCTCGCCGGAGAAAAACTCTCCGACCGCTCATTGCGAGGCACGAAGCAATCTCTACACACGCAAATCACGGACCGGCGGGAAACGAATTACCTGTCAGCCGCACGCCAGGCACCTATACATCGCGATTTATTGAATATCCGCAGTAGAGATTGCTTCGTGCCTCGCAATGAGCGACTTATATTTTTGTGGTAAACTTAAACTCTTCGGGCATCATCTGGCCAAACCATTATTCGTCGCCCCAGTAGCATTTCGCGCGGTTCCTCAATGGGTTTTTCAACCTCAACTCTTCAATCCTAAACCAATCTGACTGAATAAGTAATTTTATCCAGCTTTAAATGAGCTAATTAGAATTACATTGATATTTTATAGTACTTTGTATTGCATAATACTATCCAAAACACTTATCTTTGCTTATCAATCAGTAAATTCATATGAAAGCATTTTTCAAAAACCTGGTTATAACAATCGTCGCAGTTGTATTGGCAGCTGGGGTCAACGCCCAATCGCAAAATGATTACTCAAAAAAAATAGCTCCCGGATTGCTAAAGCAGGACTTCCTTGTATTGAGGGACTCGCTGCAAAGCCTTCACGCAGGGCTGTACCGTTATAAAACTGAAAGCGAAATGAATGCGCTATTTGATCGTAGCTATCAGCAACTGGATCACCCGATGACTGAAGCCGATTTTTTCGCGATCGTGAGCACCCTGGTCAGCAGCATTGAAGACGGGCATACCGAATGCTTTTTGCCGCAGGATAGGATAAAAGCCATTATAGCGGGCGTTAAAATTTTCCCGATACAGCCGAAATATATAGGCGACAAGGCTTATGTTCCCTGCGATACCAAAGAGTTTCCAGCAGGAACCGAGATCGTTAAAATAGACGACAAGCCTGTTAACGAAATAAGAAAGCAATTATTCAGCCTCTTATCGTCAGACGGAAGTATAGAAACGGAAAAGTATGTAAAGATCAACGACGGGCATGATCCGTTTTCTTACCTGTATTTTGTTGTTTATGGCGAAAAAGCAGATTTCAAAATAACTTATAAAACTTCCACGGGCGCATTAGCAGAAAAAAGCCTTCGGGCAGATCTTTTTCAAAAAATGGAATGCGCACCGGAAAGACCTGTCATTAACCAATACCTGAGCCTGGAATATAAGCCCGGGGGCATAGCAGTAATGACGCTCAAAACCTTCGCAAATGAATATTTGGAAAGGACGAAAGAGAATTTTGAGAACTTTCTGGCTGCTTCATTTAAAGAACTAAAAGAAAAGAAAATAACCAAACTGATCATCGATCTGCGCGAAAACGGCGGCGGAGAAGATACCAACGGACTATTGTTGTATCGGTATCTGACGGATAAGCCCTTTCAATATTATGCCTCATTGAACTCAACCCGGCACGTAATAACGGACCACCCGAACCTGGCCATACAGCAACCTGAGACAAATAATTTTACCGGTAAGGTGGAATTCCTGACTGGTGGGAAAAGCTTTTCGGGCGCGGCAGAATTTTCTGCAATCGCCAGGACCAATTCGAGGGGGACATTTATCGGGGAAGAGACGGCCGGTGGATATTACGGCAATACTTCAGGCAGTAAAATCGCCCTCATCCTGCCAAACACCAGGATCCGTGTCAATATTCCGCTCACCAAATATGTTATGGCGGTTAAAAAAGCAAAATATAACGACCGCGGGATAATTCCCGATTACCCTATAGTGCCAACCATACAGGATTACCTGGACCATAAAGATGTTCAAATGAATTTTGCACTTGAATTGATAAATAAAAAAATAAACCCCTCGCCCGGCTGTCTGCGGATGCCTATGCGCGTGGCTTTGGACTATTGATTGAGTTGACGTTTATCGCGACACTTTAATTATCACCTATTCCCAAATAAAAAATGTTTTTTTGGCTTGAAAATGACGGAGTTAGTGTTTAACTTGCATTGATTTTAAACCTTAAATAACCTACAACCATGAAATGCCGTTTCGTATTATTCATCTCAGTCCTGTTGTTTTCATGTGGCAAAAGTTCACAAAGCAGCCAGGCAAACAGTTCGTCCGATTGGGTGATGACCAAAGCCATCCAGGCGAAATTGACCCCCGATTCGATCATCACGATCCTGAAAAATGGGAACACGAATTTCTACAACTTTAAACTTACCGCTAAAAACGACAGCATGCGGATCCGCATTACTTCCGACAGCGGGCAATACCCGATGGCGGCTGTGCTGTCGTGCCTCGATTCAAGGGTTCCTCCCGAGCATGTTTTCGATCGTGGGATCGGCGATTTGTTTATCGCCCGCGTGGCGGGCAATTTTGCCAATACCGATATACTGGGCAGCCTTGAATATGCCTGCGCGGTGAGTGGCTCGAAAGTGATCCTGGTATTGGGCCACGAAGAATGCGGAGCCATAAAATCGGCAATAGACAATGTGCAGATGGGCAATATTACGGCGCTGCTGCGCAACCTGAAGCCTGCTGTTGATTCGACCCAAACAACCGGCGAACGGAATTCAAAAAACAAACAATTTGTTCATGATGTGGCCGTGAAGAATATTGCGATCACGATAAAAAAGATCCGCAAGGACAGCCCAATTCTTGCCGATATGGAAAAAGCAGGGAAATTAAAGATCATCGGCGGGATGTATGACCTGGCTAACGGGAAAATAACGTTTTATTGATTAAAGCCGAAAAACGAATGCACTCATAAAAAACGGGACCATCAGAAATGATGGTCCCGCTATATGGGCTGGCAAATGCGCATGTTATTTTACGCAGGCCAGGCTTTTATTCATCTTTCTTAACTGTAGTGGTAGTGGTAGTAGTAGTTTTTGAAGCTGCCGTAGCCACTGGTTTTTTGTAAGTTTTGTGGTAAGTATGTACCGGCTTGTGGTAGGCTGTTGATGTATGCGTAACGTGGTGCGTTGTTACATTAGCAGCAATAACCGGTTTGGTTTCGGTAGTGGTAGTTACCTGGGTGGTTGTGGTTGCGGGTGCCGGAGCAGGTGCAACCACTGGCGGAGGTGCAGGCGGGCGAACAGTATCATGCACTACAACTACTGTTGGTGCCTGGGGTTCCGGTGCGGGCGCAGGCGGCGGAGTAACCACTATGGGTGCGGGCGTAGGTGCCGGCTTTAAATGACCGGTTGCCGCGCCATCCGCAGCGCCTTCAATTGCATCGGGAGTTCCTGTTCCTGTCATCTTAATTTTGGTTACGGTACGCCCATGAGCGCCCTTTTTAACCTTCTTTTTGATTTCGACGTGGTTTTTTGTAGTGTCCTGCGTTTGGGCCTGTGCAGTTTGGACCGTCCAAATCATGCCGGCTATAAATAATATTAAACTGATCTTTTTCATAATGATGTTTATTAATTATAGATGTATATCATTATGTAACATAGCTATTACAATATTGTTTTTTATTTTATTTATTTAACCTGAAGGAAAAAAATATAAATATCTTATGTAATGTGCCGCCGCCGGTAAATTGGAAACCATGCAATTGCAGGTTTTAGTCACCCTAAGCCTCAGCTTCGGTAATTTTAACCAGGGATGATTATGCGCACAAGCTTTCACTACTTCATCGGCGCCCGCCCCGCCGCGCAAAATGCTGTACTTAAAATCTAAATTTCCATTATTAAATCCCTTAATTTGCTTTAATAACACCATTTGTGTACGGCCATGAAAACACTAAAAGAAATTAAGGAACTGATTTTAAAAGGGGATATCATTAAACTGTTCAGTAAAGACTCCGGGGATAAATTTCATCCTTCAGAGATCGCTGCGCTGTTAAACTCGGTATCGCTTAGCGAAGCCTGGGGTATTTTTAATTCCTTTATCGGCGAGCGGCAGGTTACGGTGTTTCCGTTTTTGGGTGCGTACCTGCAAAGTCAACTGATCAAAAAAGCTGCTGACGATCAAAAGCGCTATATCCTTAACCATCTGCGCTCCAATGACCGTTATGCCTTTCTGATGAGTTTAAAGGGCCTGCAGCGGTCATCGCTGTTAAATTTTTTGGATGGGGAAAACCGTAAGGTAACGGAAAAAATGCTCGGCTACTCACCGCAAAGCGTTGGCCGCTTGCTGAATACCCAGTTTGTTACTTTAAGAAAAGAAATGACCATCGACGAAGCGATGGATTACCTGCGCGAAAATCAACCAGATACGGATACCGCGGATGTTATTTATGTGATAGATGATAAAGGGCATTTGATTGATGATATGCCCATCCGGAGGCTTGTGCTTAATCATCAGAAAAAAACAATTGCCGACATAATGGATAACAGCTACGTTTGCCTGCAGGTAAATGAGCCCATGGGTGAAGCCATCGCCAAATTTGAGCAATATGACCGCTCGGTATTACCTGTTGTAACAGCAGAGAACCTGCTATTAGGGGTGGTAACCATTGATGATATACTTGATGCGACGCAACAACGGGACACCCGTCAAATGCAGCGATTTGGGGGTGTTGAATCATTGGAGTACCCTTATGTTAAAACATCTGTTTTGTCGTTGATCAGGAAGCGGGCCGGGTGGCTGATCATTTTGTTTATTGGCGAAATGTTTACGGCCACTGCGATGGGCTTTTTTGAAAAAGAAATAGCGAAGGCCGTAGTGCTGGCCCTTTTTGTCCCGTTAGTCATTTCCAGCGGCGGTAACACGGGGTCGCAAGCGGCAACATTAATTATAAGGGCCTTATCCGTTGGCGAACTGACCGTTAAAAGCTGGTTTTATGTTTTACGCCGGGAGCTTATATCCGGCTTATCATTAGGCATTATTTTGGGCGCCATCGGTTTTCTGCGGATCACGGCCTGGCAGAAATTAGGCTGGTACGATTACGGCAAGGATTGGGCATTAATGGCGGTCACTATTTTCTTTTCGCTTATTGGTATAGTGATGTGGGGTACTTTAAGCGGTTCGATGATCCCCATTGTGTTGAAAAAATTAAAACAAGATCCGGCCACCTCTTCGGCGCCATTTGTGGCAACACTGGTGGATGTTACCGGGCTGGTTATTTATTTTAGCATTGCCGCCATAGTATTACATGGTACGATATTAAAGTAAAGGCCAGTGGAATTCCGGATTACACCTAGTGCCGACCATACAGGATTACCCCGAACATAAAGATGTTCAAATGAATTTTGCGCTTCAATTGGTAAACAAGAAACAGCTTTAATAAAAAAAGGCCACTGTCTGTAGTTTTTAACCAGCTTCCGAATGCATTACCCGTGTGCACATTAAAAAATTTAGCACTCAGCCAGCGGCTTAATCATCACCCTGCTCTATGGTCCAGGTATAATCCCAGTTATACGTAACATTCATACTGTAAATACCATGCGGAAATACGACCCGCTCGGGGTTGATGATAAATGGAGGATCCAGCACCTGTCCCTGCTTTACATCGCCGAATGTTATCCAATATTCGGTACGGGTATCAAACGAAAAAATTTTCCGGGGCTGGGCCTGCACAGCAAATGTGCCCGAGCCCGACATCCCTATACCTACGCTGGCCTGGTTAACGGCGGTGTATTGGTCGGGGGTTATTTCAAGCCGATCGCGGCTGTTTCCGTTTGTCTGGTTGATAAATAGATAATTACCGTTGCTTTTGGTGAGTGTTACGGCATTGTTTTCATAAATGCCGGTCATTAACGCTTCACCGGCATTAAAGATTATGCCAGGCTTCAGCTTGCCGGTTTTGGCCCAAACAAAATAAAGCTGCGTATTCCAGCCGATAGATACCTTGGGCTTGGTATTGGGGTCGGAAAATTGGGCAAGCCACGCTAAGGGGAAAACGTCGGGGTTTTGGCTGTAGGGGGTTTGCTGGTACACGCAAAAACTACCCGATATGCCGGAATTGTTCACAAAATTAATGGTGTAAGTTTCCATGATCTGTGGTTTGGTTTTAAGGTGTTAGATTTTTCTTTTTTTTAGGATCTGAACAAGGTTATGGTTAACACGCCGGCCTTTTACGATAGCCATTGCTTAATATTCAAATATAAAAAAAGTACACAATTTGCCGGATACCTAAAAATATTTTTTTAATGATGCAAAGCCCTGTAAGATTCGCAGCTGCCGGCTAACAGCTGTAATTCACGGCAACGAATTCAGACCCCCTACCTCGGGCGTTATTCAATGGTTACCTATGAACGCAAAAACGCACACCGGCCCATTTTTTATTTGCCCTGCTCTTTTAAAGTATGATAAATAGCCAGGGCGTGTCCGCGGCCTAATTGAAAGTCTTCTTTTAGCCATTTAAAAAAGTCAGTGGGTTTTATGTTTGGGGCAATCTCCCCGTTTACAACAAAGCCCTTTTTTTCTGCCAGCTGCTTAAAATCAGCGGGGGTTTTACCCGTCTTTTTTCTGATATTTTCAAAATAAGCCTCTAAATTAATGCTGTTCATTTTTGGTCGTGATTATGTTATTTTTCGGCTAACTGTTAAACTGCCGCAGGTGGTGATCGATATGTTTGTAGGCCATGCGCCCGGCCTGCTCCGCGGTTAATTGTCCAAAAAACGGGTGCATGAATCCCGTGTTTTCACGATGATCGTGTTCACCTATCAGGCTGATCCAGTCGGCTTTTGCAGTGGCCACACTGCCGCTCCCGGTCATTCTAAATGATGGCACAGTAGGCAGGTTGTGTTTCGCGGGTTCGTCCTTCATCATATCCTTCAGCGCCATCTTACCCACCAGGCGACCCAAAAAAGATTGCCGGCAGGTTGTTTTACCCAGCAACATTTCTTCCCATAGCGTGCAGTGCCTCAACATTTGGTAAACAGTCATTTTTCCCCATTGCGCGCTGCTGTTTTCATCCAGTTTGTTTATCCTGGCCACCAGTTCGTCCCTGGTGCTTTTGTCAAATATAGTTTTCATGCTCCTGCCGGGTTAAGTTGTGCAAGTGAGAACCAATTGCCTGAGTCGTCTTTAAACAGCGCTTCGGTGCCATAAAATTCCTTAGTGGGCGGTTTTATAAATTCAACACCTTTAGCTTTTAATTCCTCATAGGTTGCATAGATGTCGGCGCAGGTAAAAATACCCACCCCGAAAGTGCCCTTTTTTACCAGGTCGCGCAAAGCATCGGCGGTGTCTTTCGAATGCAGCAGGCTTTCGTGTACCGGTGTTAAGTTGATCTCGAAACCGGGCTGCTCCGCAGTACCCACCGTAAGCCAGCGGGCATCCTTGTTCATAGGCGCATCAATGATCACCTTAAGCCCAAGTTTATTGGTGTAAAAGTCGAGCGCGCTGTCCTGGTCAAGGACGTAGATATTCATGTGCGTTAGTCTTGTTATCATTCCTTTTGCGTTTTAATGGTTAAGGCAAATAAACAGCTAAAAATTAAATTTCGCTTGTCCGAAATTGCTCTTTTGCAACCCAGCCATATTGATAAGCAAAGCAGTGCGGCACAAGGGAAAGCGGCGACTCGGCAACCTGTTTTTTTAGCGCTTGCTGCTGTTGCAGGTATGCTGATGGGTTTACGCCAACCCTGCGCTTAAATAACCGGCTAAATGAGCTCAATTCTTCAAATCCAACCGCAGTACAAACATCTGCAACTGTAAGGCCGGCATTTAGCAATCTCATTGCATGCGCAATGCGTACGAAAATGAGGTACTGGTGCGGTGTTTGATGGTAGGTCTCCTTAAATTTCCGGATGAAGTGGAACCTGGAAAAGCACGCTTCGCCGGCGATGGAAAAAACGTCAATATTTTCAGCGTAATGGGTATCAATAAAAAGTTTTGCCTGCATTATTCGCCGGTAGAAATACAATTTGGGGTAGTCGTCATTAACCTCATCTATCGACGTCGCTAAATTTTTTGATCTTTGTTGCCGACTCATTTTATTGCATTATCCGGTGCATTTAACAACGCTTCCGTATTAAAGGCTAAATTTAAGTACATTTTTTAGATTAATCCCCCAAGCCTATTGCAAGATTTTCTGGTTGCCAACTCCGTGCCCGTGGCCAGGCGACAACGGCTACTCACGGCAACGAATTCAAGCCAATTAAATGTCTCCTGATGTTTACGCTGTCTTTATTTTCAATTGGAAACAGATCGGCGGCAGACTGTTTTGTTTTAATTTGCGTGCCGTAAATTTGCCGGCCGGTATCGTATAACGAGATCCTGTCAACAATAACCGCATAATCATAGCTGTCAATATCACGGCTTTTAAAAGCTTCGGCAATTCGCGGGAAATTCCTTTTCATAAAAGCAATATCCCCCTTTTGGTAAAGATAGGTTTCGGCCTGGACGCCTTCCTTACCGATAGCGTCATAACCTAACCACCCATAAGTGTTCACGATCGACTTCCATTTATAACAATTTATGGAGTCGACCTTGTTAACCGAATCCTGATACCTTACAAATTTTTTGGAACCTGTGCCATATTGGTAGGCGATAGTTAATTTTATTTCCTCCAACACAATACGGTCCTTCCGCAGCGCAGTCAACTCGTCGCCCACAACCTTGTCCGAATTGTTTTGCTGTTTGTAGATCATCGAAAGCAATAAATCCCATCGTTTGTCATTGTGCAGTTTTTTGAAATCCGGTCCGTCGGTAATCTGGTCAAAAAATGTATTGCCCCGTCGTTTAACAATCGTAAACAAAAAATGATAGGCGCTGTCGGCATAACTGGCTTTTGCGCACGCTTTTGCCGCAGCAAATAAATTTGAATTTGTTTTGCTTGAGACATCCTGGTTAAAACAACTGAAATAGAGCTTTGATGATGCTTTGAACGCCCTGCGGTTATATAGCGAATCAGCCGCTTTGATCTGGGGGTTTATCGATTTATTTTCCTGCCCATTTGCCGCGTAACAAATAAGGCATAACCAGCTAAATAAAATTACTCGTCCCGAACGAAAGATCATTTGATTTACCCTTGTTTAATCGATTTGAACTGTATTGCATGCTTAGGCGATATTTGATCTTTATATGCAATAAAATGATAATAAACAATTTTCAATTAATTGATTGGTGGCCGGGAGTGAACCGACGCATATCCCGCCTGTTTCAAATTCCAATCGTAATTACTGCTCTTATGGTAACGGGATGCCTGACGGGTTCCGTCTTTGTTCACCACACATGAACTTAAGCTAGTTAACAGTACTAACACCAAGGGCACCACAAAATATCCTATTCTTTTCACCGATGTTTTTGTTTACTGGACTAACGTTTTACTTCAAATTTTGTTGTAAGATTAAATATCCCGCTTTCCGCGATTCATTTTCCTGAAGATCAACCGACCGTATCGTTATTTTTCCGCTAATACGAACGCCTGCCGGCACATACCAATAAGTAAGCGGCGTAAAACCTATGCGCTTTGCATTACGATAAATATTGTAGCCCATCAGTATGTTTTTACTTTTCGGGGCGTGCCATCTTAACCGTGCTACGGGAGATTTTTGATAACTGATTCCGAACGGCGCCGGTGGCATTGAGGTATTGGAGTGCAGTTGATTGGTGCAGTTCATCAGCGCCCTGAAATTATGATAGGTCCCTTTCCAGATCTGGCCCTTTAGCGCCATTTTATAATTGGGCTGTTTATCCAGCCCGCCCTGGTACCAGTCGCCGTGTTCATGATCAATTAAATACGTTTGAATATACTGCCACTGCTGCTTAAATTTTTCTTCATATTGCAGCGGGTCATGCGGGTATTTATCGGCCATCAGCAACAGGGCATTCAATCCTTCGGCCTGCGCCCACCAGTTTTTGGTGTCGGCAATAATTGTAATGCCGGGCTTATCTTTAAAGTAGTAGCCTTCATCGTAAAAGCCGCCGACCTTAACATCCCAGCCGTTTTGCAAAGCGTCGTCCACCATTTTTTTAGCAATGCGGTTGGTTAATGTATCGTGCCGCAGCCCCAAAACATCCGAAGCTTCCAGCATCAACCAGGCCGTTTCAATATTATGCCCGAAAGAAACATGGTCAAGCTCCTTGTGCTTCATCATCACCGCATACGTCGAGTCGCGGTACGAAACCGGTGTCCAGTCGGGTTGGAAAAACAAGGTCAGGTCGCCCCTTTTATCGGTGATCACATCCCTCACCAGGTACAACATCTCCTGCAGACGCTGTTTTAACAGGCTATCGGGCCAAACGGTATACAGCTCGGTAAACGATTCCAGCAGGTGAATGGAGGTATTTTGATCTTTATAACCCGTCTCCGCAGTGGTAGGTACGGCTGTCGTTCTTTTTATAGGCGTGCCGTCGCGCTCCATATGCTGGTAATAACCTTTAAACACCGGGTCGTGACTGTGTGCTTCCAGCCAGTGGAATTCCTTTATCGCCAGGTTAAGGGCGCTGGTATCCCCGCTGGTCCGGTAATAAGCCGCCAGGGCATAAATTGCAAATGAGTTTCCGTAAGCTTCTTTTGGTGCAAAGCTGCCCGGTTTCGGGTTTCCCCGCCTGTCGGTATAGGTATAAAACCCGCCGTATTGTTTATCCCACATTTTATCGCGCAAAAACGCATAACCTACTGCCTCGCCCTTTTTATACCAGCTAACCGACGGGAACAACGCGGCCGCCCGGGCATTGCTCCAAAGGTGCCGGGCTTGCGTAACTATCATTTTGTCCTGGTTGCCGGTTGGCTTAAAATCGTAGGTAAAAGCGCTCAGGAAACCGCCGTCAACGGTATCTATTGCAGCGGGGTACCAGGGTTTCAGCAATTCGTCCACCATTGATTTCCTCATCTCCCTGTAGATCTTCAAACGATCATTTTTGGCGTCGTTTTTTGTTTGCGAAAATGCAGGTTCAATTAAAAACAGGGGGATAACAAATACGAGGGTTAAAATCTTCATCAGGTTTTGATAAGTAGTGGAAATAGTTAACAAATTTATAATAAACACTGTCATAAATACATTTATCACATATAAATTACCATATCCGGCACCGATCGCTTTTCTATCCGGATAAATAACATTATTCTTGTGTAATTATAACACTAACCATGTCGAATTTTAAACCGCTATCTTTTTTATGTTTGCTTTTTTTATTGTCAGCCGCGGCGGCCTCTGTCGCCAATGCGCAGGTTAAAAAACCTGCCGGGGAAATGAAACTGAACAACCTGGAGTACCTGGAATACCAGGGCGTAAACGTAATGCTTGCCCATGATTTTTACCCGGAGGGGCACCAGGGGGGCGTTGGCATCATCCAAAATGGCATGCGCGTGGCTACAAATGGTGATATCCGGCTGGAGCCTACCCCCGGCCAATGGCAGCCTATACCAAAAGTTGGCAAGCGGATGGTCGACCGCCAAAAGCAACAGATCAGCGTGCATATGCACTATCCGGATTCATCTATTAACCGCAAAGGTTTTAACCCCGTAATATACCCCGACCTGAAATTTGCCTATACCACGAGGGTTGAACCTGCTGGCAAAGGCTTCAGGATAATTGTTGACCTGGATACACCGTTGCCGGACAGCTGGATTGGCAAAGTAGGCTTTAATATGGAACTGTATCCCGGCATCCTGTTTGGGAAAAGTTATTATGCCGATGACCAGTTCGGTATATTCCCGCAACAACCGAACGACCAGATGTATGCCGACGAAGACGGCGAATTGCAGACAACCCCAATGGCCGCCGGTAAAAAACTCACCATCGCGGCTGAATCCGAAAGCCAGCGGATGATCATTGAAAACGAAGGCCCAGGCAAAATACAGTTACTGGACGGTCGTGGCAAACATAATAACGGCTGGTTTGTGGTGCGGTCGCTGATCGCAAAAGGGGCAACAAAAAATGCCATTGTATGGCTGGTAACCCCGCATGCTATTGAAGGCTGGCGCGCGCAGCCGGTGGTGCAGGTTTCCCAAATTGGATATCATCCCAACCAGTCGAAGATCGCGGTGATCGAACTCGATAAAAATGACCACAGAAAACTACAGCCCGAATTGTTAAGGATAGGCGAAAATGGCGGGCTAACACCCGTTTTAAAAGCCGATGCCGAAGTGTGGGGTAACTTTTTACGTTACCATTACTTGCGGTTCGATTTCTCCAAAATAAAAACGCCGGGGATGTACAAAGTCCGTTATGCTGGCGTGGAAACCAACCCCTTCCAGATCAGCAGTACGGTTTACGACCATAACGTATGGCAGCCTACGCTCGAATATTTTTTACCTGTGCAGATGTGCCATATGCGGGTGAATGATAAATACCGCGTTTGGCATGGCCTGTGCCATATGGACGATGCACGGATGGCCCCTACCGACTCGAACCATTTCGATGGATATATACAGGGGCATTCAACCCTTAATAAATATAAATCGGGCGAAACAGTGCCCCTGTTAAACCGCGGGGGCTGGCATGATGCCGGTGATTTCGACCTGAGGGTGGAATCGCAGGCCGAAACGGTGCTTGGTTTAACCCTGGCTTATGAGCTGTTTGATGTAACAGATGACAATACATCGGTCGACCAGCAAAACCATGTAGTTGAAATACATCAGCCGGATGGCAAGCCCGATGTGTTGCAACAAATAGAGCACGGCCTGTTAAGCATCACGGGTGGTTATCAATCCATGAACCGGTTTTATCGCGGCATAATCGAACCAACCAAACGGCAGTATACCACGCTTGGCGATCCCGCAAACATTACCGATAACCAATTTTATAAGGCTCCCCCTGCAGGCAGCCCTGTGCCTGCCATTGGCCAACCCGGTGCCCCGGACGATCGCTGGGTATTTACCGAAGCAAACCCCGGCCGCGAATTAGAAGTTGCCGCAGCACTGGCCGCAGCGGCAAGGGTGATGAAAGGCTTTAACGATACCCTGGCAACGCAATGCCTGGCCATTGCCAAAGAGGTTTGGAACCGGAATGAAAAGGCATCGCCAATGCAAAAATTAAATTTAGCTGTTGAACTGCTGCAAACAACAAAGGATCAGCAATATGCCGGTTTCCTGGTTAGCCACCAACAGGAGATCGCCGCCAGCATGGGGCGCAGCGGCTGGCTCGCTGCGCGTTCGGTAAGCCTGGTTAATGATCCTAAATATACTGCAGCTATTACAGCTGCGGCTGCACGGCTTTTTGAACAGATAAAAAAAGATGGCGCCAAAACACCTTACGGGGTCCCTTATCAACCCAATATTTGGGGTGCGGGCTGGGATATACAGAATTTTGGTTACAAACAATACTTTTTGCACGAGGCTTTCCCGAACATTTTCCCAAAGGATTATATGTTAAGCGCCATCAATTTTATATTGGGCTGTCATCCCGGTTCCAATACATCCTCATTTGTTTCGGGCGTGGGCGCCGAATCGATGATCCCGGGTTACGGGTTTAACCGGGCCGATTGGTCGTACATACCGGGCGGGATCAGTTCGGGTACGGCGCTGATCCGCCCCGACTTTCCGGAACTGTTGAAATGGCCCTATTTGTGGCAGCAGGGCGAATATGTTTTAGGCGGAGGAACCAGCGATTATTTATTCCTGATCCTGGCGGCCAACCATATTTTAAAAACAGAAAAATAAGCGGGTTGGTTAATTTGAATATTGCGGGCTGATGATTTTTATACCCTCATCCCCGGCAATAATAGCCTTCCCCGCCATCCGGTAAAACAGCGAATGTTCTACCACGCCCGGGATCATTTTCACCTGTACATTCAATTGAGGCAATGGCGGCAACTGGGTAAAATACACATCAAGCAGCAGGTTGCCGTTATCGGAGACGGTCGCGCCATCCTTTTTGTCGCTCATGCGGGTGTTGATCCTTGCGTCGGGGAAATAACCGTTGAGTTGCCGCATCACTAACGGCAGCGCCGCCGGTAAAACCTCAATCACCAGCGGATAGGTGGCATCCAGTTTGTTCACAAATTTGGCAGCATCGCCAATCAACATAAACTCTGCTGCCATCGTAGCCAGTATTTTCTCAGAAGTATGGATGCCGCCGCCGCTCTTTAAAGCGCTCAGTTCGGCATCAAACTGGTCGCAGCCGTCAAAATAAATATCGAGGCTTTTGGTTAAAGTGATTGATCGCACGTTTAAACCATTATCCAGCATCAAACCTGTAGTTTTAAAGGATGATGACACCAGGGTAAGCGATGCCGCCAGGCTGCTTTCCGCAGCCAGCAACGCTACCAGGTTGGCAATGGTAGTGCCTGCGCCCAGGCCAATGTTTTGCCCGGGTTTAATCAATTTGAGCGCTGCTTTTGCAGCTTCCATTTTATGATCGGCCATTTGGTAACGGGGCTTTGGATAAACTAAAATTTGTTTTACTAGACATAACTATTTAACCCGAAATTGAAAAATCCGGTTCCTGGTCGAGCGTTTGCGGCTCAGCTATACCGGTTGCCTGGCTGCCGCCGATTTGGGGGATAGCTATAGACCTTGGATAACGGGTTTTGATCGCGGTTAAAAACCTGTTTTTACTGGTGTAACCCAGTTCGGCGTTTGTTGTTAAAAAATCCTGCCTAAGGGCTGCAGCGGTTTTGGCCACACACCCGGGGGTCCAGCCTGGCGGCATCAGGATGTATAATAACTTATTCTTTATGCCATCTGCATTTTTTAAATCCCGGTATAGCAGGAAGAACTCGCCAAAATAAAGGTCCGAGAAATTGGTAACATCCACATCCCGGCCAATACCATAGTCTATTTTTACCTCGTCTTTAAAGGGTTGCAGCGTGCCAAACAGCCAATCCCAAAGTGGCAAAACCGAAGCAAAATTTGTATCGATATACAGCGGATTGCTGGCATGGTGCACCCGGTGATGCGATGGCGTAATGATGAGGTATTGGAATATGCCCAATTTTCCATTTTTTAAAGTTCGCTCGCTGATATGGATAAACATTCCCCATGCACTGTCGATCGACATGATCGCCAGGAACATCACCGGGTTAACACCCAAAAACATGCAAATAACCAGGTGGATCAAGGTTGAATAATACGCCTCGGCGAAGAAGTGCACCCAGTTTACCGTCATATTGATATCGGTTGGGGCATGGTGCGGGGAGTGCAGGCACCACAAAAACCTGACGCGGTGCGAACTGAAATGGAATACCCATGTTGAAAACTCCCAGCATAAGTAGGCGTAGATCCAGCTATACCATTGTACATTGACAGTGAAGAGCACATATTTTTGAATATGGGGCATCCAGATCCAAAACATGTGGATGAGAATCAATTTGGGTAAAAGCTGGATGATCAGCAAAGCCAAAAAAGACGACTTATAGATGGTGGCAAGCTGCTTAAAGATGAGTTTATATTTATCATTGCCTTTGAGATGGCCTCTTTCCTGTTTTAAAAGACGCGTAGTAAAAGACAGGATTTCCCATAGGATGACAGTGGTATTTACAATAACGATTACCGATACGATACTGATGAAATAGTTATGCGTTAAAAAAGGACCGACGATGGCGCTAAAAAAACCTTTACCTTTTATGGAGTTGTAAACGTCCAGTCCGTAAGTCGACACCAGGTTGTACATAATGAAACCGAAGGCAAACACGAAAACTACATTTTCGGCAATTCTCCAGTTTCTATTTAGTTTTTTTGTAAAACTCACTTAATGATTATTTGACGCTATGGTTCTCCACCAAATCTAATAAATTTTTCCTCCGATTAATCGGTATACTATCAACATAGGTTGCTGCGTTTGAATCAGCTTGGAGCGTATTCTCAGGTATTTAACTCTGTTTAAGCAATAAGCACTAAAGTAGCTTATACGATTGATGGATAAATTTAAACACCTGCGGTGTAAGCTCATCCGCACTTTTTATCCGGATATTGTTAGCATATTTACCCGCATACAGCGTACTCTTGGCGACCGGATGGCCGCTTTGGGCAGTTAACGAATAAAACTTAACGTCGAGCACTTTTTGCATGGGGCGGATTACCAGGAAAGTTTTGCGGTGAACAAACACGATGCAGTGAGGTGTGGTGCTTACAATTACGTCTTCCCAACCGGCCACTTCGGCCAGCAGTTTATCAAATGCCAATACCATTTCGGCCGGCCGCCCATCAAACAGGCTGTCGACGCTCACCCTGGCGCAGTAATGCGTTTGGTTTTCTTTTACCAGTTCCCGTTCACAGTTAGGGCAGATCCAGCTCATAAGTATTAATTTTATTGGCGAACAGATAGATCACTCTATCGTTTAACCGGGCGACAAAATAGGATAATTGACGTGCTTTCGCAAAGCCAGGGCAACGTTCTGTTTTATTTGTGTGGTACTGCAACGGCCAACGCACGCCTATTAGTTTATCAATTCTTCTTTTCGGCCTCTTCCCGTTTTTTGTTAAGTTGCTTTTCTTCTTTTTTGGCTTTTTTAGCAGCCTTTTTCAAGGCCCGGGCCTGCACCCTCAGTTCTTTTTTAGTTGGGGGAGTATTTGAAGTTTGCTGCGGGGTTTTGCCCAGCCCCACACAAGGTTTTATCCCGCTTAGTAGTGCCTGCCACATGCTGCCAAAAAATGCCACCTGCATTGGGCGGATATAAGTGATGTTAGCCGAACGCGGTACTTCGCCGGGTTTGTCGGGATTATTGTCTTTCACCACAACCAGGTTGGCTAAAAGCGTTTTTAACGGCTGCTCGGTATAACCAGTTGCCTGGTTATGGTTTAAAAGGGCCACCTTCAGGTTGTTGTACAAAAATGTAACCTTACCGGTAAATAACTTTTTGGTAGCGTGGATGTCGAAATCGAGGCTTCTGGCTTCTCCCGACTTAAATTTTATCAGCCCCAGGGGCATCACCGCGGCATTGCCTGCCTGCAGGTTTACGGGTCCCAAATGCCCGCTGTAGTTAAAATTATAATTATCGCTTAAGTTAAAGTTGCAGGCCAGGTTAAGTTTTGCCTTACCCATAACATAAGTTGTAAGCACAGCCGAGCTTTTGTTATGTTCTTTAATTATCGACTGTGAATTAGTAATATTGAAAAATCTACCCGTAGTATTGGCAAAAACGATGCTGCCAACGGCATTTGACTGTTTGTGAAATGCCCTGTAGATGACATCAATGTGCTTCACATAAAGGGTGTCAATATTAAGGCTTGCCGATAAATTGCGAAGCACCCAATTTGGATAGGTCACAATCCGGTCAGTCTTTTTTGGCACGCCGGCAGGGTTGCTGTACACCTCAAATAATCCTTTTTTAAACTCCAGCCGCCCGATGTTCAACTCCTGCTTTTTACGGAAGGCCTGGAAATCAAAATTATTCATTACCATCTCCTCCATGCGCGCCGTATACCTGTCCCATTTGTGTGGGTTATGCGCAAAAAATGTCGTCGCACCCACCGGCGTCATTTCGGCGCCCGAAATAGTTAATCGGGAGTATTGAGCCGAGAAACGGATAGACCGAACTTTGAAAGTATAAAGTCCGTCGGCCGTTTCCCATTTAAAATGATGCAGATCGGTGACGATATCTTTGCAAAACAAGCTTCTTGATTTATCAAGTTGCGTGGCAGAATCGATCAGCAGTTCCATCGCCTGCAGGTTCATCTCTTTCAGTACCAGGATCTGCGGTTTTGGGCCGGTCCTGTCGGTATAAGTGAGGTGAATACCATTTAATTTAATGCCGCCCACATGGATCATTCTAAGGCTTTTCGATAACTTTTGGTAAAGTGTGCTATCCGCCTTTTTTATGGTATCCGGCTGACCCTTTTCATATTTGCTAACCAATAGCTCGGGATCGTCCAGGGCAATTAGCCCGATATCAAGCTGTTTATGGAAATATAATTTAAATGGGTGCGCGTTGGTGATGATCAATTTTTTTACCCTGAGTTCGTACACTTCGGCAGGTGCTATACCACGTCGCTCCATTAAATGGTATACTGCTGTATCAGGCACCAGTGTTGCATCATAAAGGATGGCATTACCTCGTAATACGTGCAACTCCGCTTTCCTAAAATTCACCTTGTATAATCCGCCTGAAGCTTTTAGTACAGTAGTTTTAAGTTTGTCCGAAAGTTTTGGGGTTAAATAACTGTCGAGTGATAAAACGGCTATTAATATTACCACGACCACACAAGCAGTAACGATCGCTATAGTGCGCCAGCTGCGCGTAAAAAATTTGATGAACTTCGTTTGCTTTTCCAAAAAAAATTAAAGCCGCCTTTTGGTGACTTGTGCCGATATAACACTAAACCGCGCATTTTGTTAATGCGAAAATTTACAAGGGTTGTTAGTTCGGTATTTTGCTATAAAGCAAAGGCGTTACCACCGCTTACGTCTTTCATGAAAAGGCTTTCGCGGATTTTTTCTCATTCGCTCATCAATCCCTTCGGCAAGCCATTGGTAATATTCGCCCAGGAAAGGGTCGGGCTGATTTTCGCGGATGTCGGTAAACATCGGCTTGGATTTTTCCCAGGCCATCGTTACAAAAGAGCCCAGCGTTTTATCAACCAGGTCAATATTGATGAGCCCGTCGGCAACGATCATCCCCAGCGATTCCATTTGCTGGCCAAACTGGATCAGTAATATGCGTTCATGGGCGGGCAGTTTTTGCAATCCGGCCCAATTGGAGGGCAGATCATTTCTGCTGATAAAGTCTATCAGTTCAACAAACTCACGCGTTTGAAACTGGCGCATTACTTCGAGGGTAAGCCGTTCGCGGCGGTCGCGTTTTGCCGTGTTCACCTGTGCAATGCCAAACATCAGCGCAATGATAAACGACAGGGTTAAAGCGACGTTGGCAATATTGGTAATGGTTTCGCTGGTCATAGGAAATGTACATTGTCGGGTGCGGGTATAAAAATAAATATCCTAAAGCGTACTTCCTAAATATAATCTGATGGTGATGATTGGGCGCACCCATCCTCAAGCGTCGTGCAATTATTAGCGGTATATTTCTTTTTCTTTTCAACCGCAAGCATAAATCAAATATAACTAATTTTGCGCGAATGAGAAAAGCACATCCAACCATATTGGTTGTAAACGACGATGGCATCACCGCCCCCGGCATAAAAGCGCTGATGGATGCCATGCAGGAACTGGGCCGTGTGGTAGTTGTTGCGCCGGACAGCCCGCAATCTGGTATGGGGCATGCTATTACTATTGGTAAACCGCTGCGTTTGGATAAGGTGGACATTTACGAGGGTATCGAAATGTACCGTTGCTCGGGCACGCCTGTTGATTGCGTAAAGCTGGCGGTAAATAAAATATTTAAGGGCAACAAGCCCGACCTGTGTGTTTCGGGCATTAATCATGGTTTAAACAACTCCATCAATATTTTGTACTCCGGCACCATGTCGGCGGCGGTGGAGGGGGCGATAGAAAGTATCCCATCTATTGGATTTTCGCTGGATGATTATACCCTGCAGGCCGATTTTTCGCATTGCATTAAGTTTGTAAAGGAGATCGCTGTGCAGGTTTTAAATAACGGCCTGCCCATTGGCACTTTGCTGAATGTGAATTTCCCGGCTATACCGCATATAAAAGGCATCAAAATATCGCGCCAGGCCAACGCCAAATGGGCTGAGGAATTTGACGAACGCATGGATCCGCACAAACGCCCCTATTACTGGCTCACCGGCGTTTTTCAGCTAAATGATGGCGGCGAAGATACCGACGTTTGGGCGCTGGACAATGGCTATGCATCGGTTGTCCCGGTTCAGTTTGATATGACGGCACACCATGCCATACCTTTATTGCACAGCTGGACATTTAATGTATAATGGAAGAAAACAACATATTCAACAAAAACAGTTACGTAACAGGTGTGCTTATCGGCCTGGTGTTTCCGGCGGCATCATTACTCGCGGCCTACCTGTTAAGGGATAATTTATACCTGCTCAATAAACCTGCGTTGCCCTACCTGGTCGCCATCATTTTAAACCTGATCATGATGCGCGTTATCTCCAAAAAAGATACTGTCAAAACGGTTAAAGGCATTATGGTGATCACCTTTATATTTATGCTGGTGGCCTTTTTATTAAAACACTACCATTTGCTATGAAATATTACCTGGTAGCCGGCGAGGCCTCGGGCGATCTGCATGGGGCCAACTTAATGAAGGCCCTGAAACAACAGGATGAACAGGCCGAATTTCGTTTTTTTGGCGGCGACCTGATGCAGGCCGTGGGCGGCACCATTGTAAAAAACTATGCCGATATGGCCTTTATGGGCTTTATCGAGGTGGTTTTAAATTTGAGGGAGATCTCAAAAAACATTAAAACCTGTAAGGATGATATCACCGCCTGGCAGCCTGATGTACTGGTGCTGATCGATTTCCCCGGCTTTAATTTAAGGATAGCGGAATTTGCCAAAAAGAACGGCATCCTGGTTTGCTTCTATATTTCGCCAAAAGTTTGGGCATGGAACCAAAAACGTGTACTGAAAATAAAGCGCGTGGTTGATCACCTGTTCTGCATCCTTCCGTTTGAGGTTGATTTTTATAAGAAATGGGGCATGGAGGTTGACTATGTCGGCAATCCCTTACTCGATGCCGTAGCCGCATTTAAACCTGATCAAGGTTTTTTATCAACGCACCAGTTAACCGGCGAAAAGATCATCGCCTTGTTACCCGGCAGCCGTAGGCAGGAGATCAGCCGCCTGCTGCCTGAAATGCTGAGTGTAACTGAACAATTTCCCGATTACCAGTTTGTTGTAGCCGGAGCGCCGTCATTTAAAGCGGAATATTACGATCAGTTCATCAACCAAAAAAACATCCCAGTAATTTTCAATGCTACTTACGACTTGTTAAACCATGCCGAAGCCGCCGTGGTTGCCTCGGGCACGGCCATACTCGAAACCGCTTTATTTAACGTCCCTCAAATGTTGGTTTACCGCGGGCATCCCATTTCCATAGGTATCGCCAAAGCGGTGGTGAAAATACGATTCATCGGCCTGGTGAACCTGATCATGGACAGCGCCGTAATAAAAGAACTGATACAGGAGGATTGCTCGCCAAAAAATATAGCCGCCGAGTTGGAGAACATCCTCAACAACCAAAGCTACCGCCAAAAAATGCTGGATAACTACGACGAACTCGACAAGCGCATGGGCCAGCCCGGCGCCTCGGCCCGAACCGCAAGCCTCATTATCAAATACACCTCAAAAAAATAGCGCTGTGCAAATTGCAAAGCGCTATCGTTTTCATAGGTGATGTAAAAAAGATGTTTTTATAGATAGATATATGATGGTCAGGCTGCCGAAAACGTAGTTTGCATCAGTGCCTGTTGTTTGCTTAGTAAAAATGATTTCAAATCATTCGACAATAAATGTTTCAATTCATTATCAAAGCGTATCAATAACTTGGTTACCGCGGGTTTCTTGTTGGTTTTCATAGTGAATTGTATTAATAGTTAATAATTAATTTTGTTTTTCAGTTTTATCATCCTGGTCTTCTTCAGTTGTCAGGTTGTCTTTTCGGCGTTTTGCTTCTTTATATTGACGCAATAACTGCTCTTTATCCCTGTCGTCCGATGGCAATGCAGGGTTATTTGGGTTTTCCCATTCCTTCTCCTCGCTTTCGCGATTCTTTTTTATATCGAGGTTCATCCTGTATTGCATTTGCTGTTCCTTATTCCAATTCAGTGCCAAAAGGCGGGGCTGCAACAAGATGGATCTGAAAAAATGAAAAATATGGGTAAATAGTTCATATCAACGTTTTTTTAAAGTGGCCTGAATAAAAAGGAGGATAACTGGAAACAGCAGGGTGTGTAAAATTTTAGTACACTTTGTATACAGATACCGTCAAAAAATGTAAAGTTTTAGTTTGATTTCGGGTGATTGATGAAGTGGATGACCAGCGTTAATGTGGAAATGATAGCGCCGATGGCGCACACCCCGTTCCACTGGTAACTATTCCATAATTGTGTGGCCAGGAAGGAACCTGCCGATCCGCCCAAAAAGTAAGTGACCATGTAAATGGTGTTGATCCGGTTGCGGGCTTCAGGTTTCAGCGCGAATATGATCGACTGGTTTGAAATATGAGTTGCCTGTACGCCAATATCCATCACGATTACCCCGACGATCAACCCAAAAAGACTGTAGGCCGAGAAATAAAAGATCACAAACGAAAGGATGATCAGCAAAATAGTAAAGCCCGATAATTTATAGGCGTTCATTTTATCACTCAGCCTGCCCATCAATCCGGCCGCAAGCGCCCCAAATGCGCCCGCGATACCCAGGTAACCGGCCACATCGCTCCCCATATGAAGATTGTCGCGCAGCAAAAATGTAATGGTTGCCCAAAAAGCGCTGAAACACGCAAAACACAAAGCGCCCCGCAGGGCAGCTACCCGCAGTTTGGGTTCATGCTTTACCAGGTCGATAAGGGATGTCATCAGGCCGCCATAGCTGCCGGTATAATCGGGTTCAACCTCCGGCAAAAATATTCCTATCATTAACCAGGTAACCATCATAATGCCCGCAGCAATATAAAAAACGATGCGCCAGCCCCATAAATGGCCTATTACACCACTAAATGTGCGCGAAAGCAGGATGCCGATCAGCAAACCGCTCATAATAACACCAATCTTTTTCCCCCTTTCCTCAGGTTTAGCCAAATGGGCCGCCATGGGTACCAGCAATTGCGGGATCATGGACGCAACACCTAAAAGAAAGCTGGCCCCTATCAGCAAGTTAATGCTTCTCGAGGCGGCGGTAAATAAAAGGGAAAGGATGATAAAAAAGAAAATGATCATCATCATGCGTTTTCGTTTGATCATATCGGCCAGTGGGGCCAAAAAAAACATGCCTACTGCATATCCTATTTGGGTTAAGGAAGATACCTGGCCAACTTTTGCTTTGCTTACATGAAACGTGCGCGCCATTTCATCCAGCAACGGCTGGTTATAATACAGGTTGGCAACTATCAGCCCGGTGGCTACCGTCATTATCCATAAGGTTAAAGGCGTAAGCTCGGGGTGTGTTTTAGTGGTGGATATTGCTGTCATCTATTCTGCAAATATTCCGCAAAAATCTTAAAGGATTTTTAAAATGATGTTTGATTTAAGCAATTTTTTAGCCGGCCGTTTCAATTTTTAACTTCTTTTAACAGCTATTGTAATATTAAATCCCCAATTTCGCCGTTTTCCCTGCAGAAAATTAATACAAAAGCGCTGATGTTATTTTATAGTTACAGGCGATCACTTAAACGATTGTTATAAATTACAACACTTTTGTAAAAAATTTATGCTAAATCGATACTATTTGGCGTAAATGATTGAGAAATTGATTGATTACTATAAATATTCAATAAATTTTTAGGTCTTTTTAATAATTTGAGTATTTTTTCGATAAAAATTGCTTAAAAAATTCGGTATGGTTTAAAAAACATCAAAATTAAAGCAGAAAAACACAAATAGGCTGGCTATTTTTAATGTTGAAACATTTTTTTTAAAAAATTATGACATTTATAACAAAATGTTTGTATTTTTGAGAATCAAATAGGAACAACAAGGTTTTTTACAAAAATATTACAAAAGAAATTGTTTAACTATTAATTGTTAGTGTTACATTTACACCGTAATACATATTAAAAAAGTCTTCTCATAATTTAGGTTTATAATTGGTTAGTAAAGGCCCCTGCCCATCAGGGGCTTTACTTGTTTTAAGGGGTTTTGCAAGCCGATCCCGGAAACTTCACTATTTTCCGTTTAATTTTTACCTTCGCCCACCCAACTATTTAACCAGCCTAAATGAATACAAAACTGATCATGACCCTGAGTGCCACCTTTATGGCTATTATTGGCATCGGCCTTACCTTTTTACCCGACGAAATATTAAAATACACAGGCATGGGTTCCACCGAACTGGCCCGCATCATTTTACAGCTATTGGGCGCATTGTATTTCGCTTTTGCCATGCTAAACTGGATGGCAAAGGGCGCTATTATTGGCGGAATTTACAATAAACCCATCTCGACAGCCAACGCTACACACTTTTTTATCGGTGCACTAGCCCTGCTTAAGGCGCTGATGCACTCCACAGGGGCGCCAACTTTATTTTGGGTGCTTGCAGCAATTTATTTAGTTTTTGCAATTTGCTTTGGCATAATCTTTACCCGGCACCCTGCAGACAAGCCAGCAGCGTAAACATAAACCTGAACTAAAAAAATTTCAAATTTGGCATTGAATAACTTTTTGTTACTTTTGCCATCCGCAGTTCAGTTGGCAGGACGCAATTGGCAGTGGGCGGTTAAAATGCAAACTGCAAACCGGCAACTGCAAACTTAAAAAAAGGGGGATTAGCTCAGCTGGCTAGAGCGCTTGCATGGCATGCAAGAGGTCATCGGTTCGACTCCGATATTCTCCACTGATGATTACGAAGGCTCTGCGAAATTTCGCAGGGCCTTTTTTAATTCACTCGCATCGCCGCTACTGTGCTGGTTTATCATTAAATAAATTCATGATCAGCCCCAGGACGACTGCCTGCGTTTCTTTCTTATTAAATTCCGACTTACCATCCTGGTATTTAAACATCACCTTGAAACCTGATTTCGGAATTTCGGTACCAATGGCTACGGAGTAGTTGCTGGCGAGTTCCTTTTTGGGGTTGGTTTGAGCGCTAAAATCGTAAAAGGTTTTGTCGTTAATGATGATCGCATAATGGTCGTATACCGGGATGTAGTAATAGGCATTCAGGTAAGCCTGCCCGGATATAAAGGAAGTGACGCCCTTCGAGTAATTGTCGTAGCCTTTGAGCCCCAGATCGATCACTGGTTTCAATCGCAGGCGGGTGGACGCGGCTGACGTGAGATTGACCAGATTGGGTAGGATCATCGAGATCGATCCATCCACAGCGACCCTGCGGTAACTGAAATCTTCGCTGGATTCGTGACCGGCTTTTAACGCCCACTCTTTAATAATGCCTTTACCGCCATAATTACTGCCCTGGATGACCAGCGGGTAGATATTGATGAAATTCAGCGAATCCTTCGGGTTGGTGCTCAGCCGCGTGGAGACGCTGTAATAAACCAGCGTATGGCCACTGCTGCCCGAATTTGCGCCGCAGTTGAGCAGCGAGCCGGCACTATACAGGTTTTGGTAGTTAAAATTAAGCACCAACGCAAACGAACTGGAATCTTTTGACGGCTCCACACCAAAATCGGCGCTGTTTTTATAATAATACATCGTATTTACGGCCGTCAGGAAACGTGTTTGGGCATCCGCCGGGAAACTCAACTGCTCCTTCAGCACTTTATTAAGGGTATCTTTGCTGATGCGCCCGTAAGTGTAATCTTTAGGTTTGCCGTTAGGGTCGGTACGGTACTTAAAAAAAAGGTCCTCGTCAAAAACAATGGCCAGGGCATTGTCTTTACCGCCAAAACGTACAATGGTTTCCTGCGTCAGGTTTGTAAACTTGATAGTCAGTTTAGTTTTCCTTACACCCACAACCAATTCCAAAGGGCATTTGGGCACTTTGCCCTTATAATCTACATGCAGTTTTGGTTTATACCCGTTATTATAATAATCGCCCGTTATTTCACCTGTCGTAAAGCTCGTATTCAGCACCAGCGTAAGCGACGGCCGGTTAACCGTATTGGTATCCAGGCCCAGGCTGCTAACCGTATAGGCTACAGTATCTTGTTTAGCTAAGGTGTCTGGTTTGATCTGTGCACATAGCGCCAGCGGCACGAGGGCCAGTAACAGCATTAATGATCGTTTTTTCATCATACCTTAATTTTTTGGATAACTGGTTTGATTGTCCTCTACCCAATCGATACAGTCCTTTACCGTGGGCCAGTTGGCAAATGACGACATTGTAAGATCGACATCATAATAAGAGGTGTCGCTGGTGCTGCCATCGTCATTATAATACGGCGAAGCGTTTAAATTGCTTTTCAGGTTTGCCAAAAACACTTTTTTGTGATCGTCGTTAAGCATGTCGAAAGTGGCCGATTCCACGTCTGCGGGCAGGTCGGCAATAGCGCTCAGGCTGTCGGTTACAATTGTTTTAACCTGGTCTCGGGTCAAATACGCCATAAGGATAGGGTTTATATGTGTTACCGTAAACCTACAAAAAAATCATTTAATCCCGGTATTTTTATCTGTACAGCCGGCAGGTATATTTACTTTCAATAATCTTCCTAACTTTATATCAACCACTTAACCCAATATGAAACCGAAACTATTACTCCGCATTGCAGCCGTATTGATATTTATTCATGCCGCGCTGCACACTTTTGGCTTTAGCCAATGGAAACAGGACCCCGACCCGGCCAAACACGAAGTGATCAAATTAATGACCGGGCAACGATTTCCGTTGATGGGCACCTCGCGCAATATGGGCGAATATTATGATGGTTTCGGCTATGCCACCAGTATTACCCTGGTGTTGATCGCCGTTTTGCTTTGGATCCTGTCAGGCGAACTTTTAACCAGTCCATCGCTGGCTAAAAAGGCTATCCTGGTAGTTTCGTGTACCTTACTGCTATGGGCAACCGACGAGGTGATCTACTTTTTTCCCTTTTCCGCCAGTCTGTCCTCGGCTGCGGGCTTATGTGGTTTCGCCGCGTTGATGGGGTTGGCTAAGCAGGCGGGTGCTAAATAATTGGCCCGAACATGTCAATCCCTAACCCATTTGTCATTGCGAGTGCAGCGTGGCAACCGCGTCGCCAATGCATTTGCGCGAGTGCATAAACGCCAATGCAGATCGGCGACAGGCGGCGACGAGGTTGCTTCGTCGTACCTCCTCGCAATGACATAGTGTACACGGCGCGTCCCTTTTTGTCATTTTTGTTGGTGTTGCCACAGTGGCGTTTCGAATTTTGATCATTGTCAAATTTCAGTGCAGCGTTCCATTTTTACACGCGGAACACCCGGAGCGCTGTGAAACAAGCTCATTATCAGCGTTTTTCATTTTTAGCGAAATACAAATAGCTGATAATCAAGCGCTGTAATTTTCAATCGACGTAACTTGCTGGTAATCAATCCCCCGTTGTTGGCGTTGTTGCCAGGAGCGTTCGGAAGATCAAAAAAGGGTGTCATACTGAGGCTCTCGAAGTATGAGGCTCTCGAAGCATGTGTGTTGGGAATCGCGAGCTGTGCATTAGCGGTTATGCATGGTGTAAAGGCCTTTGCCCACATGGTTCGAGAGCCTCACCATGACACCTCACTCAATATTTGCGGGAGAAAATTCATCTTCCGAACACTTCACTTCATTATTTTCCCGTGTGCAATTGGCAGCACGTTTGATTTTGGTTCAGAAGATCGTGGTTCAAGCCCATGCAGGAAAACTTTTTTTAACGCTGCGTTTGGCGTTGGTTTTTTAGTGATTAGTCGCGGGCGAGCGGGTAGGGGGAGGTGTGTGGGATGTTAAAGAGATTTCTTTACTTATGTGGCCGCAAGAAACATTACCTTAGAGATAGCCTCATTCAATTTAAAGACAGTTGACGGCTTTCGAAATTGTTACCTTTATATTATAATGAGGCCTGTTTCGCGTAAAATTATTGAGGAAGAATTTTTGATGGCCGATAAAAGCTTAGAGCATTGTTGGGCCTTATTGACCGACCTCAAAGAGTTTTCGCTGAAAGCAGAAAATTTTGTAGAACGGTTCATTACCTTTCAGGATACTTTAGCGTCGACCATTTTCCGTCTGCAAACAATTCGTGATCAAATCATAGCTGAAGAAAAGGTTATTGTAGGCAATAAACCAAAATACAAAGCCGACTGGTTCGTTAACCGATTGCGTATACTAGCGCGATACAAGAAAGGCATCGATCTCATTGTTTCTATGGCGAAAGCCCAAGGAGACGCTTACGCTTATTTTTTCTATCAGAACGATCTTGCGTTGCTCTCCGAGCACCTAGGGCATGAACGGGTAATTAACCATACCGCTGGAATCGGTGAACGGGGTGAATTGGAATTTCTGAAAAATGTAAAACAGATCGAGGGCAACTTTACCCTGTTTCATGGCATTACCAATATTCTGCGTTATGGGGATTTTAGCTTTATTGATTTGAAAGCTTTGAAAGTGGTGCATGTCGGCGAACTAAAAACCTCCCAGATCGATCATGAAACTTTGGATTTGAACCTGCATTTGCTTAAACGTAAGGACGCAGAAATATCGCCGCCAAAATTGCCGTTAACTAATCCTGAAATGGAAAAAACAAGACGGGGCAGGCAACTGATGGGTATAGCCAACTTTTTAATCAGGGGCAGGAAATTAACCGATCCGTCGACTGAGTTAGTTAACCAATCCTACGCAAAAGAGGTAAACAACCTGGTGAAAAACACGAGAATGGACGCAATTAATTTGGTTCAAACGAGTCCAGGTGTGGCTTTTTGTTGCATAAAATTCAGATCTGCTAGTTTATTCACGAGAATATTTAAAAGAGAGTATCAAGACCTTGCCGCAATGTCGGGTGGTAAACTAGCCGAAACTGCTGTTAAATTAGTAAAAAAAGGGTCTAAGAATAATGGTATTATCATTGGACAATTGCTATATAATCCGGATTTTTCTGATAAAAACACTCCCGGTACCGTTCCGATATTTTGGAACCCGATGGACAATGCGGTCTTAAAAAGAATTTATTTTATTGACTGTGCGATCATTTCACTTTTTAATCCCGCACACCTGATCGAGGAACTTATCGATATGGGTTTTTCGGTGGAGAGTAATTACGCTCCGAAAGCAAAGATTCCAACTTCACGCGGAAAAGTGATCCGGCAGTTTGACCTGTTCATTTCTTATATCATGAACTACCTTCTTACCGAATCATTTGTTACCGATGCCGTGAAGGAAGCCGTTGAGTATGCCGAGGGGAAGCCTTTCGCACAGGTATCCATCAGGCTTCAGCAACATGTAGATATTTTAAAATAAAAAGACTATAAATTCTGACAGGATGGCTTGCATCCTATTGAGCTTACCGGAGGTAAATTTATTGATCAAAATCAACTATATCCATCAAAATCCTGTTGAAGCTGGAATAGCTTATCGGGCCGAAGATTATGTTTTAAGTTCCGCAGCAGAATATGGGGGTGAACATACCGGTATACTGGACGTAATTGTTTTAAATGATCGACTGGAATGATTGAGGCGCTCGGATACGGGGATTACAAATCCCATGTAATTTAGCCCGGGATTTATAAATTCGGACTAACAGGCGAAGCAAGAGATATTTTCAGCAAGCGCAGGAAATAACTTACGAGGAGCCCAACCGGACGCAATACCGCGTCCAAGCCGAATGCGATGTCGATAGTAAATGTTGGTTTAAAAAGAGATTTGCCTGGTAGTCGATAATCCAGCATTTTTACAGTATGTTTGGTCAATAAGCCTTCCTTTTTCAGCGCATGGACAATATTACTTATTACGACTGGGTTCCTTTTTTTCAGGCGATATGCCAGGGGATAGCGGCCCTGTCCGGTTTGGAGAACCGGGATGAACTGCTGCTGGAAAAAGCGCGCCTAACTTTTGAACCGGGGGACCCGATTTTGCGTTTTACTTTCACAGACCCTTTTTCTTATTTGTATGCACTGGCGCAGCGGAATACAGCCAAGCAATCTGACCTATATTTCGAACGGGCTCGGGCGGCTTTCGGGGTAGCGGTGGCTATTCCGACTGACCTTATCTTTCCGACACCGCAGCCCAATGCGCTCAGCTTGTTTTATGATGCCGGCAGGTATCATGATAATAACGACACAGTGATCGGCAGCGGCCCGGTCTGGGAACTGTTTAGTTCGCTTCAGAGCCGTGAGCCAGTTGACTCGGCCGTGTTTCTGCGGGTGCTGAGTTTGAAAAACGTTGGGGTGGTGAAACTGACGCAAGTGATGTTCTTGGTTGACCCGGAAAACTATATTCCTTTTGATACTCGGATGAACTCACTTCCGGTACCTGACTTGGCGAATTTAAAGCTGACTTTGGCGAAGATTTCGGAAACGGGTTTGACCGCTTATTTGGAAGCCATCAAAGAGCTACGGCGCTGGTTTCTGGGCTGTAAACTCTATGAGATCAATTTACTGAACTGGCTGATCAATACAAATCTACCCGACCGGCTTATGGTCGAAAAGAGTTTTGCGGTGATCAGCAGCTACGCCGATGGGCAGAAGAACAGCGATCAGTTTGACGATTTTGTCGAAGAGAATGCAGTGTGGACCGGAGGCCCAGCTAGTCAAAATGGGCATCGGGTTTATCCCTTGGATGAATTTTACCGAGGAGATATTCTGCTGGTTCGCCGGGGCACCGCGTGGCTCGGTGGTATTGGCATTGTATTACACAATGGTTACCTAGCAGGTGGTTGGGATGAAGACAAAAACATCCAGATCCTCTGGCTTATCAAGCAGGACCGTAAGATCAGCGATACGAAATTAGGTCAGTGGGATGGCTTTGTTGAGGCCACCGCTAAAACTTTAGGCTGTTTTCGGGATGTCTACCCGGAAACCTTTCAAATTATCGACCAGATCCGTCAAAAACAAAGAAAGATCATGAACCACCGTCTTAACAAACAAAAGAACATTATATTGAGCGGCCCTCCAGGAACGGGTAAAACTCGCAAAGCGTTACAAATCGCTCAATGGTTGACCAGCGATGAGGATAAAAGTGTGAGCTTATTACAAGCGATCAATGACGGGCTTATTCCGAATAGTGATCCAAATATTGAACAAATACCCGAAGCCGAACTGATCCAATTCCACCCTTCTTATACTTATGAGGATTTTGTGCGAGGTATCGTGACGGTGACCGACCAGGAAAAATTAATTTACCGCGTTGAGAATCGGGTACTGGCCAAAATGGCTATGGAAGCTTCCAAACCGGAAAACAGCGATAAAGCGTATGTACTGATCATTGACGAGATCAACCGCGCTAATTTATCCAGTGTCCTTGGCGAATTGATTTACGCGCTAGAATACCGTGGCCGCACCGTGGAAACTCTGTATGCGTATAACGGCGATGCTGGCCTGAATTTGCCGGATAATCTTTACATCATTGGCACAATGAATACGGCAGACCGGAGTATCGGCCATGTCGATTACGCCATCAGGCGGCGCTTCGCGTTTGTCCCGGTTCCGCCGGACGCTATTGCAGTAACGACCGCCGGCGGCCGCAAACTTTATGACGAGGTTCAAGCCTTGTTCGACAAACATACTTCGCAGGAATTTGACCGTGCCGATGTCCGGATCGGGCACAGTTATTTCCTGGGTGAACAAGCGGGATTGGACATGCGGCTCAAGTATGAAATTAAGCCGATTCTGCTGGAGTACGTCCGTGACGGCATTCTTTTGGAACCCGCCAAGGCCCTGATCGAAAATCTGCATGTGTGAAGATCTAATCTACACGTCGGAACACAGCGCGGTTCCATTAAGTACCGAGGAATTGCTGCTGCTTGAAAAACAGGGTTACTCTAAACTTATTGACCGCATCGATTTTAAAACAGAAACGCTGCATACCGGCTATTTTATTGGTTTAGATCGGCTGTTTCCCGTAGATAAATCTATATATGTTGGACCGAAACGTGACGCGGGTAAGCACCTTGATTATCTAAAAATGCTGTCGGTTTGCCTCCAGCATCCACTAATTAACCTGCACAGCAAAGATCTTTTTGATATCCGTTTTGAAAAACAGGCTATCCGTATCCGGCAGCAGGATGACCTGCTCACCCCGTTGCTGATCGTCCAGTTTCTCCGGGCGACCGAACGGGTTGTTCGGAAAGGGCTGCAAAAAGGCTATTACAGCCGTACAGAGAACATGACTGCTAAGGTCAAAGGTCGTATACTGGTCGCCGAGACGATCAAACGCAATCACCACCGCAATAATTACCTGCAAACCTGGTGCAAATACCAGGAGTTCGGCATCGATACCGCGCCGAACCGCATTCTGAACAAAACCCTACAGTTCGTCCAACGCTATGCGCAGTTGCTTCCGGCCAATGTCCTGCCGCTGGGCGCCAAACTCCGGTTCCTGCAACCCGCCTTTGCCCGCGTCGGTACCGAGGTCGAACTGAACGAGATTGAACATTACCGTCCAAATCCGTTCTATGCCGAGTATAGTGAAGCAATCGCTCTGGCTAGACTTTTACTAAAGCGCTTTGGGTACCAACTCAATGCGGTGCAGTCGGAATTGCACACTGATATGCCGCCCTTTTGGGTCGACATGTCTAAATTATTTGAACTTTATGTTTTGGGCAAACTCCAGAAAGCCATCGGGCCGCACGAAGTCATATTCCAGGCAGACGGTAAATTCGGTTACTTGGATTTCCTGCGGACTAGTCAGGGCGAAGAAATGATCATCGACGCCAAGTACCGCTATTTTTACGGAGAAGAGCGCTACGAGATCGAGGACATCCGCCAACTGAGCGCTTATGCCCGGGACCGCGGCCTGCTTGCTCAGCTTCAGATCCCTGAAACCGACTGGCCCACAACCATGCTGCCCTGCCTGATCATCTATCCCGATCCTCAAGCCGCTACCGACCTCTACCGCCCCACAATGCTCAGCGAACCCATCGCACAATTCGAACGCTTTTACCGGTTGGGTATCTGCCTTCCGAAACTTTCTCATTAGCAGCCTTTTTAGCATACTTTAAGGCCGAATATCTCTCTTTCCGTCCCCGCAGATTCTCTCGTAGAGAACCCTGCGCTGCCCTCGCATTTGGGAACGCATGGTCCTGTTCCAGAGACCCTGGTGAGACAGTTATCCACCCCTCTCACAACACCACCCTAAACGTCAAATTCACTCTTGCCCGCATAGGCTTAACCGATTTGGCGATGCGGTGTTCCCAATGTTCCTGCAGGCCGGCTTTCATCAGCAGGAAGGAGCCGTGCTCAAGCCGTACGGAGTATTTTTCGGTATGGTTATGTTTGTTGCGGATATCAAAACTGCGCACCTGCCCAAAGCTTACCGAGGCGATGACGGGGTTTTTGCCCAGTACATCTTCCTTGTCGCTGTGCCAGGCTACCGAGTCGTTGCCGTCGCGGTAGTAGTTGAGGAGCACGCTGTTAAAACGTACCCCGGCCGTTTTCAGTTGGCAGTCAGGAGTTGGCAGTTTGCAGGTGGGGAGGATGGCGGGTTGAGCATCGTTAATTAAAGCTTCCACCTTATTTTTGATCAGCAGCAGTTCGGGCGTCCAACTATTGGGTTTGCTTTCGGTTAGGGAGGCATAATCGTACACTTCCGGGTCGCCGTACCAGGCGGTAAGGCGCGGGGTAAGCACCTCCTTATCGTACATGCGCTGCAGCCTTTGCTGCCAGGGCGTTTCGCGGATAAATTTGGCCAGCAAATGGTCGCTTTCGGCCGGGCCTATCAAACCGGGCGTATATTCCAGCAGTTCCTTTGGCAATCCCCTGCTCTGTCCCGCTTCTGCAAAAAAACTCAACTGTTCCATGTGTTCCTTTTTTTTTATGAGAACCAAGAACAAAGAACCAAGAGCCAAGAAAAATACGTATTGGGCGTAAAATTGGTTAAAGGAGGCAAAAGGAAACAGCTATGGTGTTTGTTTAACTGTAAACCTATCGGCATTTGCTTTCTTATCTTGGTTCCTTCCCGCACGTGCGGGATTGTATCTTGACTCTTGATCGACATTTGCCCTCTTATCTTGGTTCCTGGTTCTTGACTCTTGTTTCTTTTTTTATAAATGTTCAACGTAATTGATGATGAATTTGGCCAGCTGTTCCTGTTCGGTAACGGTAAACACGTCGCCGTCGTAGATCCAGTAGCCTTCGGCATCAAACAGGATGCGGCCCAGGTAGTCGGGCTGGTCGTAGGCCACATACAGTTCATAGCAAAAAACGCGCCCTTCAATTTCGTCGCCGGGCACTATCCTTACCACCTCGTCGTGGCCGGCCTTGCGCTTCACCCAGGCGTTGGCCTCTTTGGTCAAAAATGTATTGTTGATGATCATCAAACAAAATTGTGAAATATTTTGTAATTATTTATATAAAATGCTAAAAAAATTAGCATAACTTTATAGCCCCAAATCAGGAGTTTTATGCCGGAGACAAAAAAGGACATCATCAGCCAGCTGCAAAAGGATATCTTGCTGTGGGAAGGTTTTAAGCCGCCGGTTGCCGGCGCGGGCGATACTTTTGGCCTTGGCCCGGTGGAGGCGGCTTTCCCCAACGGGGTTTTCCCGGTGGGTACAGTGCACGAATTTATCACTACGGAGCCGGAGCACGCGGCGGCGGCGGGCGGTTTTATCGGCATTTTGCTGGGCCGGCTGATGCAAAACGGCGGGGCATGTGTTTGGGTGAGCCGGTGCCGCACGGTTTTCCCCCCGGCGCTGAAAGCTTTTGGCGTAGTGCCCGAGCAGGTAATTTTTGTAGACCTGCAGCGCGAGCGCGATGTGCTTTGGGTAACCGAAGAGGCGCTGAAATGCGAGGGCCTGGCCGGGGTGATTGCGGAGCTGCCGGCGATCAATTTCACCCAGTCGCGGCGGCTGCAGCTGGCGGTGGAGAGCAGCAAGGTTACGGGGTTTATTTTGCGGAGCGATCCGCGTAAGGCGGGCGCTACGGCCTGTGTGGCCCGCTGGAAGATCACTCCGCTGCCCAGCATGCCCGAAGAGGGTTTGCCCGGCGTAGGCTTCCCCCGCTGGCAGGTGGACCTGCTGAAAGTACGCAACGGCGTACCCGGCAGCTGGAAGATGGAATGGTCAGCCGGCAAGCTGAGCGAAGTGACAAAAAAAACTACGGAGATAGCATTAAAACAATATGCCTAAGCGTTTTTTAACGATATGGTTCCGTCATTTGACGACAGACTGGCTGGCCCTTAAACGGCCCGAGCTGCAGGGCCTGCCTTTTGCTTTTGCGGAGAAGGACCATGGCCGGGTGATATTAACCGCCGCCAGCCCCGCCGCCGAAGCGCAGGGTGCCTATCCCGGCATGGCCTCGGCAGATGCAAAGGCCATTGTTACCGGCTTGCAGGTGATCGATAATATCCCCGGCAAACCCGAAAAATTGCTGAAGGCCCTGGGCGAATGGTGCATCCGCTATACCCCCCTCATCGCTATCGACCCGCCGGATGGCTTAACCCTTGACGTAAGCGGCTGTGCCCACCTGTGGGGCGGCGAACGGGAGTACCTAAAGGAGATCGTTAACCGGCTGCGCAGCAAAGGCTATGATGTGCGGGCCGCCATGGCCGATACCGTGGGTGCGGCCTGGGCCAATGCCCGTTTCGGCAAAGTAACGCCGATTATGGAGAGCGGGGATCATGCTTCGGCCATCCTGAGCCTGCCACCCGCCGCCCTGCGCCTGGAACCGGTACTGGTTGACAGGCTGCTGAAACTGGGCCTGCGCACCATTGGCAGTTTTATCAGTATGCCGCGCTCGGCCCTGCGCCGCCGTTTTGGCCCTGGGCTATTACAGCGGCTGGACCAGGCTTTGGGTAACGAAGATGAACCCCTGCAACTATTAAAACCCCTTGAACCCTACCAGGAAAGGTTGCCCTGTTTAGAAGCCATCCGCACGGCAACGGGGATAGAGATCGCCATACAAAAACTATTAGAGGCACTGTGCAAGCGCCTGCAGCAGGATGGCAAGGGCGTGCGCACCGCTATCCTTACGGGATACCGCGTGGATGGCAAGATTGAAAAGGTAAGCATCGGCACCAACCGCGCCACGCACCATGCGGAGCATCTTTTTAAATTGTTTGCGCTGAAAATTGGGTCGATAGAACCGGCGCTGGGGATAGAGTTGTTTGTACTGGAGGCCCCAAAGGTTGAAGATGCCGACCCGGTGCAGGAGAAGCTATGGGCCGGCAAACCGGGACTGGAAGATACCACCGTTGCCGAACTGCTGGACAGGCTGGCGGGCAAGATAGGCGCCAACACCATCCACCGCTATTTGCCTGCAGAACACTACTGGCCAGAGCGTTCGATAAAAATGGCTGCCTCCATCCGCGACCGCCCCACTACCCCCTGGCGCACCGACACGCCACGCCCCACCCAACTATTAGCCCGGCCCGAACCCATCGAGGTAACCGCGCCGATACCGGATTATCCGCCCATGCTGTTTATTTATAAAGGCGTGCGCCACCCGGTAAAAAAAGCCGACGGCCCCGAACGCATCGAGCGCGACTGGTGGCTGGATGCCGGCGAGCACCGCGACTATTACCATGTGGAGGACGAGGAAGGCCGCCGGTACTGGCTGTTCAGGTCGGGGCATTACTCGGGGCAGCAGTCGCAGTGGTTTATTCATGGTTTTTTTTCGTGAGGGGGGGTGAGAGTAAAAAAAGCGGCGGCCCCGTGCGATTCCCATCTTGAGAGGGGCGGAGGGGTGTGTTAACCGACATGCTGGCGAAAGGAGGCTCCGAAGGAGCCAGAGAGGAAGGTTGAGTTTTCTATAAACACGCGACTCCGTTAGGAGTCGAATTCAATTTAATAAAGTGATCAATTGGCTCCGGAGGAGCCCCGTGTTTATAGACATAAAAGAAAAATGAATCAGGCTCCGTCAGGAGCCTCCTGAGTTGAGGACAGGTTTTGGAACAGCATGGACAGAAAATGAGCTATACCGAATTACAGGTAACCAGTAACTTTAGCTTTCTCCGCGGCGCATCGCACCCGGATGAGCTGGTGGAGCAGGCCGCGGAATATGGCTATACCAAAATCGCCATTACCGACCGCAATACCCTTGCCGGTATTGTGCGCGCCCACGCCGCTGCCAGGGCAAAAGGAAATATCCAGATCATCCCCGCCTGCCGTCTCGATCTGCTGGACGGCCCCGATCTATTAGCCTACCCCACCGATCGCGAAGCCTACAGCCGCCTGTCGGGATTGTTAACCACCGGAAATTTAAGGGCCGAAAAGGGTGACTGCCATTTATACAAACAGGATGTGTATGAACATAGCGAAGGCATTAAATTTATTATCATCCCGCCCGATACACTGAACGAAACTTTTGAATTTGAGGCCACTTTTCACCAGCACCTGCAGGAGTACCGGCAGCAGCTGGGCAGTAACCTTTACCTGGCGGCAACGCGATCCTACCAGGGGGATGACCATAAAAAACTGTTCCGCCTGGCGCAATTGTCGGATAAGTATAAGGTGCCGATGGTGGCTACCAATGATGTGCACTACCACGAAGCGGCCCGCCGCGAGTTGCAGGATATTTTAACCTGCGTGCGCGAGAAATGCACCATTTATAATGCCGGCTTCCTGCTGCACTCCAATGCGGAAAGATATTTAAAGCCGATTGATGAAATGCAGCGCCTGTTCAGGCTATACCCCGATGCCATCGACCGTACGCAGGAAATTGCCGATGCCTGCACCTTCACGCTCGATTCGCTGAAATATGTTTATCCCGAAGAACTCACCACTAACGGCCGCACGCCGCATGAAGAACTTGTTTTTCTTACCTGGGAAGGCGCAAAGGAACAGTTTGGCGAGCCGATCCCCCCAAAAGTAAAAGCGCAGATAAAAGAAGAGCTGGCCTTTATGAAAAAGAAGGACCTGGCCAACTATTTCCTAACCGTTCACGATTTTGTGCGCTATGCCCGCAGCAAGGATATCCTTTGCCAGGGCCGCGGTTCGGCGGCTAATTCGGTGGTGTGTTTTTGTTTGGGGATCACTTCTGTTAACCCCACAAAATTTAAGCTGCTGTTTGCCCGCTTCATGTCGGATGCCCGCGACGAACCGCCTGATATTGATGTGGATTTTGAGCACGAGCGCCGCGAAGAAGTGATCCAGTATATTTATGAAAAATACGGGCGTGACCGGGCCGCCATTGTCGCCACCGTTACCCAGGAAAGGCACAAAGGCGCTATCCGCGATGTGGGCAAAGCGATGGGCTTGTCGGTAGATACCATTGCCCGGCTGGCCGGCACCGCCTGGGATTTTGACGAGATCACCTGCCCCGAGGATGATCCGCACCTTAAAAAAGTGATCAACCTAACCGGGCAGCTGATGGGTTTCCCGCGGCAATTGGGGCAGCATACCGGTGGATTTGTCATTACGCAGGGCCAACTCTCGGATCTGTGCCCCATCATGAACGCCCGCATGCAGGACCGCACCTGTATCGAATGGAACAAGGATGATATTGATGCGCTGGGTTTTTTGAAGGTGGATGTATTGGCTTTGGGGATGCTCACCTGTATCCGCAAAGCGTTCGATCTGGCTAAACAACATTACGATCTCAACCTTACGCTGGCCAATGTGCCGCAGGACGACCCTGCCGTTTACGAAATGGTGTGCCATGCCGATACCGTGGGTGTTTTCCAGATAGAGAGCCGGGCGCAAATGTCCATGCTGCCGCGATTAAAGCCAAGGTGTTTTTATGATCTGGTGATCGAAGTAGCCATCGTGCGGCCCGGCCCTATCCAGGGCGATATGGTGCACCCTTACCTGCGCCGCCGCAACGGCGAGGAACCGGTTGAATACCCATCGCCCGAATTGGAAGCAATATTGGGACGGACGCTGGGTGTGCCGTTATTCCAGGAGCAGGCGATGGAGATCGCTATCGTCGCGGCTGGCTTTACCCCTGCCGAAGCCGATGGCTTGCGCCGCAGTATGGCCACCTTTAAAGCCAAAGGGCTGGTGAGCCAGTTTCAAAAAAAACTGGTAGACGGGATGATAAAAAACGGCTATACGCTTGAATTTTCACAGCGCGTATTTAAACAGTTGGAGGGCTTTGGCAGTTATGGTTTCCCCGAAAGTCATGCGGCCAGTTTTGCCCTGCTGGTATATATTTCCTGCTGGCTAAAATGTTATTACCCGGATGTGTTTGCTACCGCCATCCTCAACAGCCTGCCCATGGGTTTTTACCAGCCGGCGCAACTGGTGATAGATGCCCGCAACCATGGCGTGGAAGTGCGCGAGGCGGATGTTAACTATTCGCAATGGGATAATTTAATGGAAGAAAAATCGGGTAAATATCATGCCGTACGTTTAGGTTTCAGGCAGATCAGCGGCATGCGTGCGGAGGATGTGGAGATACTGATTGCGACAAGGATCACCCCTTATCAAACCATACCTGCGCTGATGGATGCCGGCGTGCCCCTGGCCGCTTTGGAGCGGCTGGCCGATGCGGATGCCTTCCGCTCCCTGGGCCTCGACCGCCGGCAGGCTTTGTGGGAAGTATCTGCCCTGGCTGCGCGGCCGATTGCGATGTTCGAGGGACAGTCCGCAGAAAGCCCTGCCGAAATGCAGATTTCCCTGCCCCTGATGACCAACGCCGAACACGTGGTACAGGATTATGCCGCTACATCCTTATCATTAAAAGCCCACCCGGTAAGTTTTGTGCGCGAACAACTACGGATGCTTCATATCCGATCGACCAAAGAGCTGGATGACCTGAAAGATGGCGACCCGGTAAAAGTAGCGGGACTGGTAACTGTACGGCAGCGCCCCGGAACGGCCAAAGGAATTTGTTTTATCACCATTGAGGACGAGACCGGTTTCTCCAACCTGGTGGTATTTGAAAAACTGTTTACCCAATACCGTAAAGAGATCATCGGCTCCAAACTGCTGATGGCCGAAGGCAAGCTGCAGCGCGAAGGCGAAGTGGTGCACATTATTGTAAAACGCTGCTTCAACCTGTCCAAAATGCTGCGGGGCCTCAACCTGGCCGAAAATGATAACCAGCCGGTGCTCACCCTATCCCGCGCTGACGAAAAAAGCACACCCTACCCGGTTGAGCCCAGGGTGATCCCATCGCACCAGGTGATCCGGAAAGATATTTTTCCGAAGGGGAGAAATTTTAGATAGCTTTTGTGACAACATTATTACAAAAAATAATTTTTTTAAGCAACAATTAAATTCGGGCTTCCGTATAAAGCTGTATTGTAAGTAAACTGATTTATGGAGCGCAAATATCTTTTTGGAATTGAGGACGGTGGCAGGACCGCAGGAATGGTGAGTTATTTTTTTGTTATCGGATGGTCCATCGGCTATTTTGGTTTCCATCAACCCAATAAAAACACTTTAAGCGCTTTTCATTTAAGGCAAACATTACTTTTATATTTAACCTACCTGGCCATCTGGTTTGGCATGGCGTTGATCCCCCATTCAGTTTTACCAACAACAGGCATCTTTTCCATCTACCTGTTTAAAATAGTCATCACCGGGTTGTTCCTTGTGTTATGGGTTATGGGTTTAAACTCGGCCAATAATGCCGAAGAAAAACCGATCCCCGTTTTTGGCTATGTGGCTCAAAGCGTGTTCTCTTTTATTTAACAGTCATTCATTTCCGGGGTTTAACCGCTTTTAATATTTAAGTTGAATTATAAATTAATTCGCCGGCCCGGGTATTTTTATATTCCGGGCTTCTTCCGTTTACAGTTTCAGTTTAGCGCAGTCCCCAATTTTTCCTGTCTTCGTGTGCATTGATCGGGGGTAATCTAACCTACAGTCAATCAAACATTTTACAATTCGGATTGTATTGTATCCATCAATCATTGATACCTTTAAATAATACCCCGCGCCAGTATCCGAATCATGCTATTAAAACCAAAATACATTTTTACCCTGGTGTTGCTGTTTTACTGTTTTAGTAACCTCTTTGCACAAGACAGTACGCTGATGGGCACCACCATTAAATGGGACCTGGTAAAGTGCATTGATTACGCCAAAAAAAACAACATCCAGATAAACACCTTCCGGTTATCCCTTTTAACCAGCCAGCAGCAATATTTACTGGCAAAGGCGGCCCGGCTGCCCAATTTGACAGGCACCGCTACCCAAAACTTCAGCCACCAGAATGTCGGAAGTTCTCTTACACCGGTAGGTGGCGGTGGGTCGGGTGTCACCGCCTCAGGCGCCTATAGCTTAAACTCATCGGTAACGCTGTATAACGGCAACCTCATCAATAATACCATCCTGCAGGCAAACCTTTCGGTCGAATCGGCCAACCTGAACATTATTGAACAGGAAAACGATATTACCCTGCAAATTACCCAGGCCTACCTGGCTATCCTTTTAGATAAAGAAAACATTATTTACGACACCGACCTGCTGAATACGTCAACAGGGCAGGTTAAACTGGAGCAACAGAAATATGATGTAGGCGCCGTGGCCCGTTATGCGCTCATCCAGTTGCAGGCACAGGAATCAACCGACAGGTTTACACTTACCAGTACGAAAAATACCGAAAAAGGCGACCTGCTTACTTTAAAGCAATTGCTGCTGTTACCCAGTGATGTTAACTTTGATATTGTAAAGCCGGATACCATTGTGCCCATTGATACGGTTACGGCTTTCCATACGGTTGAACAAATTGCCCTGCAAAACCGCCCCGAAGTAAAAAGCGGCGAACTGGGTGTAAAAATAGCTCAATACGGCGTAGATATAGCGCGGGCAGGCTATAAACCCCTCCTGTCATTGGGCGGAGCGCTCAATACCGGTTATGTTACGGGGCAGGGCAGTTTGCCATATCAGTTGAATAACGATTTTAACCAGCAACTGGGCTTTACGCTCTCGGTCCCCATTTTTACAAAAAGGGTGGCAAAAACACAGGTTGAAGAGGCTAAAATAAATGTTGACCAGGCCGATCTCAACCTAAAAAACACCCGGATAACGCTATCCCAAACAGTTGAGCGGGCCTACCTGAATGTAACCAACGCCAAAAGCCAGTATGATGCCGCGCTGGAGCAATATAACTTTAACAAAGAAGGCTACCGCATAGCTACCGAACAGCTAAAGGTTGGGGCTATTAATACCGTAGATTATTCGGTGCAAAAAAACCTTTTTGTACAAGCGCAACAGGCCTTTATACAGGCAAAATATAACGAGTTACTTACCTTAAAGATCTATGATTTTTACAGGGGAATACCTATTAAACTTTAAAGCAGGGCTATCATGAAACCTATATTAAAAAGAATCCTGATCATTGCGGTGGTATTGATAGCCATAGTGCTGATATGGTTATTGTTTTTCCATAAAAAGGAAGTGCCCCTTACCGTGCTGACGCAAAAACCCGCTTATGGTTATATTGCCCAAAGCGTTACCGCCACCGGCAAAATTGAACCCGTCGATACTGTTACGGTGGGTACCCAGATCTCGGGCATCATCCAGTTTTTGTATGTCGACTTTAATTCGAAAGTGAAAAAGGGGCAACTTTTAGCGCAACTGGACAAATCGTTGCTGCAGGCTACGCTCGATCAGTATAAAGGAAATTTAATAAATGCGCAAAGCCAGCTGGTATTCGCCAAAAACAACTTTGAGCGGGAAAACACCCTGTTTAAAACCGATGCCATCAGTAAGGCTGATTACGACAGTGCGCTAAATACTTATGATGCTGCAAAAGGGAGTGTATCAAGCGCCCAGGCCGCGGTGCGCCTGGCGCAAAAGAATTTATCCTATGCCGATATTTATTCGCCGATTGATGGCGTGGTATTGAACCGTAATATCAGCACCGGGCAAACGGTTGCCGCGAGTTTTAGTACGCCTACATTGTTCATTATTGCCAAAGACATTACCAAAATGGAGGTGGAGGCCAATGTGGATGAGGCGGATATTGGCGATGTAGTGCCGGGTAACCGTGCATCGTTTACGGTGGATGCCTTTATTAACGATCAGTTTGGCGGAAAAGTAACTGAAGTACGGCTGCATCCAACGGTATCGGCAAATGTGGTTAACTATACTACCATTATTAATGCGCCGAATGACGATATGAAACTAAAACCGGGAATGACGGCCAACATTATTATTTATACCAAAGAAGTGAACAATGCCCTGCTGATCCCGGCTAAAGCGCTGGCCTTTACGCCCGACTCGTCCCTGATGAAAAACTACCAGATTGAAGGGCATGTGAGCCATAAAAGCATGCATAAGGGCAATGCCCGCAGCGGCAGCGCTACCGCAAACCAGGTGTCGCACACCGCTAAAAGCCGCAGCGATTCTTCGGGCGTAAATAAACAAAAGGCAATGGTTTGGGTATTACAGGGCACCAAACTGGTACAAAAAAGGATTGAGATAGGTTTAAATGACAACACGCACGTTGAAGTATTATCCGGCTTAACAGCAAACGACCTGGTAGCCGTGGGCGTAGCCGGCGGAGCAAAAGGCAGCGCGGGAGCTACCTCAGTTGGCGGCAGTCCCTTTATGCCAAAACGGCCACAGGGAGGCGGCAGGACGCGATGAGCAAAAAGATCTTAGAGATAAAGGAACTGAAACGCGATTTTATAATGGGCAGCGAAACGGTGCATGCCCTGCGGGGGATCTCGTTTGATGTGGAGGCCGGCGAGTTTGTTACCATTATGGGTAGCAGCGGATCGGGCAAAACAACTTTATTAAACATTTTGGGTTGCCTGGATAAGCCGTCTATCGGTAATTATTTTTTAGACGGCGTGGACGTGAAAAGCTTATCGCGCGATGAACTTGCCCAGCTGCGCAACCATAAGATCGGTTTTGTTTTCCAGGCCTATAATCTGTTGCCGCGAACTACAGCGCTCGAAAATGTGGAACTCCCCCTGCTCTATAATAAAGAAATAAGTGCCGTTGAACGCCGCGAAAGGGCGATACATGCTTTGGAATCGGTAAAGCTGGCCGAAAGGATGGACCACACACCCAGCCAGTTATCGGGCGGGCAGCAGCAACGCGTAGCCATAGCCAGGGCATTGGTTAACCAGCCCGTAATGATCTTAGCGGATGAAGCCACCGGCAACCTGGACAGCCGGACATCGTACGAAATAATGGCGCTGATGCAGGAGCTGAACGGGAACCAGGGAAAAACCATCGTATTTGTAACGCACGAGCCGGATATTGCCTCGTTCAGCAGCAGGACCATACAGCTGCGCGATGGCAGGATCCAAAAAGATACAAAGATTGAAACCAAACGTTCGGCAAAAGAAGTATTGGAGAATTTGCCGCATACGGATGACTATTAATTATTGAATTAGCGAATTATTGAATTAGAGAGTTAGTGAATGTTGAGGTGTGAATAGATTAGTCAATCAGTCAATTCAATGACTAATGACCAATGACCAAAAAGGAATGAGTTTAATTAACCTGATACGGATAGCTTTAAAGGCGCTGCAGCGAAACAAACTGCGGGCGTTGTTAACGATGCTGGGTATAATTATCGGTGTGGCTTCGGTTATTGCAATGGTGGCTATTGGGCAGGGGTCGAAACAAAGTATTCATGATCAGCTATCCAACATGGGGACCAATATGATCACCGTGCAGGCAGCCAGTAATTTAAATGGCGGGGTTAAAATTGCGGGCAGCAGTTTTCAAACACTCACCATTAAGGATATTGTGGCTCTACAAGCCAGTCCGACTTACATTACTGAAGTATCTCCATCGGTATCCGCCAAGGGACAGGCCATAAACGGCGCCCTTAACTGGCCTACAACCATGACAGGCGTTGCACCCGAGTATATGGACATCCGTAAATTAACCATAAAGGATGGCATAGCGTTTACTGCAAGTGATGTTTTAACTTCGGCGAAGGTTTGTTTGATCGGGCAAACCGTTATCGACAATCTTTTTCCGAACGGCGATAACCCCATCGGTAAGGTGATCCGTTTTGACAATATCCCATTCCAGATCATCGGTGTATTAAGCCCCAAAGGTTTTAATGCCTTTGGGCAGGACCAGGATGACATTTTAATTGCACCCTATACTTCGGTGCAAAAGCGCATACTGGCCAGTATTTATTACCAGAATATTTACGCATCTGCCGCCAGCGAGCTGGTTACCGATTCGGCCGTGAGCGAGATGACCCGGGTACTGCGCGAATCGCACCGTTTAACCGCCGCAGAGGACAATGACTTTACGGTTCGTACCCAGCAGGAACTGATCGCCACGCTTAGCTCTACCAGCGGGCTGCTCACCGTATTGTTAACCGTTATTGCAGGTATTTCCCTGGTTATCGGCGGTATCGGGATCATGAATATCATGTATGTTTCGGTAACGGAACGCACCCGCGAGATCGGCCTGCGCATGGCCATCGGCGCCAGGGGGAAAGATATATTGTTACAGTTCCTGATGGAAGCCGTGATCATCAGTTTAACAGGCGGGGTGATCGGGGTGCTGTTGGGCATACTTTCTACCCAAATAGTTACTTTAACGCTTGGCTGGCCAACCATCATATCTGAATCGTCGGTAGTTATCTCCTTCGTGGTTTGTGCCATTACCGGCATTTTCTTTGGGTATTACCCGGCCCAAAAAGCCTCCAGGCTTGACCCGATCGAGGCGTTGCGGTATGAGTGATGGATAGTGTGGGTGATTTTAACACGGAGATGCAAAGAAGACACAGAGTTCGCTGAGTTTTTAAATTTACCAGGCTATATCAATGTTTAAATATCTTAAAAAAATAAAATTATCTCTCTGTGATCTCCGCGGCTTCTCCGCATCTCTGTGTTAAAAAACTTCTATAAATAGTTCTCACTCTATTTAATCCGTTCTATTCAACCCCATAATACTTATAGGCATTATAAGCGATAGGTATCCCAAACAAAACGCCCAATACAACCCAGGTGATAAACGAATGTGCAAGGCTGAATGGCCCGCTTGCCGGCAACGGGGTAAGCCGTAAGATCAACTGTTCCATCACCACATTTACAAACACCGCATACAGCATCCCGATAAGGTATTTATTAAAGGACAGGAATTTTATTTTAGGGAAGATCCAAAAGAAAAACAACGTAAAAGCAAAGGCGATAAAATAATGGAAAAATAAGCCCAAAGCCTCTACCGCAGGCCCCCCGGCCATGGATGTTTTTAGTCCCAAAGCCCCTCCCGCAATATAGTTGAACATCTTTGCGGCAAATTTTCCGTTTTGGATGTATACCATAACATACGCCGAAAGAATATCTGTTGTGCCGACGAATAGCCCTGTTAACAGCACTGTTTTAAAAAATTTGTTCATTGTGGGTTGGATTTATTGGGCAGGTTTATCGCATTTAATTTTAATACATAAAGATGCATAAAAAATTAATTATGTGACAGGGCCGGTATTTTCGTGATAATTACTTCTTCACACCTCTCACCATCATATGCGGGCTAAACGCCAGCAATTCCCTGCTTTGCTCCGTCGTTTTCATTAAATTCATCATCGCTTCTTTTTTTTCAGGATTCGAGCGGCTTTCAAAATATTTGCTGTCCAGCCAGATCATCCCTTCCACAGCGAATAATTCAAGCGCAGCAAAGCCGGCTTCTGCTGTTTCGTTCAATAGTTCATCGGGCTTATGAAAAAAGGCTTCGGGTAAAATGCCGGGCCAGCTGGCCGGCGGGTTATGGATGCCGGTTTGCAGTTCACTTTGACACATGGCATAAAATTGCGGGTCGTGGATCATGCCATTTAGTAAACCTGTTAAGGTTGATACGGTATGATTGATAGCAAAGCCCAGTAAAATACCATTCGGCTTCAGCACACGGTATGCTTCTTTCAGGGATTTTATCCGGTCGTCCCGTTTTTGCAAATGGTATAAAGGACCGTGTAAGATCACGATATCGGCGAAGCTATCGGCAAATTCAAGGTTTCTTGCTTCACCCAAGGCCGCTGTAAACGGCTTTTTTAACTTTGCGGCTCGTTTTTGGGCCTGTTGAATATGTTTATTTACAGGGTCGATGAGGTGAACGTGATGCCCCAACCCGGCGAGCCATTCGGCATAAACGCCCGGGCCACCACCTGCATCAATGATCGCCGCGCCTTTTGCGGGCAAATTACGGCCGATCAATTCCTTATTACGTTCAAACTCCAGGGGGCCAAGGCCATAGGTAAGCCTTTTGTCCTCGGCGGCTTCGGCATAAAAGGCATCTATATCGTTGCTGATCAGCTTATTTGTCATCATCTGAATAATTATCTAAAAGAAATGAAAAATTCCCGCATCCTCCTAAAAAAATGTAAACAACTAAAACACCCTGACAATTAGTTGGTTTAACTTATATATCCCTTCAAATAATTATAAGTGTTATGGAACTGACAAAAAAATTAGGTTTAAACGATTCCGGCAGAACAGTCGGCGTAATCAGCTATTTTACGCTCATCGGTTGGCTGGTTGCCTATTTTGCATTTCATGCAGGAAAAAAAACTGCTTTAGGCAGCTACCAGCTAAGGCAAACACTGCTTTTAAATATTGTTTTTATAATAGTAATATGGGGCTTGCCTTTCCTTTTTGGTTCGTTTTGGACAGTGGAGGGCATGTTTTCATTATCCTACTTCCTCAGACTTTTAGAATTTGGCTTTTTTGTTCTTTGGATAGTTGGTTTTGTCGGCGCCATTAACAGCGAGAAAAAACCAATCCCGCTTTTGGGCGAAAGAGCGCAAAGCATGTTTTCTAACCTGTAATATTCAATATCTTTATGGCACCAGGGCTTTTGTACCACATCTTGCGGCCGTGTCATTAAATTAAAAAGAACGTCCTCAGCGGGCAATGTCATTAAGTTAAGAAGAACATCACTGCATTCACCCTCTTTTCGCGCAGCGAAGAGGGTCGACCAGCGAAGCGTAGTCGGGGTGAGTAGATCTGCGCGCGATATTAACGCCATTGCCCGCATACTTAACCACATTACTCCTTCCGCCATTTGCCTGGTGATAACGTTTTCGGCTTGAGAAAACATCTATCCCGCTATCGGCTGGCTTATTTCTCGCGTAATATAAATAGTTTATTTTTTTAAAATATTTTTATCCAATTTGCTTGTTTTCAAGAAATTACCTTAATTTTAATTTCTCAACCACATAAATCTTTATTCTATGGAACCTTTAGTAAACTCGGACAACGGCAAAACGACCGGTATCGTTAGTTATTTAACAATTATTGGATGGCTCATCGCCTATTTTGGAATGCATCAAAGCAATAAAACAAGCTTGGGTAGTTACCAATTGAGGCAAACGCTGCTTTTACACATTATCTCAACCGGATTATGGATCATCATGACATTTGTTTTTAGCGCGATGTTTTTAACCGGCGGCTTTTTTTCGTGGTACTATTTGTACAGGATATTGGAGCTTGCCCTGTTTATACTATGGGTTATTGGCTTCATCGGCGCAATAAACGCCGAAGAAAAACCGATCCCGCTTATTGGGAAGGCGGCACAAGGAATGTTCCCCGGTATTTGATAGGTTATAGTTCATGGTTGATAGTTCATAGAAGCAATGTCTTCACCATGAACTATCAACCATGAACCATGAACTACCTCAAAGCAACAAAGCATCTACATAATGCGCATGCACGATCCCCTCGCATGGCGACCACGAAAAAACAGTAAACCTTCCGTCCTGCGACGAAACCAGGGCAATGGCATCCTTTTGGTTAAATACAAACTGCGCCGCCGAAAGGTGCCTGGTACCGCCGTTTTGCGAGGGGTGGATGATGGTACCGATATTGCCTGCAACAGGCTCGGTAACCAGCATCTGTTCAACCGGTGTACCATTTGATGAAAGGCCTATTTTGGCGCCGAAGGCAAGCAGTTCCAGTTCGTCGGTAATTATGGTGGCGCCATCAACAGCCGTAAGCCCGGCAATACTTTCCACCGTGCGGTTAACATCGTCCTGCCAGTGTACCAAATCGTTGCCGGCAACTTTTTGCTCCATTAGTTTTTTAAGCTGATCAAAAGCGGGCGTAACCGGGTAGGTGATTGGGTGAATAATAGAATCGCGCCAGGTATCGCTCTCTTTCGGGACAACCAGTAATATCCCGCCATGCCCATGTGTACGCATAGATGCAGCCAGTTGCACCAGCACATTTACCGAATCGTTCCAGCCTGTGGGCGAATTATAATCAAGCAGCGAATTGAGCATAGCCGGGCAATCGGGCAGGCTTTTGCTGTCCCCGTCGATGATCTTTATTTCATCACCCTTTAAAACAGCTACGTTTATAAACTTGCCAAAACCTTTTATCCGGCGGTGCTTTACCACCAGTAAACCAGGTTCAATAACTTCGAGGACAAAGCAGCAATCGGGTATCGAGCGGGTGGTTCCCCAAACATAAAGCTCGCCATCATCATCCCAAATACCCAGGTGGATGCCCGACCGTTCTACAGCGGGAGCGAGTTTGGTAAGCACATAAGGCGTTAATAAAATGCGTTCTTCGAAGATCAGCGGCTGTCCGGCAAGCGATGGTGGCAAATAGGCCAGTGATATTTTAGGCGAACGGCTTTCCTCTTTACGCAAACTGGCCCAAAATGCTACGTCAATGATCGAACTGATCACCTTTACCAAAGGAGCCGGCGCCAGGTTATCGCCGCCCTGCAGCAAAGCCGCCTCAAGCAGTCGCTCAAAGTGTCGTTCGATAGCCGGTGCTGCGGTTGTAGCCGCCTGGTAGGTTGATCTGTAACTCATAAGTACGCAACGCAATTAAATATGCCCCTAAAATACCGCATTTATGTTTTGGGTGCCTGATTTAGTATTAAGTATTACATAAATATGGTGATTGGTTCGTTGGGTTGGTTGATTAAGTTGATTGAGTTGGATTAA
>Ga0206964_10001_pt2 | contig 78681 bp, 58 predicted proteins | sample Alteio_BWOrgHeat_25_FD_152980 | JGI IMG/M metagenome (GOLD analysis project Ga0206964, IMG submission 152980) | Enriched cells from forest soil in Barre Woods Harvard Forest LTER site, Petersham, Massachusetts, United States -... | ecosystem: Environmental > Terrestrial > Soil > Temperate forest >...
TTGACACGACATCCGAAGTTACCTCGGTCATCTGCCCTACTTTTTCTTCGAGGGTCATTTTAGCTATCAGCGCATCCACTTTTTTATCAATCTCGCTGACTGGTTTTTTGGTTTGTGCGGAAAGGAAGTATACATTCAATAGCGTGAATGCAGTCAACATAAATATCTTTCTCATAATGGTTCGGTTTGCGTATTTTAAATTGTTATATGGTAATTGGTTGATTTCAAATATATTACTTTATTTTATTTTGCAATGCCTCCAATGCGTTTGCCAGGTAAGCCAGCGGGGCATTCCAATTGATAGCGATCTCGTTTGCCGCATAAGCCCTGTCATCGTCAATATAGGCTTCATCCGGCACAGTGGAAGGCACTTTGATATGATCCTGCATGCCGGGGTTCGCCCCGCCTACCAGTAAACCCGGATCTGGGTCGTCAATGCCATCACTTACGGAAGGCCTGTGGTGCGGGTGCATGGGTGTTTTACTGCCATAACCGGTTACATATGAATAGCCGCTGCCATTTCTGCCTAAAATATAGTCCAGGTTAGCTAAAGCGTAATTAAGGTATTTGGCATCGCCGGATAACTTATAAGCTTGTATCAAGGCCACACCCTGATTGCTCGCAACCGAATTACTTCCCCAGTTAAAATTACGAGGCGATTTATCCATTACAGTTTGATAAGCGGTTTCATTTGCCCCTTTTACCAGGCTGTCTGCCATGGCCAGCAGCCGTTTTTTTAATTCCGGTAATTCTTTCGGGCTGTTGTTGCCGAATTCGCCGCTGTTTTTTATTAGTGTATAATAGCCCAGCAGGCGTACCTGGCTCCAGGTGGGCACGGGCATTTTAGTGTCGGGCATTAAATTGAGATTTTTCAGGAAACGGGTATCCCGGGTGGTTGCGAATAACTCTGATGCGGCCCAAATAAACTCATCGCTAAAACTGCGATCGCCATAAGCACCGGTTGTAACCGCCGGGCTGAATTGTTTGTTCATGGCATCCTGGTTGTAAACCACATTTGGGTTTTTAACCGCCCAATCCCAGGCGCTATTGGCAGCATTTAAACAGGAATCAGCCAAACCGGGGAACTCATTTGGAAACTTTTTAAAAATCCTGTTCGCCTGTGCCATTACAGCCGCGAAATCAAGCGTAGCCGCAGTGCCTTTTTGTACGACATAACGGGGCGCGGTAGCTTTATCGGGCATTTCAAACTTATCGAATTCGGCATTGGTCAATTTATGGTACACGCCGCCATCATTGGGGTCCTGCATGGTGAGCATCCAGCGCAGGTTCCACAATACCTCGTTCAATATATCCGGGATATTATTTCCGCTTTCCGGAATATTTAACCTTACGGTTTTCATATACCCGGGGAAATCCTCGTATAAAGACATTAAAGTGCTGGTGCTGATACCGCTGTTTACGATGTATTTATTATAGTCTCCTGCATCGTACCAGCCACGCGGCGATGAAATGATGGTACCTGCAGGGCGTTTGTCCGATGCAGCCGAAGGATGAATCAGCACATTGGTATCCGGGTGACCCTCTGCCCTGCCCCATTTGCCGGCATATTTTTCTTTCAGCGGGATAGATGCCCGCATAAAATAATATGCCTTAATAGAAGCATCCGCGACCGCTTTTAATGCTGACTTTTTTATTTCGAAGGGATAAGAATAGCCCAGTCCGGGAACAAACAAAAGATATTTCCCCTGTTTGTGAAATGTACTGAAATCGGCAATCCGTGTTTTATTTCCTGCGAAGGAAGGTTTAACGGATGTTTTTAGTTTCCCGGTGTAAACGATTTTCTTTTCGGGTGTTTGGAGGTTGAAAACACTGTCGCTGGCGCCTAAAACGATAGCAACTTTCGGGGCTTCAGGATAAAACCCAACTTGGTTAAGCCTGATATTTAAAGCAGCCTTTTCAGCAGTTTGCTGTGCCGACGAGGTTTTTACAAATGCTAAAATGATCAATACAGCTAAAAGGCACTTGTTTATGCGGTAAATCGGTGAATATTTATTGCCCATGTACAATAATCAGGTAAATAAAACTGGCTGATAAATATATGTGTAACTTGTACAATAAGTATAATACTAAATTGACACTTTGTGTGTAAATTATAATACTAAATAATCAGGTAAATTGGCTGCCCGCTTTAGTGAAATAAAAAAAGCCCGTTCATAAGCAGGCTTTTATAATAAATAAAGGGTAAAAAAATCGCTTACAGCTTCATTAAACTATAAGCCAGGCTCAGATTAAATAAGCTGATCCTTGTTTGCCGACCATCATAATTTTGTTTTGTAATACCAGCTTCGTAACGCAGGTCGATGGATATTTTTTTGATGTCGACCCCACCTCCAAATTGCCATGCAAAGTTCTGATCCTGGTAGTTAAGTGAGAATACTTTTCCTGCAGCATCGTCAAAACTTTGGCTTTTATTGATCGCGAATGATACCACTGGCCCAGTGTAAAACCGCCCGCCTACGCCAAATGCCCCAATCTTGCCGCCGAACAGTAAGGGCACATCCAGACTGGTAAATTTTGCACTGGTTATGCCACCCTGCGCAGATGTAACGTCTACATCCTTCGAGGTCAAATACATTTCGGGCTGAAAGTTAAAGCCTACGGCCCCAAAACGTGCCCATACTCCTGCCAGGTAGCCTGCCCGGTTACTACCGCTAAATGTTTCGCTTGCCGTTGAATTAAGGCTCGATAGGTTTGCACCGGCTTTCAGGCCGATTTGGAAAGTGGGTAAAATTTGTGCCGAACTGATATAAATAGCAGATAGAGAAATTAACGAGGTGAGGATTAATTTTTTCATAAGGATAAATTTATTGCCGGTAAAAGTTAATACTACTAATAACTAAACAGGCGCGCAAATATTATGTTTCAAGACATTTTAACGCGAAAACCCTATAAAGTAGGAATCCGGCCCAGTCAAAAAGCAAGCTTAATGGTGGGCCGGACATCTTATTATTTCTGGAATAAAATTAAATAATTATTTAATAATCCAAATCAATATTGAAAATAATTTATTGGGTTAATTTGCCCTGGTAATAATCCAGTATTTTACTGTAAATAAGGTAGTCATACCTGGCAGCAATTAAATTTAATTCAGCAGCATCCATATTGTTTTTGGCAAGCAAAAACAGGTCGGAAGTAATTACACCTGCATCAAAACGTATTTTTTGTACGCGGTAGCTCTCGGTATAAGCGGTTGCTTCGTCCTGCAAAGCATTATACCTGTTATATGCGCCCATCATATTGGCCCATGCGGTTTCGACACTTTGTTTCACCTGTACTTTTGTGCCTTCCTCGATATACTCGTAATTCAGTAAGTTAAGTTTGGCAAGCGCAACAGCATTCTTTTTTATGTGGTTGGTAAAAATTGGAATATTTAACCCGATCTCCACATCCGTTCCGTAATTATTCCTGAACTGGCTGTAATAGCTTTGTGTATTTAAGTTTGAGTAATTTGTTCCTATTCCGCCGGCTAAAAATAATGAAGGATATAATTGGCCTTTTGCGTACTGCACCCCTTTTTCGGCACTTTGGCGCATCAAAGTAGCGGCTTTTACTTCGGCCAGTTGGGCTAAAGCAGTCTCATAAACCTGTTCGGCATTTACATCCTTGTCGCCTATCAGGTCCTGCCCGGTTAAAGGCTGCAGTTGGGTATTTTTAGTGTAAGGAATATTCATGATCTGGAACAGACTTATTTTTGCCGCATCGAGGGAATTTTGCCCCTGAACAACATTTACTTTGCTGCTGGCGTAGGCCCCTTTTAAATCAGAAAAGGTTGATGCAGTTGTATTTGCTCCATAGTTTTCCTTTGTAGAGGCGATGTCCAGGTTTTCTTTTGCTACGGCTAACTGGCTCACGCTCTGCCCTAATAATTCCTTGGCATCCAATACCATGAGGTAGCTGGTTATAACATTTACAACAACAAGGTCCTTTGCAGCCTGGTAGGCCATTTTGCCCGATTGATAAGCTAACGACGCTTGTTTAATGGCGCTTTGCAATGAAAGCCCGTTAAACACAGTGACATTGCCACTTAAGTTATAATTATCTGAAGTTACTGATTGGGTGATATAGGCGTTGGTTACCGGGTTAAGGGCACGTCCCGAAGTAAGGTTACGGTTGGCGCCTCCGGTAATGTACGGAATAAGGTTATCTTTTGCCTGGTCGAGGCCAACGTGTGCCTGTTCAGCGGTAACCGATGCCTGTTTTACACTTAAATTGTTTTTAATGGCAATATCAAGGCATTGTTGCAGCGTTATTACGGTATCCTGTTGTGCATGCGCCAAATAGCCGCAGGCAAATAAAACTAGTGTTAAAAAATATTTACTAAATCGCATCTCTATCGTTTTCTATTTATTTTAATTTCAGAATTTCCTTGATGATGATACTTTACCATCAAGCAGGTCAATTATCCGGGAACCATATTCTGCATTTTTTTCTGAGTGAGTTACCTGTATAATGGTTACGCCATCTTCTTTATTTAATTTGCGGAAAAGCGTCATGATCTCCTCGCCCTGTTTGGAGTTCAAATTCCCGGTAGGCTCATCGGCAAGTAATAATTTTGGTTTTGCTATCAATGCCCGTGCAATCCCTACCAGTTGTTGCTGGCCGCCCGACAATTGAGCGGGGAAAAGGTCCTTTTTTCCAACGATCTGAAAGCGGTCGAGGATATCAGCAACCATGGCTTTACGCTCGGTGCTTTTGTAGTCCTGGTAAATCAGCGGGGTTTCGATGTTTTCATAAACGGTAAGTTCATCGATCAAATGATAAGCCTGGAAAACAAACCCGATATATTGTTTATACAAAGCCGACCGTTGTTTTTCTTTAAGCTGGTGAACAGGATTGCCCACGAAATAGTGATAACCGTCAGTAGGTTCGTCCAGCATACCAATAACATTTAAAAGAGTCGATTTCCCCGAACCCGAAGGGCCCATGATGGATATAAATTCGCCTTCGTCAACCTCAAGGTTAATATCGTTTAGTACGAAATTTCTATTTCCGCCAACCTGGTAATATTTTGATACGTGTTGTAATGATAACATCTGTTTTAATTATTGAATTAGTGAATGACTGAATTATTGATTTAGTGAATACTTAATTTTCGAATTGCTAATTTATTAAATAAGTATTAACCATTATCAATATCCTCATCATTATGGCACAAATACATCAATAACATACCAAACTATTATCTTTTTAATTATCAACTACTTATAAATAAAACGCCGCCTAAATACTGTCCGCTAACGTAACACGAAGCGTACGGTAATGATACAGTGAATTAAGTCCGAAAGTCGGAAAAGTCAGAAAGCAACTTCGGCGCTGGGTGCTTACTTGCACTTTTCCTAATCTCTAATCGCCGGTCTCTTCTATATAACTAAAGAATTTTTTGCCACAGAGAGCACAAAGGAAAAAACACGGAGAACACAAAGCTTTAATAGTTTGTAATTTTTTTCTCGGTGTTTCTCTGTGCCTTCTCCGCGACCTCCGTGGTTAAATTTTTTTTACCAGTTATTTTGACCGAAACATAAGGCCCTTATTTTAGACCAATCTCCAACCCTACTCGCTCCTTAAGCTTTCCACCGGGTTAGCCAGCGCTGCTTTGATCGATTGAAAACTTACAGTGCAAAAAGCGATCAGTATAGACGCTGTGCCAGCTATTAAAAATACCCACCATTGAATATCTATCCGGTAAGCATAATCCTGCAGCCAATGATGTACGGCTAACCATGATGCCGGCCATGCAAGTAAGTTGGCGAGCAATACCAGCGCGAGGAAATTGCGGGAAAGCATCAGAGTAATATTTTGAACCGATGCCCCCAATACTTTTCTTACCCCAATTTCTTTAATTCTTTTTTCAGCCGAGTGAGAAGCCAATCCAAACAAACCCAAACAGGATATAAAAATGGCTAAGCCGGCAAGGATTCCCACGATCTGGCTAACCTGGTTATCTGCCTTATACACGTCAGCAAAATGATCATCCAAAAATTGGTATTCAAAAGGGTAACCAGGATAAACGCTGTCCCATTTGGACTTAATGAATGCAATTGCCGCCGCCGTGTTTTTGCCATTAATTTTCACACTAAAGTCCCTGAAACCTGTGTGATGAGCGGCTACCAAGAACATTGGCTCAATCTTATATTGTAACGAGTTAAAATTGAAATTTTTTGCGATGCCGGTGATCGTTCCCAACGAATCAAATCCAAATCGCTGCCCTATCAGGTCACTTAGCGGCTTTTTCGGGTAATCTTTCATTAACTCTTTCGCGAGCGCTTCGTTCACTATAAATTGCCTGTAATCGGGCGTTTTGTCGCCCGAAAAGTTTTTGCCGGCAGCTAACTTGATCTTAAACAAATTGATGTAATTTGTATCCACAACTAAAAGTGTGGTGCCCAGGTCCTGCTTTGGGCCGAATGAGGGCCTGAAGCTGACCCCGGTTTGATCCAGGTGACTGCCCAATATGTCCTGTGACGCGGTTACATCCGAAACTAAGGGATTACCAGACAGCTCTTTCTTAAACAGGTCGTACTTTCTGGTGGTGACGCCGTCAACGGGGATGTTAACAATTTGGTCGCGATTATAACCGGGATCCTGGCTTTGCATCAGCTCTAATTGCTTCAATACAAACGCAGTGGCGATCATCAGGAAAATAGCGATGGAAAATTGTGTTACTACCAGCACATTCCGCAGCAAACTTTTGTTTTTGCCAACCTGTATTGATCCCTTCAACACCCGTGAGGCCTGGAAAGACGACAGGTATATTGCCGGGTAAATGCCCGAAATTATGCCGATAAATACTGTACCACCCAGCACTGCCGATAAAACCGTAAGGCTGCCGAAAATGTCGAAGGAGATATCCCTATCGCTCAAGTGATTGATATAAGGCAGTGCCAACTCGACTAAGACGATAGAAAATAGCAAGGCCAAAAAAGCGATCATCACCGTTTCGCCTAAAAATTGGATAGCAAGCTGGAAACGGTGTGCACCTATTGACTTGCGGATACCTACCTCCTTTGCACGCTCTACCGAGCGTGCGGTGGACAGGTTAATAAAGTTTACACATGCGATTATCAGTACGATTAGCGCAATAACGGCGAACAGATTGGTTGATTTTTTATCAAACTTTTGATAATTGATGTAATCCAGGCCAATATCCGCGGCGTTTGCATGAATATCCTTTAACGGCAGCACAAACAGTTTCATGAATTTAGGGCCGTTGTCGCCAAGGTGTTCTTTTAAATAGGCAGGAAATTTTTTTTCCATCAGCGCAGTATTTGTGCCAGGTGCGAGTTCAAAAAAGGTATCCAGCCAGTTGCCGCCCCAGTTTTTAGACCAATCGGGCCTGATAATGGTACTAAACGAAAACAATGCGTCGAACTGCAGCTGGGAGTTTTGCGGCACATTGGCAATTATTCCGGTTACGGCAAATGTTGTCGTATCGTCGCCATAGTGTGTAATAGTTTTGCCTATCGGGTCGGCATCCCCGAATAGCTTTTTAGCGGTTTCTTCAGTTATAAGTGCACTATGTGGCGTTGATAATGCTGTTTTCCGGTCGCCGCGGATAACTTTAAAATCAAACATTTGAAGAAAAGTCGAGTCGACGAAAAATACCTGTGGCACAAATATTCGCTTGCTATTTTGTGTCAGTTGGTACTTATTATCCCAATGTACCCGTGTAACGTTCTTTATTTCCGGAAACTCCATTTTAAGCGTCGGCCCCATCGGAAACATGGACAAGCCCACCTTTTGTGTAGCCCCCTGTGCCCCTATTGTTTGCACCTCATTTAAGCGGTAAATGTTTTTTGTATGAAAATTGTCGAAACTCTTTTCGTACGACACAAACAGCATAATTACAATACAGGCAGCCATTCCAACAGAAAGGCCAATAATGTTAATGGCCGAAAAAACCTTGTTTTTCCAGATGTTCCGCCAGGCGATCTTTAGATAGTTCTTTATCATGGTTAGTTCATTGGTTCACTTGTTTATTAGTTCATTGGTGTCACATGCATGTCGTTGTACTGCCCACGGCCTACTCACTCCTTAAACTCTTTACTGGGTTACTTAACGCCGCCTTAATTGCCTGGAAACTGATGGTTAATACGGTAATAATTAAAGCCACAATAGCGGCCAGCACAAATACGCCGGGGCCGATGGTTATCCGGTAATCGTATTTACGCAACCAACCGCTTAGAAAATACAATGCTACAGGTGAGGCGATTACACAGCTTATTACCACCAATATTATAAAGTCTTTCGACAATAACAGCCAAACTTGTGCTATTGATGCGCCTAAAACCTTGCGTATACCGATCTCTTTGGTACGCTGTTCGGCTACATAAGCGGCAAGGCCAAACAAGCCGAGACATGAAATAAAGATGGCCAGGCCGGCAAAAACTCCCGCCAGTTTGCCAACAAGTACTTCAAGGTTAAATTTGCTGTTGTATTCGTCGTCGACAAACCGGTAGCTAAATGGATAAGCCGGGTTATACTTGTCGAATATTTTACCAATCTTTTCAATAACTTCATGGGTGTTTACCCCTTGCGATAAGCGGTAAATCGCAAAATTGCTACCGCGGCCATGAACAAAAACAGTTGGCTCAACGGGTGTGAACGGCGATTCCATCAACGCGTCTTTTACTACGCCTACTATTTTCGCCTGGCCGTTTATGCCATCAAAAGTGATTAACTGATTAATCGGTTCTTTCAAGCCCATGCGTCTGGCGGCGGCTTCGTTTATAATAATGTTCGAGGTGTCAGCGCTCCAGTTAGTCAAAAAATCACGGCCCTCAGCCAATTTCATCCCTACTGTTTTAAAGTAACTGTCGGATACCGATACCGCGCCGACATTTATACCAAGTTCGCCAACACCCTGGCCCGGCCATTTTTCGATACCTGTATGCCAGTATACGCCTGTTATGGGGCTCGACGACCTGGCCACGCTTTCGACTGATCCAGTTGCAAGCAGGTCATTTTTAAGTGCATCATAATGATTATTTAAATCGTCGCTCATGTCCGTGCTAACCAACCGGTCAGCACTATAGCCGGTAGGCCGGTCTTTAGCATACTGTATTTGTTGGTAAACAATAACGGTGCTGATAATTAAAGCAATAGAGCAGCTAAACTGAACTACTACCAAAATCTTACGGGGTAGTGCGGCAGCTTTGCCGACTTGTATAGTTCCTTTTAATACTTTAACCGGATTGAATGAAGAAAGATAGAATGCAGGCCTGCTGCCCGCTAATAAACCGGTGAATAGTACATACAGGAGCATGATGATCCAAAACAAGGTGTTGGAATATGGTATTCTTACATCACCGCCTGTAAGTGTATTAAATGACGGCAGTGCCAGTTGGGTAAAAAGCACAGCGAATAAAAAAGCAATAAATGTAATGAGTACAGATTCTATTAAAAATTGGAATATCAGATCTTTACGCTGCGAACCTATAGCTTTTCTCACGCCTACTTCCCTTGCACGTTTTTCGGATCTGGCCGTTGACAGATTCATAAAGTTGATGCAGGCAATAAGCAATACCAATATCCCAATAATGCTGAACATGCGCACATAATCGATAAATCCGCCCGCTTCCTTACCGTTCTTAAAATCCGAATATAAATGCCAATCGACCACCGGATGCAAAAGCACAACCGGCTTAACGGGGCGCATCTTCGGGCCGCCGTTATAAACAATATTTTTGATTTTAGGCGCTAGTTTGGCATAATCAACTCCAGATTTAAGCTGAACAAATATCTGGAAGGAGTTATTGTAGTAGGTCGTCCGGGCGGTTTTCATCCAATCCTGGGTAGCCTCGTTAAAGCTGAAAGGCATCAGGTAATTAAATTGCAACGTGGAATTCTTCGGTATATCATTCATAATACCGGTCACCTTTAGAGTATACTTATTGTCTATCTTTACCAATTTCGACATCGGGTCAGCATTTCCGAAAAGCGCTTTTGCTGTCGATTCAGTTAAAACAATCGAAAAGGGATCTTTCAACACATCATTCTTATTTCCTTTTATTAAGGGATACTGGAACATTTTTAAAAAATCCGACCCAATGGCAGCCCCGTTCATGTAAAGCTTTTTGGTGCCGACTAACAAATCATGCTGACCCATCCAATCGGTTTCAGCAACATATTTTACCTCAGGATACTCCTTTCTTAATACATCGGCTATCGGCAACGAAACCGCCTGTTGTGTATGCTCGCCTTCGTGCGGATCAGTAAAGTTCAGCTCCACCTGGTATAAAGATTTATAATCCGGCAGGAATTTATCGTACGAATATTCGTCGACCACCCACAAGGCAATCAATAATGCTACAGCCATTCCGGCGGCAAGCCCAACTATATTAAGCGCGCTGTAAACTTTGTTGTTCAGGATATTGCGCCAGGCGATTTTTAAATAATTCTTTATCATGTTTGCAGGGATTTAAATAGTCCAGTAAACTACTAATGAATTAGGAGTAAAAATTGTGCCTGAATATAAATAGCTTATAGTCAGTTATTTAACATGAAACCATTTATCGACGTGTGCGAAAGTGGAACACGCAGTGTACGAAAACGATACAGTTTAAAGGGTAGATGAGCGATTAGTTATTGACTATTTTATTTCCCATGTCAAAGACGCTGATCTCTATTTCCTATTCGCTCCTCAAACTCTTCACCGGGTTCATTAATGCTGCCTTTATCGCCTGGAAACTTACAGTAGCAAGGGCGATTAATAGAGCTGCTACGCCCGCAGCGGGAAAGATCCACCAGGAGATGTTTATCCGGTATTGGTGTCCCTGCAACCAGTGATTAGCTAACCACAATGCTACCGGGAAAGCGATCACACAGGATACAGCCACCAGCTTTAAAAAGTCCCGTGATAACAGGCCTGCCAGGCCTGAAACCGATGCGCCGAGTACCTTGCGGATGCCGATCTCTTTTATGCGGCGTTCCGCAGTATAGGCGGCAAGACCGAATAAGCCAAGGCATGAAATGAAGATGGCTAAGGATGCAAAAACACCTGCTAATGTTCCGGTTAAGGTTTCCGTCTTAAACAATTGCTTAAAATCACTGTCGATAAATTGATATTCAAAGGGGTAGCCAGGGTAGTCAGTCTTTATAATAGCGCCTGCTTTGGCAATCGCATCTTGTATGTCGACACCTGGTTTAAAACGGATGCTTAAAATGCTGGTGCCCGATGGGTGATTATATAAAACCAGGGGAGCTGCCTGGCCATACATATCGTTATATAAATAGTCCTTCATGATGCCGATCACCGTTAAAGGCCTTGTGCCACCCTCACGAAGGATGCCGCCTACCCTTCCTTCTTTACCCATTTGTTTGGCAAAAGCTTCGTTAATGATCACATTATTACTGTCAATGCGCGCGTCATTATTAAAATCATGCCCTGCAGCCAATTTGAAACCCATTGTTGAAATAAACTGAGGGCTTACATTTTGCCAGGAGATCAGCGGATTTTTGGTCGCATCCTTACCATCCCAGGCATAGTTGTCGTTATTGCTGCCAATCTCTAATACTTTATTGTCGCTCAGCGCAGCATTTGCCACAATGCCCGATCGCATCAGGTCGTTGTAAACAGGCGTAAAACCATCGGCTTGTTTGCCTTGAAGCTGTATATAAACCAGGTTGTCCTTGTCGTAACCAATACTGCGGTTTTTTACGTGCTGGATCTGCTGGTAGATGATCACCGTGCCGATGATCAGGATGATGGATACCGAAAACTGCAATACCACCAAACTTTGCCTGATAAAACCCGAACCTGCGTTTGATTTGATCTTGATATTTTTAAGCACGGATATTTGGTTAAATGATGATAAGTAGAACGCCGGATAACTACCTGCCAATAAACCGGTTACAAGGCCTATTGTAATTAGATATATGATGTGGGATGGATCTAAAATATCAATAGTCAATTGCTTTTGAACCAGGTTGTTAAACGAAGGCATCGCCAGGGAGATCAAGCCTACGGCCACTAAAACGGCTATGAACGACATAATAACCGCCTCGCCTATAAACTGACCGATCAGTTTGCCTTTCCCCGCGCCCATCACTTTACGAACGCCGACCTCCTTGGCGCGCTGCTCGGACCGTGCGGTAGAAAGATTCATGAAGTTGATGCAGGCGATCAATAAAATGATCCAGGCAATGAAGGAGAATGTTTTTACATATTGGATCCTGCCGCCATCCATTTTGCCATCAGTAAAATTGTTATGCAGGTTCCAGTCGTTCATTGCGAAAAGGAAACATTGGGTAGTGTTGGTAGCTTTAGTTTTGGAAGCAATGTATTTACTCAATTTTTGGTTGATGGCGGCTACATTGGCATTGGGTTCCAGTTCAACAAGCGTGCGGCACCAGTTGGCGCCCCAAATGGTCATCCACGGTTGTTTATGGTCGATATTGGCCATTGGGATAAGCCATTGAAACTGGTAAGTGGAGTTTTGTGGCAAATCTTTAAATACCCCGGTAACAGTATAATCCTCGGTGTTGTTCAACTTTATCAGCTTGCCCATTGGGTCGGTATCACCAAAAAACTTTTTAGCCATCTTTTCGCTGATCACCACAGATTTTAGCTGCGCGAATACATTTGCAGCCGATCCTTTTGCAAAAGGCAATTGCAGCATCGAAAATATTTCCGGGTCGGCCCAGTTGCCTTTCTCGGTGATCGACTTCTCACCCAACCCAAACAACGCATTGTCGCCATCGCCGGTCATTCTCGCAGTATTTTTTATACCGGGTATCTCCGCTTTCATCGCTTTCCACATCGGCCCTGGTGTGCCGAAAAATGTACTTGTTTTGCCATTGTAAGTTTGATTTTCATAAACCTTATACAACACATCCCGCTTGGCGTAATTGTGGTTATATGTCATTTCGTCCTGCACCCATAAAAATATCAGCGAGGCGCAGGTAATACCAATTGCCAGCCCGGCAATATTCAAAAAGCTGTAGCTCCTGTTTTTTAACAGGCTGCGCAGAGTGGTTTTAATGTAATTCTTTATCATGGCGGACTAATTATTGAATCAGTGAATTATTGAATTGATTTATTGTGACCTTTTCTTTTAACTGCCAACCTGCCTGCCTGCAGGCAGGTTGCCTACTCCGATTTCAGGCTCCTCACCGGGTTAACCAAAGCAGCCCGTATGGCTTTATAGCCTACTGTTAGCCATGCAATTATTACAGATACTACAATGGCCACCACGAAGATCCATGGGGTGATGTTTATCCGGTAGGCAAAGTTTTGCAACCAGGCATTCATAAAATACCAGCCAGCCGGCACCGCTATTATAAACGAGATGGCAATAAGCACCATAAATTCTTTGGAGAACAGTAAAACAATACTGCTTATCGATGCACCCAAAACCTTTCGGATGCCAACCTCTTTTGTGCGCTGTACTGCCATAAATGACACCAGCCCATATAAACCCAGGCACGAAATAAAAATGGCAATACAGGCAAATATCTTGTAAACCAAAGCCAGCTGGTTTTCCTGCTTGTAGAATTTGGCGATATTGTCATCAAGGAAGAAACCTGTGTATGCGTACTCCGGAAAAGTGTTCTCCCAAAGTTTTTGAACTGCCCCGGCTGTGGATGACAGGCTTTGGGTTTGAATTTTTACGTTGATATTTGATTCAAACAACTTTTGTGGGTAAATCAGCGTTGGCTTTACCGTTTCGCGAAGGGAATTGGTTTTAAAATCTTCAACTACGCCGGTTATCGACGCCCAAACACCATTTCCAAGACTTATGGTTTTGCCGATAGCGTCTTCGGGACGTTTTATGCCCAATTTTTGCATTAATGTTTGGTTGATCACAGCCTGCCGCATGGTATCTGCGGGTTCGTATGGTTTACCCGCAGCAAAATGCAATCCGAAAGTTTTAAAATAATCCTCGTCGGCTATTTTCAGGAACACATCGAAACCGGGATCCTTTTTGGAATGATCGAAGTTAAAATTGGTAGAACTATTGTTATCAGACGATGGGGCATCCGACGAAAAACTTGCGGACTGAACGCCCGGCAATTGCAATACCTGTTGCTTGAAAGAAGCCATTTTGCGTAAACTGATACTGTCGTTATAGCCTGGTGCTATCAAAACCGCAGTCTTGTCGAAACCCAGGTCGGCATCCTTTACAAAATTCATTTGCCTGATGGCTATTACTGTTCCGATAATGAGCAATTGCGAAATGAAGAACTGTGCCACCACCAACGTTCTGCGTAGCGGGATGCCGCCAATAGACGCAGCATTGATCTTATTTTTTAAAGCAAGTACCGGTTTAAAGCCTGATACGACCAACGCCGGGTAAATACCGGATAGTACGACCACTGAAAGTGTAACGGCCGCCAAAAACAGCGCCGTACCGGCGTTAAAAAGCCCGATGTCATCAGGTACGCTGGCAATGTTTTTTAGGTACGGCAGCGCAATTTCCGCTCCCGCTACTGCCAGTACAGTCGCAAGCAGCACAATTATAGTCGTTTCGCCAATCACTTGTATAATCAGTTGTCCGCGGCTGCTCCCTAATACTTTCCGGATCCCCACCTCTTTTGATCTGCCAACTGACTGTGCAGTAGACAGGTTGATAAAGTTGATAGAGGCCATGACGATAATGAGCACCGCGATGAATGATAGTGTTTTTAGCGTGGCCATACTGGTTACGTGATCCCCCAATGTATCGCCGAAACGGGTATCAAAATGAAGTTCGGATAGCGGCTGCGCTACCAGGTATTTCTTGCCGTGCCCCTTATTGCCAAATTGCTTGTTTGAAAAACCGATGAGTTGACGATCAATGGTTGCAACAGAAACATTGGCAGGGAAATCAAGATACACCTGGTGCGAACTGCTGGTCATGTTCCAATTATTGCGATACATATACTCTTTAGGGTGCTGCTTCCAGGTAACGTAGGAGATTAACACCTTTAACGGAAAATCCGAATTCGCAGGGACATCGTTTATAATTCCCGCCACCTTCAACGTTAAAACATTGTCCATTTTCAGCGTTTTCCCTATGGCATTTTTCCAGTCGCCAAAATATTTTATGGCGCTGCTTTTATCGATCACCACCATATTGGGATCTTTTAATACCGATGGCCGGCCCGAGAGCCAGGTTGCGGTAAAAATATTAAAGTATTGGGGCTCGATAAACAATACGCCGGTGTTTTCGATAAACTTTTTGTCATTTGCCGGATTGCCCGTAGCGGCGGGCGCGGTAACCAGGCTGCCATAACTCGACTCCATCCCTGTAACTTTTGCCTGCGGGAAGTACAGCCGGAGCGCTTCCGTAGCCGGCGCGGAAATGCCTGCGGTATAGCTGGTGCCAGCCTCGCGGGTTGTTTGGGTGGTAACCCTATAGGTGTTTTTATAGCCCGGCTGAAAAGTGTCGAAGCTTAGCTCGTATTGAACGATCACAAATATAAGCAGGCAGGCGGCAATGCCGACCGTTAAACCGGCAATGTTAATGGCCGAATATCCCTTGTGACGAATGATATTGCGCCAGGCGATCTTAAAATAGTTTTTTATCATAACGTTTGTTGATACGATATGTAGTTAAAATATATACCAAAACAGTAAAGTATTATTAATCAATAAATTATACAGAAGAAGAATATACGAATATGTTCGTAAGTGTAACAGTATGTGTACGGTTATGATACAGTTTGGAGAAAGTTTGCAGTTCGAAGCGGGCATTTTGCAGTGAGTTTTTTAAACTGCCCACTGCAAACTAGTAACTGCAAACTTTTCTTACTCGCTCCTCAAACTATTCACCGGATTTGCCACTGCTGCTTTGATCGCCTGGAAGCTTACCGTTATTAATGCGATTATTAACGCAATCCCTGCTCCGGATAAAAATAGCCACCAGGAAAGGTTTATCCGGTAAGCAAAATCCTGCAACCACTTGCTCATGGCCCACCAGGCTATAGGGAAAGCAATAACACTTGCAACAACAACCATTTTTAAAAAATTAACCGACAGCAGTGAAACGATGTGGCTTATACTTGCCCCCAAAACTTTGCGGATACCAATTTCTTTTACTTTTTGTTCGGCGGCAAAGGCTGCCAGGCCCAGTAAGCCCAAGGCTGAAACAAAAATTGCGATGAGCGCGAAAAGAGTGATCAAAACAGATGATTGCTGCTCGGCTTTATACAGGCTATTGTAGCTCTCGTCCAAAAAATTAAAGCTAAACGGATAGTCCGGCGCAAATTTCGTCCAGATATTTTTAGCGGTGCCAACTGCGGCCTGCGTGTTGCCTTTAGCTGTTTTAACGTAAAAGGTGCTTTGTTCTCCAGACTGGTCCGATACGACTACGGCACCTATTTTGTCGTGAAGGCTTTTATAATGAAAATCCTTTAATACACCAATGATAGCACCTGTGTCCCCCTGGTGTATAAAACGTTGGCCCACTACCGGGCTCCGAAGATGAAATACACTTACCGCAGTTTGATTAAGCAGGACATTATGCTGATCAGCTATATCAGCGCTGAACCACCTGCCTTCAGCAACTTTTAAATGCATCATTTCCCCAAAATGTTGGTCGACCTGTAGTGGCGAAACACCCGGGTTGAAATCCTTAGGCCGACCGGGCCAGTCAAATCCGCCGGAACTCGAACCGGTAAAATTTACAATTTCGGTATTCGCCATTGAAACATCCGCGATAGCGCCTTGCTTTTTTAATTCGTTTTTTATGGTGTTTAGAACTACCGCGTTTTTTTTATCATCAAAACCCAGTATCTTCCATGGTAACGAGAAAGTAAAAACCTGCGCTTTATTATAACCAAGGTCTATTTTTTCCATAAACCTTAATTGGAAAAAGATGACAAGCGTACCTATTATCAACACAACAGATATGGTAAATTGGGTAACCACCAATGCTTTTCGTAACCCCGAATCCTTAAAGTTCAGCAAAGCTTTTCCCCTGAAGACATTCAACGGGCGGAATGATGACAACAAAACCGCCGGGTAAAGCCCATTCAAAAGAAATGACACAAGCAAGGTAGACCCAATGATAGCCCAGATCACCGGCGAGGTTAGAGGATCAGCAAAGTGTTTGTCGGTAAACGACCGAAACCAGGGTAATGCTACCTGAACAATCAAAATTGACACTAATAGAGCCAGCGTGCTTACTAAAATAGACTCGGACATAAACTGGCCAAATAGATGAGCCCTGTTTGCCCCCACCACTTTGCGGATGCTTACTTCTTTTGAACGTATACTCGCCCGTGCCGTTGTTAAGTTGACATAATTTATGCATGCAGTAATCAGCAATAAAACAGCTAAAACAATAAAAACATTAACCATCTTTCGGTTACCGTGGATAAATGCAGACTGCATCAGATCATTTTCAAAATGGATATCCTTAAGTTTAACCAAGGTGAAATCGGCAGCCGTTTTTACGCCCGGCCGGTTTATTTTTACAATCTGTGTTAATTTTGCAGAAACCCTTTTCACATCAGCGCCGGGCCTAAGTTTCATAAACGTCATGAAGCTATATTGCCCCCATCCTAACACGTCCTTCTTATCCTTTGGATTGACAAGTTTTGCATTTAATGGGATCAAAACATTAAACTGAAAACTTGAATTTGCTGGACTGTCCTTCACAATTGCCTGAACCTGGTAAGTATTTGAGTCAAGCTTTAACAACTTGCCAATTGGATCCTGCCTGCCAAAGTATTTTTTTGCTGCCGACTCCGTTAAGATCAGGCTGAATGGGTTTTTCAAAAATGACTCCTTCGAGCCCTCCACAAAATCGTAATGAAACATATTGAACCACTGGTCATCAACGTATGCGGAACTCTTTTCGGTTATTAAATCACCGTTGTAATGAAAGTTTAATTCGTCGTATGAATTTGGCTGTATCCTGGCCAGGTTTTCAACTTCTGGTATCTCTTTCAAAGCATGTTCGCCCAAAACATACTGCGATGTTTCCCAGATCCAATTTTCGTGCGGCGAAACAGCAAGACTTACTTTGGCTCTGTAAATGTTTTCTGCATCAGGCTGAAACCTGTCGAAACTCAATTCGTTTTGAACCCACAGTACGATGAGCACAGTTGCTGCCATACCAATACCCAGTCCGGCCACGTTGATCATCGTCATCCGTTTATGCCGCCATAAATTACGCCACGCGATTTTGAAATAGTTTTTTATCATGATTAAGGCAATTATTGAATTAGTGAACTATTGAGTTTGTCATTTTCGTTAATCCTAAAACTATCAATTTCTATTCTGACCGTAAACTATCCACAGGGTTGGCTATAGCTGCCTTGATGGATTGAAAGCTTACGGTTATAAAGGCAATTAAAATAGCCCCTCCACCTGCAAATATAAATACCCAGGCATTCACGTTAATGCGGTAGGCAAAATCCTGCAGCCAGTGGTTCATTAAGTACCATGCCAATGGCGAGGCAATAAGCACCGCGATAAACGTGAGCTTTAAAAAATCTTTGGCTATTAACCCAACTATCCCTGCCACTTCGGCGCCAAGCACTTTTCGGATACCGATCTCTTTTGCGCGTTGCGCAGTCGTAAATGCCGACAGAGCAAACAAGCCCATACAAGCCAGCAAAATAGCCAAGCCCGAAAAAGTGGTGAACGTGGCGGCGGTTTTTTGTTCGGACTGGTACATGCTGTTATAGTTATCATCAAGGAAACGATAAGTAAAAGGCATCGAACGCACACGTGCTTTCCACAGTGTTTGCAGGGCCTGCAGTGTTGCAGGCGCGTTTTGACCAGTGGTTTTCAAAAGAATGTAATTGGTAAATACCGTATCAAGGAACAACATCATCGGGCCGATGGGCTGGTGCAGGGATGCAAAGTGAAAATCTTTAATAACACCCACAACCGTACCCGGTGCGCCTTTTATAACGGTCTTGCCGATGGCTTGTTCCGGTGTCCAGCCCATACCTTTCGCTGCGGTTTCGTTTAAAATAAAGGAGTATTTAAAGTTTTTGCCTTTGTTGGCAGTATCCAGCAATTTAAATTCGTCCTCGCTAAAATCCTGCCCGGCGATGAGTTTCATATTCAGGGTTTTTATCAGGCCGACATCAGATGGCAGGCAAACGATATTCAACTCTTTTTTTCCGTGACCATCGTCGGCGGTGATACCATCTCCCCATTGTACCGAAGTAGGCATAGCATTTGCGCCGCTAACGCTGCTTACACCCGGCATGCGTGCGATCTCCATTTTTAGCGCCTCATATTGCTTGTGGGCATCGTCGTTGGTTGTTATAACAATAACGTGGTCTTTATCATAGCCCAGATCCTTATGCCGGATAAAATTAAGTTGCTGCACTACAATAACCGTTGCAATAATAAGTATCACCGATACCGTGAACTGGATAATGATAAGCGCCTGCCTGAAAAACCCGCCGGATGAACTAAGCCTTAAACCGGATTTGAGGATGCTGATCAACTTTACGTTTGAAAGTATGAAAGCCGGGTAGCTGCCTGATGCAAAAGCGATAAATACGCAAAGGGCCACCATAGTGAGTATGGGCAGCGGATGCATCCAAACCATGAAGGATAGTTGCCTGCCCGTCAGTTGGTTATAGTACGGCAACAATACAATTGCTAGTACAACTGCAAAAGCTAAAGCAATCAAGGTCAGCAAGAATGATTCCCCTATAAACTGGCCAAAAAGCTGCGATTTTTGAGCGCCCAACACCTTGCGGATGCCAATCTCGGTACTCTTTGCGCCGGATTGCACGGTCGCCAGGTTGGTATAGTTGATGCAGGCGATAATGAGGATAAGCAGGGCAATGACGCCCAGTACATAAACCGTAGTAGCATTACCCGATGGTTCTAACCCGTCGAGCGGGGAATGCAGGTGCACTTGCAGCAGCGGCTCAAGGTTATAGGTGAGCGGGCTGTTGGTAGCAAGTTTAAGCTCGCTTGCGCTTACGCCCTTCATATAAGTATTCAATTGCTGCTGAAAGCCAGGTAGCTGATCTTTATTTTTTAGCAGCAGGTAGGTGGTATAGTTGGCCGTCCACCATTCTTCGTGTTTTGAAGCGCTGAGGGTGGAAAACGAACCTAAAAAATCAAACTTGATCTGCGAATTTTCAGGGGCATTCGCTGCTACACCTGTTACCTGAAAAATTTTTGGCGGGCCATACCAGCCTATTGAAAGTGTTTTGCCGATAGGATCGCTACTGCCAAAATATTTAGTTGCCATGGATTGGGTGATCACCATTTTGTTAGGTGCATCAAGCACCGTTTTGGGATCCCCCCTCAGCAACGGGAATGAAAAGACCTTAAAAAACGCAGAATCGGCATACATAAAACGCCGCTCGATATACATCTGGCTGCCATACTTCGCCACAGCTGAACCATTAATAACCCGTACAAAGTTTTCCACCTGCGGAAATGTGCGCTGTAAAGCCGGACCGGCCTTGGTACCGGTAACGGCATATTTTTGCTTGCCGCCTTCGCCAAACTGCATGGTCATGCGGACCGTGCGGTCGGCGTTTTGGTTAAAACGGTCGTAGCTCAGTTCATTGATAATAAACAGCCCGATGAGGAGGCAACTGCTTATCCCCACCGTTAAACCCACCAGATTTATCAGGGTGTACAGCCTGCTTTTTTGCAGCCTCCGAAATGCGATTTTAAAATAGGTCCAGATCATATCAATTATTGAATTATTGATTTAGTGAATTGTTAGCATTTTTATAACTGCAACTGCTTACTCGCTCCTAAGGCTCTTCACCGGGTTAGCAATAGCTGCCTTTACCGTTTGAAAACTCGAGGTAAATACGGCTGCAAATAACATCCCGCCGGCGCTTATGGCAAAAATCCACCAGCTGATGTTTGTTCTGTCGGCAAAGCCCTCCATCCATTTATTCATGGCCCACCAGGCTACGGGCGTTACAATTACGAAGGCCAGCAAAATGAGCCACATCAATTCTGTCGACAGCATGCTAAATATCTGTACCACCGATGCACCCAGTACTTTTCGTACGCCAATTTCCTTGGTACGTTGGTTTGTTGTATAAATAGCCAGCCCTAATAAGCCAAGGCAGCTTATCAACACGGAAACCCCGGTTGCCCAGGTTAACAATGTGGATGTGCGTTGTTCATTGTCATAAAGTTTTGATATGCTTTCATCAAAAAAGTGATATTCAAAATCATCATCCGGGTAAACTTGCTTCCAGTCACGCTGCATACCGACAATCGCCGTTTTCCAATCATTTCCATACGCGCTTTGTGGTCGCAACGCAATATGCAAAGTGAGCGAGTTATGCGGATCATATAAAATTGCAAGCGGCTTATAGGGAGTATGCAGTGATGATTGATGAAAATTGGCAACCACACCGATGATTGTCCTTGGCGTTCCATTGTACTTTACTATTTTGCCAATAACATCGCCGGCATTTTTGAAGCCCAGCACCCCGGCATACGTATTGTTTATCAATAGTGATTTCAGTGTATCGCCCGCCCTGAAATTACGCCCGGCAAGTAATTTGATCCCGTAGATATTAATATAATTCGGATCGCCCCTTTTTCGCTGGACATCAGTTTTGATCTCTCTTTTTCCGTCGATATAAATTGAACTGGTGGTGTTCATATCAGCCGATGACGGCGGCTCGGCCCCCATGCTCAAATTTACAACTTGCGGCAAGGCACGCAGTTTATCCATTAAAAGCCATCTTCGGTGCTGATCGCCTTTCCAAGAAGTAGGGATATAAACGATGGCGTCTTTTTTAAAACCCAAATCTGTGTGTAGCGCATAGTAGACTTGTTTGCTGACCATAATGGTGGCCATAATAAAAAATTGCGCGATCACGAATTGGGTAACGGATAACGATTTTCGAAGCAGCGAGTTACGTGTTTTACCGGCACTAACGGCATGGTTTTTTAACACAAGTACAGGTTTGTAGCCTGATAATATCAATGCAGGATAAAAACCCGACAGGAAACTAATTATCAGCGACAGCAGCAATAAAAATATTAAAATTTGCGGTTGCTTTATAATATCGACCTGAATGCCTGAGGGTATAAAGCCGGCGAATACCTTGAGTATAAAAGGGGCCGCAACTACCGAAATAATGATAGCCAAAATAGTAACAAGGTAGGTTTCGCTTAAAAATTGTATAATCAGTTGCAAACGGGTGCTGCCCATGGTTTTACGGATCCCTATCTCCAGGGCTCTTTGCGAAGCCTGCGCAGTAGTTAAATTGATAAAATTGATGCAACCAAGCAATAAGATAAAAACTGCTATTGTCATCAGGCAATATAAGGTTGTTTTATTGGCCACAGGCTGTGCATACGACGAATAATCGGCATTAAAATGGACATCGCTTAGTGGCTGCAGCCGTAAAACAGTACTGTTGCCTTTATCCTCCGGCCGGGGAGGATTATACTTTTTAAGCAGCCCGTTCAGTTGTTTTTCAATATGACCGATTTGCGTATTTTTAGTTAGCTTAACAAATAATTGCGATGCGTCTGTCGTATTCCCCCAACCGTCTAAATCACTTTTTATATTTGCATTAAGATACATTGTACCAAAAGAAATAAAATCGTGAAAATCCAGATCGGTGTGCTGTTGAATATCACCTACAATCCCGGTAACGGTTGTTTTAAGGCTATCTTCATAAACTATTGACCGCCCGATCATTTGATCGTAAGTCAAGGACGGAAAATATAGTTTGGCCCGACTGGCGGTAAGGACTACCTGGTAAGGGTTATTTAAGGCTGTCTTTTGCGAGCCGCTAAGCCAGATGTAAGGAAACATATCAAAATAGCGCTTATCGGCGAAAATGATGTTCTTTTGATTTTTAAATTTAGCGGCTTTTGACGAGCCATTGGGGACAAGTGCCGTAAACGAAGAATTATCATAAAACGGCGCCGACGCTTTTAACCCGGTTACTTCGTTTTTAACCGCATCTGCCAATGGGCCTGTAACCCCACCGCTGTGGAAAACATCGCCTGAGAACTTGAAATCACTTACTACTCTGTATATCTGAGCATTGTCTGGTTGAAATTTATCAAAAGTAAAATCAAAATTTACGATCAAATAAATTACCAGTGCCGCGCTGATGCCGATGGACAAACCAATAACATTGATAAATGTGAAAAGCTTGTGTTTCCAAAAGCCCCGCAGTGCAATTTTAAAATAGTTTTTTAGCATGACTGGTTCATTAGTTCAATTGTTCATTAGTTCATTGGTGGGAAGTGACATAAACTACCGATTTTTTTCCTAATCTCTTATCGCTAACCTCTAATCACTCGGAACGCAAGCTCTTCACCGGGTTAGCAATAGCTGCCTTGACAGTTTGGAAACTTGAGGTAAATACCGCTGCAAATAACATTCCGCCGGCGCTTATAGCAAAAATCCACCAGCTGATGTTCGTTCTGTCGGCAAAGCCCTCCATCCATTTGTTCATGGCCCACCAGGCTATCGGTGTTACGATCGCAAACGCCAGCAGGATCAGTACCACCAACTCCTTAGATAATAATGCAACTATCTGCGAAACTGAAGCGCCTAATACTTTCCGTACCCCTATCTCCTTTGTGCGTTGGTTGGTTGTATAAATAGCCAACCCAAGTAAGCCGAGACAACTGATAAATATCGATAATCCCGTTGCCCAGGTAAGCAGCGTTGAGGTATGTTTTTCTTCTTCGTAAAATTTGGCTATCGACTCGTCAAAAAAGCTGTATTCAAAATCATCATCAGGATAAACCTGTTTCCATGATTTTCCGATAGCGGCGATCGTCGATTTCCATTCGTTACCACCCGGTGATTCTGGCTTCAGAGCTATGTGGAAAGTGCCCGTTTGCCAGTTGGTGGTGCCACAATAAATGGCCAAAGGCTTAATGGGTTCGTGTAACGATCTTTGGTGAAAATCAGCTACCACGCCTACTATCTGTAAAGCTTTGGGGCCGTTAAAATGTTCGAGCGTTTTTCCAACTGCATCTGCAGGGTTCCTGAAACCAAGCACCTTTGCATAAGTGGCATTAATCACAACCGATTTTGAAGTATCATCCCGGCGCAGCTCGCGCCCAACCAATAGTTTAAGGTTGTACAGCTTCATATAGTTTTCATCGGCAAACTTTAACTGAACATCAGTTTTCACCTCCTTTTTTCCATCCTTATAGGTAACCAGCGTTGAATTGGTATTACCTGATGATGGCGGAGCGCCGCCACTGCTAACCAGTTTTATTTGCGGCATAGCACGCAATGCATTTAAAAAAACCTGGTTTTTGCCTGCCGTACGATTTTTCCACGGCGAGTTTACAACGATGATGGCATCCTTTTTAAAGCCAAGGTCTTTATGCAGGGCATAATAGATTTGTTTGCTCACTAAAACCGTCGCCATAATAAAAAACTGGGCGATGATAAATTGTGTAACCGTTAGCGACTTACGCAGCCAGGCATTTCGCGTTTTACTGCTATTGGAAGCCGACTGATTTTTAAGCACCATGGCGGGTTTATAAGCAGATAGCATAATAGCCGGATAAAAGCCGGATGCCAGGCTTACAACAAGTGTTAAAAGCACCAGGAATACGATTATACCGGGCTGCAGAAGGTCTGCTTTTAACTCTTTGGGAACGAAATCGGCAAATAGTTTTAATATCACAGGTGTAAGCGCAATTGAAATAATAACCGCAACTAAGGTGATCAAAAACGTTTCGCTTAAAAACTGTATGATCAGCTGCTCGCGGTTGCTGCCCATTGTTTTGCGGATGCCAATTTCTTTGGCCCGCTGGGTTGCCTGCGCAGTTGTTAAATTGATAAAATTGATACAGCCCAATACCAGCAGAAAAGCGGCAATGACCAACAAGAAGTATAATGTAGTTTTATTAGCTACCCTTGCTGTAAAATCAAAAATGCCGAATTTTTCGTTAAAATGAAGATCACTTAAGGGTTGTAATACAAACCCATGCGTACTGCCCTTGTCTTCGGCGCGCGGCGGACTATTCTTTTTAAGTATATCGTTCAGCTGTTTTTCAATACGGCCCGGCGATGCTTTGGCAGACAATTTTATAAATAATTGCGATGCCGAATTGGTACTCTCCCACTCTTTTAGCTGCAATTGATCTACCAGGGTTTTATTTGCGGCAAGGGTTGCTGTGCTATAGGAAACAAAATCGTGAAACGTAAGGTCGGTGTTGGCTTTTAACGTTTCTACCACCCCGGTAACGGTTGTTTTAATGGTGTCATAAGTTACCACTTTGCCGATCATCTGGCTGTAGGGTATGCCTGAAAAATATTTTTGGGCCTGATCCGATGTCAGCACACATTGGTTGGGCGCACTTAATGCATTTCCAGGGTTGCCGGCCAGCCACTTGTAATTAAAGATCTTAAAGTACGCATCGTCGGCTATCACCACGTTGTCCTGGTTTTTAAACCTCACTGGTACTCCTTTTTTTCCCGGAATAAAGATATTCGGCGACGACATGCAAAAAAATGGTGCAGTGGCCTCAACCGCAGGCAGCTGGCTTTTAATTGCGCCGGCCAACGGCCCGCAAATGCCGCCGTTATACCCTTTTTCGCCCTGGAAGGAAAAGTTGCTTGCCACCCGGTAAATGCGGTCGCTGTTTTTGTGAAATTTATCGAAAGTTAAATCGAAATTTACGATCAGGTAAATTACCAGCGCCGCACTGATACCTATTGATAAGCCGATAATGTTTATCAGCGTAAACAGCTTATGTTTCCAAAATCCCCTGATTGCGATCTTAAAATAGTTTTTTATCATGATAAGCTAATTATTGAATTAGTGATTTAGTGAATTATTGAATCTGCACTTTTCCAACTGCCGACTGCTACTGCTAACCTGCCTGCCGGCAGGCAGGCTGCCTACTCTGATCGCAAGCTATTCACCGGGTTAGCAATTGCCGCTTTAACCGTTTGAAAGCCTGAAGTTACCAACGCGGCTACCAGCATGCCTGCTGCGCTGAGCGCAAATACCCACCAGTTGATAGTCGTTTTGTCTGCAAAACCTTGCATCCATTTGGTCATGGCATACCAGGCCAGGGGGCAAACAATTACAAAAGCCAGCAGGATCAGCAACACCATCTCGGTTGAAAGCAGCGTTACAATTTGCGCTACCGATGCACCTAAAACTTTGCGTACGCCGATTTCCTTTGTACGCTGGTTGGCGGTATAAATGGCCAGCCCCAGCAGCCCCAGGCAACTGATCAGTACCGACAAACCTGTGGCCCATCGCAGCAAAGTTGCCGTGCGTTGTTCACTATCGTAAAAATGCGCAATGTTATCGTCCAAAAAATGACATTCAAAATCATCGTTTACATATACCTGTTTCCAGGCCTGTTGCATAGCGGCAATGGCGGCTTGCCAGTTGGCTTCGCCGTTTGTTTGCGGCTTTAAAGCGATATGAAAAATGTTCCGGAAGTTTTCATCAGGGCTAGTCATAATCGCAAGGGGAGCGATTGGTGCATGGATAGATTCCTGGTGAAAGTCGGACACCACGCCTATTATTCGCATGTGGGTATCGCCGTTAAAATTGTCAACCACCTTTCCAACGGCCTGTTTAGGGTCCTGAAAGCCGATCAATTGGGCAAAAGTGTTGTTGATGAGGAACGCTTTACCTATATCGCCGGACTGCAGGTTGCGGCCGGCCAGTAATTTAATGTGGTAGAGTGTGATATAATTCTCATCGCCGAATTTTTCGGCAAGATTTTCTGTATGGATCTCTTTTTTACCGTCGTGGTAAGTAGCTTCGGTTGAACTGGTGTTTTCTGACGAGGGCTCATCGTTACCCATGCTCACCATATCGATCTGGGGAATGGCGCGGAACTTATTCAGCAGCACCTGGTTGTCGTTGGCGTTGGCATTATGAAAAGGCGCGGCAACGGTTAGTATGCCCTGCTTTTTAAAGCCCATATCCTTGTTCAGCGCAAAATATATTTGCTTGCTAACCATTACTGTGGCCATGATAAAAAACTGCGCGATAACAAATTGCGAAACGATAAGCGATTTACGCATCCAAGCATTGCGCGACTTGCTGCCGCCGCTTGCCATTTGGTTTTTTAATACCTCAACGGGTTTATAGCCGGATAAGATCATTGCCGGATAAAAACCCGCCAATATTGAAACCAGCACGGACAATAGTATTAAAAACAGGATTATACCGGGTTGCTTTACCAGGTCGAACTGAACGCCTTCGGATATGAAGCCTGAAAACAACCGGATAATAAAAGGCGCCAGAAAAGCGGCAATTACAATGGCAAGAAATGTTGTTATCCAGGTTTCAGTCATAAACTGCCAGATCAATTGCGCACGGGTGCTGCCCATGGTTTTGCGTACGCCAATCTCCTTTGCACGCTGGGTAGCCTGCGCAGTTGAAAGATTGACGAAATTAATACAGCCTAAGAGCAACAAGAATAAGGCGATGCCCAGCAGGCAATACAGGGTGGTTTTGTTGGCCGTATCGTAGCTGCCGATAGCGCCATAACGGGTATCGAAATGAATATCGCTTAAAGGCTGCAGGGCGAATTTTTGTGTTTTATCCTTTTGCGGCGCGAGGTTGATTTTCAGGATAGTGTTTAACTGTCTTTCAACGTTGGCGACTGATGTTCCGGGAGACAACTTAAAAAAAAGCTGGCGGAGGGTATTAGTGCCGCCCCAGTTACGCAAATTAAGCTGCATTTTGAGTCCTGGGTTGGCAAATGCTGTCGGGTAGGATATAAAATCGTGAAAAGTAAAATCGCTGTTTTCGGCTAAAGGCGCAATAATGCCTGAAACTGTTGTCCTGACGGTATCGTAGATCACCGTTTTACCTATCATTTTATCGTACGAAAGCCCCGGAAAATACCGCGTGGCCTGGTCGGCGGTTAGCACTACCCTGTCCGGCTCGTTCAAAGCTGTTAAAGCGGAGCCGGCCATCCATTTATAGCTGATCAGTTTGAAATAGCTGCTATCGGCAAATACGACATTTGGTTGCTGCCTGAATTTAACCGGCGCAGACTGGCCTTTCGGAATAACAACGTCCGGGAGTAATAGCCGAAAAACGGGCACTGATAACTGCAGGCCGGTCACCTGGTTTTTAATTGCCCATGGCAACGGGCCGCAAACGCCCGGATTGTATGCCGGTTGGCCCGAGAAGGTAAAATTGGTAACTACACGATAAATCCGGTCGCTGTCCTTATGAAACTTGTCAAAAGTAAAATCGTGCTGTACTATCAGGTAAATAACCAGCGACGCGCTGATGCCAATTGATAAACCGGTGATATTTATCAGCGTAAACAGCTTATGTCTCCAAAAGCCCCGGAATGCAACCTTAAAATAGTTTTTTATCATGATTGGTTCATTAGTTCACTTGTTCATTGGTACCATCAGCGGCCAACTGCTACTCACTCCTAAGGCTCCTAACCGGGTTAGCTGTTGCCGCTTTAATAGATTGAAAGCTGATCGTCGCAAAAGCAATGATCACTGCCATTGCTGCTGCCGATGCCAGTATCCACCAGCTTACACTGGTTCGCGAAGCGAAACTATCAAGCCATTGGTTCATAAGATATAAAGCCAGCGGCAGGGCGACTACTGCGGCAATCGTCACCAAAGCCAAAAACTCCTTCGACAATTCCTGTACAATTTGCGGCACGCTGGCGCCGAGCACTTTGCGCACGCCAATCTCTTTTACCCGCTGGCTGATTGTGAAAGCCGACAGCCCTAAAAGCCCCAAACAGGCAATAAAAATGGCAATGCAGGCAAATATGGTAAACAGCGTACTTTGCTGCTGCTCGCTGTGATATAGCTTGTCAAAGCGTTCGTCGAGGAAAGTAAAATCGAATGGCGTATTGGGTAAATAATGCGTAAAGGTACTTTGGATGTGACTTATCGATGCCTGGACATTCTGCCCGCTTACTTTAATGGAAACCTTGCCGTAAGGCTGCCAGATCAATATGATCGGGATGATGGGCTGATGCAGCGATTCAAAATGAAAATCTTTCATCACGCCAATAACATTGCCCGTTACGTTGCCATATTTTATTTGCTTATTGATGGCTTTTTCGGGCGTGCCCCATCCAAGGGTTTTTACCGTGGTTTCATTGATGATGAATTTGTTAGAGTCGGTTTTTATATCGTGCGAAAAATTACGACCTGCTGCCATTTTAATACCAAAGGCCGGAATGAAGCCATCGTCAACGGCCACTTGCTTAAGATCGACTTTTAGTGGCTGGAAAGTGCCCCCTTCCAAAACAGATGCGCCCTGGTCGTCCAGCAACCGCCCGGACGGGATGCGCGAAGAACGTCCGATTGATTTTATATTCGGATTACTCAATAAATCTGTTTTAAAGGCCTCAAAATGGTTGCCAAGTGCACCGGCGCCTACCAGGGTTAAAACGTGATCCTTATCAAAACCAAGGTCCTTGTCCTGTATGTATTGGAGCTGCCTGAATACTACCGTGGTTGCCACGATTAAGATAATCGAGATTGAGAATTGCAGCACAACCAGTATTTTGCGGAAAGAAAATGTGCTGGTTTGTACTTTGAATAAACCCTTCAATACTTTTACCGGGATGAAGGACGACATAAACAGTGCTGGATAAATTCCGCTGATTATACCTACAATAAAGGGAAGCAAAAGAACAGGAATTAAAAAATACCATGCAAAAAGACTGTTGATACTTAACTGCAAACCCGACATGCGGTTAACGGCGGGCAGCAATAAGACAGTGAGGCCAAAAGCTATTAGCAATGAAACATAGGTTACAATTACCGACTCACTTAAAAACTGGGCAATAATCTCCTTGCGCTCTGCCCCTACCACTTTACGGATTCCTATTTCCTTAGCACGAAGTGCCGAACGCGCGGTAGAAAGATTCATGTAGTTAATACAGGCAATCAACAATATAAACAGTGCAATAGCCGAAAAAATGTAAACCCTGCTCGAACTTCCGTTTTCTTCGATCTCATCATCCAGGTGCGAGGTGAGATGGATATCCGTTAGCTTTTGTGCCGTTAATTTAGTCATATTGTGCACCTTAAGTTTGGGCGGTGCGCCAAGGGCTGCGCAGTATTTGTCTAAAAAGTCGGGAAACCGTGCTTCAATACGCTCAGTTGTATAGCCCTTCGGGAACATGAGGTAAGTATAAAAGGCGTTATTCCCATAACTTGTTGCCAACTGCTTTTGGCCATAAATAGTTGAATCGTTTAAAGTATTGAACGATACCAAAATATCCGGGTGCATATGCGAATTGAAAGGAAATGGATTATAGATACCCTTAACCGTAAATGCGTGTTTATTGCCGTCCAGGATAATTTGCTTATTCATGGGGTCCTCGTCGCCGAAATATTTTTTGGCGATGTCCGGCGTAAGCATAGCGCTATATGGTTCAGTCAACGCTTTACGTCCATCGCCCTTCAATACCGGAACGGTAAAAAAGTCGAAGAAGTTTTCATCGGCGAAAAAGGCGTTCTGCTCATTAAACAGTTTTTCTTTATATTGGAAAGAGATTGTACCATCGGGCAGCGTGCGCGTCATTTCCTTCATATCCGAAAAGGCTAACCTCAATCCCGGGCCAAACGCCGGCGCTATCGAACTTAAATGCAGGCTTTCCACATTCGGCGCGGAGTAGAAAATGCGGGTAACGCGGTATATGTCATCGGCATTTTTGTCATACCGGTCGTAGCTTTTTTCGTTGATAACGTACGTCAAAATAAGCAGGCAGCAGGTTAAGCCTACCGTTATGCCGAATATGTTGATGAATGAAATAAACGGGTGCCTTTTGATATTTCGAAAAGCGCTCCTGAGATAGTTTCTTATCATGACTTGATCAATTATTGAATTATTGATTTAGTGAATTATTGAATTTATTATTAGTCATTTGCTTCGCGTCACTGGTCATTTCGCTACGCTGTCATTGGCTATTGTTTTTTTTCTGATCTCTCATCTCTAATCACTCGGAACGGAGGCTCTTAACCGGGTTTGCCAATGCCGCTTTAATGGATTGGAAACTTATTGTAATAGCCGCCACCAGTAATGCTATTATCCCTGCCAGTAAAAATACCCACCAATGGATGCTGGTTCTGTAGGCAAAATCCTGCAGCCATTTGTTCATAGCATACCACGTAAGCGGAAAGGAGATCAATGAAGCAATAACTATCAGCTTTAAAAATTCCCGGGATAACATAACGGTGATACTTAATGATGATGCCCCCAACACTTTGCGGATGCCGATCTCTTTTATGCGTTGCCGGATCATGAAAGCGGCCAGGCCGAACAAGCCCAGGCAGGCAATAATAATGGCCACGATAGAAAAAGAAGTGAATATTTTTCCGGTGCGCTGTTCCGCACTGTATAAGGATGCAAATTGATCATCCAGGAAGGAATAGCTAAAAGGTGCGCCCGAGTTAAAACCCTCCCATTTTGTTTTTATATTGCTGACCAGCCCCGCAACATCAGTTGTTTTTACCCGTAGTATGACCAGGCCACGGGAATTATTTGAAGCGATCATCATCAGCGGCGCAATTTTTTGCTTGGCCGAAGTGTAATGGAAATCCTTTATCACTCCAACAATTGTATAATGGCGCTGCCCGGACCGGATGATGGTTTTGCCAAGCGGATCGGAATTGCCGAACCCAAGGTCCTTTACGGCAGCCTCGTTAATGATCACTGAGGCTGAGTCAGCAGGGCCCGAAGGATAAAAATTTCGTCCCTTTAACATTTCCATTTTCAAGGTGGGAATGTAGTTAGGGTCGATCCAGTAAATATTGGTGTGGATCTCGTTACGGATACCCTTATCAGCAATATCTTTTACATAAATTTCAGTTCCGCCCATATCGCTATACCCGGGCACATTATCCGACCGGGTGGCGCTTACAACGCGGTTATCGCTTAATAATTCCTGTTTAAAAGCGTCGATATTATTACCCAGTGCATAGGCGTCGTTAATTACAAGTACCTGGTTTTTGTCATAGCCCAACTTTTTATTCTGCATAAAACTTAACTGCCCGTACACTACAAAGGTTGCAATGATCAATGCCGTTGATATGGCGAACTGGAAAACAATTAAACTGCTGCGCAGTCCACCTTTACTGGCCGCCTCTGCCCCGCCGCTGCCTTTTAAAATAGGAATGATCTTGAACGACGACATGAAAAATGCAGGGTAAAGGCCTGCCACAAGGCCAACTATCAGTACCAATGCGACTTCGGACAGCAGGACGCCGTAACCGAGGTAAAAGCTGACAGCGATGTGTTTTCCGGAAAGGTTGTTAAAGTAAGGCAATAACAGGTAAACAAGCCCTAATGCAAACAGCATGGCTAATAACGTAAGCATAACCGATTCGATGAGAAACTGCCACACCAACCTGTTTTTTGCCGACCCCAGTACTTTGCGCACCCCGATCTCTTTTGCCCGTTTTGTTGCGGCTGCGGTCGAAAGATTAGTAAAGTTGATGCAAGCCAGTAGCAGCACAAAAATGGCCAGGGCCGAAAATATGTAGACATAATGTATATCACCATTCGACTCCAGTTCGAACTTTGTGGCCGAATGAAGATGTATATCCGTCAGCGGTTGTAAAAGGAATTTGAAAGTATTAACGGATTTTTGGGCTTCGGCCAGGCTAACGCCCATATCGTGCTGTATTTCGGGCACCACATGTTTTGCCACTAACTGCGGAAAACCGGCTTCGAGTTTTCTGGGATCGGTATTTTTATCCAGCAGCAGGTAAGTGAAATTGCCAACGTTGCTCCAGGTTTGTTTGGCCGAAGGGGTAACAAAAGTTACCAGGCTCATGAACGCATCTGCATGAAAATGCGAATTATCGGGCACCTTATCAATTATTCCGGTAACTTTTACCAGGTCGGTACCCACGGTCATCATTTTTCCAAGACCATCGGCACCCCCGAAATATTTTTTTTCAAAATCCCGGGTGATCACCATAGTTTTCGGCTCAGTTAACGCACTGCGGGAGTCGCCTTCAAGAAGGATGATCGAGAAAAGCTGAAGGAAGTTTGAATCGATGAGCATGACCTTCTCCTCCTTGAATTTCTTGTCGCCATATTTAACAAACACAGGTCCGCGCCCAGTAAGCCGGGTGCTGGCCAGCACACCCGGGAATGCATTTTTTATACCCTCGCCAACAGCAATATCAACGCTCGGAAATTCCGTTGCAGCGTTGTTTGCGTCGGCGCTAAGATAAACCCTGTAAAGTTGTTTTGCATTTGCCGAATAAGTGTCATAGGTTAATTCCTGGTACAAATACCCGCTGATGAGCATGCAGCACGCCAGGCCTACGGCTAATCCAAAAACATTGATAAAGGAGAATGCTTTATTCCTGCCCAGATTTCGCCATGCAGTTACGATGAAGTTTTTGATCATGACCGACACATTTTTTTAAAGTAGGTTTAAAATACATACCAAATGAATAAGATATTGATAATCAGTAGTTTATTTTTACCGGATAGTTGAAACTGTTCGCAGGCGTAACACCATGTGTTCGGTTATGATACAATTTGATTTCGGATTTGGGATTTTCAATTTCGGATCTAGGAATGTTCTTAATTATCGTTACACGCTGCCTCGATAAATTTGAAAATAAAAAAGCGACCCTGACAAATCCAGGATCGCTTTTTTGTTTTATTTAGTTAGAAAGTATTTTAGTTAAAAGTGATATCCAAATGTCCGCTGGCATCAACGTTTACGGGTACACCACCACCGTTAAGTTTGCCGCGCACATGGTCTTTTTCCCATTCGCCGCTAAATCCATCCAGGCTGGGTTTACTGATGCGGTTGGCCGACAAGTTAAGGTCAAGGCCTTGTTTGGCGGGTAAGCGCAGGTCCACATGGCCACCGCTCACATCCAGTTTTACAAATTTACCCACACGTATAATATCAACATGCATGCTGCCGCCGCTGGTTGACGCTTCAAGGCTACAGGCCATCCTCATTAACTCAACGCTACCGCCAGATGTACCGGTGTTTAATTCGCCTTCGATGTTATCGCCATGAATGCTGCCGCCGCTGGTGTTGGCAACAATATTTCCTTTTAAATTTTCAAGATGTAATGAGCCGCCGGAAGTTTCGAGCCTGATCTTGCCGTGGCAATCCATAGCCTTAATACTGCCCCCGCTGGTCTCTAAGTTCAGATCATCGCCCGAATTGGAAACTTCAATGCTGCCGCCTGATGTTTCGCCTTTAATTCTTCCATTAAGCGCCTCAACATGCAAACTGCCGCCGCTGGTGCTAAAGTTTTCGTTACCCGACAAGTTATCCAGGTGAATACTGCCACCGCTGGTCTCCAGTTCTGTATTTACCTCTTTGGGTACATATATTTTAAAACTGATACTCAGTTGTTTTCTCCAATCCCAGTTAAAGCCATTTTCGTGTTTTCTGCGGGCCAGCGCATGCAACTCGTGGTTGGTTACGGATACTTCCAGTTGGTAGTCGTCTTCAAGGCGTTTTTTGATCTCTTCTTTTGAAAGATCGCTGTTATTATTACCATGAACATAAATTTCTATCCTGGGTTGGCCCGTGCCGCTAACGGTGATACTGCCGCCGGATGTTTTTACAAAAACACCTTTTATGGCATCATTTGCTAATGATTTGGTTTCGTAAGGTGTTTGGTTGTCTTGTGCTAAAGCGATACAGCTTTGGCAGGCAATAAACAATACTAATAAGTAGGTTTTCATTTCTTTTTATTTGATTTGTACAATAGACCGATTTTTTTTACGTTGCGTTGCATCAAATAATAAATATTATTAAAATAAGTGCGATAAGAAAGTGGCGGATGACCCGTTTTCGATCATCCGCCACATAAAATCATCTGCGTCTGTATTAAATTATTGCTGAAACTCCGGCTTCAACTCCGCTTTTTCCGCTTTTCTGAATTTCATCACTTTGGGTACCGAAACTCCGCCGATGTACGGATTATCACCATGCAGCCTGTAGTAGCCCTGGTGATATTTTTCGGCAGGGTAAAATACTTTAAACGGAACAACCTGGGTCACTATCGCACTGGAATAATGTTTTGATTCGTTAACTTGTTTAATGGTATTTTCCAAAATGTCTTTTTCCTCCCGCGAACGGTAAAAAGCAATGGAACGGTAATCGGTACCTTCATCCGGGCCCTGGTAGTTTAGCTCGGTAGGATCGTGTGCGAAAAAGAAGGCATGTGCGATAGTTCCAAAGCTGATCACCTTCGGATCGTAATAAACCTGTACACATTCGGCATGATTGTTTTTGTCCGTCCGGTTATTGCCCACTTCTTCATAAGTCGGATTTTTTTGCGTGCCGCCTGAATAGCCGGAAACAACTTTATCTACGCCTTTCAATTCCAGCATGGCCTCGTTCATACTCCAGAAACAGCCGCCGCCAAATGTGGCTACCGCTTCGCCTGGTTTTGGCTTTGGTAAGGTTGCAAATTCATTGTCTGATTGTCCCATGGCGCAGCCGGCGAATAGCAGCGAGCAGGCCAGGTATAAAATAATTCGTTTCATATCATTCATTGCGTTAATGTTTAAATATACGCTGACCAGTGCGTAACGGTTGGTCATGATTAAGTAATTGTTTATTTTTTGATGATTAGTCGCGATAAATTCAAAATCCTTACAAGAAAATTTAATTAGCCTTTACAACCTCTACAGTTCTGCCAACAATTACAACTCCCTCCTACCTCAACGATTGTTTTATCTTATTTAAAATGAAAGTTAACCCATTGATCTTTATTTCATAAGCGGTACCGAGCAGCATTCCCAATTTGCCCGGCGGAAAGCCCTTCGTTTGCAGCCACTCCAGGTAATAAACAGGCAGGTCGCTGATGAGCGTGCCTTTATATTTGCCAAAAGGCATTTTTGTTTGCACTAATTCAATCAGTATTTTGGAATCGGGTTTGATGTTTTCCACGGAATAAAGATAGCGGCATTTTATTTATGGCCGCCTTTAATTTTATTTTTAACTAGGTTAAAAGGCGTTTATCAATGGGCATAAATGATCCACGGAAAACGAAATCCAGCCAAAAACACGCCAAAAAGTGTTGCAAACTGTTTCACGGGTATCGATTAACCGATTGTATATTAGTATTTTATGAAAAATCGTGATCCGCGCGATCCATCTGTCACACCGTTTTGTGGATCACTCACTCTTTTTTCCAGGCAGTGGGTTGAGGGCTTTCAAGGCGATGCTATTGATGTATGGTGTCAAACACTAATCAGGAAATGACGTTAATCAGTTAACTTTATAAACTTAAACATGAAAAAACAATTTGAAGCAACCCTTACGGGACCGGACGGACCAATTGATGGCATTGTTGACCAGGTAACCGACGACGGCAGCGCCTGGGAATTTAAATCTATTGATGGCAATTTCCATTTAGTGATCGCAAGGGACGAGGATGGCAAGTGGGAACGCATTGACGGTACCGAACCCTATTTATCATCATGGATTGATGAATTGGCCGAAAAGGTCGGCAATTAATACAAATCTTAAAAGAAATATGGAAAAGCGTGAAATAGGCTCTTCGGGTATAAAAGTATCGCCTTTTTGTTTGGGCAGCAATGTATTTGGGTGGACAATCGATGAAAAACAATCCTTAGCCATTCTGGATAGTTTTGTTGATGCAGGACTCGATCTTATTGATACAGCTGATGTTTATTCAACCTGGGGCGCAGGCAATAAAGGCGGAGAATCGGAAACAATTATTGGCAACTGGCTAAAAAAATCAGGTAAAAGGGATAAAGTGGTTATCGCTACAAAGGTTGGTAAACCCATGGGCAGCGATAAAAAAGGATTGTCGCGCAAATACATTAACGAAGCCGTTGAAGCATCGCTAAAAAGGCTGCAAACCGACTATATTGATCTTTATCAATCGCACGAGGATGATCTGCATACGCCTTTATTGGAGACGTTGGAGACTTTCGACAAGCTGATTAAGCAAGGGAAAGTACGGGCCATTGGTGCGTCAAATATTTCGGGAGAAAGTTTAAAAGAAGCTTTGCAGGTAAGTAGGGATAATGATCTTGCTGTTTATCAATGCCTTCAGCCCGAATATAATCTTTATCAAAGGGAAAAGTATGAAAAAGAATTTGAACCCATTTGCCGGGAACGAAATTTGGGCGTGATCAGCTACTATTCGTTGGCAAGTGGGTTTTTAACCGGCAAATACCGGTCGGAGCATGACCTTTCGCAAAGTGTTCGCGGGGGCGGAGTGAAAAAGATGCTTAACCCACGCGGTTATAAAATTTTGGCAGCCCTTGATAAAATTGCTGCTGAGATGGATGTTACGCAGGCTACTGTTTCGCTGGCCTGGATAATGGCCCGGCCGGGTATAACTGCTCCCATTGCCAGCGCTACAAGCACGAAGCAACTCAATGAACTTGTTAAATCAACGGCACTTCGTTTAAGCAGCGATGCGATCGATCTGTTGAACAAGGCGAGCAAATATTAATTATCTGAACCGGGATTAAGCGGATTGATCGGATTTTAGAATCTGACAAATCGTAGGAATCGGCTTAATCCAGGTTCAGACAAAAAAAGGCCGCCTTACGGCAGCCCCTTTCATTATATATATGTATTGACAATCCTTACTTAAAATTTTGCCATTCTGTGGTTGGCAGGCCCATCGTTGTTCTTGGCGAAACGATCATTACCACCTTTGTTATCTTGTCCACGGTTTTGGTCTTTCTGGCGGTTATCATTACCCCGTCCCCTGTTGTCAAAACCCTGGTTGTTATCCCTGTTTTGTTGTATCGGTTGACGGTTAAAGCTTTGCCCGCGGTTATCGAAGCCCTCGTTGTTATCCCTGCGATCCTGTACGGGTTGATTAAAAGCCCCGCGGTTTCTGTCAAAACTATGGTCGTTATTCCGGTTGTATTGTGCCGGTTGGTTGTAACGATCATGATCCCTGTCAAAATCCCTGTCGGCATTCCTATAACCCCGGTTTGCGTAGCCATCGCGGTCGTAGTTGTTCGGGCGTCCCCAGCCTTCAAACCTGTGGCCGTTATATCTTGAATAATAAACGTCGTCGTGCAGGTACGGGCGGAAAGCATTTATTTCAAACCTGCGGGCAGTAGTCCAATCGTAATCACTGTACTGACCGGGCAGGCTTGCTACCGAGATCCATTCGCTGCCGTCAAAATAAACATAGCAGCGGTCGGTAACATTATAGTAAACACCAAGGTCGGGCAGGTAGTAATATTCATCGCCATCGCCTGCATAAGCCGGAGCCTGGTAGGTAGCGTATATTGCCCGTTGTGGTGCAAAACCAATTCCTAAACCTACCCTAATCTGTGCATCAGCGGAACTATAAATTAAACCGCTTACTGCTATTGCTGATAATAAAAATAATTTTTTCATCGTCGTATTTTTTAGTTTGTGATGAAGAAACCGTTTTTTTGTTTTTTAAATCTCCCGGTGTTCTTCGTATTAATTTATATATATCTATGACGATAAAAAAAGGCGATAGTTTAATTTGGCTTTGCTATTATTTTACATATATACTTCATGGTAATATTAAATTTTATATATATGTTAATCTGACAAATTTTATTTTGTGATGAAATATCGGCAACTGCGAAAACAATATATTGTATTCTTTTCTTGGTAAAAATTAGGGGAACTTTAAACCGGTTGTTGTTCGAAGGCGGATTGGAAGATATAAGTGCCCCTTGCCGGCTGTCATTTTTTAGTAATTGTTAATTTAAGAAATACCATAATGTATGTTGTCACATCATTACTACAAAACCGATTTTCTAAATTACCACAGTTTAAACTAACTTTGACTATCAAATATAATTAGCTTATGAAAATGAAAAAATTGATAATGTTATTATTGCCGGTGTTTGCGATAGTAGGACTAATCGTATTTAATGCCTGTAAGGATGCACGGAAAGCAAGTTCAAACGCGACAGCTAACGCTGGTTTAACTATTCCCGAGGGCTTCAGCGCAGCTGCCATTGCCGAAAATTTGGGTAGTGCGAGACATATGGTGGTAACACCCGAAAATGACCTTTATGTTCACCTGGCCAACAATAGAAAAGGGAAAAGCATCCTGGTATTTCATATAGATGGCAACAAAGCCACACCAAAATCAACATTTGCCGACTTTGGCGGTACAGGCATCGCTATTAAGAATGGCTATTTATATGCATCTAACAATACGGATGTGTTCCGCTTCAAGTTAAACGAGAAAAACGAAGTGATCGATCCAACCAAACCGGAAAGGATCGTCACCAAACTGATCAGCCGCCGGATGCACGAGCCTAAGGCGATTTGTCTGGATAATGACGGCAATATTTATGTGAATATAGGCGCTTACTCCAATATTTGCAGCGAATACGATGCTAAGAAAGGATGCCCTATTTTAGATTCAGCAGCCGGGATCTGGCAATTTAAGGTCGACAAGCTCGATCAGAGCTATGCCGACGGCGTGCATTACGCCTGGGGGCTGCGCAATGTGGTAGGCTTAGCCTGGAACCAGCAGGACAACCAGCTATTTGTGATGCAGCATGGCCGCGATGCCCTGCACGATCTTTTTCCAAAACTATATACGAACAAACAATCTGCTGAATTGCCCTCGGAATGTATGTTCGCCATAAAAAAAGGGGATAATGCCGGGTGGCCGTATGTTTATTACGACTGGATGCAAAACAAAAATATGCTCGGCCCCGAATATGGCGGCGATGGTAAAAAAGCTGCGGATCCTAAATACATTAACCCTGTAGCAGCATATCCCGGCCACTATGCGCCAGACGGTTTGTTGTTTTATTCCGGGAATCAATTCCCCGAAAAATATAAAAATGGAGCGTTTATCGCCTTCCATGGTTCATGGAACCGTGCTCCCGAACCACAGGCAGGCTATTGCGTTGTATTTCAGCCATTTAAAGATGGTAAGCCTGATGGCAAATGGGAAGTTTTTGCCGACGGATTTGCCGGCGCAAATAAAAATCCTAACGACGCCGACCATCGCCCATGCGGATTAGCACAGGGCCCGGACGGGTCGCTGTATGTAAGTGATGATCAGAAAGGAACTATTTATAAGATCACCTATAAAAAATAAAAATGACGTTAAAGTTTTCTTTCCTACTGATAGCACTATTCCTGCTCATCAGTAGTTTACATGCCCAGGGCACACATTCAAAAAAGGCGGTTCATCACAGATCCTCGGCCCCGTCTATGGCCCGGGGAAAAATTGTTTATGCAAATATCTGCCTGGCTTGCCATATGGTAGATGGAAAAGGCGTTCCGATGATGAATCCACCGCTGGTGAACTCTGATTATGTGCAGGGCGACAAAACCAAATTGATAACCATCGTTTTAAATGGCTTTAAGGAAGACGTTGAAATAAATGGTAAAACTTATTCAAACGTAATGGCACCGCATAAGGATCTCACAGACAAACAAATTTCGGACGTGTTGACCTACGTGCGCAAGAGTTTTGGCAACAAGGCCGGATCCATAAAAGCATCGGATGTAAAAAAGGTTAGGGCGTCTATCAAGGTATAACCAAAAAATATGCGGGGGCTGACTAAAAAGTCAGCCCCCGCATAGCCCCTTCCTTATTCGCGAAGCGTTCCACTTTTACACGCGGAACACCCGGAACGCGATGAAACACGCTCTTTATCAATATTTTATGATTTAACCAATAAGTAGATAACTAATAATCAGACGATACCAGAATAAGCTTAATTTAAAGATCATTCCTCTTGGTAAGTCGCGTCTCCTTCGTATGATCAGTGAAGTCAAAAAAATATCGGTGAAATCATATTTACTCAGCAAGGTGGTATTGATAAGTGATACCCTGCCGCATTTTTTCGCGTACACGTTCAAGACTTTGTTCTATTTTTTCCTTTTGGTCTTTCACTGTAACTTCAATAAACGCTTTTTGATAAGCAGTTAAGGCGCTTGTCCAGTTTTTACTTTTTTTGGAAAACAACCCTTGTAGTTCGTATATCGCTGCTATGTTCACACCGGGAATATTTAAAGCTTTTTCAACAATCAGCGCTACCTGTTTTTCCATATTCAGAAACACCAGCAAACTCAGGTAATGAAAATAGTTATCCGGGAACGAAGGCTCCAGTTCCATGCAGGTTTTAAAATGAAAACCTGCTGTTTGGTAATCCTTTATCTCGTAATAATATATTTTCCCTAATTGGAAATGGGCCCTCGCATAAAGTGCATCGTTATCGATGATCTCCTTTAGCAAGTGCAGTGCTTTTGGTAATTCTCCGTAGCATACTTCTTCAATAGCCTGTAAATATTTTTCTTCTATTGTATAATAAGTGTCCATAAAAATTTTAATAATAACGTTAGATCTGCTTTCAGGCAAATCGTAAATTCAATAAGAAACATAAATTGAATTTGTCCTTAACGGACCGGAGAAGAGCTTTACGCTACGGCATAACTCTTCTGCCGCGTGCCCATGGGCCGCATTGAGATTTGTTGGCAGAAGTAATTTAGACGTAGCATTGTATTAAATTTTGTGCGAAGATAATAAATAAATGATTAAACTACCCAAACCAATCAAACAGGTCGTTTTGTTTCAAAGAGGATTTTTGTTCGGCATTAAAGTCTTTCATTACAAGCCCCTCTCCCATCAATATCAGCCGGCTACCATAGTTATAGGCATCTTTTAAGTTATGCGTGATAAGGACGGCGGTAAGGCGATAATCTTTTATGAGTTCATCAGCCGTTTTCATTACTATTTGGGCCGATCGTGGGTCGAGTGCAGCGGTAGGCTCATCCAATAGCAGTACTTTGCAGCTATCCATTACGCTCATCAGTAAGGTTAGTGCCTGCCGTTGCCCGCCGGATAAGGTACCCATTGGCTGTTCTATCTTATTTTCGAGGCCCAACCCTAAAGTGGATATTTTTTCTTTTACCTGGTTTTTAAAGGTTTGATTAATACCGATGGCTAATCCCTTGGGTTTTGTGCGGATAGCGGCCAGCCGAAAATTATCAATGATGCTGAGCTCCGAGGCAGTACCACTCATGGGATTCTGAAAAACACGGGCTATCCATTGGCTGCGTTTGTAATCGGGTATTTTGGTTACATCTTTTCCATCAATTTCAATACTACCCATACTTGGGAATACACTTCCCGCTACCATATCCAGTAAAGTTGTCTTACCTGATCCGTTTGCACCAACGATCACAGCATATTCACCCTGCTTGATATGCAGGTCAATCCCATTAACGGCGTTTACCTGGTTAGCCCTGCCGGTATTGAATGTTTTGTGAACGTTTTTGATGTCTATCATGTTGATTTCGGATGTCGGATGTTCGACCCGATAGCTATCGGGTTCGGATTTATTTTAAGGCACGGAAAGAAATTCTCGGTAAACTCACTATTATCAATACAAATACTGCCGTTACCACTTTCAGGAAGATCGGGTCAACTCCAATATCCAGGGTGATGGCCAATACAAATTGAAAGATAATGGCACCCAGTAATACCAGGATCAAACTTAACCAAACGGAAGTGATGCGCAGCCAGTTGATCAGCGTCTCGGCGATGATCACCGAGCCTAATCCAATAATCACTATACCTATACCCATGCTGATATCTGTATAGCCTTGCAGCTGACTGATCAGGTAACCACTGAGCGCCGTTAACGCATTGGCTAGCGCCAGCCCTGTAATTTTCATTCTGTCGGTATTCACACCCAGCGAGCGGATCATAGATTCGCTGTTGCCCGTTGCACGCATCGCTATACCAAAATCCGTCTTAAGCAGGTAGCCTATAATTAAAGTGATAATAGCAACGAAAAGTATTAGTATCCAAAATGCGTTATAATTTGGATCGGCGCTGATATTGATCAATGTAAATAATGACGCAACATTGATCAGCGGCAGGTTTGATCGCCCCATCAGCCATAAATTGACGGAGTAGAGTGCAGTCATTACCAAAATACCGGCTAACAGCGCGTTTATCTTTAACTTGGTATGGATAATCCCCGTTATGGCCCCCGCAACGCCGCCGGCAATGATCACTGCGGGTAAAATAATATAGTTTGGCTGGTGATGGGTGAGCATTATTGCCGTAACTACTGCGCCCAGGGTGTAGCTGCCATCCGTGGTAATATCCGGGATGTTAAATATCTTCATAGAGATATAAATGCCCTGTGCTATGGCCGAAAAACAAAGCCCCTGTAATAAAGCCGTAAGGTAAAAATCCATTATTTAACAGCTTCGTAATTCGGTGGAATATTTAGGTGATATTTTTTTGCCATAATGGGATTGTATACGCGTTTACGCACTTTTACCATTTCGGGGTGTAAGCCGGCAGTGCTTTTACTTTTCAAAAATATAGCCGCCTGCTCGCCGGCCTGGTATCCCCACTGGTAAATATCTGCGCCAAATGCTGCTACTGCTCCACGCTTTACAAGGCTTGCTTCGCTGGTAAAAATGGGTACGCCCTTTTGATCGCAGTTTTTCAATATGGTTTCAAAGGCGGTAAAAACGGTATTATCCGGGTTAGCAAAAAAAGCATCAATATTTTTATTTAGCAGCGATTGCGTAACCAGCTGCGCATCAGCCGAAGAATTTAACGGCATGCTCACCAGCGTGACGTTCATCTTATCGGCAAGAGCCTTTATCAGATTTTTAGCATCAACCGACTGTGGTTCGGATTCATCGTAACTCATACCAATAACTAACTTACCCGATTTAGGCTTTAAAATCTTAGGAATGTTTGAAAACGAAGTGTCGATATAATTCAGGTCTTCCACTGCGCCGAATAAATTGCCAGGGCCCTTACCGTCGGGGCCTTCCAGTTTCATTAGTTTTACGGTGGGTGCAACCATTACAAAAACGGGTATGGTTTTGGTTTTTTGCACCGCGGCAATTGATGGGTCTGTGGGGCAGGTTGCGATCAGATCAACCTTTTGCGAAATAAACTGGCTGATGATCAGGCTTAGCGTGGGGTCGCTGCTCTGCGCATTACGGTATTCAATTTTAATGTTCTTAAGGTCTTCGCTAAAACCGTTTTTCCTTAAAGCATCTACAAAGCCCGTATGCGCCGGCGCGAGCGATGCATCTACCATAAAGTCCACAAAACCAATAACCGGTACCGTTTTTTTATCGCCTGAATGGCAGGCAGAAATTATTGCAAACAGCAAAACAAGGGGAAGGTATTTGATCATCTTCATGGTACTAAGTTAGATAAACAAGGTGAAAGGTAAAAGGCGAAAGCCAAAAGGTTTTATACTGCCTTTCACCTTTTTACCCTTTACCTTTCGCCTCCTTCATCTTTTTTAAGTATTTTAGCACCTGCATGACTCCTATTATCTCGAAATTACCCCAAACGGGGACTACTATATTTACCGTAATGTCGGCCCTGGCAAACGAGGTTGGCGCCATAAATTTATCGCAGGGTTTCCCGGATTTTGAAACTTCCCCTGAGTTGATCAAACTGGTAAATGCAGCCATGAAAAAAGGCCATAATCAATATGCGCCGATGCCGGGTGTGCTAGCCCTGCGCGAACGCATTGCCGAAAAAACGGAAAAACTGTACGGGGCTATTTACAATCCTGATACTGAAATTACCATAACTGCAGGAGGCACACAGGCCATATTTACCGCCATTACCGCAGTTATAAACCCCAACGATGAGGTGATCATTTTTGAGCCGGCATTTGATTGTTACGCGCCTGCCATTAAGCTGATGGGTGGCATAGTGAAGTCGCTTGAATTAAATCCGCCTGATTACCGCATCCCATGGGATATGGTAAAAAGGTTGATTAACAGCAAGACCAGGATGATCATCCTGAATACGCCCCATAATCCCACAGCTACTATCCTGCATAAGGAAGATATTGACGAATTGAGTGCGCTGGTAAAAAACCAGGACATTTTGATATTGAGTGATGAAGTTTACGAGCACTTAATTTACGATGGGGAAACTCATCATAGCATGGCGCGTTACCCGGAGCTGCAACAGCGCAGTTTTATCGTAGCATCGTTTGGCAAACCATTCCATGCTACCGGTTGGAAAGTTGGTTATTGCATGGCGCCCGCATTTTTGATGCAGGAATTCAGAAAAGTGCACCAATTTTTGGTTTTCAGCGTAAACGCCCCGATTCAATATGCTATTGCGGAGTATCTGAAAGATGAAAATACCTATTTGGGGCTTTCAAAATTCTTCGGTGAAAAGCGGGATTATTTTAGGGCAGGAATTGAACAAACGAATTTTAAATTATTGCTGTGTTCCGGATCTTATTTTCAATCTGTAACTTTTGAAGATATTACAGATGAGAAAGATAGCGACTTTTCGCTGCGGTTAACCAAAGAATTCGGCGTGGCAGCTATACCTACATCGGCGTTTTATACCAAGGGTACTGATCACCACGTTTTGCGTTTTTGTTTCGCCAAAAGGCAAGAAACGCTCGATAAAGCCGTTGAAAGATTGTTGAAAGTGTAGTTCATGGTTGATAGTTAATGGTTCATAGCCGTTTTTGGTTGTGAGGTAAATTTCACTGCAAAATGCTGAAAATATTGAACTATTGAAGCTACCATGAACTATGATCTATGAACTATGAACCAAACTAACGAATGGAAAATCTAAAAGTCACCACCTTCCAGGGATACCTTTACTGGGAAAATATAGATAAGAATCTTCAAAACATTACCACGCGTTTATCATCTATCCGTGAAAAAACCAACCTGATCATCTTGCCTGAAATGTTTAGCACCGGGTTTTCGATGGAAGCGGAAAAACTGGCTGAGCAAATGGCGGGTAAAACCATGAAGTGGATGTATAAAATTGCGAAGGAATATGATTGTGTGTTAACCGGCACTATAATTATTGAAGAGGGCGGAAAATACTACAACAGGCTGATATGGATGCGGCCCGATGGCAGTTACGAATACTATGATAAACGCCACCTTTTTGCGATGGGCAAAGAACACATGACCTATACACCTGGTAATAAAAGACTTATTGTTGAATTAAAGGGCTGGAAGATTTGTCCAATGATCTGCTACGACCTCCGTTTTCCGGTTTGGCTTAGAAATGCCGATAGCGAATATGACTTGTTAATTATCACGGCTAACTGGCCCGAAAAACGGATAGCGCACTGGCGCAGCCTGATAACCGCCCGGGCCATTGAGAACCAGGCTTACGTTATCGGTGTAAACCGCGTTGGGCACGATGGCAACGAGATCTATCATTCCGGCGATTCCACCTGCATCGATCCCAATGGCAATGTAATTTACTACAAACGTGATGAAGAGGACCTTTATACGTTCACCATCAATGGTGATGAAGTGTCGAAAACAAGGCGCGCATTGCCATTCCTGAAGGATGCGGATGAGTTTACGATCATTGTCTGAACTAAGATTTTTCGTTAGTTACTTGTTTTTAATGGAACTCAAGATGGCTTCGCCGTTTGTAGGATTAAAGGATTTTAGGATTGCATAATCCAATTAATCTGATAAATCCGCTTCATCCGGGTTCAGATAGCTGCATTATTTCTATTTTTACCGCATTCACCATTTTATCAAATTAATGAAACTTATTTTTCGCAGGTTCTTGCTGCCGCTTTTCATTTTATTTTTCGCCTTATCCTCATTTGCACAAAGAAAAAAAGATTATACCCAATTTGTTAACCCTTTTATAGGCACCGGGGGTCACGGGCATACTTATCCCGGCGCCGTTGTTCCGTTTGGGATGGTTCAGTTAAGCCCGGATACCCGGTTGACCGGCTGGGACGGCTGTTCGGGATATTATTATGCGGATACTGTAGTTTACGGATTTTCGCACACTCACCTAAGCGGTACGGGCATTGCTGATTATTGCGATGTATTATTTATGCCCACTACCGGCGAACCGCATTTAAAAAACGAGGAATATATTTCAGGCTTTAGAAAGAAAAATGAGATAGCAACGCCCGGCTATTACAAAACCCATTTGGATAAATACAATATCGATGCGGAGCTTACCGCTACTACCCGGGTAGGCGTTCATCGTTATACCTTTCCTAAAACCGGCGAAGCTAATATTATTATCGACCTGCTGCATCGCGACCAGGTGCTGGATTCGTGGATTGAAGTAGTTAACGACCACGAGATCCGTGGGTTCCGCCGTTCGCAATCATGGGCGGCTGACCAGTCGGTTTATTTTTATGCTAAATTCTCCAAACCCTTTAAAACCTATGGCATAGCACTGAACGATACACTGCAGCCGGGAAAAAATAAGCTGCAGGGTAAAAACATCAAAATGTATGTTCGGTTTGATGATCCGGGCGACGTGGTTACAAAAGTCGGTATTTCATCGGTGAGTACCGATGGCGCCCTGCGAAACCTGGATGCCGAGGTCCCTGATTTCGATTTTAAAACGGTTCAGAAAAAGGCTAAAACATTGTGGGCAAACGAGCTGGCCAAAATAGAGGTTGAAGGTGGTGGCCCGGATGCTGATGCGCAGCGCGAACCGCAAAATAACAATATCTCTGGCGGTTATAACAGCCAAACCGGATCAACCCGACCAGCGAAGGCTAAAAAAGTCGAGATAGTTGACTATGCCAAAACAAAACAAACCATTTTTTATACTGCGTTATACCACGCCATGTGTGCGCCGAATGTTTACAGCGATGTTGACGGCCAATACCGTGGGATGGATCAAAAGGTGCATACGGCTAATGGGTTTAACTACTATACGGTGTTTTCACTATGGGATACCTACCGTGCTGAGGATCCGCTGCTCAACCTGATAGACCGCAAACGGACGCTTGATTTTGTAAAATCATTTTTAGCCATGTACGAGCAGGGCGGTTTATTGCCGATCTGGCCGCTGGCATCCAATGAAACTTATTGCATGGTAGGGAATCATTCTATCCCCGTTATTGTCGATGCTTACGCCAAGGGCATCCGCGATTTTAATGCCGAAGAAGCTTTTACCGCGATGAAGGCAGCCGTAAACCGCAACCAGTTCGGGCTGGATTCGTACCGGAAAAACGGCGTTGTTTTATCCGATGATGAGCCCGAATCTGTATCCAAAACACTGGAGTATGCTATCGACGACTGGTGCATAGCCCAAATGGCCAAAATGCTGAATAAAACAGGCGATTATAAGGAGTTTATTAAACGCGCCCAGTATTGGAAAAATAACTATAACGATCAGAACGGTTTTATGCAGGCCCGCGCTAACGGCGGTTGGTATACCCCTTTCGAACCGACGGAGATCAATAATAACTATACCGAGGGCAACTCGTGGCAGTATTCATTTTTAGCGCCGCAAGATATTGAAACCTTATCGGACAGACTGGGTGGCAAAGCGGCATTTGAAGCCAAATTGGATGAGTTGTTCACTACCAATTCAAAACTTAGCGGCCGGCAGCAGGATGATGTTACCGGGCTCATCGGGCAGTATGCCCATGGCAACGAGCCAAGTCACCACATGGCTTATCTCTATAACTTCACCAACTCGCCCGATAAAACTCAATACTATATCAACAAAATATTGCGCGAAGAATATAGTAACAACCCGGACGGTCTCTCGGGCAACGAAGATTGCGGACAAATGTCGGCCTGGTATGTGATCAGTTCATTAGGGATCTACAATGTGATGCCCGGCCAGCAGCAATTTCAAATCGGGATGCCGCAGTTTGACAAAGCTGTGATCAATTTGGAAAACGGCAAAAAGTTCACCATTCGTAATTCTGGTTCCAGTATCAGCGCGGGTGATATTTATTTGCAGGGCATGAGCCTGAACAAAAAAACATTTAACAAAATCTATCTTGATTATGCTGATATCGCTAATGGCGGCGATTTCGAGGTGTTTACAGGAAAGCTACCTAATAAATTATTTGTGCAGGACCTGGAGAAGCCAACCTCAAAAATAACCGAGGAATTGATCATCCCCAATCCTTATATCATTGCGCCTGCCAAGGCTTTCAAGGAGCCGATGAATATTGAGATCAAATGCGCCGATAAAGCTGCAAAAATTTATTATACGCTTGACGGAACCACACCAACGACAACATCAACGACCTATACTTCGCCCATAAACATTGCATCCAATACAACGGTTAAGGCTATCGCCATTGAAAACGACAAAAGCAGCTTTGTCGACGAAGCTTCTTTTATAAAAGTCAGGGGCGATTTAAAGTTAACACTGGTTAATAAGTACCTGGTCAACTATACCGACGAAGGCGACAATGCCCTCATCAACGGCATCCGTGGAAAAGCTAACTGGCGGCTGGGCAACTGGCAAGGCTACCAAGGGAATGATTTGATTGCTATTGTTGATATGGGGCAGGTTAAACCCATTAAACAGGTGAGTTTAGGCACGCTGCAGGATACACGTTCGTGGATCGTTTTTCCATCCTATGTACAGTACTGGGTATCCGATGATGGGCTAAACTACAAACTTGCGACTACAGTCAATACTAAGGTCGACGTAAAAGACCTGAACGTGCAGACACAGGAGTTTACTGCCCCGCTAAATATAAATGCGCGTTACATCAAATTAGTAGCCAAACAATACGGTGCGTTGCCCGAATGGCACGAAAGCAAGGGGCAGCCATCCTACATTTTTGCCGACGAAATAACGATTGAATAGTGCCTGTAGTTTATTCATTTAGTTTTAATTTTGCCGTATGAAAGCCTATTTTAATAACCTTTTTAGCTACGATAAGTATGCCAATGAACTTATCGCAGATTTAATAATTAAAGCCGAAAGCCCCGAAAAACCGGTAAAACTGATGGCACATCTGCTAACGGCCCAGCGGATATGGATAAACCGCTGCAAGGAGTTGCCGCCCGCAGACGTCGTGTTGTGGGCCGATGGCCAACCAGAAACATTTAGCCGAACAATTGCTGCAAACAGTACAGAATGGCTGGCTTATCTTGACGATTTGAATGAAAAGGATTTTGAAACCGTGATCAGCTATAAGAATTTGCGTGGCGAAAGTTTTGAAAACAAGTTAACGGATATTCTTACACACGTCATTAACCATGGAACGCATCACAGGGCGCAGATAGGCCAGCATCTCCTGGCTGCCGGGGTTAAACAACTGCCCATTACTGATTATATATTTTACATCAGGGAAAACAAATAATACAAGTGGTTAACTATCTTTGGGAACACATTATAACATGAAAAAAATCATATTCCTTTTAGCCGCCGGATTTGTTGTATCTGGCTGCACCGACGCTAAACTGCAGGAAAGGGCTGCTTTAGATACCGTAATGCAGGTACATGAGAAAGTAATGGGCGAAGATGAACAACTAATGAAGAATAAGCTATTGCTGGATAGTATGGCCAAACATGATACAACGGCCATATTAAAAGATTCGGTTATGCTGTATTTAAGCCAGGTTACAAACGCCGATAGTTCGATGGCCGACTGGATGCATAAATTCGAACCGGACATGACCGGGAAACTTCCCGAAGAACGAATGATTTACCTGCACACCCAAAAGAAATTGATCTCGAAAATCGACACAGAAGTTAATTCTGCTTTAAACACGTCGGATAAATTTCTTAAAAAAATGAAAATGAAATGAGGAAATGGATTTTTGCACTCGGTATAATTGCCCTTTATAATGCCTGTAAGTTCAATAGTACTACTAAAACCCTGCCCATTTATGGCAACAGGCAGGCTGTAACCAAAATAGTGAATGGGCAAAGTGTTACCGATACAGTTTACCAAACCATCCCCCCTTTTAAACTTATAAACCAATATGGTGACAGCATCAGCGACAAAGACCTGAATGGCAAAATTTATGTTGCTGATTTCTTTTTTACCAGTTGCCCTTCTATCTGTCCGGGAATGCAACGTAATATGCTGAAAGTTTACGATGCTTATAAAAATACGCCCGATGTGAAGATCCTCTCCTACACCATCGACCCAAAATACGACAGCGTTAAAGTTTTAAAGGCTTATGCTGATAAATTGGGTGTAACAGGCAATACCTGGTGGTTTATACAAGGGAAAAAAGATGACACCTATCGCCTGGCCGAAAAAAGTTACCTGGTAGCCGTTAGCCGGGACACTACCGTACCGGGAGGTTATGTTCACCAGGGGTATTTTGTATTGGTGGATAAACAAAAGCGCGTTCGTGGTTCGTACGATGGCACCAACACGGAGCAGGTTAGTCAGCTGATAGATGATATAAAAATATTAAAGGCAGAAGCTCCTGCTCTATCGGGCCAATGAAATTAAAGGTGATCATCGGGATGGCCTTGCTCCTCGCCATTATTGTTATTTCCTGTCAAAATGGCCAAAGCATCGAATTTGACCGTTATTATTCATCTGGCAGCCTTGTGTATGAAAGCCGTTGCCAAAACTGCCACGGCGCCAAAGGCGAAGGGTTGCAGGGCCTGATCCCGCCATTAACCGATTCTATCTTTATTAAAAAAAATCTACACGCCCTCCCCTGCCTGGTTAAAAATGGACTAAGAGGAAAGGTGACCATTAATAATCGCGATTTTGCTGAAAAAATGAGTGCCGTAGACCTTGCCCCTATTGAAATTGCCAATGTGCTAACCTATGTTGCCAATTCGTTCGGCAACAAATGCGGAACCATAAATGTGGAGCAAGTGCAAAGTGAACTGGCTAAGTGTAAATAACGTTACTTCCACCCTATCGACGGGAGACGCGATGCACCGCGTCTCTACATTTTAGAATATAAAATCTTCCGGACTTTACTGACCCTGCCTGCCGGCAGGCAGGTTTCGGACTTCCCGACTTATTCCCTACCTTTACGACGCAAAACGTTCTATCGCTCCCGGCGCTTTGTTCGGGAGAGGAAAGTCCGGGCAACACAGAGCATCCTGCTTCCTAACGGGAAGGCGCCGGCAGCCGGCGACAGCAAGTGCCACAGAAAATATACCGCCCCGTCCCGATAGCTATCGGGACGGGGTAAGGGTGAAAACGTGAGGTAAGAGCTCACGGCTTTCCCGGGCGACCGGGATCGCGGTAAACCTCAGGAGTTGAAAAACCAAATAGGTCCCGGAAGTGAGGCGGCTCGTTTCCGTATCCATAACATGGGTCGCCGGGATGGGTAGGTTGCTTGAACCCGTCAGCAATGGCAGGGCCAGATTAATGATAGAGGCCATAACCTGAAAAGGAAATGGTACAGAACCCGGCTTACAGGTTTGCTGCTGCAAATCAAACCTCCTCCCGTAAAACGGAGGGGGCTTTTTTATGGGGAAGTCATTGGTCATTCGTCAGTAGTCATTGGCTGTTTTGCCTATTATGTTGTCGATCTCTACCGTTACTGCTCACTATTCACAACTCACCACTCACAATTTATCAATTTGTAAAAACAATATTACCACGTTAGTGTTTAGTTTTCTATACAATTAGCTAACTTAGCAATTGATTCACTACTAAAGCGATACGACAATACAAATGGCTAAAATCTTAATCATTGATGACGAGCGGGCAATACGAAGCACCTTACGCGAAATATTAGAATACGAAGATTATACAGTTGAGGATATTGATAACGGCGTAGACGGGCTGGAACTGATCCAGAAAAACGACTACGACCTGGTACTGTGCGATATTAAAATGAACCGCATAGACGGCATGGAAGTGCTTACCGAGGGTTTGCTGATGAAACCCGACCTGCCGTTTATCATGATATCGGGCCACGGCAACATCGAAACCGCCGTTGAAGCCAGCAAGAAGGGTGCGTTTGATTTTATAGCCAAACCCCCTGATCTGAACAGGTTACTCATTACCGTTCGGAACGCGCTTGACAGGGGAAGCTTAGTATCCGAAACCAAAGTATTAAAGCGCAGGGTTGCAAAAGTGCGCTCTATCCTTGGTGAGTCGCAAACCATCTCAAAAATTAAGGAAACGATTGACAGGGTGGCTCCGACTGATGCGCGTGTACTGATCACTGGCGCCAATGGCAGCGGTAAAGAATTGGTCGCACGCTGGCTGCACGAAAAATCAAATCGTTCGGCAGCGCCACTGATTGAGGTTAACTGCGCGGCCATACCGTCCGAATTAATTGAAAGCGAATTATTTGGCCACGAAAAAGGATCTTTCACATCAGCCATCAAACAACGTATCGGGAAATTTGAGTCGGCCAATGGCGGCACCTTGTTTCTTGATGAGATCGGCGATATGAGTGCCTCCACACAGGCAAAAGTATTGCGCGCCTTGCAGGAGAATAAAATCACCCGTGTTGGCGGCGAAAAAGAAATAGATGTGGATGTACGTGTGGTTGCTGCAACAAATAAAGACCTGCTGAAGGAAATTGATGCCGGTAATTTCCGCCTCGACCTTTACCACCGCTTAAGCGTTATTCTAATTCACGTTCCGCCGCTTACCGATCGTAAGGATGATATCCCGCTGCTTACTCAAAACTTTTTAGATGAAATATGCAGCGACTATGGCATGCCTGTCAAAAAGATCTCCGAAGCAGCAATGGATGCTTTAAAAGCCCTGCCCTGGACCGGTAATATCCGCGAGTTAAGGAACATGGTTGAACGCCTGATTATTTTGAGCGACAAAATAATAACCGATAATGATGTAAAGATCTTTGCCAATCCGTCGTCACCGGCGGTGGTTACTAATGGCAATAACGGGCATCAAACAGATTTCGATCGTTTTGTTAATTTCCAGGAATATAAGGACTTTGCCGAACGGGAATACATCAAATTCAAGCTTGAAAAAAACAACTGGAACGTGTCAAAAACAGCTGATGATATCGACATCCAACGCAGTCACCTGTATAGCAAGATTGAAAAGTTTGGACTGAAACGGGGAGAATAGTTTGCTTAGTAATATTGATTTGGTGCAGTGATCGAATATTATGCGCGTTATTGCTTTATTTTCATACCTTGATGGTATGAAAAAATACGCCGTTTTAGTATTCCTCTTTGTTGCTGCGCTTGCTGTTTCTGCAATTTCGCCACACGACTATTTTACTTGGATACTGGAGGTATTTCCGGCTATAATCGGCTTTTTTATTCTCGTTTTCACATTCAAAAACTTTCAGTTCACTTACTTAACCTATGTAATGATATTGCTTCATTGCTGCGTGCTATTTATAGGTGGCCATTATACTTACGCTATGGTACCCGCATTTAACTGGGTAAGGGACATCTTCCATCAAACCCGTAATAATTACGATAAGGTTGGGCATTTTTTCCAGGGATTTGTTCCGGCGATGATCGTTCGCGAATTATTTATAAGGCTGGATGTTATCAAAAAGAAAAACTGGATCCCATTTTTAACCATCAGCGTATGCGGGCTCATCAGTTTACTGTATGAATTACTGGAATGGTTGGTTTCGGTTTCTTCCGGCTCAGCAGGTGACTCATTCCTGGGAACACAGGGTGATATATGGGATACACAATCAGATATGCTTTTCGCAATCATCGGCGGCAGTTGTATGTTGATAATGATTTCAAAGTTGCAGGATAGCATGATCAAAAAGATGCCACGACGCCTATGATTCAGTTAGAATCGTTATAAAAGGTAGAAAGGTTGTAATGGTTAAAAATACGCTCAATAGGCAAAGGTCAATACCTTTCACCCCTTGCAACTTGTTACAACTTGTTACAACCTTTCCAACCCAATTGCAACTTAAACCAAAAAGCCCTACCTTTCCTGTATCAATAAAAACCGAACAATTTACTATTATGGCTCAAACTGCAAAAGTTCAGGCGGCGGACGATTTTGATTCCGCCCCCACCCGGTTGTATTCATTAGACGCCCTGCGGGGCTTTGATATGTTTTGGATAATGGGCGCCGACGAGATTTTTCATGCGCTTCGCGACAGCACCAAGTCAGCTTTCTGGACAACCATTGGCAACCAGTTTGAACATCCCGATTGGAACGGTTTTCATGCTTACGATATGATTTTTCCACTTTTCCTGTTTATGGCAGGTGTTTCCACACCGTTTTCTGTTGGCCGTGAACTTGAAAAAGGGAAAAGCCGCGAGCAACTGTTACTACGAGTTATAAAAAGGGCGTTTATTTTAGTGCTGCTGGGGCTTTTGGTAAATAACGGGCTAAAGATCCAACCGATAGCTGATATCAGGTTCCCCAGTGTATTAGGGCGAATTGGTATCGCCTATATGTTTGCTAATATTATTTATCTATATTCAAAGGAGCTATGGCAGATGATCTGGTTCTGGGTTTTTATTGTGGGCTATTACCTGTTGCTTAAATTCACCTCAGCGCCTGGCTTTCATCCCGGCGACTTGACGCCACAAGGCAATTTTGCTTCTTATATCGATCGTACTATACTACCCGGCCATTTATATGTGCCTTATCCCGGCAGTAAACTAAACATGCACGATCCGGAGGGTTTATTCTCAACCATCCCGGCTATCAGCACTGGCATCCTTGGGATTATAACCGGCACATGGCTAAAAAGGAAAGATGTAGCTGCCAATACCAAGGCGCTCCGTATGTTAATTTTTGGAGTACTTTTTATCGTCGCTGCCCTGGTATGGAACCTCGATTTCCCGATCAATAAAAACCTGTGGTCAAGTTCGTTTGTAATGCTGGTTGGCGGGATCAGCTTAATATTAATGTCCCTTTTTTATTACGTAATTGATGTTTTAGGGTACAAAAAGTGGGCGTTTTTCTTTAAAGTGATCGGCATGAACTCTATCCTTATTTATATTTCAGGCCATTTCATTAAGTGGAGTTACGCCAATAATGGGTTTTTCCAGTGGCTTGGCCAGTTGGTGGGTAACCCCTACAACGTCGTTGTGATGGCCATCACCTTAGTGCTCATCAAGTGGTTGTTTTTGCGCTACCTATACGAAAAGAAGACATTCTTGAGAGTATAGTGCTGATTTCGGATTTTTCGTGATTGTCTATTTTTTGGTACTCAAAATGGCTTCGCCGTTTCGTACTTGCTATTTCGGATTTACTAGGTGATTTACTTAGAACTGCCACAATATCGCGATTCTAAATAAAACACATGGTTCTGTGTAATCAAAAAAATAAGCCTAAATCAATGCTCCAGAATTCGCCCCAGGTCAGCGGGCGAATAATTAATTGATTTTAGCGTCTTGTTATCAGCTGTGCGGTACACCAAAAACAATCCGTCTATTTCTTTATGGTATGATTCGGTACTGGCAGTATTTTTGTAATGATCAATAGTAAGGTTGGCTTCTTCAACTGTTTTGCAAGCTTTGCTCATGTTGGAGCGGTGAACCTCGTCAAATAGTTCTTTGAATTTTTCGCCAAGGCCAAATTCCAAAATGGCGCCGGCCAGTACATATTGAAGGTCACAAAGCGCATCGGCAACTTCGGTTAAGTTATTGTCATCAACCGCCTGTTGCAGTTCTTTTAATTCTTCAGCTAAAAGCTCAATACGCAATGCGCACCTTTCTTTGGAAGGAATAGCAGGGTTTGCAACAATTGGGTGCTTAAAGGTGTGATGGAATTCGGCTACTTGGTTTAATGCATTTGTATCTTTTATCATAATAATTATAAGCGTTGTATATTTCGTGGTTTGTATGGTTTAAGCTGCGATAAACCAATTTGTCATAATTATGCAAGTATAAATAAAAATTAAAGTGGAATTAAACCGTGGTCGAAAAATACAGTCTATTCAATAAAGCAACCAAAAAAATTAAAAAATATAATCATGAAAAGTGCATATAAATATTTATTATCAATTGGGCTAAGCGGGCTGATGTGCCTGTTTTTAGCCGGATCAGCCAGCGCACAACACAACAGAGGCGGTGGCGGAGGTCATTCAGGAGGAGGCGGTCGCGGTTTTTCAGGCGGTGGTGGCCGTGGATTCTCAGGCGGTGGTCGTTCTTTTTCGGCTCCCCAGCGTTCAGCTAATTTTCAACGTCAAGGCGTTGCTCCACAACGTGGTAATATGGCATACAACCGGGGTAATGTTGGTGTTCGTCCGGGTGTAAACGGTGCCTATAATGGCTATCGTGGCAACCCAGGGGCTCGTGGCAACGTTGGCTATCGTGGTAACGTTGGTTACCGTGGCGCTACAGGTTATCGTGGGAACGTAGGTTACCGGGGAGCAGCAGGTTATCGCGGCGGCTATGCCGGCAGAGGTTATAATGGCCGTGGATATGGCTATGGTGGTTACAAGGGCGGCTTTTATGGCCCGCATTACTGGGGCGCCCGCGGCTGGTGGGGCGGCCGTGGTGGCTATTTCTGGAACGGCGGCTTTTATAGTAGCTTATATTGGCCACGTTTAGGTTTTAGTGTAGGATTTTTACCATACGGTTATTATCCGTTCTACTGGAATAACCTGGCTTACTATTACAGTAATGGATTCTATTATCAACAAAATGACAACCAATATACCGTAGTTGAACCACCGCTTGGCGCAGAAATTGCAACTTTACCTGCTGGTGCAAAAGAGATCAGCATTAACGGCGAGCAATACTATGAGTTGAATGGTGTATACTATCAGCCGGTTACTAAAGATGATGGCACTACCGCTTATGTGATTGCAGGTAAGGACGGCCAGTTACAAACAGGTAATGGCGGAACTGATAATGGTGGCTACAATGCCCCGGCCCCTAGTGGCGGGTACAATGAGGCCCCTGCTCAAAATGGTGGCGTGAATAGTGCTCCCGAGCCTCAGGTTGGCGACCTATACGACCAGTTGCCCCAGGATACCAGGAGGATAAAAATGAACGGTGAAACATTCTTTGTTTCTCCTGATGATTATTACTACCAGGAAACTGTGGATACACAAGGCAGAAAAGTTTACAAGGTGGTTGGTACACCATCTGATGAACCTCAAAGCTAATTTCAATAACTCCTAATATATTTTTCAAGGGCGGTCTTTTTTATAGGACCGCCTTTTTTTGTTGAAAATTTACAGCTTCATCTCCCCCAAAATTCGTGTTTTGATAGATTAAAACAATTTTCAAGTTAATTCCTTATTAAATAAACCCTTGCAATTTCTTTTATGCCGAAGTTAAAAATACCCCTCAGGTGCACAATGGCGCTTATTATCCTTGTGTCCTGTATACCAACGCCGTTAAAAGCCTACTCTGTCCTTACACACGAGGCGCTGGTTGATGCCAGCTGGAAGAAAAGCATCTTACCCTTATTGAAACAAAAATACCCCGCAGCGGCCGACAGTGACCTGGTTAGGGCGCACGCCTATGCGTACGGAGGTTGTTTAATTGCCGATATGGGTTATTTTCCGTTTGGCAATGTATACTTTACAGACCTGGCCCACTACGCGCGAAGCGGTGATTTTGTTGAAAACCTGATCTCGGAGGCTCAAAACTTAAACGAGTATGCTTTTGCATTAGGTGCCTTATGCCACTATATGGGCGATAAGTATGGCCATTCGTTAGCAACAAACCATGTTGTACCTATAGTTTACCCTGAAATGAAAGAAAAATTCGGCCCGGTGGTAACTTACGGAGATGACCATAAATCGCATAGCAGGGTAGAAATTGCATTTGATGTTTTGGAAGTGGCACGTGGCAATTATGCATCGCAAAACTATCATGATTTTATCGGTTTTGAAGTGGCCAAACCTGTTTTGGAACGAGCCTTCTTAAAAACATATGGTGAGGATATCAACACCGTTTTTACTAATATCGATCTTACCATCTCCACTTTCAGATGGTCTGTTAAAAGTTTACTTCCAACCGTTACACGCACGGCATGGCTTTTAAAGAAGGACGATATTAAAAAACTAAATCCAAGTGTAAACGAGCGAACTTTTCACTACCACATGAAAAGGAAAGCTTATTATAAAGAGTTCGGTTCATCGCGGGAGAAGCCCAAACTTGGTGAGCGGTTTTTAGCTTTTTTTTTAAAGATCGTCCCCAAGATCGGGCCGTTTAAGGCTTTGAAATTCAGAGACGTTGGGCCCGAGGGCGAGAAATTGTTTGTGCGCAGTTTTGATACAGTGTTAGCACATTATCACAATGCACTGGAAAGGCTTCAAAGGGGTAAGATAGACCTTAGCGATGTAGATTATGATACCGGAAAACCAACCACGCCCGGCGAATACAGTCTGGCGGACAAAACATACGATGATCTGCTTGATAAGCTGAGCGATAATAAGTTTAAGGAACTTACCGGGCCGTTGCAGCAAAATATATTAACTTTTTACAGCAAGGCAGATACCAGCCAGTTTGCAGTGAAATACCGTACCGATTGGCATAAAACCTCCCTGGCATTACAGGAACTGAAAGCCGCCACACCTATCCCATTGGATAGCCTCAAAGATCAGAAGGGGGTGTTTTATAAATTAAACGAGCCACTTGTACAACCCATAAACGTAAACGACGGCAAGATCAAATCGAAACCCATCCCTGCGAAGGAACAAGAGAAAATAAATTGATGCCATCTCCAATTCGTTGCCGGCGACCCCGAAAAACCGAAGGCTAAACCCGTTGAGCATACCAAGTTTCACGGTGTTTTCGAAGGCTAAACGCATTGAGTATACCACTTTTTCTACCCGTTCCGTAGGCTAAACGGCTTGAGCATACCACTTTTTTACCTGTTTTCGAATGCTAAACGGCTTGAGCATACCAAATGGAAATTGATAGTTTATTTGTTATAATATTGTTAATCAAGTAAATACATATAAGAAGTGAAAGAGCAACAGTAAAAAAACGTAAAAATCGCGCGAAATAATTTTTTACGCTGACAAAAAGGGTTGTTTGATGCTGTTTTACCGGGCTTGCCGAAGCATTCAGGATAAGTGTAAATATAGCGATTTTTTGGCGGATTGACAAGGGCGGAAAGGTATCTCTTGACTGCGACAACGCAAAAAAAGTATGAAGCATTTAAAGTACCGACTGTAACAATGCATGCTCAATTCCCTGTATACAGCTCCCTATTTCAAATATTTATTATACCAGGCAATGTATCTTTTTAAACGGTCCACCTGGTAGCTGGGTACGGTAAATTCATGATATTGATTTGGGTATAATATGAGCTCAGTTGGGATGTTTTGCTGCTTTAATGCCATATACATTTGCTCGCTGCCGGCTGTTGGTACGTTAAAGTCCTTTAAGCCCGACATAAACATTACCGGTGTTTTGATCCTGTCAGCATGAAAAAACGGGTACGACAGATTTATCCACTTTTCCTGGCTTTTCCACGGCGGCCCAATTTCGTTATCATATTGTAAAACATATTCATCGCTGCCATACATGGTGGTTTGCAAAGCACTCCCCGCCCCTGCTATACCGGCTTTAAAACGCGTATCAGTAGCAATGGTATAATCGGTTAGTATACTGCCGTAACTCCATCCGCCTATGCCTAAGTGATCAGGATCGGCGATGCCTTCTTTTATCAGTTCATCAACCGCGCCTAAAAGATCGGCAACTTCTTTGTTGCCCCAATCGGCAAAAATAGCTTTACAGTATGCCAGGCCCCTGCCGTTACTTCCGCGGTAATTTACGGCCGCTACGGCGTATCCTTCGGCTGCCAGTGTTTGGCGGATATCATCGAAAGTATAGTCGTCCTGCCCTACCGGCCCGCCGTGGATATACAAAATAAAGGGCAGCTTCTTCGACTTGGTACTATCAAGTGTATACAGCAAGCCCGAAACTTTTGTGCCATCCTTGCTTGTCGAACTAAAGCCTTCAACATGCGCCAGTTTAACCTTATCCAACCAATCCTGGTGATGGGTTAGCCGCCGCAGTGTGCCATTTTCAACCCCGTACAGCTCTGTAGGCAAATATGGCGTGCTCATTTCTACCAACCAACCGGAAGGGCCAATAGCAGCCTCATTTGCGATCCCATACTCACCTGTGCACACTGTACTTATTTTTTTAGTGTTAATATTGTATTGCGACAGATAATTTTTGCGATCATCTGTTACGGTAAATGCAATACTTTTACCGTCCTTGCTCCATTCAGGGGTAGCTACGGGAAGGTCCAGCGCTGTTGTTAATGTTTTGCTGTTTTTTCCATCAGCACCCATTATGCACAAAATATCCTGGTCGTACATAATATAATCAACATCACTCGTTGAGCGCAGGTAGGCGATGAATTTACCATCAGGACTCCATTTCGGATTGATATCGTGGCCTTTCCAGGTTGTAAGCTGCGTTATTTTGCCGCCGGTTTTTGCCTCTATGGTAAATATGTCCGTATTATCATTCTTTTCCGGGTCGGCAGAACGGTTGCTTACAAATGCGATGGTTTTACCATCCGGCGACCATTCAGGCGATTGTTCATCTGTATTTCCTTTTGTTAGCGTGTCCAGTTTTTTTGTTTCAATATCAAAAAGATACAGATGCGTGTGCAAATGATGCAGGTAACCTTCAATGTCCTGTTTAAAATGGTAACTATCTATCCGGATAGGTAGAGGTGTTTTTTCGTCATCTTTATCCTTATCGGTATTTTCGGCGTCCTGCATTAACAAAACCAGCCGTTTCCCGTCCGGCGACCATTGGTAGCCATTCAGTTCGCCTTTTAAATCCGTTAGTTTCTTTGCTTCTCCTCCATGCGTATTTAACAGCCAAACCTGCGACCCGTTTTTCGATTCGCGCGATGAAAGAAACGAAATGTATTTGCCATCCGGGCTCCATTGAGGAGATGACGCCGACTCGGGTCCGTAAGTAAGTTGGATGGACTCGGTACCGGTTAAACTTTGCATCCACAGGTGCGTTATGGCTTTATCTTTCGCCGTATCCACTTCCGATAAACTATAAACCACCCATTTATCATCCGGCGAAACCCGCGAATCGCTAAGATTCTTTTCCTTAAGTACATCGGCAGGGCTAAACGGCTTTTTAACATTTTGAGCAAAGGCGCAATGTGCGCTAAAACATATAAGGGTAACGGCTAAAATTTTCTTCATAAAGAATGATTTGTCGGCGTAATTTACAAATTGTATTGATAATTATGAATGTACACCTAACCACCAGCTTTATAGCGCTAAACAAAAAAATCATCAAACCAAAACATAAAATGTCTGGTTTGATGATTTTAACTACTTATGCTATTGCCAGTTAATATCCCGGGTTTTGAACCAGTTTTGGATTGGCATTAATGTCCTGCAGTGGGATTGGGAACACAAGTTTGTCTGAGTTAAAAGGCAAGGTTCCGACCGTTTGACCGAGCCTTTTTGCATCATGGAAAAAGAAACCGCCTTCAAAGGCCAACTCGCGCACCCTTTCAGTCAACACATCGTCAATCGTTACTGTGGCAGGGGTAGTTAACCCTGCGCGACTCCTGATCACCTTAATATCATTTGCGGGCGTGTCACCGGTTGGTGTACCCCCTTTACGTAAATTGGCTTCTGCTCTGATTAGGTATAGTTCAGCAAGGCGGATGATGTGGACGTTTCCATCAACATTGTCAAATTTATGGCACCTTAAGGTTGTCGTTGGGTCGGTAGGGTCATCATATTGAAACATCGCGGCCCTGGCGTCGCCGGGTTCAAAAATATTCAGAAAGCTGGGAACAATGTGTACATCGCCACGCCCGCCATCGTTTGACGAGGCATAATATGTATTTAGCCCATTCACGCCCTGTTGCGATGTTACCTGTATGGCAAAAACGTCTTCAGAAGTGTTGTCAACATGAACTGCAGTTTGGTTTGGGTAGGGAAATTCAGCGGCATAAGTTTTGGTGAGGGAAAAGTTATTCGAACTTATTACGTTGTTTGCCTCAGTAGCTGCATTTGCATAATCGCCTTTTTGTAAATATAAACGGGCCAATATGGCAGCCGCAGAAAAGCTGTTTGCAGAATAATTGTTATCAGCAGGGAGTTTTGCCTCAGCATCAGTGAGATCAGTTATCGCCTGCTGGTAGACTTGGGAAACCGTAGAACGTGCCACATATGATGACGCGCTTATTACCGTTGTGGGTGTAGTTACAATAGGTACACCGAGGTTTGCGGTCGGTGTGCCGTCATTCCACGATTTACCAAAAATTCTTGCCAGGTCAAAATAGGTTAGGCCCCGTAAAAATTCGGCTTCGCCCTCAACCCTGTTTCTATCGCCTGATGCCACCTTATCCAGGTTGGCAAGTACGTTGTTGGCTTGGTTGATTACCTCATATGCATCGAGCCAAACACTATTTACGAAACTATTGTCATTTGGTATTTGCTGATTGGTCATCTGCGTTAATCCCTGAAAAGTGCCATGCCAGTCAATGGTAGTTTGTGTGGCCATTAACTCGGGGTAAAAAAACACCCCGCCGCCATACAAATCTGACAAACCGGCGCGATTATATGCACCCACGAGCGTTATTTGAACGTCCTGGGCGGTAACTATTGCCTGGCTCTGATCGAGCGACTGATAAGGCTTAAGATTCAGATCCTTATTACAAGCACTCATTAACAACAGCGTGCCTAAAATTCCGGTATATAATTTGTTAAGTTTTTTCATTGTTTTAGTCTTAAAATCCAACATTCAATCCAAAAGTAACTGTACGAGGCTGTGGAGCCGAATAGAAATCATTACCAAGATTAATATTACTGGCTAAAAAGTCGGTATTCACTTCCGGATCCCACCCGGTGTATTTCGTAATTAAGAACAAGTTATACGCGTTAACAAATATTCTTAGGCGATCTATTTTAACTTTGGCAAGTGCATCCTTTGAGAAGGTGTAGCCAACCGTCAACGTTTTTAACCGAACATACGAACCGCTGGACAAATACCTGCTGGAAGGGTTAGTTCCGTTCGCATAAAACTCGCGCGGCTCAGGTACGTTGGTAATATCCCCCGGCTTGTTCCAGTAGTTCATCTGGTCAATCGTTTGGTTATCTAATCCGTTGCCCGCCGCTGTACTCATATATTGCCCGGCAGCATTGTATATTTTGTTTCCGAACGAACCATAAAAAGTAAACGATAAATCAAAACCCTGGTACGCGAAGGTGTTGGTAATACCCCCGGTAACATCTGGAGTCGGATTGCCCAAAACAACATTCTGAGCAGCATTATAATCATTTGTTGTTCCGCGGTTCAGGGAGCCGTCGCTATTTTTTGTATTTAAATAATACAAAGCGTCACCGTTCGCAGGGTTTACGCCAGCGTATTCACGTCCGTAGAAAACGCCAATGGGTTGCCCTTCAATTACCCGGTTAAGATCGGCACCGTCGTTAATTATTTGTCCCCTTACATTTGTTACAACGTTTTTATTGTAGGACACATTAAAACTAGTGCTCCACCTGAATTTACCTACAAAATTGTCGGAGTTTAATGAAAGTTCATACCCCTGGTTATACATGGTTCCAAGGTTTTGCGTTTGTGTTGCTATACCTAAGGTTTCAGGAACGTTTACGTTCAGCAACAAATCCCGCGTATTTTTCCGGTAGTAGTCAAACGTGCCTGAAAAACGGTTGTTGAAAAATCCAAAATCGAATCCCAAATCCAATTGTAAAGTTTTCTCCCATTTTAAATTAGGATTGGCTAGTTGCGAAAAACGTTGACCGCCGGTACCATCATAACCGGCGTCACCTGTAAATAAGCCCAGTGAGGGATAATCACCAATATCAGCGTTTCCAGTTAAACCATAGCTGGCCCTTAGTTTAAGTTCGCTAAGCGAATGGCTATTTTTTAAGAAATCTTCTTCACTCATTACCCAACCTACAGAACCAGCGGGAAATACACCATAGCGGTTGTTTGCACCGAACCGTGACGATGCATCGTCGCGTATGCTTCCCGATAACAAATATTTGCCTTTAAACGCATAGTTTGCCCTGGTAAAATAGGACACAAAGCTGTATTCCGATTGCGAAGAAGAACCGGCGGATATTAACGCCGCAGATGCGATTTCTTTGTAAGCATCCGAAGGGAAATTTTTACCCGAAACCGAATTTGCCATTAAATGGCTGTATTCGTAACTTGTTCCGGCAGTTATATCTAAAGCGTTATTATTCGCAAATACATTTTTATAAGTGAAATAATTGTTTACCGTGTAATGGACGATGCTTGTGGATTGATTATTCCCAAGACCGTTTGGCGTGCCAGTATCGCGAGCCGTAAGGCTATTGAAATAACTATCCTCATTTTGGTTAGTTTGATCCACGCCAAATTCTGAGCGGAAGGTTAAATGTTTAACGATTTCCCAGTTAGCGAAAATATTACCTAGCGTACGATAAACATTTGTATGGTAATAAGCATTATTAACGCTTATCAGCGGGTTGTAATACAACGGAAAATCGCCGTTCGGGTCACCCGGGGGCGTACCGCTTATCAAATGTGTCCGAGGGTCAATTACCGGGGTGATCGGCGATAGCGCTACAATTTCCAGGGGCGTATTAAACTGGTCATCATTACCAATTCGCTCATTATAGGTATGAGTAAAGTCCAGGTTCATACCAACCTCAAAATTGCTGAATATCTTCGAGTCGATATTAACACGGCCGGAATAGCGCTGAAAAGCATTTGATTTTAGTATCCCTGTTTGATTTAAAGCTTGTCCTCCAAAATAGTAGGTTGTCTTTTCGTTGCCGCCTGAAAAATTCAGATCGTATTGTTGCTGTGGGGCGCTTTGAAAAGCCTGCTTTTCCCAGTTGGTGTTATTGGTAAACCAGTTGGAATTTCCTGCAGCAAGTGTCGTAAAGGTGCTGGCCAAACTTTCGTAAGCTAAAGCAGCGCCTATGGTGCTAAAATAATGGTTTAAAGTGTCTTGTTTAGCGGCACCTAACACTGAACGCTGCTCTATTTGCAACCATTGTTTTGTGTCTAAAAATTGGCGGTGACGCGACGGCTCACTAAATCCGAATTGGGCATTAAATCCTATTTTTGCGGCGCCAGCCTTTCCTTTTTTGGTGGTTATAATTATAACACCGTTTGACGCGCGGGCGCCATAAATTGCAGAAGCCGACGCATCTTTCAAAACCTCATATGACTCAATATCGTTAAAATTGATATCTGCAAGTGGATTAGTAGCAGCGCCGTTATTGGAAAGGTCCGTTTGGTTAATAATAATTCCATCAACAACAACCAATGGCTGTGTACCGGCTGAAACAGACGCCACACCCCTAATGCTTATTTTAACTCCCTGGCCAAGTTTACCGCCATCCGCCTGGATATTAACACCGGAAGTTTTACCTTGCAGCGCCTGCTCAAAAGTCGTAACCGGAGTGTTTTCTACTTCTTTACCGGATACCGACGTAATTGATCCGGTTATGCTGGCGCGTTTTTGGGTGCCGTATCCAATCACGAGGACTTCCGATAACTGTTTCGGATCGGCCTCCATCTGGACATTTAAGGTACTGCTATTGATAGCCAGGTCAGCCTCCTTGTAGCCGATATACCTAAATACTAACACCTTTGCCGTGGTAGGTACCGATAAAGAATACAAACCGTTTAAATCTGTTTGCGTACCAACAGCGGGTGCGCCTTTTACGATCACGCTTACCCCGGGTAAGGCTGATCCATCTTTTTGATCTGTTACTTTACCACTTATCACCCTGTTTTGGGCAAAAACAAATGAAGCGGTCGACAATAAAAGAAAAAAGGAAAGTAATTTTTTCATCATAAGCTTTGAATTGTTAAAGAGTTAAGGGGATTGTAATTTCGTAAAATAAATAAACAAAAGCAACCAAAAGAATAAAAAAAACCCAATTATATTAAGAATGTGACATTAAAATCGGGGTTTGTATGAATAAATACGGAAGAAACCAGGCCAAAGGTTGCCTTAAAAAAAAATATTCGACCGATTGGCTGGCAGATTTTATTTGCCTTTTTGCAGGCTTACTTAAATCGCTTTAAAAAGGTATAAACATAACAACCTGCGCAAAATCCGGCAAAGCTCTCCAATGAAGCAAAAATTAGGAGTATAACTGCTATAGCTTTTGACAGCAGGACGAACTGCGCCAGCGCGACAATTAAAATGAGTGATAAAAAAGCAACACCCATAAAGGCAGCAAATCTTTTTGGAGCACGATCAACAGGTTTTATCTTAAGTCCCAGTTGTTTTACTACGGCCCCGCTTATTAAGGCTAACGGACTGTAGGCATTTAAGTTAAAAGTTCTTAATAAAAAATCGACCAATAATAGGCCAATTGTCAGCGGGTTGCCATTTATAATGTAAAACACTGCAAACGTCAGTACAAAAAAAGCAACAACCCTTACCCTGTTTTCATCAACCATTACCAGGTCAGCCGGGCATTCCAGTGACGGTTGTTTCTTATCCTGCGTTTCGGAGGTTAGCATTAGTATATATTACCTATAGAAATTATCGTATTTGCAAAAATAGTATTTTCATGCACATATTGCACGCAATGGGCTAATTGTTTTATAATTTTGACCATCCGGTCACCACATAAAAAGAGAAAATATCAAATGGTTGTTAGTATTTTAGGTTGTGGCTGGTACGGCAAAGCATTAGCCGTTGATCTTTTAAAAAAAGGCGTAACCGTTAAGGGATCTGCGACTTCTGCCGAGAAACTGGAACAGTTAGCAGGAAAAGGCGTCCTGCCCTACCTCGTGCGATTTGAAGGGAATGAACAAACCTTTGCTCCTGATTTTTTTAAATGCGATGTATTGGTGGTAAGTGTCCCGCCAAAAACTAAAGCCGGTGAAGGAGAAAGCTTCACGGCCAAGATTCAGCAGATCATCAAAACTTGTGTTGAATTGCAAATACAAAAGATCATTTACATAAGCTCAACCGGTGTTTACGGCGATTGTAATTGTGTCGTGGATGAACTGAGCGATCCAAATCCGGATACGCCATCAGGCAGACTATTGCTTGAGGCCGAAAACCTCTTCAAAAACGAAACTTCTTTCAAAACCACCATCGTCCGTTTTGGCGGCTTAATTGGCCCGGGCAGGCACCCCGGGCGTTTCTTCGCCGGCAAAGTAAATATCCCAAATGGGTTGGCGCCGGTTAACCTTATTCACCAGTTGGATTGTGTGGCGATCACAAGCGCAATTATTGAACGGGACGCCTTTGGCCATCTGTTTAACGCCTGCTCGCCTGATCATCCGCAGAAAGCCGGCTTTTACGGTAACATGGCATCGAAAGCAAACCTGGCCATGCCTGAATTTACCAATGAATTGAAGAACTGGAAGATAGTGAATAGCGTTTACTTGACTGAGCTCCTAAAATATCAATTCATCTTCAGGCAATTAAACGATTATCCATTCGATTTGAATGTCGATTCTTAACCGGCTCAGAAAATACAACACCCTGTCACTTTATCCTGTCGTACGTTTCTATCGATTGCTGATTATTTTTTGCATCGCTGATCACCTGGGTGTATTCATCATTGCCGGTAAATGCAATTTTTATATTGAATTTATGGTTCAACGCCGAAACATCGCTGGCAATCGTATTTTCTTCAATAAGGTTGCTGCCGTTCAAGCTGAAAGAACCGTATCCAAAGTTATTTTTGAATTTATTGGCTGTTTTGTCAACCAGGTACCTGCCTGCGAAAAGGAAATTCCCTCCCTGGAAGATCTTATATTGCGTTACTACCTTTTTTAAGGTGTCCTTTCCGGTTACCAAATAGCTTTTAGTCATTTTCCACAAGCCATCCAGCCTGGTGGTATCTCCTGATGGCGTTTTACTGTAAGCTTCCATCAAGTCGTACTTTACGCCTTTTATGGTGGCAATAGCCGGTATGGTTTGCTTGTACCCCTTATCGGTTAACGTAATGTCGACATTAAACGTTCTTGAAGTATCCAGCCTGTAACTGCTGTAAAATTCATTCTCGATGACACGAATGCCGGTATCAGCTTTATAATTGCCTACGCCAAAGCTCACAGCCGAATCGGGCGTCATACCGGCGTAAATAAACTGGTGTGCAGTATAGATCTTAATTTGTGTTTTCTTATAAACCGAATCGTCTCCCCCGCCACTTATCCATTGTTTGTCCAGTTTGTAAACACCTGCCATCGACAAGTTTTTGTTTTTACTACATCCTATAAGCAGGCAGCTAAGTAAACCTGCAAAAAATAATATCCGTTTCATATTAATAAAGTTTAATTTAAAAAAATCGAATAATTGGTTTTGACAGTATGGTGGAGGGGAAAGCGGGCGCCTACCTGTCGGTAAAAAATGCACCAAGCAGGGGCAGGTAAATGCCCATGGCCTTAGTTTTCATAACTTTACACTTTAGGTGAATTGGTATATTAAATTTACGTACAATAATTTATATTACCAATTAATAAAATGGGAGAATTATTTGATTGATGACGCGGACAGGGACGAAAAGGGGATCAGCCATCTGCACGCTGACAGACGCCCGGATATACTCGCCAGCAATCCTCCGTGTTGTGTAAACAAGCATTTGTTAACGTCCAGCCCTTTTACTTTTCAGGTATTCAATATCTTCCAAATCTTTCGAACGCGCGTTTGCTTCTTATCGCTTATCAAGTCTTCATAGCTGATAAAAGGAATATCAACATTCCTAAAACTGACAAGTTCTCTTTTTTTATAGGAAGGTTGAAACGGCAATTTAGCTTTGAGTATTGGAAGAAAATCGAGCGTAAAATCGTCAAGATCATATTTGAAAAAGGATTTCTTCGGATTTGGCGCTTGCTCATTTTTGAATTCGTCAACGTCATGACCCAGTTCTTCGAGTGCGTCCAGTAACCTAAAATAATTATCGTAGGTAGGATTGTACCAAATATCCATGTCCGGCTTGTCGGCAGGTTTTCCATCCGGACCAATTGACCTTCGGAAATAGCCATGTAATGCCACTGCAGCGCCACCAACTATCATATAGTTGACAGCGTGTTTATTCAACACCTCGCAGATCCGAAGAATATAATCAACCAAATCATTCTCCATACCTAACTATGCCTTTTTTATGAACTTATTTGACTGATTACTCTGCTTTTTGCTCAGTTCAGTTTGGAGCAGGCTTATAAATTTTTCAAATGCCAAATGACGCCCATTCGAATCAATAAAATTCGCTTCGTTTGATGCTGCGTCAAGTTTCAGAGCTTTGAAATTGCTATATTTTGTTAACCTGGCCATTTTATCTAATAGGCTTTATTTCATTAAATAATTTAAATATAGGAAAAAAAAGCGTTTCGTCATATTTTAAACAACAACTTCTATTTGCCGATACAGAACTTACTGAAGATATTCTCCAGCAAATCATCTGTGGTAACGGCACCAGTGATTTCGCCAAGGTAATGCAGGGCCTGTTTAATGTCCATTGAAAGGAAATCAGAAGTAATAGTGTCCATCCCATTAAGCACCCTTGCCAATGCTTCTTCCGTTTTTTGCAGAGCCTCCAGGTGGCGGATATTGGTGACGAGCGTTTCGTCACCGGTTAATTTGTCTTTTATAGCTGCGCTGTAGATCTGTTGTTTAAGGTCATCGATATGCAGTTTTTCTTTGGCGGAGACTTTTGTAGTCCGAAAGTCCGAAACCTGCCTGCCGGCAGGCAGGGTCAGTAAAGTCCGAAAGATAGCTTCATCGTTTGGGTTCAAAAGATCAATCTTATTTGCAACAGGAAGTAAAGTTATTCCGGGTTTTTGCAGGCTTTCGATATCTTGTGCTAATTCTTCGGCTGTGATCTGGCTGGCATCAAACAAATACACCAAAACTGCCGACTGGCTGATCTTCTCCATGGTGCGCTGTACCCCTATCTGTTCAATGGCATCTGTAGCTTCCCTTATGCCTGCCGTATCTATCAGCCTGAAATTGATGCCGTTGATATTTAGCACTTCCTCAATAGTATCTCGCGTAGTGCCGGGGATGTGGCTTACAATCGCCCGCTCCTCGTTTAATAAAGCATTTAATAAGGTTGATTTACCAGCATTTGGCCTGCCGGCGATAACGGTATTTACGCCCATTTTAATGGCGTTGCCCAGTTCAAAAGAGCTTATTAAACTGTGGATTACGCGGTTTATCTGTAAAATCAATTGCTTCAGCTGATCTCGGTTAGCAAACTCAACGTCTTCTTCGGCAAAATCGAGTTCAAGTTCAATTAGTGAGGCAAATTGCACCAACTGGTCGCGCAGTGCTTGCAATTGGCTGCTAAATCCACCTCTTAACTGTTGTAAAGCTACTTGTTGGGATGCTTTTGAATTGGAAGCGATCAGGTCGGCAACAGCTTCGGCTTGGGATAGGTCAAGCTGCCCGTTTAAAAATGCCCGTAAGGTAAACTCGCCTGCTTTTGCCGATCGTGCGCCTTTTTTGATGAGTAACTTAATGATCGATTCAATAATATAAGCTGAACCATGGCAGGAGATCTCGACCACATTTTCCCTTGTATACGAGCGCGGTGCGATGAACAATGACACCAAAACTTCATCCAACACAATATCACCATCAACTACACTGCCGAAATGGATGGTATGTGACGACTGTTTAGTGAGATCCTTACCCTTAAATACGCTGTTAGCAATAGTGATCGCTTCCGGCCCCGAAAGGCGGATGATCCCGATGGCTCCGGTTCCGCTTGGGGTGGCGAGGGCAACAATTGTTTCTGTTTGGTTCATAGTTCATGGTTCATAGTTCATAGAAGCTGCAAAATGCTTTTTCGATGAGTCCATTACTTAAATAAATCGCAAAGGTCGTTAAATAATAGGAATATTTTGCGCTGAAACTGAAGCGGCTATGAACTATGATCCATTAACTATGAACTGAAAAATTTACCTTCGTACCAATTATGGTAACTTTTTTTGAAGCTTCGCTCGATACGATCTCTGTGCACCATGTGGGCAACCAGGCGCTAAGTGAAATGTATGCTTTGTCGGATCATCCTTTGGAATTGAAGGATGACATCATCCCTACCCTGCTGATGCAGTATTTTTTAAAGCCTTTTGAAAAAGCCAACGAAGTTTATCACCTTACCCACAGCAGCGGCGATCTTAGTTTGAACGAAGTCCATCATTTTGCTTCGTTGGTTTTTGATGATAAAGCATACTTCCATAGTGCATCAGAAGGTTTAGCAAAACACCTGTATAAGGTTGCAAATCACCCGAATATAAAAGGCGGAGAGTTGTATATGGTCTATTTTAATAAGGTGCAGATTGAAGGCAATCCATTGGATGCGATTGGTATTTTTAAATCGGAAAATAAAGAAACTTACCTGAAAGTTTACCCGGATAAAGGCGGTTTCCAGGTGGATTATGAAGAGAATGCCATCAATATCAACAAACTGGATAAAGGCGTTTTGATATTTAACATCGAAAAGGAAAACGGCTATAAGGTAGTAGTAATTGATAAAACCAACGGCGGCCAGGAAGCGGCGGTTTATTGGAAAGACCAGTTTTTGCAGCTAAAGATCCGTAACGACAGTTTTAACCAAACCAGCAACGCCCTTGGTATCTACAAAAACTTTGTGACCCAAAAGCTGGATGATGAGTTCGAATTGAGCAAAGCAGATAAGATAGATTTGCTTAACAAGTCGATGAAGTATTTTAAAGAGAAGGAAACGTTTGATATGGACGAATTTGCCGGCGAAGTGATCGGCAACCCGCAGGCCATTGAATCCTTTAAAAATTTTAAAAGCCAGTACGAACAGGAATTTGACAGCCCCATTGCCAATACTTTTGAGATCTCCGGCAACGCCGTAAAAAAACAGGCCAGGGTTTATAAAAGCGTATTAAAGCTAGATAAGAATTTCCATATCTACATCCATGGCGATAAGGAACTGATCGAGAAAGGTTTTGACGATGATAAGCACATGAATTATTATAAGGTTTATTTTAAGGAGGAGAACTAGAATTACGCCGATTTCAGGATTGCTTTCGCTGATTAATTACCGATCAATTTGCAGTGATGTAAAACACAAGTTGCGGTTACTTTGGTTCAAATCCTTTTGGATTTCTTTTGGTGTGGAAAATCGAAGTAATAAACACGGTATTGAGATTTTCATCAAACCAATAGACGATAATAAAAGGAAATTTCTTTAATGGCGCAAAATGTTGGTCTGTTTTATACTTTTTAGCATAAAGTTTAGGGTTCTGGGCGATAAAATTCAATGAGTTTTTAACTTCGATCCTTAATTTTATCGAAAGGCCCATTTGCTGCTTTTCGTACCATTCGCAGGCATCAATAAGCTCAAGTTCGGCTCGTTTTAATAGCTTAATTGTATGCACGGTTCAACTCTTCTTCGATTTCAGTCCAGTCGCGCGCCGTTGTTTTACCATCAATAAAATCCTGTTTTGTTTTTATGAGGCCTTTTATTTCAGCCTCTGTAAAAGTATATTCTTCCTCAACATCAACGGAATAAGATAAACCAAAGCGGTTTAATATTTCCTGCAAAACGGGAAGATCTTTTTCGTTTTGTATGTTTACTGTTAGCGTTGTCATACTCAAATTTACTAAAGATAAATTCAAAATACAATTCGTAATGTTTCAATTATTTGCGGATACCAATCAATCGGTGAAATCATTCCTAAAATCGGTGAAATCCCAAAACAAAAACCTAAAACTTTTCCTCTATCCCCAACGCAAACAACGCAAAATCGTACTTCACAGGGTCAACCGGGTCAAATTCTCTTAGCCTTTCGGTAAGTTCAACGGCAGTTTGCCAATCGGTTTGTTTGTGGGTGATGAGGTTGAGTTTGCGGGCCACACGGTCGACATGCAGGTCGCAGGGGATAATGAGTTCTGAGGGTTTGATGTGGTTCCAGATGCCGAAGTCAACGCCGCAATCATCTTTACGTACCATCCAGCGTAAAAACATATTGAGCCTTTTACACGTGGATTTTTGCGATGGAGAGGATATGTGTTTTTTTGTTCGGGTGGGGAAATCTACCAGCGAGATAAAATACGACCGGAAATGATTGAGATATTTTTCAATCGGTTCGGCATTGGCGTTAACGTCGCTTTTAGAAGATCCTTCGCTGTCGCTCAGGATGACAAATGGGGTAATGGGTGTCTCATTTGGTATAAACGCAGACTCCAGCGATTTGTGATTCGAATAATGATGCCTGAAAAACGAGATAAAATACAGCGTATCCACATCATTAAAGGTTCGGTGCTTAAAGTTCAGCAGCTTTTTAAGGTCGGTTTCCTCATGGTTCATGATGAAATCGTAAGGCGCGCCGTCCATCAGTTTGATTAATTCGTGGCATTTATTGATGATGGTGACACGTTGCCCCCAGGCCAGTACAGATGCCCATAAGCCCATGATCTCGATGTCATGCTGTTTGGTAAAGAGGTGCGGGATGGAAACAGGGTCGTTTTTTATAAAACCAGGGTTGTTATACTGAATGACTTTTGAGTCGAGAAAGGCTTTTATGTTTTCAATCATGTTATCAGAAAGTGGCAGTAGCAGTTAGTAGTAGCAGTTTTTGCAATAGTCAACTGCCACTGCTACTGTAAACTGCTACTATCTTAAAGCTTGCTTCAAATCTTCCAGCAAATCATCCACATCCTCCACTCCTACGCTAAAGCGCAGCAGGTTATCTACCACGCCTGCTTTTTCGCGTTCAGCTTTTGGAATTGAGCCATGCGTCATGCTTACTGGGTGGTTGATAAGTGATTCTACGCCGCCTAATGATTCAGCTAAGGAAAATACTTTAAAAGATGAAGCCACGCGGTACGTTTCCTTCAAATTTGCACCTTTTAGGGTGATGGAGATCATCCCTCCAAAATCGCGCATTTGCTTTTTGGCAATTTCGTGATTAGGGTGATCGGTAAAGCCCGGCCAGTAGATCTTATCTACTTTGGGGTGCGTTTTCAGGTATTCAGCTATAATACGTCCGTTCTCGCAATGGGCCTTCATCCTCAGGTGCAGGGTTTTGATACCGCGCAATACTAAAAAGCTGTCCATAGGCCCGGGTGTTGCACCACAGGCATTGTAAATGAACCATAGTTTTTTATACAAATCCTCGTCGTTCAGCATCAAGGCACCCATTACCACATCACTGTGGCCGCCGATGTATTTGGTTACGGAGTGCATCACAATGTCTGCACCCAGGTCAATCGGGTTTTGCAGGTATGGCGAGGCAAATGTATTATCAACCGCCAAAAGGATATTTTTCTCTTTGCTGATCTTTGCAATGGCTTCAATGTCCACGATTTGCATCGTGGGATTGGTAGGGGTCTCGATCCAGATCAGTTTGGTATTTTCATTCGCGTACTCCATGACAATCTGCGGATCAGAAAGGTTCAAAAAATGAAACTTGATGCCATAATTGGCAAATATCTTGGTAAAAATGCGATATGAGCCTCCGTAAAGATCGTTGCCTGTAATCACTTCATCGCCTGGCTGCAGCAACTTCATTACGGCATCGGTTGCACCCATCCCGCTGGAAAAAGCCAGCCCGTATTTCGCATTTTCCAATGCTGCCAAACAATTTTCCAAAGCATGGCGTGTTGGATTCGTGCCGCGCGAGTATTCGTATCCCTTATTATCCCCCGGCGATTTTTGCCAGTAGGTTGATGTTTGGTATATCGGTGTCATCACCGCCCCGGTAGTTGGGTCTGGCTCCTGCCCTGCGTGTATAGCTTTTGTTGCGAATTTCATGAGAATGTGTTGAAATGTTGGAACGTTGTAAAGTTGGAATGTTATTTTATTTTAAGGTTGAAATGTTGAAGCAATTTAAAGTCGCGTTTCGCAGAAACGATATTTTAAATATCCAGTCTCCAACATTACATCCTTTCAACTTTCCAACATTACAACAATTTAATATGCTCTGGCAAAAATCACCCTTTGACTCGACGGTTTACCGGTGAGTATACACTTCCCCTCTTCCTGCTTATTATCCAAAGGTATGCATCGTATTGTCGCCTTGGTTTCATCTTTTATCTGCTGCTCGGTTTCGGGCGTGCCGTCCCAATGGGCAGATAAAAAACCGGGCTCTTCATCCAGCATGCGTTTAAATTCATCGTAGCTGTCTACCTCGGTGGTGTTTTCTGTTTTGAATTTTAGCGCTTTTTGGTAAATGTTTTGTTGGATTTCTTCCAGCAGGCCTTCAATTTTTACAGCTAATCCTTCCTGGTTTACCGTTTCCTTAGTTTTGGTATCGCGACGGGCCAGTTCAACGGTTCCGTTTTGCATGTCGCGACTACCGATGGCAACGCGCAATGGCACTCCCTTTAGTTCGTACTCGGCAAATTTTGCGCCGGGGCGATGGGTGTCCCGTTTGTCAAACTTCACGGATATGTTTTTAGTCTTCAATTCGGCGGTTAAACCTTTTACGTAAGCGGCTATATTATCAAGTTCCTCTTCGTGTTTGTATATAGGCACTACCACTACCTGTATCGGCGCCAGCTTTGGTGGCAGCACCAAACCCGCATCATCCGAATGTGCCATAATGAGCGCACCGATCAGTCTTGTTGATACGCCCCATGAAGTTGCCCAAACGTAATCGAGCTTATTTTCCTTATTCGTAAACTTAACGTCAAATGCCTTGGCGAAATTCTGTCCTAAAAAGTGCGATGTGCCGGCTTGCAGGGCTTTTCCATCCTGCATTAGCGCTTCTATGCAATAAGTGTCCAGGGCGCCAGCAAAACGCTCGTTAGGGGTCTTTTTACCGCGGATAACAGGCAATGCCAGCCAGTTTTCTACAAAATCGGCATATACATTTAGCATTTGTTCGGTTTCTGCAATGGCTTCATCGGCAGTTGCATGAGCGGTATGGCCCTCCTGCCATAAAAATTCGGTGGTACGTAAAAACAAGCGGGTGCGCATTTCCCAGCGCACCACATTGGCCCACTGGTTAACCAGGATGGGCAGGTCGCGGTACGATTGGATCCAGCCTTTGTAGGTATTCCAGATAATGGTTTCGGATGTTGGCCTTACGATCAGTTCTTCCTCCAGCTTGGCATCAGGGTCGACTATAATATTTCCGTTACCATCATTTTTTAAACGGTAATGGGTAACCACGGCACATTCCTTTGCGAAACCTTCCACGTGGGCCGCTTCTTTGGAAAGAAAGGATTTGGGGATGAATAAAGGAAAATAAGCATTAACATGGCCTGTTTCTTTAAACATGCCATCCAGCACGGCCTGCATTTTTTCCCAAATGGAATAGCCATACGGTTTAATGATCATACATCCTTTAACCGGCGAGTATTCGGCCATGTCAGCCTTGATCACCAGGTCATTATACCATTGCGAATAATCTTCTTCTTTACTTACAACCCCTTTGCTCATATTATAATAAATAGAAATGAATGCTGTTATACTTATTGCAGCGGTCAAATTTATAAATTTATATCGTCTGAACCGGGGTTATACTGATTTTTCAGATTTATTTGATTTTTGACCATGCTAAGTCCTTCTCGGTTAAACAAAATCCGAAATCGAACATCCGAAACGGCGAAGCCATCTTGAGTGCCAAAAAATAAACAATCACGAAAAATCCGAAATCAAAACTCATCTTTGCAAATCATGCATCCCAATCCTCTCATCAGCGAAAAATTCAACGGCGCCATCTGGCGGATGGTGATCGATGAGTTAAGCGACGCGCTTTTCCTGGAGATCAGGAACGAGGAAGAAAAAACGGTAAGTTTTTCAGGGGTTGATCTTGCGGGAGGGGAAATATTATTTAGAGACTTTATTACCCCCGAAAGATGGCTTGCCGGCATCGAAGCGGCCTATGACGGCGTTTTATTACTACATCTTTATCAAAGCGAAACCGGGCCAGTGCATAAGGGGCTGATGGCTGTGGATGCCGCTACAACTAAACTGTTATGGAGCGATTATACCTACACTTTTGATCATTTATCCGAAAACGGGCCTGTTGTTTATGACGCGAGGATCCACCCGCGCAAATATTTTTTAGTGGATATTAAAACTGGTGCAACCAACCGGCTTTATGAGCCGTCTGTTTATAAAGGGTTACAAAACAGTATTGTTGTGCCGCAAATTATTTCGCCTGATGAACTGCCGTTTAAGTTAATCCCGGTACATCCGTATGGAAATAGCGTACATTATCTTGATTACAATAATTTCAGAATTGTATCTTTGCACGCGTTAAAGGGAGGTGAGTTAAACCAGATGCTGTTGATATTTGATGGAACCGAGCCCTTAAACAACGGGATAGCTTATGAGGATTTATTAAATGCCGGCATACAAAAATTGCAGCCCGAGGCGTTTATACTGCATAAAAACCGGTTAATATATATCAAAAATAAGTCGGAACTTAAAGTTTTAACCCTTTAAAGTATTGATCAAAAATTTATTATGAAATTCAAATTCCTGTTAGTCACCGCATTTTTATTTTCCATATCACATATAGTTTTTGCGAACCCGGTTATCGATTCTGTCGGCGTAAAAAATAACGACGGTAAGAAAATGATCCTTTTTAAAGTCAAAGCAAAAGACACCTACTACTCCATCGGCAAACGTTACGGCATCAAGCCGGAAGCCTTAATGAAATTTAATGGCAAAAAGAAAGCGACCTTAACCATCGGCACCATAGTTGAGATCCCTACTGAAATTCCGTTTAAAAAATCGGGTAAAGCAAAAGAAACAGCTGAAGAGCCAAAGAAGGAAACTAAAAAAGAAAAGAAAGAGCGACTTGCTGAGGAAGCAAAGGAAGCCAAAAAACATAAACACCATACAGAGGCCAATGCTGATGCGGCAGCAACCGATACCCCCGAGCAAACAACAGCACCCGAGCAGGTAGTACAACAACCGGTTTCGCAGCCGCCCGTTCAACAACCGGTGGTTCAGCAACCAGCGGTTCAACAAGACACCACCCCGCCAATTCAGTATAAAGTTTCGGCGGGCGAAACGCTGTACAGCATCAGCAAAAGGTTTGGCACTACCGTTGATAATGTAACCAACCTAAATAATCTAACATCAACCAACCTGCAACCGGGACAGATACTGATGATCCATTCGGGTCAGCAACCTGCTCTGCAGCCCACTGTTGTGACGACTACTACGCCACAAATTGCAAAACGCGATTCGACGGTGGTTGCCCCGGTAAACCGCGATAGTACAAGTGTTGCCGAAAAACATTTAAATGCCAACCGTTTCGGCCTGTTCGAGAAAAATGAAAAAGGCGTAGCCAC
>Ga0206964_10003_pt3 | contig 75213 bp, 56 predicted proteins | sample Alteio_BWOrgHeat_25_FD_152980 | JGI IMG/M metagenome (GOLD analysis project Ga0206964, IMG submission 152980) | Enriched cells from forest soil in Barre Woods Harvard Forest LTER site, Petersham, Massachusetts, United States -... | ecosystem: Environmental > Terrestrial > Soil > Temperate forest >...
TCCGAGCAGACAGTGGCTGACTTCCGTGACAGCCTGGGACCACTAGGCGAGCCGGTCAGCTTCAAGCAGTCGGGCGAACAGCTGCGCGGTGGCATGACTTTTCGGGCCTTCCGTGTTGTGTATCCGGGAAAGCGCTTGACTGTGACTACCTATACCTATCCGGACGGCAAGCTCGAGCAGTTCCTTGTCGATCCTGTGGATTAGAGCAACTCCATAGGATGGTTCTGTTCCGCGATCAAAGAAATTTCTGAAGAGCGGCCATGGTTTCGGCGCGGTTCTCTTCCATCAGCCAGTGACCTGTATTTTTGAGGATGACTGCCTGACCGTCGACTGCGATCAGCCTGGTTTGCGGTGCGAGCGTCGCCGCGCTGGCCTTGTCTCCGCTGATAGAGAGGACGGGCATGGTGAGCTTCGTGTGCGCGAGCTCTGCGAACTCTTTGGCTGTCTGGGTAAACACGACAAAATAAGCCCATCCAGCTCTCATACGGCCGGGGCGGGAATATGCCTTGGTGTAGGCCACGCGATCGGCTTCGGGAATGGAGTGGGTCTTGTCTGCGGCAAAATCGTTCCAGAAGTGCTCGAAGTAGATGCGCTCGCGTCCGGCGACAAGTGCCTCGGGCGTAGGCCCGTTGAATCGGAAGTGCCAGATCGATGGGTTGTTGTAATACGGCTCCCAGCCGTCTACGCCGGGCAGGAATGCGTCCATAAGGACGAGTTTTTCTGTCTCTGAGGGGAACTGGGTCGCGTAGGCGTAGGCGACCATGAGGCCAATATCGTGGCCAACGACGCGGGCTTTGTCGATTTGCAGGGATTTCACAAGCGCGTGAATAAGTACGGCCGCGGATTTCATATTCAGGCCCGAGGAGGGGATGTCGGAGTCGCCTATGCCGGGCAGGTCTGGAGCGATCACGGTGAATTTGGCGGCGAAGACGGGAATGGCAGGCACCCACATGCGCGAGGTTTCGGCATAGCCATGCAGCAGGATCAGCGCGGGGCCGTGGCCGGCGCGCAGGTAGTGGAGTTTGACGCCGTTGACGGTGGCGTATTGCGATGCAATGGCGTCGCTGCTTTGGGCATGCGCCGGCACGACGGCCAGGAGAATTAAGGCCGGAACGAGAATGAGATAGAGGATGTTGTGGCGGAGTTGCATGCTTGTCTCCTGGCCAGCGATTTCGCTGGATGGTTGCGGATGAGAAGAAAGAACCGTGCGAGCAGAATAGTACATCCGTATCTGACCGTCGAAACCGGTGTTCGGTGTTCCGTGCGATCCAGCCGGGCACTCTCTCCGCGATACACTGAAAGAGAGAGATATATGTTTGAGAATCTGACAGAAAAGCTGCAGCGCGCCTTTAAAAACCTGCGTGGACAGGGCGTGCTGACCGAAGAAAACATTGGCGAAGCCCTTCGCGAGATTCGCGTTGCGCTGCTCGAGGCCGACGTCAACCTGACCGTCGTCCGCGAACTGATCGAGCACATTCGCGAAAAGGCGATTGGGACGGAGGTGCTGACCGCGCTTTCGCCCTCGGAGCAGGTCGTCAAGATCGTTCGTGACGAGTTGGTGACGCTGCTGGGCAAGGATACGGCGCGTTTCAAGTTTGCCTCGAAGCCACCGACGGTCATTCTGATGGCCGGCCTGCAGGGGTCGGGCAAGACCACCACCTCCGGCAAGCTCGCAGTTTGGCTCAAGAAGGGTGGCCACCGTCCGATGCTGGTCTCGGTCGACGTCTACCGCCCGGCTGCGCGCGAGCAGCTTAAGGTCGTGGCGAAATCGACGGAGACGCGCATCTACGAGGGCGACCTGAAAGGCGAGAAGCCGGGCGCGGCACTCGTTGAGCGGCTGGCCAAAGAGGCACGCCGCGAAGCGATGATTATGGGCTGCGACACGCTCATCGTGGATACCGCCGGACGTCTCGGCATCGACGAAGAGCTGATGCAGGAGATGGAAAAGCTCAAGAAGCTGCTCGACCCGCAGGAGATCCTCTTCGTCGCTGACGCTATGACCGGCCAGGACGCGGTCAACTCTGCGCAGGACTTTCATAAGCGGCTGGGCATTACGGGCGTGGTGCTTACAAAGATGGACGGTGATGCGCGCGGCGGCGCGGCGCTTTCGATTCGCCATGTAACCGGGCAGCCGATCAAGTTCATCGGAGTGGGCGAAAAGCCGGATGCCTTTGAGCCATTCCATCCGGACCGCATCACGGGCCGCATTCTGGGCCACGGTGACATCGTTTCGCTGCTGGAGAAAGCAGATAGCACACTTGACCGCAAGAAGAGCGAGGAGTTCGCCAAGAAAGCGCTGCTGGGGGATGGTTTTTCGCTGGAGGACTTTCGCGATCAGCTGAAACAGATCAAGAAGCTTGGTTCGATGGAGTCAATTCTCAAGATGCTGCCTTCGGTCGGGCCGTTTGCGGGGTTGCAGCAGGCTTCGAAGCAGGTGGATGAGAGCCAGTTCACGCGGCTTGAGGCCATCATCAATTCGATGACGAAGAAAGAGCGGCTGAACGCGGATATCATCTCCGGATCACGGCGAAAACGCATTGCGTCCGGCTCCGGCACCAGCGTGCAGGATGTGAACCAGCTTCTGCGCCAGTACGCTCAGATGAGCAAGATGTTCAAGCAGATGGGCAAGGGCGGGATGGCCAAGCAGATGATGCGTGGCGGCATGGCTGGCATGATGGGCGGCCGACAGAAGTTCGGGCGGTAGTGGGCTTGACTGCTCTTCAGGATCAGCTCGACGAGATTACCTCGAACACGCGCAGGCTTGTACAGCCGGAACGGTTGGCAATTGGTGAGCGGGCGCTTGAGGAGCTATTCCATACAGGCATCGAGGAGCGCATTCTGCCGGTGGGCGCCCAGGCTCCAGAGTTTGAGCTTAACGATTCTTCTGGCCGAATGGTGCGCGGTAGCGATCTGCTGGCTCTCGGTCCGCTGGTACTCGATTTCTTTCGTGGACGCTGGTGCTCGTATTGCGTGACTGAGCTTGAGACGTGGCGCGATCTCTATCCTCAGTTGAGAGAGATGGGTGCGTCGCTCGTTGCGATCAGTCCCGAGACGCAGCGACAGTCGGACTTTGCTGTGCAGCAGCATCGGCTCCCTTTCCCAGTGCTGCATGACCCGGAAGCGCGGTTTGCTGAGCAATTTGGCCTGGTATACACAGTGCCCGAGTATCACCAGAAGTATCTGAGATCGATCATGGTGAACCTGCCGTTTATCAATGGCGAATCGAGCTGGCGGCTGCCGCTGCCGGCCACGTATGTTGTCGCCCAGAGTGGGCGAATTCTTTTTGCGGAGGGCCATGCGGATTTTCGCGTGCGCCCGGAGCCGCACGAGGCGATTGCTGCTCTCTACGCGCGATAGTCGCTGGTTTCCGAATTCAGCTTGAGCGCACTTTTCGAGGCATTCGATTCATCCCACAACTGAGCGTTGCGAACGGTGCCCGCAGTTTGACCCTGCCCGGCGTGCGTTGTTACAATCAGATTGCGGGGTGGAGCAGCCCGGTAGCTCGTTGGGCTCATAACCCAAAGGTCGCTGGTTCAAATCCAGCCCCCGCAACCAATTAAACATCTAATTTGGTTGAAGTTAGAAGAGGTCGCCCGTGAGCGGCCTTTTGATTCTCGCAGTTTTTCGATAAATGACCATCTGTGTGGCGGACCACACTAGTTCGATTAGCAGAACGAAGTTGCCGGGAAGGCGGTTACACGGCCACTTGGTGAAGACACAGATTGATCTGAATGGCTCAATGAGTGCGTTAGCACATTTCGATACTTACCGTGCATCACGGGTGAATCGGCAGTGTACAGAGAACTTTTGGATACCTAACACTGCGCACGGTCGTCCGTCACCGAACACCTCTTCACTACCATTTTCGGCCTGCAGATGATCTGGATTACTCCCGTGCGAATCATTCGCTGCGCAGTGCCCGCATAGGGTCGGTACTTGCCGCTCTTTGCGCGGGGATTACCGCAGCGACCAGCGCCGCCAATCCGAGAAGCACAGTCGCACCTGCCAACAACAATGGATTCCACGGCGCGACTCCGAAGAGTTGGCTCGACATGAGATATCCCGCTCCAATCGCCGCCGGAATCCCGATCCCCAATCCGATGCCGACCTGCCAGAACGCTCCGCGCAACACCATCGCAACCACCGAGCCGCGATCCGCCCCAAGCGCCATGCGCACGCCAATCTCGCTCCTGCGCTGCTCCACGCCATATGCGGTCACGCCATAAAGGCCAATCGCAGCCAGCACCAGGCCAACCGCGCCGAACAGCCATGTAAGGCTGGCGATCATATTCTGCTGGTCGAAAGTTCCCTGAATCACTCTCGTATACGGCTGAATGTCATAGATCATCAGGTTCGGATCGACTTCAGCCATAGCCTTCTTCACCTGCATGAAAATGTTCGCGGGATGCCTGGGCGCCCAGATCACAATGTTGGAGAGGTTCTGCGACCAAAGCTCATCGGTGTAGAGATCCAGCTGATCGAAATGGACGGTCTGGGCCTCAGGGATGTAGTACATGACGCGGGCGGGATCGTTCTCATAATTAATGTTTCGAACGACACCCACAATCTCATAGGCCCCCGCATTCTTCACTGGAGCTGGACCGAAGTGCCGGCCGATGGGATTCTGACTCCCAAAAAATCTCTTAGCAAAGGCTTCGTTGATCACGGCCACCTGCTGCGTATTCCCGTTGTCATCTTCAGTGATCGTGCGGCCCGCCAGCATTCGGGCGCCGATCGTATCGAAGAACCTCGGCATGATGCGGGTCCAGTCGGCGGACATATCGTCCTTTGGGCCGGGCTCTGGTTTGCCCTGAATCCGAATGTCTTTGCTCCACTGACCGTCCGTCATCGGTGCATAGGTCGTGGCGCTGACGTCGCGCACTCCGGGAATGGCGCTGAGCCGGTCCTGAATCTCACGATAGAACGGGACCAGTTGTTCCTGCTTATGGCCCGACAGTATGGGGCTATTGATGGAAACCAGATAGCGCCCCTCCGGATCGAACCCGAAGTTCTGGTGCTCCAGATTGCGCAGGCTGCCGCCCAGCATCGCGGCGGCGCTCAGCAACACCAGCGATACCGCCACCTGCGCAATCACAAGCGCCTTCTGTGCCCAATGACGGCCGCCTCCCACCTCACGGTTGGCGCCACGCATCGCCTCCACCGGCTCTGCGTGCGAGCTCATCCACGCGGGTGCAACGCCAAAGATCACTCCCGTCAGCAACGAAACTCCCAACCCAAACAGCAAAACCGGCGCCGAAGGTGTAGCCTGCACCGGAATCCATGACCTTTGTTCCAGCGTGTGAAATGCGAGATACAGGATCAGCCGCGCCCCCGCCCAGGCCACAGCCACACTGGCCGCGCCGCCAATCAGAGACAGCGTAACGCTTTCAATCAGCGCATTCCTCACTAGGCGTCCGCGCGATGCTCCCAGCGCCACGCGCACCGCCGTCTGTTGCCGGTTTCTCAGACCGCGCGCCAGCAGCAGATTGGCGATGTTAGCGCAAGCCACCAGCAAAACGCAGCAAGCCGTGACCATCAGCAGCAGAAGGCTCTCGCTGTAATACCTCCGTAAGCTGGAGAAACCTGCACCGCCAGGCGACACGCGAAGCGTCTGCTTCTGCCACACAGCTCTTTCCTGCGGACTCATATCCGCCACGTGGCTGGCCAGCCAGCCATGCAATTCGCCCTGCAGCTCTGCCTGAAGCGCTCTCGGATCGGTTCCGGGACGCACACGTCCGATCAAGTCCAGCCAGTCGACCCGCGGATTTTTCATTCGCGCCGTTTTCCCGAACATCAACGGCTCCGTCGCGACCGGCATCCACAGATCCGGCACGCCCCAGCTCGTTATGTTCGCTCCAATGAAACCAGCCGGAGCCACGCCGACGATCGTGAATGCACGGCCGTTGATCTGGTATGTCGCTCCCACCACCGAAGGATCGGAGCCGTACTTCTCCAGCCACGCGTGAAAGCTCATCACCGCCACCGGAGGCGCGCCCTCTCGGTCGTCGACGTCGACAAGCCCCCTTCCGCGCCACGCCGACACACCCAGCGTTTCGAAAAAGTTTCCGGAAACAAACTCGCCATTCACCGTCTCCGGCAGTCCCGCTGAGCCGGCGCGTCGCACTGCCAGCGGCTGGTTACCCGCCTGCAGCGCTGCCAGATCCTGGAATCCTGTCGTGTTTGCCCGGAATAGCTTGTATGCCTCATACGGAAACAGATTCCAATTGCCCGGCGCGTCGTCGTCTTGGTCCTCGCTGTATCCAGCCCATTCGCAGCAATGGGGCCGGAAGCCGATGCGCCAAAGCTGATCCGGTCGCGTGACCGGCAGCGATTGCAACATCACCTGCTGCACGAGCGTGAAGATCGCCGTGGTTGCGCCGATGCCCAGCGCCAGTGTCAGCACCGCCGTCAGCGTAAAGCCAGGGGATTTGCGCAACTGACGAAGAGAGTAGTGAACATCCTGCAGAAGCAACTCAAGCCACATGGTTCCGCGTCGCTCGCGGCAGTCTTCCTTAATCTGCTCGATCCCGCCGAACTCAATTCGTGTGAGGCAACGAGCTTCGTTCTCAGGTTTGCCGGAACGAACCTTGTCGGCGACCTGAGACTCGAAGTGGAAGCGCAGCTCTTTGTCCAGATCGGCCTCCAATCGTTCGCGAAAGAAAAGTCTCCGTAACCAGCCCATCAGATTCCCTCCAGGGTTCCCTCGAGAATGAGGCTCACTAAGTCGGTCAGGCGCGTCCAGTTTTCGGTTTCAACCTTGAGATGAGTTCGTCCCTTGGAAGTGAGCTCGTAGAATTTGGCTTCCCGGCCAGTTTCGGAGGGCTTCCAGCGAGAACTGAGCAACTTTTTATATTCGAGGCGATGGAGCGCGGGATAGAGCGATCCCTGCTGGACCTGGAGTGCGTCGCGCGAGATCTGTTGGATTCTTTGCGCGATGGCATAGCCGTGAATGGGTCCAAGCGCAACCACCCTCATGATGAGAAGGTCGAGCGTGCCTTGAGGAAGGTCAAACCTGTCGTCTGTTTTCTTCATGCCTATGGCTTCTACATATACATACATCGCCAGCTGTAGAAGGTCAAGGTATATCGGCCGTATCAATTGCGCAGCGGCCAGCTCGCATTATTGCCAAGTCACTCAGCGACAAATGATCTCAAGGCAAGTTGGCGAATAGTCGCCATCTCGTACAGTCGGGAGCCATGAACTACGTCGCAAGCACTTCAACGGATAGCTGGTTTCTCGACAACTTGCCGAAGACACAGATCGATCTGAATCGGTCAGTGAGCGCATGTCAGCGTCAGTTGAGAATTACTGCCGGCTTGCCTGTGACTCGGGAACTGCTTGGGGCGTTACAGTAGCGCAATGCGATTCAGTCAATAGAAAGATCATGAGCCGATCTTCTTGCCAATTCTCCTGATCTCGCTTCGAAGCCATGCATGCGCGGCATCCGTATTGACTCGCGGATGCCAGATCATCAGGTACTTGAAGCCGGTCAGCTCTCCCGGCGCCTTCAGCACCTTGATTTTGCGATTTTCGGCCTCCAGTTCTGCGAATCGACGGGGTGCGGTAAGAATCAGTTTGGTTCCAGGAATGCACCGCGTAGCCGCGCCAAAATATGGCAGGGTAATCACGGTACGACGGCGATGGCCGTGCGCCGCGAGACGCTTCTCTGGTATATGTTGCGAACCTTCCACCACATCGACACCAATGTGCTCAGCCGCGAGATATTGTTTGAGCGTGAGTTGACGCTGGTAGGGCGCGCCCGCTGCCACAATGCAGACAAGTTCCTCCTCATAGATGACTTCGGTCAGCAGCGGCGATGGCACATGGCCTTCATCGCCAATCAAAGCAAGATCCAGTCGACCGTGACTCAAATCCTCGAAGACATCGCCTCTCCAACTCGCAAACGTGAAGCGAACCTGTCGCGCCACCGGGAGAACTTCGCGACAGAGAACGGGAGCGATGATCGAGGTCGCATTGTCCGTTGCCGCAATCCGGAAGGAACAATGCTCTGTCGCCTGGTCGAAGGTCGGACCCGAGATGAGCCGATCCAGTCTCGGCAACATGATCTCAAGCTCTCGGAGAACACGTTCCCCCTGCGGCGTTGGTTCGTAACCCTTTGCCGTCCGCACCAGCAGATCATCGTGAAACGTATCCCGCATCCGCTGCAAGGCGCGGCTCACCGCAGGCTGGCTTAGTAGCAACCGCTTTGCGGCACGGGATACGTTGCGCTCCTCGGCAAGTACCGAGAAGACAACAAGAAGATTCAGATCGGCTTGACGTAGCTGCGTCACACGCATAGTCAATATTAGCACTATGCATTGGACGTATAGCTCTGGAAAGTTCATTCTCTTTTTAGCAACGGACTTCAAGTTCGAAGAAGCCGCCCCAAAGGAGAATCACCATGAGAAAGACAGCTATCGTTACCGGCGCATCCCGCGGTATTGGACGCACCATCGCTCTCCGCTTCGCAGCTGATGGATTCGGCGTCGTCGTCAACTTCGCTGGCAACACGGCAAAGGCGGAAGAGGTCGTTAACGAGATCACCAGCGCTGGAGGCCGCGCCCTCGCCATCCAGGCCGACGTCGCCAACCCGGAAGACGTCAAGCAGCTCTTCGAGAAGACCATCAAGGCCTTCGGCCAGATCGACGTCGTCGTCAACAACGCAGGCATCATGCCCCTCTCACCTATCGCCAAAGGCGACGTCGAAACCTTCGACAAGGTCATCGCCACCAACCTGCGCGGAACCTTCCTCGTCCTCTCGCAGGCAGCGCAACATGTTGCCGAAGGAGGCCGTATCATTGCCTTCTCCAGCAGTGTCCTTGCTAAGAACTTCCCCGATTACGGCCCATACATCGCCTCCAAAGCAGGCGTCGAAGGTCTCGTCCACGTCCTGGCCAACGAGCTTCGCGGGCACAAAATTACAGTCAACGCCATTGCGCCTGGACCCGTCGGGACCGAACTCTTCCTAAAAGGCAAGACCGAAGAGCAGATCAAACAGATCAGCAGCATGGCGCCACTTGAACGCCTCGGTCATCCAGACGATATCGCAAGCGTCGTCTCGTTTCTCGCAGGACCCGATGGTGGATGGGTCAACGCGCAGGTGCTTCGCGCAAACGGCGGCTTCGCCTGATTCCGAGTCCGCTCTGTGGACCTCGTTGCCAGCCGATCGCAATCGAGGAGAATTGTCGTGAAAAACGTCATCATCATCACTGGAGCGTCAAGCGGTTTTGGTTCCCTTACATCACATGCTCTTGCCCGGGCGGGACACACCGTCTACGCGGGTATGAGAGAAACTCGAGGTCGCAACGCCCCACAGGTTGAGGAAGCCAATCGCTTTTCAAAAGAGTATGGCGTCGATCTGCGAACCGTAGAGATGGATGTATCCAATCAGCCCTCTGTGGATGCCGCCATCAAGGCCATTATCGAGCAGGAAGGCCGTATCGACGTGCTGATCCACAACGCTGGGCACATGGTCTTCGGGCCGGCGGAAGCCTTCACTCCCGAGCAACTCGCCGAGCTCTACGACATCAATGTGCTGAGCACACAGCGAGTCAATCGCGCGGTGCTGCCTTATCTGCGGAAACAGCGGAAGGGGCTCGTCCTCTGGGTATCGAGCAGCAGCAGTGCGGGCGGCACGCCTCCCTACCTGGTACCCTACTTCGCCTCGAAGGCAGGCATGGACGCAATGGCGGTCGTATACGCTCGCGAACTCGTCCGTTGGGGTGTCGAGACCACTATCGTCGTGCCCGGCGCGTTCACGGGCGGCACCAACCATTTCGCCCACTCCGGCCGCCCTGCAGACACCGCAGTCGTGGCCGAGTACGAAGCTGGACCCTACAAAGGCTTCGCTGACGACGTGATGAAGGGCTTTGCCTCCATCGTGCCTCCAGATGCGGATGCCTCAGCAGTCGCCGATGCGATTGTGAAGATCGTAGACACGCCATTCGGTAAGCGTCCATTCAGGGTGCATGTCGATCCGACCGAAGATGGCGCAGAGGTAACCAACATGGTCATGGATCGGGTTCGTGCCGAACTGCTCCGCCGTATCGGCCTGGGAGATCTGCTGCAGGTCTCGATCTAAAAGTCGCAGGGATAAAATGTGAGCCCTGGTAGTGGGAAATCAAGCGCCTTTCTACTACCCACAGAAACACCGAGCATCTCGTTCATCATCGGGCAGGTCACCAGACATGTCTGTTGTCCCCGGACACCGAAAAGGGTGAGCATGATGCTGCCTTTGAGGGCCAATCCGATTATCATTTGAAGATTCATACGGCACACTCGCTGCTCAAATCCTGCTGACCGCGCACCGAACATCGGCTGCGAGCTACCCAGATCGGCTGTGCGACAAATCCAAGCGAATCCTTACTGAGCGGGGTGACCATCAAATAACTGTGGAGCGAAAGATGAATATTGAGAAAGAAAGCGCATTCCGGATCCTCTCTCATCGAGAGGGTAGCGTGCAGCCGATGTTCGATGCGGCCCCCATTGTGCCCTTATCTCCCTCATCCTCCCTGCTTGTGGAGCGCCGCGACCTCTAACCGACAAGCTGGCAATCGCATCTTCATGAAGACCAGCTGCTCCAATTTTTCATGAAGCCCGCCGTGATTGGGTTTTCGCTGAAAGACGCAGGCATTACCAGGATTCCCATAGCCCCTGGCCAGGCCGTGTTTTGTCCTCGAAAAGAATGGCACAACATCAGCTGGGACGAGGGGATCAGTGTGCTTTAAATCAGAATACCGGACTCCGCATTTGTGGAAGCGGCACGTGAACGTCTGACGGAGAGATCACTCGAAATCGTGCCGAGCCACGTCGTTATGGACGACCGGCTGACCCATTTGTTGTTTGCCTTGGATGCGGAACGAGCCAGAGGCTATTCGGCAGGAAAACTGTTTGTCGATTGCATTGAAAGTGCCCTGGCCAACATACTCTTAACCTCTTTCAACACCTTCGCTCCGAGATCGATTCCACGCAAAGGGGGCATGGCTCCTCGTGTCCTCCGACGTGTTGTAGAGTTCATGCACGCAAACCTGGACAAACAAATCGGTCTGAAAGACCTCGCTGACTGTGCGGGCCTGAGTTTATCCCATTTCTCATTTCAGTTTCGCGCAAACACAAACCTGAGCCCTCACCAATACATGCTTCGGCTCTGCGTCGAGCGAAATAAGGAACTGCTTACAGATTCCCGTCTATCCGTTCTCGACGTCGGATTGGAAGTGGGGTTTCGCAATCAACAGCATTTCGCAACAGTCTTTAGAAACTCTGTGGGCGTCCCGCCTTCCGTGTATCGCACTCAACTATAGTCCCGGTCAAATCTGACTTCTTTTCGCCCTGACCTTCTTATCGTGACAAATCCAGGTGTGACGGTTCTCGTTCGACAAGAATGCTGGTCGTTCTGACCATGAAGAGCAGGTCGAGATTCATCAATCACATTTGAACAGCGGCAACAGAGTCCTGCTCGATTCCGCAACCTCTGAAGCTTGTGGTGTGGATTCGGATCGGGAGTTCCTCTGGAGTAAATTGATGGCGAAGGCCTATGGGGATGACCTGCGCCGTAAGTTTCTGGCCTACGATCAAGGCGAGGAGGCATTGGAGGAGCTTGCGGATCGCTTCCTGGTGAGCGTGGGCTGGGCGAAAAAGATTTCCGCACAACGGAACCGCAATGGCCATTCCGAGCGGATACCGCACCAGCCCGGACGTAAGTGACGGGCTGGCGTCGAGACGCTACGCGCAATGTTGCTTGTCTGAAGACCCGCTGTAAGAGTAAGTTGGGAAACATTCGTGGCGCACAGGATGCCGTGATTGCTTATCACAACTGCCGAGTGACCGTATGAATCTTCAAATGATAATCGGATTGGCCCTCAAAGGCAGCATCATGCTCACCCTTTTCGGGTTTGGGCTGCAGACTACTCGGGAAGAGCTTCTCTACCTGGTGAGGCGGCCGCGGCTACTCGTGACCTCTCTGGCATCGATGTTCGTGGCGATGCCTGTGTTTGTCCTGCTCATGACGAGTGTAGTTTCATTCATTCCCGAAGTGACCGTAGCGCTCGTTGTTCTCTCGATCTCTCCGGTTCCTCCCCTCCTGCCCAAGAAAATCACCAAATCAGGCGGCCTGAGCGAGTATGGATTGGGACTGATGGTCACGGCAGCCGCGTTTTCCGTCGCGTATATTCCGCTCGCCACCTACCTCATTGGCAAATACATCCATCGACCTTTTGCAATGACGCCCGGCGCGGTGGCGGAGCTGATTGTAATTTCAGTGTTGATTCCGCTTGCGCTCGGGATGATATTGCGAGGGTTCAAGCCGGATCTCGCAACGCGTATCGCTGATCCGCTTATCCGCGTAGCAGGAATCGTCCTGGTGATTGGTGTGCTGTGCATCCTCATCGTAGCTTTTCCTAAGATATGGGCGCTGGTGGGGAATGGAACAATCATTGCGTTCATTGTCTTCGGTATCGTGGGCCTGATAGTTGGCCACATATTGGGCGGCCCAAGTCGCGACGAGCGCGTGACGCTCGCACTCTGCACAGCTTGTCGCCATCCTGGGCTTGCGCTTGCAATTGCTACCGCAAATGTTCCGGAACAGCCCAACGTGCTTGGCGCAATTCTTTTGTACCTGGTGGTAAACGCCCTGCTCACAATCCCCTATGTTATGTGGCAGCGCAAGAAGGCAAAAGAACTCGCAGTTCCCGGCTAAACTGCATCGCCTCGTCAGCGCAAGTTCTCGCCATCGCCGAAATCAATACGTTCTCAATCGACGAACGCTTCCAAAATCTTTACTGAACTTGAATTACGCATTACCCGTTATTTTCAAGCGTTTCTAGCACTTTTGACAGTTCAATCTCGGACCCATCGCAGTTCAAATCAGCAGGCGTCTCAACGCCGCAATGGGATAGTTGCATCTGGTATGGCGTAAACTCATCTTCCGAGGGTCTCCGATGTTAATGGATCAATCAGCTGACCTCGCCCAAGCCGCACTACAGCCGCCTGACGAGAGCATGACCTGGATTCCCGGCGGCACTTTCCTCATGGGTTCGGATAAACACTACCCGGAAGAGTCGCCCAGTCATCAGGCGACAGTGGACGGCTTCTGGATCGATAAGTATGCCATTACAAACGAACAGTTTGCGCGCTTCGTCGAGGCGACTGGTCATGTGACTCTGGCAGAGCGCCCCCCAAACGCGGAAGACTATCCGGGCGCACTGCCAGAACTGCTTCAGCCGGCGTCGGTCGTCTTTAGCAAACCCAATCACAGGGTCGACTTACGCGACCATTACAGCTGGTGGACTTATATTCCGGGTGCGGACTGGCGCCATCCCGAGGGACCGGAAAGCACAATTGCGGAGCGAGTGCAACATCCAGTTGTTCACATAGCTTTCGAGGATGCAGAAGCCTACGCCAAATGGGCCGGAAAGAGCTTGCCCACCGAAGCCGAGTGGGAGTTTGCAGCGCGAAGCGGCCTGGAAGGCGCAGAGTATGCCTGGGGCGACGAACTGGAACCTGGCGGCAAGCAGATGGCAAATGTCTGGCAGGGTCAGTTTCCGTGGCAAAACCTTCTTGCTGATGGATATGAAAGAACTGCGCCGGTCGGACAGTTCCCTGCCAATTCCTATGGTGTCTTCGACATGATAGGCAATGTCTGGGAGTGGACAACCGACTGGTACTCTGCGCACCACCCTGCAGCGAAGACCTGTTGTGGCGGAGAGGTTCCAAGAGGAGATCGCGAGAAGAGTTACGACCCGCAAATGCCCAATATCCGAATCCCTCGCAAGGTGATTAAGGGCGGCTCTTTCCTGTGCGCTCCTGTGTACTGCCGGCGTTACCGTCCGGCGGCGCGAATGGCGCAACCTGTCGATACCTCTGCCTGCCACGTCGGCATTCGGCTGATCGTACGACCATAGTAATCCTCAAATAACCACGCGGCTACTAAAAGGACCGCATAGTCATTCTTCCTTGAATGGCTGTGCGGCCCGATCCCGCTTATGACTTCATCCACAGAGGCGAAGCACAACCGCGCCGTAAATTCTCCAGAATTTAATGCCAACCTACAAATCCTTGATTGCGTTGATCAACGTCTCTGAACAACCGCAGCGGTCTAGGAGTTTTGGACTAGGCCCAAGGCCAATAGACACGCCATCCTGAGCGACTTATGGTTTCAGCTGTAAAGTTCGCACCGCGGAAGAAGATGTGATGGAACTTAACATTTCACTGCCGCTGCAAGTAGCTGATGGTCGTCAAACGGCTTTGTAAGGAAATCAATGGCTCCCGCTTTCATCGCACGTACCGAGCTCTCGATGTCTGCCTGGCCGCTGATAAAAATGATCGGCAGATATTCATTTCCACGAGACAACTGCTTGTGCGAAATTACAGCTCACTTCGGCCATTGCTTAAACATCTTCGTAACGGCTTTCGCCACCAGCTGTTGGTTCTTGTTGCCATTGTTACCCAGAGTGTCTTGACCGATTCCTCGCCACACCAGCGTCTTGGACTTAGCGTCAAACAGGTCAACGATGAGAGTTCCTTCCACGTTCTGCTGCGGAGTGATGCTACCCATTCCTCCGCCGATCCCACGCATGCCCATTGCGGTCCAAGAGGTCTCCTGTTTCAGGCCGCCGCTTGCCGTGAGCAGCAGGTCCGGATTGTCAGCTTCCGTCACTTTTTTTAAACCCTTAGCCTGCATAGCCGTGTCGATGTTCTGCACAGCTGCCTGCGCCAGTATTGAGTTCTGAATCTGATTGGCATTCTCAGAACCCCAGGCGTACGTGTGATACTGCGCGAAACTCTGGCTGTGGTTATAGTTGACTGAAACCTGTTGCCCGAAGGCAATCGTGGATGTCAGGCACAACAGCATTGCGCACATTGCTAATCTGGTCTTCATGATCGTCATCCTTTCGAATCGGCGCTGCCAGACATTGGACAGCAGCGCGTTGTTGGAATTCGTGATTGTCGGTTTGCTCCAGCCGCCTAGTCGTTGTCACGGCAACGCCGTGCGCCGCGTTCTTTCTTAGGTCTTTCCGGATGTGTGCGGATCAGAGAAACCGTTCACGGCTGAACGATGGTCCAACCGCTGTCTGGATCGAACTGGCTCATTGCGGTTGCTGTTTGAGCTGTGGTCTTGCCTAAATCCTTTTGGAGCAGCACGCCATCCTGATTGATGATGAAGGTCATTATCCCTGAGTTGCCGTATTCAGCCGGATAGGCGACGAAGGCGAATCCACCGGTCATTTTCCCATTGACCATATAGTTCTTCGCGCCGCCTGGTGTTTTATCGGTTTGTCCCGTCAGCATGTGGAAGTAGTAGCCATGGAAAGCCGTGTGCGCCTCGGGCTTTACGTTATATCCTTCGGCCGTTGCGAACGCCGCCAGCGGCCCGAGCGGACTCTGCGGCTGTCCTTCCGCAGGCTTCCAGTACAAGCCGTTCTGCTTGCCCGGGTCACTGATGAACTTCGACGCGTATTGTTTTGTCTTGTCGCCATCGTGAGGCTGGGCGAAGTACGCGGCTTGAGCGTCTGCTACCGCTCCACAAACCTCGATCATCGCCAGCTCATTCCGTCCAATGCGGCGTGACAGAATCTCATCCTTCCCCGCAGCCGTGTCGAAGAACCATTGCCCGCCCGCGTTCTTCTTCAGCGGGATCGGGAAAGGGAAATTGTCAGCCCCGATCAGCAGGATCTGGGCGCCATCGGGCATTTTGCGCCAGCGGTGCATCGCTCCATACCCTGCAACGAATGCGTCGACGGCGGACTTGTCCTGGACGGCATCGCCGGAGAGGATGATCTCTTTGGAATCCGGACCGAAGAAGGCCAGTAGAGCATTTTGATCTCCTGACTTTGCCGCAGCCAGCAGCGCATTGCTCGCGTCGTCGGGGGCAGCGAACGTGGGGACCGAAGGTTTGTCGGAATTATGGCAAGCGGCGACGGGAATGATCAGCGCCAGAAGCAGTAATCGGTTGATAAGCACAATCCTGCGGGGTTTAGGCAACATCACATCCTCCAAAACTTTAGCGGTACAACCTCTTTAACAACGCCGCTCGCAAAACGTAACCCGTTGCGGCGCACTGCGGGCTTTACCTGCGATGGGCTCCGCTTCGGCTTTCCGATCCACGAGCGCTCGCCTGTCTGGATTGCCAACCGCTTCCTCCCCCGCTAAATGCTGATGATGAGCTCTTTTCCTGTTGACCATAACCAGAGCTGGAATGTGGGGTTCCCTGGGTTTGGTTCCAACCGCTGCCGGTGTTCTTGTAGACATTGCCGTTCGCTGCAGCATACTTGTTTCCATTTGCGGTTTCGCCCGCAGCACCACTGTTGCCGTAGGCGCCTGACGCGGCAACTCCCTTACCACCGGCTGAAGTTTGTACCGAGCCCACTGACCCTGCGGAGGTGGTTTGATGCTGGGTGTACGCGGTGTTGCCATCTTTGGAGACGACAGAGCTTCCGTAGCTCCCGTAGGCGTTGGAGGTTTGATGTGAAGCGGCATACGCACCGGTGTTCGGGTTATAGGCCTGGCCAGCCTTTTGAGTACCGTAAGCCGTCGTGGTCGATGCGCCACGGGCATACGTGCCGGTGGACGGGTTATAGGCATTGCCGGCCTTTGCGACCCCGTTGGGGCCGTAGGCGGTCGCGCTGGAACCATAAACGCCACCATGCCATGCGCTGTTTCCGTAGTAGCTCGTGCTTCCGTACACTACAGCTCCGCCGTGCCAGTTGCAGTTCCAGTAGCTGTAGCCCCAGCTATTGCTCATTGCAGCGCCTACTGCGATACCAACTCCGAATGCAACCACTGCGGTCGTCACAACAGCTGCGGTGCTGTACCCTGGCGTCACATACGGAGTGCCGTAGACAACCGTAGGATTATAGGTCGGAACGTACACTATCTGCGGATTGGCAGGCTGAATCACAATCACCTGCGGCGACTGTTGCACGACCGTTATCTGTGAGCCTGATTTCAGATTGCCGGCGGCTTGTGCTTTGGCACGCAACACCTGGACCGCCGACATCACGTCAGCCGGCTGCGTGTGATACGCCTCTCCCATTGTGGAAGTCCAACTGAGGTTCTTGGCCAGGTTGTCAAGTACCGACGGAAACTGTGAGAGAGCCTTCACGCTTGGATCCCAGGACTGTGCATCGACGGCTTTCGTCAATGCGGCACCGGTGAGACTCTTGTTCTGTTGAAGCCAGTCGCCGGCGTAGGCGACCTGGTCCGGAAATGTCGCGGCTCCAAGAATCTGGGCAACCAGGGCGTCAGGATACAGCGCGATGGGTGCCAACAGTTGTTCCAACTCGGCCGCAGAGAGGGGCGCGCCTTGTCCGGAGGACCCTGTCGATCCAGTTGGTGGCGGCTGCTGACTAGCAGCTTCATACGGCGCAGCGTTGAAGACTAACAGCAAAGATAACAACATTGACAAAACCGGTTTCACGAAGGTCTTCATCATTTCTTCTCCCTGCAGGAACTGACTTCCAGCTTCACCCTCATTGCCCATTATGATGAGCTTCGTTCGGCGGCGAAAGCAGATGGCTTAGAAAGAGAGCCCGGAAACGCGCCGAGCCTAACCGCTTATGAGACTAGGAGACAAAGAGGGAATGGGGAACTGGTAAAACTCTTAGCGTTTCTGGAAAACTAGTTCAATGCGCAATGATCTTGTCCGGGAATCGTGACAGTGCCTAGCGGGCTGTATCGTCAGTGGACCGAACGATTCTTCGCCCGTTCGAGTTGGTGGCAATGACCGCGGCCACCGGAAGTCGGGCGCGTATTGTTGTTCCGGCGCGTGGGGAGGATTCGATAACAAATTCGCCTCCGATTATGTGCATCCGCTCCCGCATACTGATCAACCCCAGGCCTGCCGTGGCCCTCGATTCCTGAGGGTCGAAGCCTGCACCATCATCATGAACGGTAAGGCTAAGTTCATCGTTTGTACCAATCACTTCCACCTGAACTGATTTGGCCGCGCTGTGTTTTGCGACGTTGTGGAGGCACTCCTGAACGATTCGAAGGAATGTAAGTGCTATGTCGTTATTCAACGGTGCGGGAATTTTCGAACAGTCGCATGTAATCTCGATCGGATACTCTTCTGAAAATTCGCGGCACAATTTTGTAATCGCAACGGTCAGGCCCAGGAACTCCAATTCCGAAGAATGCAGCTGATGAGACATGCGACTCACATTTACACCGATAGCTGCCAGTTTGTCTTTCAACTGCCGTATCTCAACATTTCTGGGATCTGACTTTGGCGAATTCGACACTGACGCTCTTTGCATCTGGATGCTCAGCAGGGCTATCTCCTGGCCGATGCCGTCGTGAAGTTCACGAGCGATGCGTCTCCGCTCCGCTTCCTGAGCGCCCATCAGGCGGCGGAGCAGTTCAAGTCTGGCCAGTTCTCCCGCTTTGCGATCGTGAATATCAAGACAGCAGCCGATGTATCCAGCCAAGGCCCCACCGGCCAAGAAGCGGGGAGCACCGGCATCACTGATCCAGTGGTATTGACGGTCATACCTCCGCAAACGGTAGTCCATTGTGAAGGGACGACGCGCGTCAAAGGCTTCGATGTAAGTTTTCATACACCGCTGCAGGTCGTCGGGATGGACCCCGTCTGCCCATCCGTTGCCCAGTTCCTGCTCGATCGAACGACCCGTAAATTCGAGCCAGCCCAGATTGAAATCCGTACAGAGCTTGTCGACGCCCGCGATCCACATCATGATTGGAACACCATTGGCCATGGTGCGGAAACGTTCTTCGCTTTCCCTTAGTATCTCTTCCGCCTGTCGTCGCTCGGTAACGTCAAGCATGGTCCCAATCATGGAGATTGGTTTCTGATGTGAATCATACTTAAGATCAGCGGACTCCAACACGAAGCGTTCTTCCCCGTTAGGTCGCACGATGCGATGCTCCGCCATGTAAGGGCGGCGGATTTCCGAGATCTCTCTCATTTTGATGGGATAGTACTGATCGTCGTCGGGATGAATGAGGCGACCCTCTGCGGCAACGGACTGAGGAACGAGACCCAGGATGCGATACATCTCGTCGGACCAATGCATTCGGTCTTTTGTGATATCCCACAGCCAGCTTCCGCATTGTGCAATGCTCTGGGCTTCACGGAGCCGGGCTTCGCTTTCGAGGAGGTCTCGCCTAATACTCCTCTCTTTTGCATTTTGTCTTAAAAGCTGCAAGATCAATAGAAGCTGGGCGAATACAAAGACCAGCGCCCCGATAATATAGCGGCCGTAGGTTCCCATGACGTTGCCGCTCATTGATCCTTGCTCAAACATTGTGGCTCAAATATTGTGCCGGTTCTGATATGAACGGTGCGCTCGCCGCTCCAACAACCATAGCAAGTGGGTGTTGCGATGGATAAATCGGTCTCCTGCTTCGTGGGGGCAGATAGCGCCAGCCTAGATGATCGTACGATGTGGCGTTTGTCGAAGCTGGAACATGAGAGGGAATATAAGCAATCCACTCAGGCAGGTAACCTCCGGCTGATCTTCATCTTCGACGTTCGCGGTAATCGACGTCAGCAACAATAGGCATTAGGGAATCAGAAAGGCGGCGTGACAAATTCTGCACTTTTTCCAAAAATGCAGCGGTGTGATGACATTCGCAGGGGGTAGTAAGAATATGGAAGGCCTGCTGCGCCTCCATGGAAATGGTTCCTAAGTTCACACGTTCTTCTGCCTGCGGGAGCGTGCGCCGAATTCCGTTTAGGACTCTTAATACAAGAACACGTAGTGGATTTTTGTTATATCACAGGATGACATAGACAATCCAGATTGCTAACGCGATTACGAGTAGATTTGCAGTGCTTTTGTATGTGTTCTTACTAGTAGATAGGTCATAAGTTGGGGAATAGTGTACCCATAGAATGCACCCGGGACTTCAGGAAATCAGGAAGTTCGATGAAGAGACCGACTGTAAAGCCCCCGACTCTGGTACTGGCAGACGACAACTCAGCTATGCTGAGCATGCTTGTCGAGATACTCCAGGATGATTACAGTGTTGCGGCGGCTCTTCCCAACGGCACTGCCGTTCTGGCTCAGGTTGCCACGCTCAATCCCGACCTTATAATTTTGGATGTGTCTTTAGGGGATATAAGTGGATTCGAAGTAGCGCGTTGTCTGAAGGATAGTGCTTGTACCGCACGCATCATTTTTCTGACGGTACATGAGGATATTGAGTTCGTGAACGCGGCATTTGATATAGGCGTAGCTGGCTATGTCTTTAAGTCTCGTATATCTGAGGATCTTGCGAAGACAATCGACATCGTTTTCAAGGGAGGCCGATACGCCTCATCCACGTTGCCACCAGAAAAGTAGTACAGCCGCTGGGAAGGCGACCTATCCTCGACTCCGCGCAGAGAGAGCGGGCTTCAATTAGAAGTTAAACGCCAAACCGGCGATGAGGCAACGTTACCTTCAAAGTCTTGTCGAACGAAATTGGGGCTTCGGCGTTGGATCCAGAAATGCTTGCTTGCAGCGTTGGGTACCAGAACTGCCCAGTAGCCCTGAATCTCTAAGCTTCGGGGTCCGAATCTGGGTCTTGACCGTATAGGCGTGAGCCCGAGACTGCGCCCCAGAATACGAATAACACAAACGCGACTAACATAATTGGCCGATGTTGTGTGGCTAAGAAATTTGAGTGATTTTAGAAATAGTCGATGACTTAGTCGTGTTCACGGCAACTTTTTCGACCCCAAAACTTTCAATCACTTAACCTATTTGACGATGATTCCTCGCAGGTTAGCGATTTTGGCTATTCAGACTACTAGCACAAATCGCAGTGACACTGTCAGGACACCATGGGCCTGGCGACACCGTAGGTGGCGCATCATTCGTTCTTGCGATAAGGAACTGAAACTTTTGGTAGTACCGCGAACGCCTCCGGTAAAGATATAAATGTCTACTTACTGTTTCTGGGCTTTGGCAGTTCTGGGAGATACAGGCCATCCGAAAGCGGTGACAATTGACTTCGGTCGCAATCAGCATCCTGGTTTTCATCCTGGCGTTTGGTGGAGCGCTGCTGGGAGTGTACTTTAACCGATTTCTGCCCTCTGATGAGCTTAAAGAGGAGACTAGAAGTCCCCTCCGAACAGGGGCTGGATTACTGACCTCGATGTTCGCCTTATTACTTGGGTTGCAGCTATCCTCGGCGAAAACCAGCTTCGACCTGCAGGAACAGGACGTGGCTTTACTCGCATCGAAAGCCGTTATGCTTGATCGCATATTGGTTCACTACGGACCAGAGGCCCAAGAGGCGCGTGAATCCCTGCGAGTCAATGTGATCGAGTTGCTTAACCGTGTTTGGCCACAAGAGCGAAAAGAAACATCGACCTGGGCACCAGCAGATGGTGGCGGAATCGCGTTATACAACAAGATTCAAGGGCTATCACCAAAGGATGACAACCAACGCTCAGAGAGGAGCATCGCACTCGGAATGGCGATCAACCTCGGAGAGATGCGCTGGGCGAGTGCTTCGACAATAAGAAGCTCCACAGCGATCCCTTTGATGGCTGTGGAGATCACATGGGTCACTATCATCTTTACCAGCTTCGGGCTCATGGCGCCACGAAATGGAATGGTTACTATCAGTCTGGCGGTCTGTTCATTCGCGATTTCGTGCGGCTTTTTCCTGATCGTTGAAATGCAAACGCCTTTTAGTGGACTGATCCATGCGTCCAGTGTACCGCTTCGAGAGGCACTCAAATATCTGGCCCGCTAGATACCTATCTATTGCAGAATGTTCAACTAAGCCCTGAGACGGGCGGACAACCGGGGAACTACGGGAACGACAGCCGTAGTTAAGTAACTACGGCACCATCATCTGATGCTTGAGCGCGTATCCCAAAAGTTCTGCGTTGGTATGGATGTTGAGTATCTCCATCATTCGATACTTGTGAAATGCAACCGTGCCCGGCTTCACGTCAATCACACTTGCTACCTGTTTCATCGACAGTCCCTCGGCGAGCAACTGTAAAATCTCACCTTGTCTCTTTGTGATCCGCTTTTCGGCCGTGGAGGGCTCGCTCTTAGTGAGCAAGAATGTCACTGTTTCCTTCGCGACGAGCGGGGACAGATACGACTCGCCTCGATTGACCTTGCGGATCGCTGACACAAGTTCATTACCAGCTGACTGCTTAAGAACGTAGCCGGACGCACCGCGGCGAAATGCTTCAGCTGCCACATCTGCCTCCAATGTCATGGTAAGGAAGACCAGTTTGATTCCGGGCTTTTTCTTTTTAACTTGCTCTCCGGCGTCGAGCCCGTTCAAGCGCGGCATGTAAATATCAAGCAGGATAATGTCCGGCTTGAATTCGGCTACCGCTGCGGCGAGATCACGCCCGTCTGTAACTATACCCACAACTGAGAATTCCGGCTCCAGGAGATTCTTGCATGCATCAGCCATGAGACGGTGGTCATCGGCGATCAGAATCCGTGCCGCTGGTCGTTGCGCACGCATAGTAACTCTCCCAGTATCTGTTTTGTGAATAGCCGGCTCAACACATTATCGTGTGCTCCAGAAACCACCGTGTAACTTGCATGATCTACAGATTACGCCAGCGGATATCTTGTTTTTGTTTTCTTTTGATGTAAGGTTGACGCGAAGTGATTTTTACTCCCGAAGTCGCTGAGTGTCAACTGTATCTATGAACAGGGCTCGCTTATTTCTCGTAACCTCTTTTCCGTTGCGTGCTATAAGTTTTGCTAGTTTCGGACCCTCGGTGCGAACGGTAGCTTAACTGTCGCGGGCTTAACTGTGGTGAGCCTATTGCAGGGGTAACGTACGCGAGCTATGCAATGTGATCAAGCTTAACTTGATTATTCATCAAGACTGGATCTGCACTGCCACAACATACGGCGCCACGATCGAGGAAGTAGAGCGAAATCATATTAGTCGCGAACTTGAGGGTGCGGCTGGCGAATAAGGGGTGCCGGAGGTGCGGCCGAAACGTTGGGATTGAAACCTACTACCCGAGAGGCGCGCATGAAGAAGCTCGGAATTGCCCGGAAATAGCGAAGGCGGCAGTTTCTGCGTTGCCCTTCCGGTGTTTTCCGTTGTGTGTCTTCCATTCCCGCAGAACAGCGAGGGTCTTGAAGGATTTCATGTGGAGCGCTCGTCATATCGCCGTAGATACGAGTACGGTTTTGTCCCGCCTCCGACTTGCGTGTCTCAACGCGGCCGTCTTGCTTCTCAGCTCCAGTATTCCAGTTCGTGCGCAAGCTCCGCAGACCGTGCCGGAGATAGACGCGCACGTCACCATAAATCATTTTATGCGGACCTATCTGCAGGTCAAAGATGATCGCGATGAGGGCGCGTCCGATCAGTTAAGTATCGGCCCGAGCATGCAGTTTTATCTGAAACCGCTTCTCAGACTTAAACAGATCACAAAATTTGATCTTGATGATTCAAAGCCGAGACCGCTCGTGCTCGAAGGAGGATATCGCTATATCACCGCACCAAATCAGCCGTCCACAGATCGCTTCGAACCGGTGCTTACGTCTCACTTTCCACTAAAGGCAGGATTTCTGGTCTCGGACAGGAACCGGGCGGATCTCGATTGGAAGAGCGGGAAGTTCAACTGGCGCTATCGGAATAAGCTAACGGTGGAACGAACCTTTGCAATTCGTTCCTATCACTTCATTCCATATGTTGCAGTCGAACCTTACTACGTGCAAAAGTACGAGAAATGGAGCACGACTGATCTCTATGCAGGCACGCTATTCCCAGTCGGCAAGCTTGTGCAATTCAGCACTTACTACGAGCACGAAAACAATACCGGCACAGCCCCAAACCAACCCAAGAACTATATAGGCTTGGTGCTCGAACTCTACTTCTCGAGAAAGTTGAAATGAGCTGACAACCCACGGTATCTCTCGTGAGAGGCTATCGGTCTTTCCGTAAGAGTATCGTTACGCTGTTGTGGATCGAGGCGGGAATTAGGGTTGTAGACATCTTGTCACGTGTAAGCGCATGATTCACCTATGAAAGTCTTGGGAGACAATAGTACTGCGGACCTTTCGGAATTGTCTTCTGGATCTTCGAGGACCCCAGCGCGGGTAAGGTGTGGACGAACCTGATGGATACTCATCGGAAGCAGCGATGGCATCGGCTGGCTACGGCCTTGAAGTCCCGAGCCGTCCAGCTCTTTAATGAGTTCCGTATCCTCACGCGCGCTCTCGTTCACCCGGACGTCCCTTGGTACGCGAAGCTGGGTTGTGGATTTGCAGTGCTCTATCTCGTTAGCCCGATCCAACTTATCCCTAATTTCATTCCCGTTATCGGCCAAATGGACGATGTGCTGGTGATTGGACTGAGCATGAGGTTCCTGAAACGATCTGTTTCTCCAGCCGTTCTTGCTGAATGTCAGAATGCATTACGCCCACCTCGTAAACCCGCAATCCCGTTAGGCAATCCAGTAAGTCCGTCTCCCTTGTTACAGCCAGACGACTCTGCGTCAAGCTAGCATCGAGAAATCCCTTTCATCTTCCATCTCACAGATGCTGACCGGTTTGCCCCGGAAAATTTGCCGTATTGCACGTTTTACCAGGCCCTCCTGCACTCTTAAACCGAAATACCTAGCAAACTTTACAGTTACAGGAGTTCGATGCAGGTGGCAGACTAGCGGCGTACTTGTCCACCGGCGTTAGTGGTCCGGCTGACGGTCGCTGGTCAGCTTGACAGCAGCATTCGAAGACCGGAGATGTTGCAGAAGCTGTTCGTACTGCTTCAGCTGATCGAAGAGAAGGTGCCGATGTCATCCACGGTGGACACCGCTCTACTTGCAAATTCTCTACCCGGCTCGCGCGACGACGAACATCCATGAAATTCCGCATAGGAGAACACGAATGTCCAAAGATTTCAGGTTCGCTAGTTCGCTTCTCACGCTGTTCCTTTTGAGCTATGGCGGGTCTGCATTAGGCCAGCAAAAGCCACAATGGGTGCCTGGCCAAATGGGACTTAACGCGGGCATCCTTCCATCGCCCGGATTAACCTACGCCAACATCACTCTTGGTTACTATGCGAATAGATTCAACGACGCAAGTGGTCACGCAGTTTCCGCAACAGGTAGTTATAACGTGTGGGCGGTCGAAAATGCGTTGTATTACGTGCCTAACCTTAAGATTCTGGGTGGAAATCTAGGTTGCAACATAATATTGACCCCCGCTACGGGCTCCCTCGATGCCGACATTGTGATTCCTCCACTCGGCGGCGTGAACCTTAGCGGCGCTGCAGGCGGCGGGGGCCTCGCCGATCTTTACGTTCAGCCGTTCACGCTGGGGTGGCACGAGAAGCGAGTGGACTTCCTGATAGCTGACGGCATGATGCTTCCCACGGGGCGTTATTCCCCCGGAGCTACGGACAATGTTGGGACAGGCTATTTCGGCAATCACCTGCAAACAGGTACGACTGCCTACATCACGAAGAACAAAGCAACCAGTGTCAATCTGTTCACCGACTGGGAGGTTCACGGATCCAAGGAGGGCACGAACAATACCAGTAAAACTCCCGGGCAGGCCTTCACCGACGAATGGGGACTTGGACAACTCCTCCCATTGAAGAAAGACTTCAGTAGACTGGCGCAGGTTGGCCTCATTGGTTACGACCAATGGCAAGTCACCGCGAATGGCGGGAGGGTGCCGGTTGGGCCGATCACAGTGCCCGCCAGCTTACTCCCTTTCTATTCGGTACACGCGGTTGGTGTACAAACCGGATTTATTATGCCCGCGAAGCTTTTCACTCTCAATTTCAAATGGGAGCGTGAATACAGCGCGAACTCTCACTTTATCGGCAGCACGTTCGTATTCGGCGGGACATGGACGTTTCCAATTCCCAAGCCGGCTCCGCCTAAGAGCTGACGGCCGTGTACGCGCGCGGCAACAACCGCAAGTTAGGATCGATCTTTTCTCCGGCCAAATCGACGACCACAGCGCTAAACCGAACTCACAACGGAAGGAATAAGTATGGCAAAGCAACCCAATATCCTGATCCTCTGGGGCGATGACATCGGCATCTGGAACATCAGCCACTTTAGCCGGGGCATGATGGGCTACCAAACGCCGAACATCGACCGCGTCGCCAATGAGGGCGTCTCGTTCACTGACTACTACGGCCAGCAGAGTTGCACCGCCGGACGCGCGGCCTTCATCTGCGGCCAAAACCCGCTTCGTACGGGCCTCACCAAGGTCGGCATGCCCGGCGCTACTGTTGGCCTTCAGAAAGAGGACCCGACCATCGCGGAACTGCTCAAGCCGCTCGGTTATGCGACGGGTCAGTTCGGCAAGAACCATCTTGGCGACAGGAATGAATACCTGCCTACCGTGCATGGATTCGACGAATTCTTTGGTAATCTCTATCACCTGAATGCCGAAGAAGAGCCGGAACTGCCTGACTATCCCAAAGACCCCGCTTTCCTAGCAAGATTTGGTCCCAGAGGCGTCCTTCATTCCAAAGCCAGCGACGTAGAGAATCCCTTACCGCCCGATCCTCGTTTTGGTCCGTGGGGTAAGCAGACCGTCGAAGACACCGGCCCGCTTACCAAGAAGCGCATGGAGACGATCGATGAAGAGATCACGGCTGGCGCTCTCGGCTGGATGGAGGCGCAGGCGAAAGCGGATAAGCCTTTCTTCCTGTGGTACAACTCGACTGCGATGCACTTCAGAAGCCACGTCGCTGAAAAGAACATCGGGAAGAGCGGACAGGATCCCTACAGTGATCGGATGGTTGTCCATGACGAACAGATCGGCATGATGCTCGATAAGCTCGATGAGCTGGGTATTGCCGATAACACCATCGTCATGTACTCGACCGACAACGGCCCCGAGAATGATACTTGGCCCGACGGCGCTAACACTCCATTCCGCGGCCAAAAAGACACGAACTGGGAGGGTGGCTGGCGCGTTCCGAGCTTCATCCGTTGGCCTGGCCACATCAAGGCCGGCTCAGTGCTGAACGGTATCGTTTGCCACCAGGATATGCTGCCGACCTTGCTGGCAGCGGCAGGTGAACCAGATATCAACCAGAAGCTTCTCGACGGCTACACAGCCGGGGACAAGACGTTCAAGGTATGTATCGATGGAGTGAACCAGCTGCCCTATCTCACTGGTGAGGTGCCCGAGAGTCCCAGAACTCACTTCTTCTACATCAGCGACGATGGCGGTGTCATGGCGATTCGTTTAGGCGACTGGAAGATGACCTTTGAAGAGCAGCGCGCCCACAGGCTGAAAGCCTGGGCGGAACCGTTTGTGAAGCTGCGGCTTCCGATGCTTTATAGCCTACGTCGGGATCCATTCGAGCGTGCAGAATACAACTCCAACACTTATCTTGATTGGATGGTGGACCACGTGCCACTGATCTACGCTTCGCAAGCGGTCGTGGCAGCGCAGATCGAGAACTACGTGAAATACCCACCGCGCCAAAAGGCCGCTTCATTTAACCTTGACACCGTGATGGACCAGTTGAACCACGCTACGCAGACTGCAGGAGGGGTTCATCCTGCACCCAGCAAGTGAACGTCGAGTGGCGACGTATGCAGCAATGGACGGCAGCCATCCTCGGCTAAGTAGGTGAAACCTGTCGAAGGGAGATCAACAAGATCTCCCTTCGACAGAAAACATTCAACAGACAGGTTGGATTCATCCCAGCATCGCGCATGTACCTACAAGCACAGCGCTATTCGCCATCAATCGATGTGGCAGATCAAGTCCAGGACTTCTACGAGCGTTATCCCTATCCCCGGCCGGTCGACAGCCTCGAACAATACCGCCGACTTTGGGATGATCCGCAGAGGCGTCTTGCGGACTATCATCTCTTCTGGCCGGATCGGCCTTACTCGGAGGACTTTTCCATTCTCGTTGCCGGATGTGGAACATCTCAGGCAGCCAAGCATGCGTTGCGCTGGCCCAAAGCTCAGGTTACCGGCATAGACATCAGCCCCACGAGTGTACGATGCACGGAAGATCTTAAACACAAATACAACTTAACGAATCTTCATGTCCATCAACTCTCGATCGACCGTATACACGAGTTGAAGGGCACCTTCGACCAGATTGTCTGCACTGGAGTTCTTCATCATCTGGCTGATCCCGACGCTAGTCTCGCAGCTCTGCGGAGCGTGCTCAAACCGGATGGGGCGATGCACCTGATGCTGTATGCGCCATACGGACGAACCGGCGTATACATGCTGCAAGAATTTGCCAAGCGTCTCGGAATCAGCGCCACCGACGAAGGTATTCGCGATCTTATCGCGGCGCTTCGCTTGTTGCCGCCCGGTCATCCGCTGGAGCCTCTTTTGCGTGAGGCCCCCGATTTCCGGCAAGAGGCAGCGCTCGCTGACGCGTTGTTGCATCCGCAGGATCGAGCATACTCTGTACCGCAGTTATTCGATTTCATCGAGCGAGGAATGTTCACCTTCGGGCGTTGGGTAAGACAAGCTCCCTACAGCCCACACTGCGGCGTGATGGCGCAGATTCCCCAGAGCCCACGGATGGCAGAGCTTCACCTGGAGGAACAGTATGCCGCAGCGGAGCTATTCCGCGGCACGATGGTTCGCCACAGCTTCATTGTCTATCCGAATGACAGGGTCACTGACACTCCAAACATTTGCTTCACAGATGACAGCTGGCTAGGTTACGTGCCCATCCGAATGCCCGATACTATCTGCGTTCAGGAGCGCTTACCGGTGGGCGCTGAGGCGGTGCTAATCAACCGCAGCCATAGTTACAGGGACATTTTCATGCCAATCGATTCACTGGAGAAGCGCCTATTCGATGCTTTGGATGGAACCCATACGATTGCGGAGCTCCTCGACAGCATGCCTACGCCGCTGGAACGACCTCACCGCGACGTGGCGCGCTCCTTATTTGAACGGCTCTGGTGGTATGACCAGGTCGTCTTTGATATCTCGTGAACTTGATTGTTCCGTTGCTGTAGTATTCGCAGCAGCTGACGCCTTGACCGATGGGCTTGACGTTATGGGAGTGATAACCAACAGGAGAGACAAATGGAGCCTGAAGAAATCAAAACGTCGAATCAATTAGCAGCTGAGCGCACTGACATGGGAACGGTCAGGACTCTGATGGCAGCCGATCGGACCCTGATGGCCTGGATGCGCACCAGTCTGTCGATGTTGAGTTTTGGCTTCACGATCTACAAGTTCCTTCTGTATGTGAGAGAAAGCCTTTCGAACGACCTTCTCAAAGCTCAGGGTCCGAGAAGGTTCGGCATCGTTCTGATTGCAATGGGCACGATGTCGATGTTTTTCGGCCTCATCGACCATTACACGACTTATCGCCGGTTTGGTAAGGCATCCGGATATAGTGGGTTAAATTTTACTGTCTTTATGGGAATCTTTACGTTGTTCCTTGGCCTCTATCTTCTGATCAGCATTCTTCTGCATCGAGAGCTTTTCTAACAAAGCGAGATACGGTTCATGAACAATACCTCTGTTATCTGGATTATTGAATTTACGGCGCGATTGCTTGAGGTTGTGGGCGTTGCGGTTATAGTTCTCTCCTTTGCCTATGCAGGATTCAGGGGGATCAAAGGCTATGGACAGAAAAATCCAAATACCTACGACCTAGTGAAATTCTTTATTGGACGGGGTCTGCAGCTCGGCTTGGAATTTCTGGTCGCCGCCGATGTCGTCAGTACTGTAACGGTCGAGCCGACTTTACAAAAGATACTCTCCCTTGGCGTTTTGATTATCGTACGAACGCTGTTGAGCTGGTCCATTGCAGTGGAAGTCGAAGGTTGCTGGCCCTGGCAGGTGAACAAGAACAGGAAAGGTTGAAACAATGGGCACTTGGGAAAGAATGATCGAAAACTTCTTCGCACGATTAGACGGGCCGCTCCATTTCCGGCTGATCATGCAACCGCTGATGGCAACGATTTTCGCGGTGATTGATGGGGTAAAAGATGCGAAGCTGGGAAATCCGCCCTATTTCTGGACTGTAGCCTCGGACCCAAAAAAGAGAAAGGAGCTGCTGAAGAATGGCTGGAAGCGGGTGGGGAAGATCTTCATCTTGGCGGTTGTCCTGGATGTGATCTATCAGGTCATAGTCAATCGTTGGGTCTATCCGGTAGAAACGCTGATAGTTGCTTTCATTCTGGCGATCTTGCCTTATCTTCTGTTGCGCGGCCCCATTAATCGTCTCCTCCGGATGTATAAGAGGAAATGATTTGGGGTTCCAAGGCCAAAGAACGAAAATGTGGCGATAATCGTTGACTGGCATAGCGCTCTGCCTATGTGAAGATTGAAGTCGGGCGAGGGATGGAGCATGAGAACAGCGGGTCTTTCCAGGTCGCGGCTCGAGCGGATGCATCAGGTATTGTCGGGATACGTGGAGCGCAAAAAGGTGCCAGGGTTGGTTGCGCTTATCAGTCATCATGACGATGTGCACATCGAAACCATTGGTGCGTTATCGATAGATTATGTGGAGACAATGCAGCGGGACACGATCTTCCGCATCGCTTCGCTTTCGAAGCTGATCACTGCAGTTGCGGCGATGATTCTCGTGGAGGATTGCAGGCTCCGGCTCGATGAATCGATTGAGCCCTGGTTGCCGGAGCTGGCTAACCGGCGCGTGCTTAAGTCGATCGCTTCGCAACCGGATGATACGGTGCCGGCGAAGCGTGCAATTACTGTTCGCGACCTGCTGACGTATCGTATGGGCGTTGGCAGTGTGATGGCCATGCCCGATACCTATCCGATTCAAAAGCTGATTCGTGAATATCGGATAGGCTGCGACGGGCCGCCACGGCCAGCTTACGCGCCGGGCACCGAGATATGGCTGCGAAATCTCTCTGCCTTGCCGTGGATAGCGCAGCCGGGCGAGCGTTGGATGTATCACGTCAGCGCAGAAGTTCTTGGGGTGTTGATTGCACGGGTGTCTGGACAATCACTCGGCGCGTTCCTGCGGGAACGGATCTTCGATCCTTTGGGGATGAAGGACACCGCATTCAATGTGCCTTCAGAAAAGATTGATCGGCTGTCCTCTTGCTATTCGTTCGATTATCAAACGAATAGCCTGAAGGTCTACGATGAGGCGGCGAACAGCGCGTGGCTGCCTGAGCCTCCGTTTGAATCGGCAGGAGGAGGACTTGTCTCGACGATTGATGATTACTTCGCATTCTGTCGCATGATGTTGAACAAGGGAATGCATGGCAGAGAGCAGATTCTCTCGCGCGCGACGGTGGAGTTGATGACTTCAGACCAGCTCACGCCTGAGCAACGTGCAGGCGCTGAAATATTTTTGGGTGACTTTTCAAGCTGGGGATTTGGGATGGCGGTCGATATTCAGCGGCGGGAGATATTCCATTCGCCGGGGCGGTTCGGTTGGACGGGTGGCCTTGGAACAACGGCATACACTGATCCCGCAAACGGAATGATCGGCATACTTTTCACCCAGAGGATGATGGATTCGCCGGAGCCGCCGAAGGTATTTATGGACTTCTGGACGTTGGCTTATGGAGCGATGGAATAAGTCAGGACGACGGAGTTAGTGGAGTTCCCGACTACTTACCTTTGTCATACCCCACGCTACTGGGCTATTGTCATTCGCGCAAATTTCAGTCAAGGTTGATTGCAGGAGTTTGTGATCGGGGGCCGATGACTGCCAAGAACATTCTGTTGACTGGTTTAGTTGCTCTTGCAGCAGCTCAATACGTGGGCGGGCAGACCGCGCCTCCTGTTGTCGACGGACCGCCTTTGACTGCGCCGGTGAGCACGAGCCTGGGAGCGCGACCGCTGTTGGATTTTGAGGAGTCGCAGATCAAGTTCAGCATGCATGACTTGATGGCCACGCTTCGCGACAGCAGGCATGAGGGCTGGGTTCTGGCGGCGTATCCCGATCCGAAGACGAAGCGACCGCTGATTGGAGCGGGATTTAGCCTCGACGTTCCGGAGAGGGAACATTTGCAGCGCGATCCGCTGAATTCGCATTCGTTTCTGGAGCCGTCTTCGGCGCAGCTTTGGGAGGCGGCCGGGTTGGAGTCGGATCGGCTGCAGAAGATATTGGCTAAGTACGATAAGGATTTGAACGCCTGGACGGCTAAGCGATATCGGAAAAAAGTAAAGCTGCAGACTCTGAAGCCGCAGGTGTCGGATGCCGAGGCGATGCAGCTGTTGCGGATATCGGCGATTCAAGCGGTTTACAACGCGAAGGCTTACTGCCGGGGATTTGATGATTTGACCGGGCCGCAACAGATGGCCTTGAGCCAACTGGTGTTTCAGATGGGCGTGAACCTGGAAGAGTTTGTCCAGTTTCTCGGCACGCTGAATGGGGACGCGGTAGCGCCGGAACCGGCGGCGCTGCAGCCGGTGGTTCAAATTACTACGGGCGATGACCACTGGAAGACTGTGCAGACGACACTCATCGAAAGCCAGTGGGCGCGACTTTATGCAAATCGCGCGGTGACTGTGATTGCCATGTTTGATCCTGCATACGACGACGACCCGGTGAGCGCACAGCGACGAGTGGAAGCGACGCTGCGGCCGGCTGTGGTGCATTCGCGGAAGGGCCGTGCTACGGCGTCTGTGAGGACGGCTTCACTGCGAAAGCGCTCACCGGCAGGCTCGCATAAGGCTACGTCGACGCTGAAGCATAAGCGGAAGGTCAGCTGAGGCGCATCTCTTAGATTTGTAATAGACAAAGGGCCTGCCGCGTTTACTGCTTCGGCAGCCACGTCTTACCATCTGCGCTGGTGAAGACCGAGCCGCTATCGGTTGTGATTTCGAATAGCGGGCTGGGTTGAATTGGAGCGGACGCGGCTGAGGCGCTGACGCAATTGGTGCACCTCTCCTCGGATGTGGCTTGCGCCGGGGACAGCAGGTTGGAACCAGGTGGCTGATTGCCGAGTCGAAGCGTAAGTGCGCGGCCTGCCCATTGCTGCGCGATCTGAGCCCAGGTCTTGCCGTAATCTTCGCTGAGGAACAGTGTGCTTGCCGAGTCCAGGGTGAGCAGGTGATGGTGCACGGCCACGGCTGCGATCGCGATTTGTCCGCTTGGCAATTTTGTATGCAAAACACGGCGGGCGGCCAGTGCATCGGGAGTCTGGGTCGAAGTGGCAGACTTAGCCATTCCGAAATATGCCAGCGTTCCGCCGGCCGGCTGAATTGGAGCCGTTTTAGAACGGCTGACCGCAGCAGACTCGGTGGGAGTTGGCATCTCAGCTGGGGACAGACTTGAAACAGCGGCGACAGGTACGGCGGGCGGTGCGGAACGAACAACGATGTCGTTAGACTCCGTGGATACGGCAGGATGGAGCTGAACCGGGGTGGAGGGTGCCGGAGATGGGGCTACGGTTCCCATCCTGTCAACTGACGAAACCTGGGCCGTAGTGGAGCTCTGCGGGACTGCTGACTTGCTATTTATGATCTGCGGTCCGCCGGATCGGATCTGGCTGAGAGGCGGAGGTGCCTCGAGAGCTGCCGACGCGGACGAACTTTTGATGGGCACCTCAGGTTTCGAAGCTGTCGCCGTTGGCACAGGCTCGGGTCGGGCAGCGCTCTTCAAGGTGGGTGGCGGCGTTGGTTTGGCCGCGGAGAGAGTTAACGGGTGGTCGACCTGGGCTATCTGGCCGCTGGAGCCTGTAGGCGCGTGTCGATGCGGATAGAGATAGGTTGCGACCGCAAGCGCGGCTGTTGCCGCGATCGGGATCCAAAGAAGGCGCCAGCCTGCGAACCATGAGGGATTGCGAGCGACATTGGTCAGGGAGGCGTTGAGCGCTGGCGTTACTGCCTCTTCGTTGAGTTGCTGAGCAAGATAGACAATCTCGCGGCACCGGCTGCAGGCTGCGATGTGATCGAGGACTTGCTGGTGCTCCGACTGCGGAAGTACCTGTTCAACGAAAGCATTGAGGGATTCGGCGTCGGGATGAAGGCTTGGTTGGGAGAGTGGATTCATCTGTCTGCCTTCTCTTGGAACGCGCCGGTTTGGGAATATTGCAGCAATTTCCTTAGATTCAGATCGAGGTCGCGCGGATCGGCTCCAAGCGCCTCCTGTGCTGCGCGTTTGCTTAAACCCTGATTTTGCAGATTGCGAAGGACTTGCTTTCTCAGCTCGTGGGTGAGTTTGTGGAGCCTGCGGGAGATTGTTGCTTCATGTACGTGAAGGAGTTGCGCGATTTGAAGCAGCGTGCGGCAGTCAAGGTAGTAGGCAGCGAGAAGGAAGCGGTCTTCTGCGGTTGTTTCGTGGAGCGTTGTTTTGAGCGCCTTGCTGAGCATTGCAATCTCTCCCGATGCGGGTTGAGGTGATGGCTCAGGGGCTTGAATGGTTTCTGTGATGGAGGTTTCTTCAAGAGAGAGATCACCGTGGCTGCGACGGTGGTGGTCGATATGGCGCTGAGCGAGGGTGGTTCGGAGCCAGCCAATAAGCGAGCCTCTGCCTTTGTAGGACTCAAGCGGGCAGCGTCTTTGACCGTCACGGATGGTCAATCCGTAAAGCTCGGCGTAGAGTGATTCGGCGAGGTCGCGGCCAAGGGTGTCGCTGCCGGTGATGGCGATGGCTGCTCGGATCAGAGGTTCGCGGTAGAGCGCATAGAAGTGCTCCCAGGCGTGCGGGTTGCCTTGCGCGCAGGCATGAGCGAGGGCTAGGTCCGGGAGCCTGAGTGCGCGCAGGAAAGTAGATCGCTGCTCGGGGGATGGAGTAGCTTCCTGAGGCTGGCCGTAGTTATGCGCCTGGCCGATGCGCAGAAGAAGTTCTGCAAGTTCGGTGGGGGCGAGATCGAACTGGCCGGCATTGGATTGCTGCCAAAGCTCGTTGAGCAAGGTTGGATCAAGAAGGACGGAATCTTCGTGCGCCGATGTAGGGCTGGCAACTTCGGCGCCGGTGAAGGCGGTTTCAGCGGATTGGGGAGGTGCAATTCCCACGCTCTGAAGATAGCTGAAATTAATTACGCAAGAAAAGCCGGGCACGGCGTTCCTGATTCAGAGGCGGCCGAGTGGTGGCCGACGGAGGGTGACGATGTCGAATAACCGGAAGTGGAAGTTGGTGGTAATGCTCGGCGCTGCGTTTGTGGTTCTGGGGTGGGGATTTGGGATTACGACAACGAGCAATGCTGCCGAGAAGGCGAGCGAAAACTACAGGGTGCTGGCTCCCATTGAGAGCGGGAATCTGCTGCTGTTCCCGGTGGTGCGGGCGGATGGCAAGTCTGGCGAGAGATCAGGTGGTACAGGGTTTTTGACGCTCGATGAAGGCATCAAGAGCGGAGAGGTTGAAGTAACGGAAGCGGGAAAGGTGCAGGGGCTGGTTCGGCCGAGGGGTGCGGAACCGCAGCTGCACAGTCAGGTATTCCGAGGGGATGAGGTTAATACGCTGGTGCTGGTGAATAACTCGAAGCAGCCCCTATTGCTGCTGGCCGGGGAGATTGTTACCGGTGGAAAGCAGGATCGGGTGATTGCCAAGGACCGCATTGTTCCGGCGGAGAGCAATCCCATCGACCTGTCAGTCTTTTGCATTGAGCCGGGGCGCTGGACTGAGAGCTCGGCGAAATTCGGCGCGGCTGCGAACAAGCCTGTAAGTAGCTTTATGGTGCAGCCGACGGTGAGGCAGCAAGCCATGGTGGCAAAGGATCAGCGCCAAGTATGGAATGCAGTCGGCGGGGCGATCGCTACGATGGAGGCTGCGCCTCCGCCACCGTCTGCGGGAATGCGACCGGGGAACACGTCAACAGCCTTGAGTACTTCAAGTTATGCGAAGGCGATGCAGGATAGTTCGGTAAGCCTGAAGGTGGATGAGGCGGCTGCGCCTGTAATGAAGTCACGCGACGAGGTGCTGGCTTCGCTTCGAAAGGAACATGCGATTGGCGTGGTGGTGGCGGTGCGAGGCGAAATCCTGTGGGCTGACTTGTTTGCCGACACCGATCTGCTGTCGCGCTACTGGACGAAGCTGGTGCGCTCGTATGCTGCGGAGAGCCTGACGAGAGGGGAGACGCATCCTGCGCCGGGTATTGCGGATGCGCAAAGGTTTTTGAATTCGCCAGTGGGCGGAACGGAGAAAAGCGAGGGGCAGGTCGGCATTTATCGCTATCGCGAGATGAAGTCGGATGGCACGGATACCTTTGTGCTGGAGTCACTGCTGCCGCAGACGAATTATGACGTTCACATCAGCAAGCTGAAGCTAAAGGAAGGCATCGCGAAGGTCAGGAGGGGTCCCGGAGACTTCCATACTCCCTACCCCGATTGAAGATTCGTGAAATTCTTGAGCGAAACGAAGCGGCGATTACGCTCACTTTCGGTAGAGTTATCATGTTTCCACTCTAAGTGGACCGTTGGCTGCAATAGGCTACGGATTGGAGTGATATATGACCCGAGAGAGATGGGCGATTGTGTTTGGATTAACAACGATCCTAGCGCTTTGCTGCGTGGACGCGGCGGCGCAAGGGGAAGACCCGCAAAACGCACTTTTGAATCGACTTTACAAAGAGTACGCGCCAACTAAATTCAACTCGGATGCGAGCGATGTGGCCACAGCCGGTGCGGTGATTACGATGCAGAAGAACGGGCTTTATATGTATCCGATCACAGTGTCGGCGGCGCCGATCAACACCTATAAGAACGGCAAGCTGGCGCAGAGTTTTGGGGACGCATTGAAGGTTTGCATGACTGACGGTGTGGGCCGCGACGGTGGCTGCGCGTCGATTCCGCACCGGACGCTTGCGGTGGGAGAGAAGTCGTGGGTGGGCAAGATTACGATCGGCAAGGACAGCATTCATATCCTGCTGGTGACGGATGCTTATGACGATGGACGATATGCGGCGGATGTGAAATTTCCGTTCAGCAAAGGGACCGTGCCGCCTGCCGAAGAGGCGCTGAAGATGATCTCTGAAGTGATGACGGCAGAGCAGCCGGAGAGGCCTGCTGCGCCGCAGGTCGCAAGCCAACCGGCTCCGCCTCCACCCGTCAGTGCGCCGCCTGAGCCTGTGGCTGCTCCGCCCGCGCCATTGCCACCGCCTCCGCCACCACCGGATGCTGTTCCGCCGACAATCTCAGTGGGCCAGACGAAGGACCAAGTGGTGGCGGAGTTCGGCCAGCCGCTAAGGAAGGCGACGGCAGGAGCGAAGGAGATATTTTTCTATAAAGACTTGAAGGTCACGTTTACGAATGGGAAGGTCAGCAACGTGGAGTAGGCGGGGTCACGGTTCTTCGGTTGGCTTAACCTGTTGCTGAGTGACTTCACCCGATTCGGTGAGAGGCGTGGTCTTTCCTTCGCGCTTATTCTCGGCTGCGTGCAGCCTGCGAAATTCGGCCATCGCTTTGTTTTGGGCCGTGGTGTCGCCAGTTATCCGCGACGCGCGGGCGAGCCGATACCAGGCGACGTCGTCTTCGGGATTCAGTTCGATGGCGCGTTTGAGTTGCGGCAAAGCGAGATCGGCTTTCTGACTCTCGAGGAGCACGCCGGCGAGTCCGACACGGGCCTGCTCGAAATCGGGTCGCTGCGTGACGAGCGCTTCGAATTCCCGGCGGGCCTGGTCGAGGTCTCCCAAGTCGTAGTGAATCTGGGCCAGCTCGTAGGCTGAGTTGCCGTTCTTGGGATCGACGGCCAGCTCGGCTTGAAACTGTTCCTCAGCGGAAGTGCGATCCTTGTCGTCGTGCGAATCCTGGAAGCGGCGAAGGTAGACGCGGCCCATGCGATAGTGGATGCCTGGGCGCTGCGGATCCATGGTGAGCACGCGATTGAACGCCGCGATGGCGCTGTTGTAATCCTTCTGGCTTTCGTAGGCTTCGCCCTGGGCCTGGAGCATCCAGATGGAGTTGGGAGCTTCGTCGTGGAGCTTTTCCATGACGATGTAGGTGTAGTTTCCGAGGACGCGGCCGGTGTTGTAGAGCACCTCGGGATCTGTTGGATAGAGCTTGTTGAGGGAGAGCGAGACCTCGACTGCGTCGGCGTCGCGCTGAAGTCCGGTGTAGGCGCGAAGGAGTTGCAGGCCGCTCATGCGGCGGATCTCGGAGTCAGTGGATTGCTTGAATCCCTTTTCGAGACCGGGGAGAGCTTCGCGGAAGCGGCCAAGCTCCGCGAGAGACATGCCTAACAGGCTGTCGAGCCGCGGCAAGCTGGGCTTGAGCTTCTGCGCGGTGTGTATTTCGCGAACTGCAGAGTCGTATTGGCGTTGCTTGTAGTAGATGAGGCCGAGGGTGGCGTGAACTTCGGCAATGCCGGGCTGGAGTTTGGAGAGCTGCTCGAAGTCGGTTTGAGCCTCAGAGTAGTTGCCGGCTGCGAGAGCCTGCTGGCCGGCTTCGGCGTAGTGTTCGACGGCATCGTTGTTTCCTGTCTGAGCCGGCAGGATCAATGAAATGGAGCAACCCAGTGTGAGCACACAGATTCGCGCAAATGGTCTGCCGATCATTGCCGTAGTCTATCTCCTCACAAGAAAGAACCGCCACGCCGGGTTGGCGTGGCGGAGGTAGTGGTGAGTTGGAGAGGAATCAGAAGGTAATCTTTCCACTGAGCTGCAGAATACGCGGTGCCGACGATCCCGTGATCTTGCCCGCGGTAGCATCGGAAGTTCCCACGCCGCTGGCGATGACCGCGTTGCCGCCCGATCCGCCTACAATCAGGCCGCCTACGTCACCGGCATATTGATGGTGGTTAAAGGTGTTGAAGGTGTCGAGGGCGAACTTGAACTTGACGCGCTCACCCAGCGAGAAAAACTTGCCGATGCCCATATCGAAGTTGTTGATACCAGGCTGACGGAGGTAGTTGCGTGCTGTGGTTCCGTAAACTCCGGGGTCTGGGTTGGTGAAGCAGTTCAGGTTGATGCGCTGGAACGGCGCACTGTGATCACTGACTTTGCAACCCGGGGTGTAGTTTGCGTGCGGGAACTGGGAGTCGTTGTACCCGAACTGGTCTGATGCAGTGATGGTGTACGGGAATCCGGTCTGGAAGGTTGTGATGCCGGATAGCTGCCACCCACCAATGGCGAGGTCTGCTGCACGGTTGATTCCGCTGGCGAACTTCTTGCCACGTCCGAAGGGTAGCTGCCATACGTAGCTGGCGACGAATCGGTGATCGACGTTGAAGTCTGAAGGACCGTAGTCGAGGTTGGGGTCGTGGTTATTTTCAAAGCCCTGATAACCGCTGCCTGTCGCGCCGACACCGGCTGCAGCCGATTTGTCGTCCATGCTGCGAGCCCATGTGAATACGCCCGTGACGGCGAGGTCATGAGCACGGTGCTCGAACTTGATGTTCATAGCGTTATAGTTGGAGTAGCCTGCCCAGTCGCTATCAATGTAGAAACCGTTGAAATTCGGATATGGCAGCCGGCTGACCTGAGTGCATGGCGCGTCATTCAGATGAACTGGTTGTCCGTTTGCGCCGAGCTCCTGGCAGAAGGAGAGGCTCGCTTGCGGGATGGGAAGCGGTTGGCTGATGTTGCGCCGATCGAGGAGGTGAGTTGCTTTGGTTCCGATGTAATTCACCTCAAGGGTTGTGTTCCGAGCCAGTTCTCGCTCAAGCGAGAGTGTCCAGGACTGCACGTAAGGGTTAATCGGGTTTGATGACTCGATCACAGCGATAAACGACAGCGTCGACTGAGGAAACGGTCCCAGCGTGTTATACACGGGGAAGAGATCGTTGCTCAACTTGGGCTGAGTACCGACTGTTGAAGGAGACAGGCTGTTACGGATGCTGTACGGATAGATGTCGGCGGAATCGTCAATTTCGCGACCCTCTGCGGAATCGAAGAAGATTCCATAACCGCCGCGGATGATGGTCTTGTCGTTGATGCGATAGATAACGCCGAATCTCGGGGCGAATGGCTTTTTCGATCCCGCATGAGGCACGCTGCCGCAATAACGGAGGATTGGACCGCCGTCCACACCGACTCCTGGTGCGACTCCGTTAGTCGTCAACTGCGGATCCGCGTAACATAGGCCACCTTCGGCGTTATTGACGTCGCGCCAAAAGAAGTGGTTGGAAGCCTCATAAGCGGCTGCGCGATAGTCCCAACGCATGCCCCAGTCGATTGTCAGCTTCTGGGTCGCTTTCCAGCTATCTTCGAAGTATGGGGCAAAATAGCCGAAGACGTGGTCCTGTGGGTTGCCAGCCTGATCGGTCGGGCTGAGGGGGCCAGGCACGTATCCACTGACGCCGTTGTAGTATCCCAGCAACATGTCGGCGGTCCCGTTGCCAGTACCGCAAAGGGATACGGGAGTTGCATCCCCAGATGCCGTTACAACCACCGGTGCATTGGGGCAGCTTGAAGCATTCGGGTTGGCACCTGCTCCAATAGCCTCGTTGTTCTTTTGAACTGTGCCGGCACTGAAGCCCCAGTCTCCGTAGAAATCGTCATCGAGATTACGGATGAGGTGATAGTGGCGATAGTCGACACCGATACCAAATGTGTGCTTTCCGTGAATAGAAGTGAAGGAATCTGCATACTCCCAGGACGGACCGTCTGAGCCAGTGTAAGAATTCACAGGACCACCGCCGCTGGCATAGGATGTCAGGCCGACGTTAGGCCATGTCTCCTGCAAGGGGCCAAAGGTTGTGAATACGCCAGTCAAACCAAGGGCGGAAACCACCGACGCGGGCGGAGCACCTGAACCCTGCGGGGCATCGGCTTGCAAGTGCCCGAAGCGGAAGTTGTTCACATTCTTGGATCCGAGATTGATCGTATGAGAGAACTGCCAGCTGTTCTGAGTTTCGAAATACTCCTGAATTCCGTAGTTGATTGAGCCAGAGTTATAGAGCGCATGGTTCACGTAGTTGGCGTGCGAGTAGCGGCCAAAGACAGAACCGAATTTGCCGAGGCTCTGATCACCACGGTAAGTCTGTTGATTGGTGTCGAGAATGCCGGGGATATTCTGAACGAAGTTGACCACGCCTTCCGGTTGATTTGCATTCGTCGGGGTCGCCCAGTATCCGTTGGCAATGGCAACCTGTCCAATACGGGCTGTCTGCGCGGACATCGGAACTTTGTTGCCTGGATATGGATTGCCGGTAGTGGGATCGACAGGCATGCAGTTGCCGCCGGCGGTGATGAGCTCCGTGCAGAGGGTCGTTCCATATGCGGGTAGCGGACCACCAGGCAGGCCGTTGACCGGGGCATAAGTCTCAGCTGAGAAGTCGCCTGTCAGGGTCGCAGGGTTTGGTACATTTTCTGAGACTCTGCTTCCATTGTTGATTCGCCAGCCTTCATAGTTGGCCATCCAGAAGCTCTTGTCACGGCCGTTGTAGAGCTTGGGAATGTAGACCGGTCCGTTGGCTACAAATCCAAATTGATTCTGACGCAGGACCGGATTCGCTGTTTTGATTCCGGTATTGAGATCGTTGGCGTTGGGAAACGGCAATGCGTCGAAGGCGTCGTTGCGAGAAGTGTAAAAGAGCGCACCGTGGAGGCTGTTGCCGCCGGCCTTGCTGACGATGTTGATCTGGCTGGCGCTGAATCCGTACTCAGCAGGGTAGGTACCGCTCTCTACTTTGAACTCACCAATTGCGTCCTGAGAGAGAATGACGGCGGGAGTCACGAGAGCTGCGTCGGTGTTGACCAGTCCGTCGAGGGTGTAGTTGTTGCCCTCAGGACGGCCACCATTAATGCTGACGGCATTGCCTTCACCCTGTCGCATAGTGCCCTGTTCACCGCCGACTGTGACTGCACCGGCGCCAACCAGCAACAACTGCATGAAGTTGCGTCCGTTCAACGGGAGCTCACCGACCTGTTCGCCGCTCATCTCCTGAGAGAGAGCTGCCGAGTCGGTATCGAGAGTCACGGCCTGTGCCGTCACTTCTTCGGTTACCGTTACTTCGCCGGGTTTGAGGGTCAGGTCGATACGCACCTTCTGATCGACCGTGAGTGTAAAGGGTTGCGTCTTGGACTTTTCAAATCCTGGCGCTGTCGCTTCGACGATGTAGGAGCCTGGGTTCAGTGAAGGTGCGTTAAAGTCTCCCGCCGAACTAGTGACGGTGCGAAACGCAACGTTGGTTTGAGTATTGGTAACGGTGACCTTGATATTTGGGAGTATGGCGCCGGAGCTATCGGTCACAGTCCCCAGGATTGTGCCGGTCGCTCCTGCCTGCCCGAACAGCCTGCCGATCGAAGCTGTCAGCAGTATTGCCCAGAGAATGAGTGTTCGTTTTCGCATCATCTTGAGACCTCCTGAATTTTCCTGTCTCCACGGGAAGTTCTTTTTGCGACCCCGGAGTGCGCCCCTCGGGTAACCGACCGGGCCATTTGAAGTTCTGGTCCGGTTCGCGTCACAGCATGCCTGAATTTCTGCGCACGCCGAGACTACCGATTCGTTTTGAAAATTGTCAACAACGAATTTATTTTCTGATTGAAATTTTGTGGAAGTGAATTTAGATGCCAGGGAGGACCTGCGATCTCTCGTGAAGCGGGGATCGGGGGCGGGCAGTTTGACGCATTTTTGTACCGATCAGGGTGCATTTCGCCATTCTGAAAAATGAGGGCGATGTGAACTCAGTGAAACGCTTTACTAATCGAAACCTGCTTTCCTATTGAATTTGTGCAGAGATGAAGAGACGGGTTAGCAGATGAGGTGGATGACAACATGAAAATATATTGTTCATTATGGCCGAATTTCAATGCGATGTTGGCCGTTTCAGGGGCCGGAAATGGTGGAAATTTTGCCGGCGCCCATGTGCCTCTTCAGGTACCTGTAAGTCTGATGGTCTGACCATTACGGGATTTTTCTTGCAACGGATGAGCGCTTTTCTGAGTTCAGGCGGAGAGACGGGGTCCTGGGGAGGCATCTCGAAGTGAGACTAACCTTGGCCGGCGGTGTGAGCCTGTAGAATTCGCCGAGGCTCCGTTTGTAAGGCAGGCGCCTTGCCTCGACTGGGCCTTTACATTGATTGTTAGCGCCGGGATCGGAATGAGAGAGGAATTGAGCGTATGGGCGGCAGGCGGTTGCGTGCGGGAATTTGCGGCTTGGGACTGGAGGCTTACTGGCCTCAGTTTGCAGGGTTGAGGGACAAGCTGGAGAGCCACCTGGAACGCGTATCCAGCCAAATGAAGGGGCACGGAGCTGAAGTGGTGGCGCTCGGCATGGTGGATAACCTAGCCAGCGCGCGGGAGGCAGGAAGCCGCTGCCGGCGCGAAGAGATCGACATACTTTTCAGCTATGTGACGACCTATGCCGTCTCGAACACCGTGCTGCCGATGGTCCAGAGAGCGGGCATTCCGGTGGTTGTGCTGAATCTGCAGCCTGAGGCAGCGATTGACTATGCGGCGTTTGCGCGGCTGCCCGATCGGACAGAGATGACAGGACACTGGCTCGAATATTGCTCGGCGTGTCCAGTACCGGAGATTGCCAACCTATTTGCGCGGGCGAAGATTCCCTTTCACCAGGTGACGGGGTATCTGGGCGAAGAGCACGTCAATGCGGAGATTGCGAGTTGGCTTGCGTCAGCAACAGTTGTTGCTACTCTTCGTGGAGTTTCGCTGGGGCTGATGGGCCACTATTACGGCGGCATGCTTGATATCTATACGGATGTGACGCTGGTCTCTGCTGTCTTTGGAACTCATGTGGAGATGGTTGAGGTGGACGAGCTCAGCGCTCTGCGCGAGGGCGTTGACGAGGTTGCGATCAACGATCGTGTTGCAGAGTTTCATTTGAGGTTTGTGGTGCAGGAGGATTGTTCTCACGCTGAGTTGGTGCGGGCCGCGCGCACGTCGGTGGCGCTCGATCGTTTTGTTGCAGATCATGGTCTTGAAGCGCTGGCCTACTACTACCGAGGCTCGGGCAACGCAGCGAATGAAGATACGATGAGCTCGATCATCCTTGGGACTTCGCTCTTAACGTCGCGGCATATTCCGGTGGCGGGAGAGTTTGAAGTAAAGAATGTGATCGCGATGAAGATTATGGACATTCTGGGAGCGGGCGGCTCATTCACCGAGTATTATGCGATGGACTTTAATGCGGATCAGGTGCTGATGGGACACGATGGGCCGGGCCATACGGGTATTGCGGAAGGCATGACTAAGGTGAGGCCGCTTGGCGTGTATCACGGCAAGGTGGGCCGCGGGCTCTCTGTGGAGATGACGGTCAAGCACGGGCCGGTTACGCTCCTTTCGGTGGTCGAGGATCGAGAACACGGTTTCAAGCTGGTGGTTGCTGAGGGGCGGAGCGAGCCAGGACCGATTCTCGAGATCGGGAATACTAACAGCCGTTACAGTTTTTCAATTGGCGCCAGAGGGTTTGTCGAGGCATGGAACAACGAGGGGCCGGCACACCATTGCGCGATTGGGGTGGGCCACCGCTCGGCTGACCTGAAGAAGGTGGCGAGATTGCTCGGGATTCCGTGCATGCAGGTCTGCTGATCAGGGCTCGACCGGCAGACATGGTACTGGAACTAGGAGTGCCTTTCCGGCCACTGTTGTGAGGCCGTCAAGGGTCTGCATAAATGTGGCGGAGAGCGACGGAACGGGCTGCAGATGCCAGAGCAACTCTGCGTTGTTCCAGGCAGCTTCGCGCGCGGCTGCGACGCTCCACGCAGCGAGCAGATCGTCGAGATGCGAGACCGGAGGAAGTGACTGGCCGAGGAGCCGGACATGTAGTTGCTGCTCGGCGGTTTGGATCATGGCGTCGAGTGTGGAGTTGAGGGCGGTGTAATCGGTGTACTGCTGCAGGTTGTGCTGCGGAGCGAATTTCTCAGTCTGACATGTAGTCACGATTGCCTGAGCGAGATCGTGGTTGATGTGGGCATTGATGCCGGCCATGGCGAATTGAATGCGCGCGGTATCGACCTGATTGCGAACCGAGAAGAGTGTCTGCCAACACTCGGGTGGGGAGCCGCCTGACAGCGAGGACTGAAGCGCGGAGAAATAGAGGCGCGCGAATTGGACATCGAGGTCGGCAATCCAGGAGGGGTTGGCGAACCCGCCGTTGGAGACGCGAACTGCGACGGCCTCAGTCACGTTCAGATAAAGCCAGTTGAACCATTTCAGCCCGTCGCCATCCGGGCAGATAGCGTCGATGGACTGCATGATTCGGAGCACATCGAAGATGGTCTCAGGCGGAGTTGCCACCACTGCAAGGATCGCTGGATCGTGAGGGAGCATCGGATGCAAGGATAGTCGATCGACTCAGAGACGGGAAGAGGCTTCAAATGATGGCTATTCATGATGCGCTGATGGAGCGCCGGTCTCTGGTTGCGGATTCCCAGGGAGAATGCTAGTTTTCTCGTCAGAAGCTCGTCCTAGTCGATTGCCAGGTCGCGATTGCCGGAGTAACTACGATGACCACGTCCCCGGATCAGAAGCCCGCTCGTCCGGAGCTCGCATTGCGACTAGGCATTACCGGCGCGCGGAGTTTGCGAGCTGACCAGATTGCACGGATCGAGTGCGAGCTTGAGCATGTGATCGTACGGGCGAAGACGGAGATGGAGCGGCTGGCGCGCCAAGAGATGGTGGCGCCGTTTTATGAGAAAAAGAAGGATGAAAAGCTTCACCCACACATGAATTTCGTTTCTCCCCTGGCCAAGGGAAGCGACCGGCTCGCGGCGAAAGTTGCCCTGAAGCACCGCTACAAACTTTGCGTGCCAATGCCCTTTGAGCAGCATGAGTATGAGCGCGACTTCACGGGACGGGACGATCATCATCCGGAAGAAACGCCTCTTACGGGCGAGGAAGACCTGCGCGAGTTTCATGAGCTGCTGGATTGTGCTGACTCGCAGATCACGCTGGATGGAGGCCGATCTCCTGACTCCGACGACGGAGTTGATGTCAATGCGCAACATGCATATGAAGTGGTGGGACGATTTGTAGTTCGGCATTGTGATCTGCTGATTGCGATTTGGGATGGTAAGCCGGGCAACGGGCGTGGTGGGACTGCGGATATTGTTCACTATGCTGCGACTGCGGGAGTGCCGGTATGGTGGATTCACGCGACCGAGCAAAGGGCGCCGAGATGGCTGAGAGACCTGCTCGATCTGCGTGATGAGGAACCGAGCGAGGAACCGGCGCATACCCGGCTTACGGGGCATTTGAACCTGCTGGTTCCACCTCCGCCGCCCGCACCACATGAGCACAAGGATTGGATACGCCGACTCGCGAGCCCCTTCAGGAGACATAGGCCTTCGCAGATAACTGTGTATCTGCAGGAAAAAGAGCATCGGCCATTTTTTCTATGGAAGAGTTATAAGTTCGCTACCACGTGCGCGATTGGATTGTATGACTGGTCGCATCGTGTAACGCAGTGGTTGCTGTCGATATGGCGTTGGTTGAGGCATATGCTTAGTATATTGCCGCCTGAACCCCCTAAGAAAAAGAGAGCAGAGAAGAAAGACACGACGCATGCGGACCAACAGGCGAAGAGCGACGCGCATCTGTGGCCTGATCAACGAACCCAGGCTTACTGGCACAATCTCTACTCGCCGGCCAATACTCATGCAATTGAGTACGCGGCGAGGTATAGGTCAGGATATGTGCTGGTAATCCTGATGGCGACGCTGGCTCTGATATCAGGAGCAGTTGCCTACAGCCCGTTTGTGCATCACTTTCGCGAACAGATCATATCGGAAAAAAGGCCTGTTGAAGAACATCCCAAGCAGTCTGGATTCACTTCGGAGAAGGTTCGCGGGTATGTTGCGGCTGCTGCCGAGTTATCGACTCTTGCCATGGTACTGGGACTGGTTGGATTGACTTCGCTGAACGAATGGCACGAAAAGTCCATCGATTACAGGCTGCTCGCTGAGTTATTCCGCAAGCAGCAGGCACTCTCGGCGTTAGGGTGGCAGTTGCCGATCGGGAATCTGCAGAATCTCTCTGATACGGACCGCCTCTCGTGGGTAACCTGGCTGTTTGCTGCGGCGCAACGAGCAGCTCCAATGCCGAGGGGCAGCCTGGCAAGTGAAGAGCACCGGTTAGCCAGCCAGGAGGTGCTGCTTGCCCTGGTCGACGAGCAGATCGACTATCACGAATCGAGAGAGAGAACATCTCATAAATCTGCGGCGACGTTTGAGAGCCTGGGCAGTTGGATATTCATTGCGGTGCTTGTTTGTGTGGGCTTCAAGATCGCTGGTGAGTACGAAGAGTGGGACGATTTGTGGATTGCTGTGCTCGGACTGATGGCGATCATCCTGCCCGGTATATCCGCGGCTTTCGTGGGCATTCGCAGCTATGCCGAACTGCAATTGCTGGCGGAGCAATCGAGGCACATGGTGCATGAGCTTGAGCGTGCGCGACGACGCGTGGAGAGGCTTAAGCTGTATCGGCCGTCGGTCTCGCAGGATCTGGGTACGGAAGGGCTCGCGGTGGCGCTGCTCATGCTGCAAGATCTCGAAGGTTGGGGACGACTCTTCCGGGGCAAATCCACGGAGGCCGCATAGCGACCTATGCCCTCGGAGCGTGATGAGCATCTGCTGGGTCCGGGTCCCAAGCACATTCTTGCGCTTGATGGCGGCGGAGTGCTGGGAGTAATTGAGCTGGCATTTCTGGAGCGCATTGAGTCGCTGTTAAAGATGCGTAATGGCGATGATCCTGATTTCAGGCTCTCTGACTGGTTCGACCTGGTCGGGGGTACATCTACAGGCGCGATCATTGCGGCCTGCCTGGCGTTGGGCATGAAGGTGGCTGATGTTACTCAGCTCTACTTTGACCTTGCACCGCGTGCGTTTCGGCGTAAGCGATGGCGGATTACGGGGCTGACTGCGAGATTTGATGCGGGACCGCTCGCGAGATTTCTTGAACAGGTCTTCGGCGACAGGGCGCTTGAGAGCGGTGAGATTCGCACGGGGCTGGCTATCATGGCGCGGCGCTACGATACCGGGAGCCCGTGGCTGATCTCGAACAATCCGCGAGCGCCTTATTGGGAAGATGCTGCAGATGGAAGTTACGAGGGAAATCGGCATTACCGCCTTGCGAAGGTGATTCGAGCAAGCACTGCGGCTCCGGGTTTGTTTCGGCCGGAGCGGATACAGATAGCCGAAGGCGAAGCCGCCGGGTTGTTCATTGATGGCGGGCTCTCGCCGTATAACAATCCTTCATTGGCGCTGTTGATGTTGAGCCAGGCTCGGGCATTTGGATTGAAGTGGAAGATGGGGCCGGAGAATCTATCGCTGATTTCGATTGGCACCGGGCTGTACAGACATCATCCGACACATCAGGACAAGCCGCCGCTCTTTGCAGGTGAGCTGGTGATGCGCGCATTGATGAATGCTTTGCCGGATGGGCAGTTGTTGACCCTTACATTGCTGCAATGGTTCGGCGAGTCGCCGCAGCCCTGGCAAATCAACAGCGAGATTGGGGATCTGGCCGGTGAGGTGCTGGGTGGCAGGCCCTTGCTGCGCTTTCAGCGATACGACATGCCGCTGGAGATTCCGTGGCTCGACAAGCATCTCGGCCGGTTGTTTAGCGATCGCGAGTTGAAAGACTTACGTAGGATTGACGATGCCTCACGCATGCGCGAACTGCACGCGATGGCTACTGCGGCGGCCGCGAGCCAGGTACGCCTGGAGCACCTCTTGTAGCGACGGGTTTAGCGGCGTCCTACGATATCGATGATTTGATTGTCGGGCTGCGACCAAGCCTGCGCGCCATCGTGAGCGAGCTTGCGGGATTTGTCGTCCCAATGAAGATGCGTGATCTGGCTTGAGCCTTTTTCGTAGGCGTATGTCTTGCCGTCGTCCTGATACAAAGTGAACTCTGCGTTTGCACCGGGATAGATGCGCACCTTGGCGATGGACTGGACTTCGCCGGTGCTGAGCACTTGCGAGCCGAAGGGGATGATGGAGCCGGCACGGACGAAGAGCGGTATTGTGTCGATCGGTGCGTGAACGATGATGGACTGGCCGCCGTGAACGCGTTCGTTGGTCCAGTAGTTGTACCAGTCGCTGCCAGCGGGAAGATAGACCTCGCGCGTCGTTGCGCCCTGCTCATAGATGGGTGCGACGAGGAAAGCGGGGCCGAACATGTATTCATCGGTGAGGAGCGAGGCTTTGGTGTCTTTGGGAAAATCCATGAAGAGCGCGCGCATGTACGGCGCGCCGGTCTGATAAGTGGAGTAGCCGAGCGAGTAGATGTAAGGCATGAGCTCGTAGCGAAGCTTCAGATATTTTTCGAGGATAGGCTCGGCCTGCTTGCCGTAGCTCCAAACTTCGTTGAAGTTGCGGCTCCCATGCGTGCGCATGATGGGCAGGAAGGTCGCATATTCAAACCATCGTGTGTAGAGTTCGGGGTAGTCATCGTATCCGCTGACGTTGTCTCGTGCATCGGATGGATCTAGTAGAGGAGGATGCGCGGGTTTGTGCGAGCCGGGTAGATACTGCCAGCCGCCGGTGTCGTTGCTCCAGTAGGCGAGACCTGAGGCCGCAGCATTGAGGCCTGTGGGGATCTGGCGCTGAAGTGTGTCCCATGTTGGGGCGATATCGGATGACCAGACGATGGTGCCTTTGCTCTGCACTCCAAGATATGCGTCGCGAGAAAGCGTGAGCGCGCGATGGTCGGTGTCGCGGCGGAAGCCGTCGTAGAGCGAGCCCGTGTGAAAGAGCGGATAGACGTTGTAATAACGCGTGCCGGGACCGATGTGATAGTAGCTGCCGTTAGGAGGCAGATCGGGCTCGGTTTCGTCTGCCCAGAGCGAGTCGAATCCGTTGCTGAGGATGTTGTCGCGGACGGTTTCCCAGTACCAATGCGCGGCATCGGGATTTGTTGTGTCGATGTCGGAGCCGGCGCGATCGTAGGGAAGACCGTTGGTTGGCGTGCCGTCGGCGAGATGTTCAAACCAGCCGTTTTTAAGGATGGTGTCGTAGAAGCGCGATTCGGGCACGAAGCGAGGCCAGACGCTGATCATGGTCTGGAAGCCCATCTTGTGCAACTCATCGTTCATAGCCTTCGGGTCGGGCCAGTTCTGCGGGTCCATGTCCATCTGGCCCATCTTGGTGTAGTAAAACCAGTCGACGACAAGCACATCGGCGGGAAGGTGCCGGTCACGATAGCCTTTGGCCACCTGCAGCACTTCGTCTTGTGTGATGTAGCGCTGCTTGCATTGGATATATCCGTAGGCGGCTTTGGGAAGCAGTGGCGTTGCACCGGTGAGGAGGCGATAGCCGGAGTAGATTTCGTCGGTGGTATTACCGGCGATTACGAAAAATGAGACGCGGCTACCAACCTGCGACATCCAACGGGTCTGTTCATTGAAGCCCGGATCGATAGTGGTCTGCGATGGGTTATCCCAGAGCAGACCGTAGCCTTTATTCGTGACGACGAAGGGGATGCACCAGGTTGGTCCGCCAGTTGCTGTGTAGTTGTTCCAGCAAGGGACAGAATGGCCGCGGTGATCGAGATAGCCTTCCTGATTTTGTCCCAGGCCGTAGTAGTGCTCGTCTGAGGGTGAAGTGAACGATGCGCCGACCTGATAGAACGGATCGTCTGAGGGCCGCTTGTCGTTGAGGATTCCCGCGTTGCCGTCTTTATAGTTGGGGACGGACATCTGCCATCCGTTCATCTCTGTGAGCGGCTTGTCATCGGGAGTGGTAAAGCGAAGATCGGCCCAGGGCGTGGAGCCGTTGAAGAACTTGCCGATTGAGGCTTGAGTCTTCTGGACATTGGTGAGTTCAGTGGGCTGTGGTGAGGCGGATTGACTACGGCGGCCGCTGCCACCCAGAAGCGTGACCACCATGCGCGAAGAGCGATAGATGTGGGCATCCTCGGTCTCTTCGTAGGCCCATCCATCGGGGGCTGGTGAGGCGACAATGCCGTAGCCGGGAGCCGCGGTTGCCTGGTCCTTGATAAGACTGAGCGTGACACGAATGATGTTAGGCGCGTATGGCTCGAGTACGATCGTGCTTTCGCCGCGCGGGATGATGATGTTCTGTTGCTGTCCGTACGCGATGTCGGTGAAGAAAACAGAGACTATGGCTGTGGCGAAGCAGAGTTTTCGAAGCATGGCGGCGGCTGTCTTTCCCATGAAATGGATTGCAAAGAGCAGTGTACGCTGGCGGGGTGACGCCGGGCATGGCTGCGATGGGGTTGGAGTCGAACTGGGACCGACGCAGTATGCTTGCACTTACGATCTTTTGGCAAAACGCAGCCGTTGCTGGAGCGGAGGAGATTCCGTTTGCCCGGCACCGGAAGAGTTAATGTGGAGGATTTGCAGCCTGAGCATAAATAGCGAATCACAGCCGAAGCTGGCGCGCCAGATCGGGCTCTTCGACGCGACGATGATCGTGATGGGCGGGATCATTGGCGCGGGCATTTTTATCAATCCCTATGTTGTTGCGCAACGAGTTAACTCACCGCTGCTCATTCTGTCGGTTTGGGTTGCGGGTGGAGTGATCGCGATTCTGGGAGCCTTTATTTACGCAGAGCTGGGCGATCGCATGCCTGAGGTGGGCGGGCAGTATGTCTACCTTGGCAAGGCTTATCATCCTGCTGTTGGGTTTCTATACGGATGGGTGTTGCTTCTTGTGATCCAGACGGGCGGGATGGCTGCGGTCACGGTGACGTTTGCAAGGTACTTTCTGGAGCTGACGGGGCTGTCGATCTCTGAGCGATGGATCGTCGTGCTTACTCTCGGCCTGCTGACAATGATCAACTGCCTGGGAGTAAAGGCTGGTAGCCGAGTGCAGAGCCTGCTTACAGTGTTGAAGATTGCGGCGATTGTCTGCCTCATTGGTGCAGGCTTGTTTCTCGCTAAGCAGCCGCATTCGCTGGTGAGGCCGGTGGTCAGCGGAGGGATTTCTCTTGGACTGACAACGGCGATTGGCGCCGCGATGGTGCCAGTCTTGTTTTCGTTCGGGGGGTGGCAGACGACGAATTTTATCGCGAGCGAGATCAAAAACCCAAAGAGGAACCTGGCGCGGGCGCTGGTGATTGGCGTGGCGGGTGTGGTGACCCTGTATCTGCTCGTGAATGTGGTTTGTATTCGTGTATTAGGGGTCGCGGCTCTTGCGCAGACGAGCACGCCGGCGAGCGCTGTGATGCGGATTGTTTCCGGCGAAAATGGGGCTCGGCTTATTGCGCTTGGCATTGCCGTATCGACGGTGGGATTTCTTAGTCAGGCAATTTTGACGGCTCCGCGAGTGTACTTTGCGATGGCGGAGGATGGGCTGTTCTTTCGCAGTGTGGCCTATGTGACGCAGAAGACGCGCGTGCCGGTGGTGGCGATTTTGCTACAAAGCGTCTGGGCCGTCATTGTAGCTTTTACCGGGAAGTATGAGCAGATTTTGAACTTTGTGATTCCGATGGATTTCTTTTTTATTGGGCTGAGTGCGTCGTGCCTGTTCGTCTTTCGGCGGGGGGAGCGTGGGAATGAGATAGGAAAGCCCGGATTTCGTGTGCCCGGGCATCCAGTTACTACGATTGTTTTTATAGGAGCGTGCTGGCTGGTGGTTGGGAACACGATCTACAAGTATCCAGGTAACAGCCTGGTCGGAGTTCTTATTTTGCTTGTGGGATTGCCAGTGTATGCATTGTGGGCCCGGAAGCGGAGAGTTAAAGCATGAATGCAAATACGCGCGCTATGGCGTCGAGTTATCTGGAGTGGGCAAAGCTTCGGTCGCAGGCCACTTACAACCTTGCTACCAGCGGGATCATGGGCTATCCCTTGTCGACTTTGCCGGTTACGATTGCCGATCTTGAAATTAACGGACCTACTGTCTATGGCTATGCTCCGCTGCAGGAGCGGCTGGCTAGCAAGTGTGGCGTGTCGACGGATTGTGTCGTGGCTGCGAATGGGACTTCGATGGCCAACCATCTGGCGATGGCCGCGGTGATTTCTCCGGGAGATGAAGTGCTAGTTGAGATGCCTACGTACGGACTGCTGCTCGAAGTAGCTTCGTATCTGGGGGCAGAGATTCGTCGATTTGACCGCAAGTTGGAGAATGATTTTCAGATTGATCTGGATGAGATCAAGAGCAAGCTCACCTTAAAGACGCGGTTGATTGTGCTGACCAACCTGCACAATCCTTCGGGTGCATTTCTGGATGAGGCCACACTGACACGTATCGGCGAGATGGCGGCAAGCGTGGGTGCGCTGATGATGGTGGACGAGGTGTATCTCGACATGGTCTCGCATCCGCCGGTGCGGTCATCGTTCCATCTGGGCGACAACTTTCTTATTACGAACAGTCTGACGAAGGCTTATGGTCTTAGCGGCATTCGATGCGGATGGATATTGGCGCAACCGGATCTGGCGAAGCGCATCTGGCGACTGAGCGATCTTTTTAATGGGAGCACTGTGCATGCTGCTGAGCTGATCAGCGTGATTGCGCTCGATAATTTGGAGCAGGTGGGAGAGCGAGCGAGGGACCTGCTAGGTACAAATCGCGCTGCGCTTGACGGCTTTCTCGATCAGGCGGGTAAGCTGGAGGTTTTTCGACCTGTGGGCGGGACGGTCGTGTTTCCGCGATTGAAAGAGGGTTCGGTCGATGAGCTTTGCCAGCGATTGCGCACCCAGTATGAAACTACGGTTGTTCCTGGACATTTCTTTGAGATGCCTGAGCACTTCCGGATTGGGATCGGTGGCGATACCACGATGACAGCTACCGGACTTCGACAACTGACTCAGGCGCTGAAGTTATAGCCTCATAAGTGAAAGTCTAGGTTGGAGTCGCAGCCGGGATAGGTGCCCGGAATATGGAATACCATGCTGGAGGAGCGGCGTGGCTTTGCCTTGACAGGCGGCGGCTTGCGGCATAATTTGAACTGCGGTAAACGTTTCCGGATAATTGCGGAGCTGGTTTCCACTTCTTGGATCGTGAGTCGAATACGAGTTCAGGGCATGATGCTGTGAGGATTCCCGGATGGGCCGAGCGCGCGAATGTAGCTGTGAATGGAAAGGCGATCGAGAGCGTAAAGGCGGGACAGTATCTACCGATTCGACGCACCGGGGATGCTGGTGATGTTGCACAGTTAGCGAGAGCCGCAAACCTCTATTGATACCTCTGCCCTGGCTCGGCGGGGTTTTGCGTATACTCGGGTGGTCTTCTCACTCTACCTGGGAACACGATGCGTTGATGCCGCAGTGTTCCTGAATGGGGCTTCGATGAGCAGTGTGCGTGTACATCTCGAACGACGGACGTATGCATGCGCCCTTGTAATGGTGACGATTGCGACTGCAGTGGTTAATCTGCAGGCTCAGATGGCGGGCGTAAAGGTACCTGTGGAGGATTCGCGTAACACGGAGATCAGAACCGTTGATACGCATATGCCACTGCCGAAGTTTTCGAGTCTCAAGGAGTGGGAGGAACGCAAGAAGTTTTTGCGAAATCAAATCCTGGTTTCGGCTGGGCTGTCGCCGATGCCGGACAAGACTCCGCTTCATGCGCAGGTCTTTGGAAAGATCGAAGAGAAGGACTACACCATAGAAAAGGTGCTGCTCGAGACGCTACCTGGGTTTTATCTCGGCGGTAATCTCTACCGACCGCGCAATGGGCGAGCGAAGCATCCCGGAATACTCAATCCGCATGGGCATTGGCCTTATGGCCGACTTGAGAATCAGCCTCTCTACTCCGGGCCTTCACTTGGAATAAGCCTTGCGCGGCAGGGCTATGTTGTATTCGCGTACGACATGGTCGGGTATACGGACACGATCCAGATTCCCCATCATTTTGGTAGCGCAGAACAGCGCTTGTGGGGCTTTGGTCCATTGGGGCTGCAGTTGTGGAACTCGATCCGTGCGCTCGACTTTATCGGATCGCTTAATGATGTAGACGACCAACGGTTGGGAATCAGTGGCGCGTCGGGTGGTGGCACACAGGCGTTTCTGCTGACTGCGATTGACGATCGGCTGCAGTTTGCTTCGCCGGTCAACATGGTTTCGGCCATCATGCAGGGTGGCGATCTTTGCGAAAATGCACCAGGATTGCGAATCGATACAAGCAATGTAGAAATCGCCGCAATGTTTGCGCCTAAGCCAATGCTGCTTGTTTCTGCGACCGGAGACTGGACGCGTAATGTGCCGACGGAGGAATATCCGGCGATACGTCGCATCTATGACCTGTACGGCAAGGGGGACAACGTTGAGGTGGTGCAGATTCACGAGGAACACAACTTCAACAGGCTCAGTCGCGAGGCCGTCTATCGCTTTTTTACTAAGCACAATCCCGGGTTGAGTGATGCGCGTGATTTGAGTGAGCACGATATTTCTGTGCCAATGGTGCAGGAGATGTCGGCGCTGTCGAATCGCGGGTTGCCAGCCGGCGCGTTGGATCTGGATGGAGTATTTGGCTTGTGGCGGCGCTCGGCGCAGGCGCAGAATATGGCGACGCAGGATCAAGCTTTTTTGCGCGAACGGCTGACGCAGACACTGGCTGTGGAGAGTCCTTACGATGTGAGTGCGGATCGCAAGGGCGGGTCGATCGTTCTCAGTCGCGCTGCAAAAAGAGATCGCGTACCGGGCCTGTGGATTGAGGGCAGCGGCAAGATGGCGATTGTTATCGACCCGCACGGATCTTCTACTGCTCTTGAAGGCGATGTAGTCGCGCAACTGCGAAAAGAAGGGCGTCCGATGTTTGTGTTAGACGTTTTTCAAACAGGCTCGGCCAAAGCTCCGCGCGAAGGCGATCCTTCGAAGGATGCAAAGCCCAAGGCGGCAGACGATGAGGATGATGAGGCACGAGCAGACGTCGCAGCTGGAAGTCCGAAGTTTCTGACTTTTAATGTGTCGACGGATGCGGCTCGCGTTCAGGACATTGTGACCGCGATTACTTACGCAGGCAGAGGCGGAAAAGAGGTCGACATATTTGCGACGGGCGACGCGGCGGTGTGGTCTGTTTTTGCAGCTGCGGTCAGTGATGTTTCAGTCTCACTCCACTTGGAAAGTATGCCGCAGTTGAATTCGGATGAGGACTATCTTCGCCACTTTGATGTTCCAGGAATTTTACGCGCCGGTGGATTGGCGACCGCTGAATTGCTCGCGAATCGCAAATGAGAAATAGAAACTTGGCATGAACGCAAGAGAGCTATCTCCGTACGCCAGTGGAAGTCTCGCTCCGTACACGGCTCCGAATATTTCGGTAGCTGTTTGGCTGACAGGCTCCGTTATGATTTCCGCATGCCTCCCCGTCGAAATTCCGCGGAGCCCGGATCAGTGTCTCTCCAACACCTGGCCTTGCCTGTGGTCTGCGCTGTTACGGCGGACGACGACTTTCTGGAAGAGTTGATTCCCGAGCTTATCCCCTGGTTCCAGGTTGTGCTGCGCAAAAACTACGTTGATATCGCACGATGGACGCGGGAAGCGCACGTTGTCGCCGTGCTGCTCGATATCGATACCGATGAGGCTGAGGCTGGCACAGGGTATGGCGGGCTGCCGGTGCTATACGAGCTTCGCAAATTGAATCAGGGGTTTGTGCTGATTTCTCTGAGCCGTTCGCGGACACGCTCGGTCGAGAAGAAGGCGCTCGAAGCGGGGGCGGACGCGCACTTTCGCAGCCCTGTCGATATTTCTGAGCTGCGCCTGGCGCTCGCGGAACTGCTGCAAAGGCGCAGTGACGAGGCGGCACGAGAGACGATGCGCAGGCAGGCGCTCGAGAGCAGCCGCTTTCAGGATTTTGTGGGCGCTAGCGAGCCGATGCGGATAATTTACGACGCAATCGAGCAGGTGGCCGATAGTAGTGTGAATGTGCTGATTCGTGGAGAAAGCGGCACGGGCAAAGAGCTGGCCGCGCGGGCTATTGTGGCGCTGAGCCGGCGTGCGAAGAAGCCATACATAAGGCTTAACTGTGCTGCGCTGCCGGAAAATCTCATCGAATCAGAGCTCTTTGGCAACGAGCGAGGCGCTTTCACGGGCGCTACCGAGGCTCGGCCCGGCCAGATTGAGCTGGCGGATGGCGGAACACTTTTTCTGGACGAGATTGCGACCCTGACCCTGCCGCTGCAGACCAAGTTGCTGCGCGTGTTGGAAGATCACCAGGTGCAGCGTCTGGGCGGGCGAACACTACGCAAGATCGACTTTCGTTTGATATGTGCGACGAATGAACCGCTGGAGGAGATGGCGAGGACGGGACGCTTTCGAGAGGACCTTTACTACCGCATTCACGTGGTGCCGGTTTATCTACCTCCGCTGCGCGAACGTACGGGCGATATTCCAGTGCTGTGCGAATACTTTCTCGAGATCCACTGTATCGCCAATGGTATTCCCGTGAAGCGTGTCGCAAGCGACGTGTTGTCAATTTTTGAGGAGCACACGTGGCCGGGAAATGTTCGCGAACTTGAAAACCTGATTCAACGATTGGTAATTACAGTGAGAGGCGATGAGATAAAGCCAAACCATTTGCCGCCTCGTCTGCAGGAGCACAGCGCAGCCGCGCAGGAAGCGGCTCTGTTGCCCGAGACCGGGGCTGACTTTGACGTGGAAATTCAGCGACTTGAAGTTGCACTGCTGAGTGCAGCGCTGCGGCGGACCCAGGGCAGCAAGGCCGGTGCGGCGCGGTTGCTGCAGCTGGATGGGCAACGGATCAAGTATCTGTGCCGGAAGTATTCGCTCTAGAAGTGGTTATTTATTTACCTACGGTCGATTAATTTTTCACCTATCCGTCTCTAGCGCCCCACCCGCGGCCAAAGTACAGCCTTAACATAATTTGCTGATTTTACTCGGCTTGCGAATTTACCGACGTGGCCAATTGGGTTTGGCACGCTAACTGCTACTAGGTTGGCGTTGGTTTGAAGTTCACATCTGACTTACGAGGAAATTTGAAATGGCCATCGGCAAGAGATCTTTGATCAGCAAGTCCTTCACCGGCCGGTCAACCAAAGCAAAGAAGGCCATTGGGCCTACAGTTGATGTAAAAGCGGGCAAGCTGGTGTCGAGAAGACTGGTCGTTGCTAGGGCGATCGCGGCCAAGCCTTCGCCGATGTAGACCGGAAGATCGATTGACATTTAACACAGTTTTGTTCGCCGTAAATGCGGCGAATTTAAGCGGCGGTCTGCAGCCAGTCGCCGCTTTTTTGTTGCCTACCAAACGTGGGTGTGGAACAGATCCAGCGTGATCGCCACAAGGCGCCCCAAGAGGCTGCGCCACGCCCCGTATATCTTTTGCGAAACTGCGTGCTGGCCGCTACCTGTCTGCCCAGCCAGCGGCAGATTGGCTGACATAGCCTACCGGGGCGGGGAATGAGTCTCACCGAAGAGCATTCGCCCGATCTGTATTTGTACAAGACGCAATGACCGGTGTATTCATTCGATAGGCCCGCGTCGGCGAGCAGGCTAGTCAGGGTTTGAATCGGTCATGGATACATGTGAGAGTTCCGGGGGGACGATCGCTGAAACTGCGCTGCTGGTGACATGCCTACGCGGCTTTCCCTTTCTTATTCCTCACGATATAGATTGGGCGACTTTGCTGAAGCTTGCGCAGGCGCACGGCGTGCTTCTTCCTCTCAATGCGATTTTTATAGCTAGTGGCATTGAAGTACCCGATTACTTTCTCAACGCGGTCCGAGAACACACGCATAAGGCCGCCAGATACGCGGACGAACTGGAATGTCTGCTCCGGGAGTTTGGCCAGAAAGAAATTGCGGCTATTTCGCTCAAAGGGCCCGCGATGGCTGAGATCCTTTACGGAAACGCAACGATGCGTTCCTGCGATGACCTTGATTTGCTGGTGCGTCGTGAAGATTTCTCAAAGGCCGAACAGGCTTTGACTCAGATCGGTTTCGTCGCGCGGCGAATCGCCGACGACTATCATCGAAAATTTCTCCGCGGCGACCTTTTGGTCGAGCTGCATTTCGCTTTCGCATCCCCTCGTTCCTTCCCGTTCGATATTTCAGGAGTTTGGAAGCGCGCGCGAGAAGGCAGCTTTCGTACCGCTCCGTTGTTAGTCATGTCGAATGAAGACCTGGCGTTGTTCTTGTGTGTTCATGGGCTCAAACATGGCTTCTCAAGGTTGATCTGGATTATGGATGTTGCGCGGGCGCTCGGGAAGTTGCCGCATCGAGGCGCTGCTAGATTAGCTGAGGTCGCTCACCAGCAAGGCCTGAAATTGGCGCTGATGACCGCTTGCGAAATGGTGCGGGAAACGCTGCCAGGACAACTGCCTGTTGAGATAGAAGCGATGATCGCGGAATCTCCCGAACTGGCCGAGAGAGCTCGCTCGGCGGTTGCGAAGCTGTTTGCGGAGAGTCCCGGAGCAACCAATGACGCTGATATCTGGCGTTTCTATCTACAAATGGAATCCAGTGCACGGCAGAGATGGCGGCGGCGATTGAGCTTCCTGGTGCCGACAGCCGAAGACTACGCATGGGCAGAGCGACATCATATACACAATAGTATTGCTCCTGTTTGTCGGCCGTTTCGTCTGCTTCATAAGTACGGACCCTGCAAAGTATGGCGGATTCTCTTTCCACCATCCGCATGACGTTGACCATCGAAAATGGTAGACACGTGACTTTCGTGAAAGAAGCTATGTCTCCGAATCCGGGTCCGTATCGCGTGCCCACTCCGCGGCCGGGGCAATGGCTATACCTGATCGCGAATGAAGGCGTGATCTATTCAGAGACGCTGACTCGTTTTGTGGGTCTGGGCGAGGCTGGGGTTGCCGCCTATCAAGCTTTCGACGCAGGCGCTACCGTGGAGGACCTCGTGGCGCACACGGGACAATCCGCCCAGGGCGCTACTGACGAATTGAAGACCCTGTATGCCTTAACGCAGGGGGAGTTTCCACCCGAAGAACCGCGGGCTACGTTACCCGCTCTTCAACATCCGGCTGTAGCTAACTTTGAGGTTCTAGATATTCCGGTCCTCGTAGAGTTTCCGCCTGGCGCGTCGGGATCGCTCTGCCTCGATTGCTTCCGCAGCTGTCCGCCAAGTACCCGGCCTGCCGAGGCTCACGTATCTGCGCGCCGTGAAAAAAACGGCTGGGCAATTGCTATAAACGGCCACCAACTTTTAGCTGCGCTGGAGGAAGAACAGCTCGGACTTGGGTATCTTCATGCCACCCGCACGTTGTTGTATGCCGAATCTCGTTACGATGTTGCCTTTCACGCGGCGATGGTGGCTGATGACACTTGCGGGCTGTTGCTTTGTGCCCCTCGCGAAGCAGGTAAAAGCACTCTTGCCGCCTACATGGTGTCTCTGGGCTTGAATTTTGTGACGGATGAGCCCGCGCTGCTCGATCTTGATACAGGCTGCGTCTCTTCGCTCTGCCTGCCCGCCAGCCTCAAAGAACCAAGCTGGACCATTCTCCGCGATGGATGGCCTAATTTAGAGGAGTCTCCCATTCATCGTCGTTCCGACGGGACCAGGATACGCTTGGTCCATCCGCCAAGAGCGAAGTTTTCAGCAGGAGCACGGCAGCTGAGCCACATCCTTTTTCCGCAGTATCGGCCGGGGGCGACGGCACTAGCGAGACGATTATCACCGCTTGAAGCGCTAAATCGCCTCAATCGCGGAGGTATGATCCTTACACATCAGCTTCCACTGAACAAATTCGACGCGTTCCTAAAAATGGCCTGTGCGCTTCCTGCCTACGCCCTCGAATACGCTTCCCTGTCTGAAGCAGCATCTTTGATAGGGGCGTTGACGAAAGACGGGACGGGAGGCACGTAACTACTCTCGCCAACGCGGCCATCGTCAAATGGATCTGCTCCTCTTGAGACGAGGCATACCAACGTTCGATATCGAGTGCAACCGGATACCGAAAGTGTCAACGCCGGAGCGCGTATGCTTTCAACGGCGTACAGGAGCGAAGAGGAACCGCCTCAGTTATTTGCGTTACATACTCAAGCGCAAAAGGATGTAGGCCGGTAGCTGAACAGCTTGATACCAGCCAGTCAAACCTTAGCGAAGCCCGAAAAGGAGATATTGGCTGCCGGTAAATTCAGAAAATAATTTTGAAGACCCGGACAATCAACTGTTCGAGCGGCATGACCGTCAGCAATAACGGGAGAAACGGGGCAATCGTTACGACGAAAAGCAGCACTATATCATCGGTCGAGAAGGGCACGGGGCGCATGTCGTGAGCAATTGTAAAGCTACTACCCAGATCAGCCAGTGACTGTATGTCGTTGGTCCCCAATATCTGTTTCTCTTCCACTTTGCTTTGCAGCCATTTTTGATCAAAATCCGAAACATACTGAGAAGCAAAGTTGCCGTATCTCCCGAGGCCGTCGCGCTTGGCGCGCATCAGCTGTGGTGTAAACGAGAGCAGGGGAGCCAGAGCTACGGCAACGGAGAACACGACATAACCAAGGATGGTCCACTTTGAAGTTAGCAGCGATTCTCCATTATAGAAAATGCGGCTTGCGACTTGGGCAGCGAGCAATGCGCTCTGTGCGAACAACAACGGTTCGAAGACCACGCTGAGTTTACCCACGAATCCAAGGCCGCCTGCCCGATCCGGATGTAAGGGTTGCAAATGCAGAGTGAGACGAGAAACCCGAAGCAAAAACCACACCCAGATCAGAATCTGCATATACCAACGCAGCAGGATGAACTGGAAGACCGGCACGCTGACGAACGCAAGCCAATACCCGGCCATCGTCAAGTGTATCTGCTCCCCTTGAGACGAGGCATACCAGCTTGCGACATCCACAGCAATCTGATGCCGCCAGAACCACATGCCACCGGTGAACACAAAGACGAGAATCGCGATCTCAGCGATCGCCGAGTTGTGAATACGCACGGCAGCGTTAACCGCGTTGTAAAATTTCGGGAGTTCTTCCGCGATGACAAGGCGCCGCTCGATAAATCTCTTCATCATCGGCTGGATGCGGTGACGAACATTCATCTCAGCCAGGATCAACGCCGGAAGGCAAACCAAAAACCGCACGTGAGTTTCGATATCGCGAAGGAAGGAAAGCCTGGTCCCACCCAGAAAGTGAGCTTGCACCAATGACAGTACCGCCAGCGGCACCCAGCATACGAGAACAGATATCGTGGCCTGTCGCCCCAGCAACTCCTCAACCGGGCTTGCTGAATGCGACCGCCGCAGCAATCGATATAGAGGCCCGCCAAGACCCAGCGAGAAATTGGGCGGTTCCTGTAATGGTGGAGGTGTCGCTATTGTTGGCCTTCACTTTCAGTAACGCTGGTACTAGGCGACCTGTGAGCCTACACCTGAGTGATGACACTAATTTTCATCCGCCGCGAGCCTCAGTTGCGGTCGAAAGGGCAAATGCCCCATCATCCCAGTGCCCGGCAGCCGGTTTCGACTGCCGGACTTGAGAGTTCTTACTGTCGTGCCAGGGCGATACGGAGGGCTTCCTCCGGATCGACGAGGTGATCGACTTCTTCAGCATCCTCGGCAATGGCAAGCTGGACGCCTCTAACAGTCCCCGAGAACTCATTGCCTTGCGCACCATACTCCGGTGAGACAGGAGCTCCCGTATCCCTCCCCACATCGCAGCCATCATCGGCAGAGAAGACGACGGCTGCCGTCGCAGCGACTGCGCCTTCGCCTACCTTTTTCCCATCCACGAACAAGGTCGCGGTGCCACCTTTGCCAAGGCCACCCCCAGCATAGGTAAACTCCATGCGCACCTGATGGTCACCCGCAGGCAGCACGTCGCTCGATTCAACGTAGAACTGCTTTATGCCGAGCAGGTTGTAGCAGTACTTGAGCTTGCCCCCCTTCGCATACAGACTCCAGCCGCCAATGTTGCCACCTTGAGCGATGATGACGCCCTCAGCCCCGGTTGCGGGCACAGTGATCTCAGCGGTCACCGCATGGGACTTGTTCTTCAGATTGAGGACCGAGTTTTCCGAGAGACGCCCCATACTGCCAAAGAGAATCTGGGATTTGCCCTTGATAAGCACCGGCCGCCCTGCCAAGTCTGAGTTCATTCGGGCACCGATGTTGTCATCGAGAGGCAGCACGTTGTTTCGCACGGCCTCGATCAACCAGAGGCGCTGCAGTTCATGCAGTTTTTCGGGCATCTCCTTGGCCAGGTTAGTTGCCTGGCTCCAGTCTTTATTGGTGTCGTAGAGCTCCCAGACATCGTCGTCGAATGCCGGCGTTTTCTCACCCTGCAGGATCCATGGCGTCTTGTGCCGTGTTACCGCGGTCCATCCTTTGTGGTAGATTCCGCGGTTGCCGAACATCTCGAAGTACTGGGTTTCGTGCTGCTCGGCAGCCTTGGCATCGTTGAAGGCGTAGGCCATGCTGACGCCCTCGATCGGGTGCTGCTGAACTCCGTTGACGAAGGTCGGCTGGGGTACGCCGGCCAGTTCAAGGATGGTTGGCGCGACGTCGATCACGTGATGGAACTGGGTGCGGATTTCACCTTTCCCCTCGACACCCTCGGGCCAGTGTACGATCGTGCCGTTGCGAGTGCCACCAAAATGCGAGGCGACCTGCTTGGTCCATTGGTACGGCGTATCCAAAGCGTGCGCCCAGCCCACGGCATAGTGGTTATAAGACTCCGGTCCACCCAGCTTGTCCAGACGCTCCATCAGGAACTCTGGCGTCTCCAGGGCGGCTGCGCCGTTGAAGTTAATCATTTCGTTGTAAGTGCCGTTCAACGTGCCCTCGCCTGAGGCGCCGTTGTCGCCGATGATGTAGTAGATCAGCGTGTCGTCGAGCAGGCCGAGCTTTTTGATCGAATCCACCAACCGGCCCACGTGATGGTCGGTATACTCCATGAACCCGGCATAAACCTCCATCTGCCGTTTCAGCACCGGCTTAAGGGCCTCGGGCATGTCATCCCATGATGGGATTTGTTCGTGCCTTGGCGTTAGCTCACAATCCTGCGGAATGACGCCCAGCGCTTTTTGACGGGCGAAGGTTTCTTCGCGCAGCTTGTCCCATCCCTGGTCGAATTTGCCTTTGTACTTATCCGCCCATTCTTTTGGGACGTGATGCGGGGCATGGGTCGCGCCGGGCGCGAAGTAAATGAAGAAGGGCTTATCGGGAATGAGCGCTTTCTGTTGCCCAACCCAGTTGATGGCCTTGTCCGTCATGTCCGCCATCAGGTGGTAGCCCTCTTCGGGCGTCTTCTTGACCTCGATCGGCGTGGTGCCCTCATAGAGCGATGGGTACCATTGGTGCGCCTCGCCTCCGATAAACCCATAGAAATATTCGAACCCGCCTCCGCCAGTAGGCCATGCATCAAAGGGACCGGCCGGACTGGTCTGCCAAACCGGAACTTCATGACACTTGCCAAACTGTGCCGTCGCGTAGCCGTTCAGCTTAAGGGTCCGCGCGAGCGGGGAGCAGGTATTCGGCAGAATTGAGTTGTAGCCCGGCGAGCCGGTGGCGATCTCAGTGATTCCGCCCATGCCGACCGTGTGGTGATTGCGTCCGGTCAGCAGGGCCTGCCGCGTCGGCGAGCAGAGAGCCGTGGTATGGAAGCGGTTGAATTTGAGACCCTCGGAGGCGAGGAGTTCCGCAGTCGGCGTATAGCATGGGCCACCAAAGGCGCTGGAGGAGCCAAAACCCGCATCGTCAATCAAAACGATCAGAACGTTGGGGGCACCCTGGGGTGGTCGCAACTGGTTGATCGGCGGGTACTTGTTCTCTGGGTCCTTTGCGTCAAAGAGGATCAGGCCTGTGCGGGGTTGATCCGGGATCGGAAGTACGGTTCGTTGCAGGTTGTCTTGCGAACTCATTGGTTTCTCCTTGATCCGATTAACCTCTGCTGAGGTCGTTGAATGCTCATTTTTGCACGCAAAAAATAGCTCTGGGTCACGAAAGGAAATCTGCGACGGAGCGAGTCTACCGAGGTCACGTGGCCTCCGAAACTAGCAGAACTCACAGGCGAAAGGAAATTGATGTAATCGATACGGCGCCGGATGCTCCATCCTTTCCTTTGCTGGGAAAGCAGGGCCGTGCGGGCCACTCCCTAGTAATTTTTACAGTAGTCTCGACAACCTGCTACAAGTATCTTTCGGTGTTAAGCCATATCAATTGGAGACGTCTGTGACGAAGTCTGAACGCTTGCTGAAAGCGTATCTCAAAACCATCTATCTTCGAATAGTAGAAGACTGTGTCGGTACCGTCGCAGTCTCAGGGCAACTGGTATTGCTTCTGACATTCATCTTTTGTCTCAGTGCACCCGCACAGAGTAATCAAGGTGCAGATTACACCCGGAACTCACAGCCGCCTCTGTTTACCTATCAGGAGCTTGTGACTCTCGGTGCAAAGGATCCCGTCGATCCGGCTCTGGCCGACAAACTTCAGACTTTGCTGACGACTCCTTTCGTCAACAATGAGGCGTACTTCGCTGGAACAAGACCCCTTCGTCCCGATCTCGACGGCATGGGCCCGTCGTTGCGTCTGGTGCAGTGGAACATCGAGAGAGGAGTGGAACTCGACGACATCAAGCTCTTGATGACCGATAAGCAAGGCTTCCTTGCCAAGGCTCATAGCGCGGTTCCGATCGACAAAGACACACAAAAGCCGACGGACCCCGAACTCATCGCACAGATTGACCTGCTTCAATCGGCAGATGTGATCGTGCTGAATGAGCTCGATTGGGGCATGAAGAGAAGCGACTATCATGCCGTGGTCAAGGAGCTAGCCGACGCACTCAAGATGAACTGGAGCTATGGCGTCGAGTTTATAGAGGTTGATCCTAAGGTGTTGGGCCTGCAATCGTTCGCGAATGTGAAAAATAAAGCCGAGCGAAAGGAGTTGGAGGACCTTTACAGCGTCGACAAGGACCGCGTTCTTGGACTGCATGGTACCGCAATTCTTTCGCGCTATCCTCTTCGGGATGTGAAGCTCGTCCCCTTTAAATATCAGGCTTACGACTGGTACAACGGCGAGAAAAAGTATGGTACGGTCGAGGCCGGTAAGCGTAAAGGCGCAAGCCTGCTTTTTGGCGAAGAAATCGTCCGCGAATTGCGGCGCGGAGGGCGCACCAATCTGATCGCGACTCTGGATGTGCCTGAGCTTCCTGAGAAACAGGTCACTATCATTGCGACTCACATTGAGAATCGCACCACACCGAAGAATCGCGTCAAGCAGGCAGACGAACTTCTTGAAGGGATTCGCCCGATTCGCAATCCTCTAATCATCGCCGGGGATATGAATACGACTGGGACAGATGGCTCGGTCACCAGCATAAAGTCGGAGGTGCTGAAAAAGCTGAACGATCCTGGGTTTTGGGCCACGGAAGGAATCAAGTACGCGACCGGAGTTGGTTTCATCATGAGCGCTACCACTTTGGGCTTTAAGGCGGCCAAATTCCAGGGCGACCCGACTTCGTCGGGGGTTCCTTTGCTGGCACCCAATCCCGAACAGGGGTTTTTTAAGGAAATGGACAAGTATCGATTCGATGACGGTACTCAGCTTGATTTTCGTGGCGATGCCGAACTCTCGGTAAACAAACGCGATGGAACCCTGGGCAATTCGAACGAGCGCGCTGCCAAGGGATTTGTTACGACATTCGCTTTACCCCGAACCCTTGGAGCAAAAGGCAAGTTCAAGCTCGACTGGATATTCGTAAAGGGCTACCTGAAAGAGGATTCTAAAGCGGCCGACTCCTATCGCTTTGCACCAGGCTTTGCGCGCACCATGAACGAGGCGAACAACGCGCTGGAAGAACCTCTCTCGGACCATGCTGCAATCGGCGTAGATCTGCCGCTAGTTCAGCCGGCTTTGCCCGCCGCAAAGAAGTGAGTGCGGGACTTGGCGCGCCGGAGCCTGCTTCGACGTCAAAGGTGTGTGCCGAAATGAAAAGCACTCGATGCACATTCCGATGTTTGCTTGTGTCTGTCTGTCTCTGTGCGGGTGTGTCTCCCGCGAGCGATGCGTTTGCTTCTGATCCTCCAGTTACTGCTCAGATAAGTCCTCCAGTCGCTGCCGAAGATGCGTTGCCAGACGCTCCGAAGCCGCGACCTCCGGTGACTGAGAAGGGCCTGCCGCTGGCGATCCTGAAGGACCAGATCCCCATCTGGACCAGCCCAGTGCGAGTCAGAACGCATGACCTGATTTGGCTGCTACCGCTCGGGGCGGCAACGGGCGTGGCGTTGGCAACCGACACGGACGTCATGCGCGACGTATCACGCGATCGAACCTTCAACAAGGATAGCGTGAATGTATCGAACTCTCTCTTGGGCTTCGAGATTGCCGTACCGGTTAGCCTGTATGGCGTTGGGCTCTTCAAGGGAAATCCGCATGCGCGCGAGACGGGCATCCTGAGCGGTGAAGCGCTGGCCGATAGCGTGGTAGTAGAAGAAGTCACAAAGATTATTTTCCGGCGCGAGAGGCCTCTCTACAACAACGCGGCGGGTGACTTTTTTGCGCCGAACATTGGTGCGAACGGTTCGTTTCCATCGTCGCACAGCATGCTGGCGTGGACGTTGGCAGGAGTGATAGCGGGCGAGTATCCGTCAAAATGGGTACAAGTGAGCGTATATTCTATCGCCTCGGGCGTAAGTGTGACGCGCGTCCTTGGCCAGGAGCACTTTCCAAGCGATGTCCTCGTCGGAGCGGCCGCGGGTTGGTTGATTGGGCACTACGTTTTTGAAAAGCATCACGTACACCATGTGTCTCATGCTCTGCAAGCAAAGCTTTCAAGACGAACGGTAGGAGGATCCGAGACAGAAACGACACATGGGATTCTGGATTGATCGCATTCGCCTGTTCCACCTCGTCATCTATGCTTAGCTTTCTTCGGTTTCGAATACTGCTCGTCAGTAAGATTCAACCATACCCCGCCTCGCCCAATCTCGATCCCGTGTCTAATAGCCGGTGCGACCTTTCGGATCTTCTTTGTTATCAAAATTCAGTGGGTATTGAAATTCAAGCGGATAACCTGCTGCGGCTTGTGCTCCCTTGATCTGAGTGCCGATGACCTCACCGGATATGACGATTTCAACTCTGCGGTTCTTTTGGCGCCCCTGTGCGGTGCTGTTGTCATCTACGGGGTTGCTCATTCCGTAGCCCTGCGCGGTCAAGGTGCCACCATCCAGTCCCTGGCTCACGAGATAATCCAAGACCGTGCTGGCGCGCTTCTCCGAGAGTGCCTGATTGAGATCGGCACTCCCAGTGGAATCGGTGTAGCCTCCGATCGCCAATTTCAGGGAGGGATAGTTCAGTACGATTCCGGAGAGCTTGGCAAGAGCGATCTTTGCATCGGGTCCAAGATCGGCTTTCCCAGTGGCAAACAGGACATCGCCCATGTTCACAACCAGGCCGCGGTCGGTGTCTGTTGTAGGGAGGACACGATTGAATTGTGCGAGCAGCCTGGCACGAAGTTGTTGCTTTTCGAGCTCGAGCTTCTTTCTGGCATCTGCCTGGGCCGCAATTTCCGCATCTGCCTTCCTTTTTGCTTCTGCAGCTGCTTCATCATTTGCCCGCTTGGCTGCGGCAGCGGCTGCGTCCGCCTTCTCCTTGGCTTCGGCGGCTTCGGCTGCGGCCTTGGCTTCCGCTTCAGACTTAGCCTTGGCTGCGGCGGCTTCACGTTCGTTCACGATGCGCTCCGCTTCCTGGCGTTGCACGGAAAGAGCACGAGCATCCTCGGCGAACTGTGCGGTCTGCCGCGACTGGGCGACGATCGTGTTTACGTCTGCCTTGCTTGAGAGAGCGCTCTCTGCCTGCTGCAAGCTGCCTTCCGCCTTGGAAAAGACCTCCGGCGCGTATTTGTCGGCCTGGCGCGACTTCGCTACTTCGACTGCGTTGCGGGCTTCGTAGATCGCCAGCGGAACCTTCGGATCGGGAGTAAGCGCCAGCGGGTTTCCCATCTTCTCATATTGCGCGCGCTTCATTAGCTTGTATTCGGAAACAGGAAATATCTTTCCCTCCGTTTTCTTCCCGGGTTCGCTCTGCATCACTACCATTTCGCTGGGCAGGCGCACTGCAAAATAAGGTTCTGCGGTAACGATCAGTGAGAATGCCTGAGCCGGTGTTGTGGCGCTGAGACTTCCATTCCCCTTCTTGTCGAGCAGCAGTTCGCCGCTGTTCCCTGTGCGCCCCTCAGGAGTTACAACCCATAAAACGTAGGTCAGGAATTCGGTGCCCAACGTGGAGGCAGGCTTAAGACCCTTGATATCGATCTGGACCCTTGCACGATCTGCCTTTGATTTGATCTCGACCTTAGCCTGGCCGGTCGCCCCGGAACCCAGTTCGGTGGCGATGAGGTTGACTTTCGTACTGCCCGAGCCCACCTCATATCCCACTGCAGCCGCGGATTTCGTGGTCAGGGACGATGCAGGAATTCCCTGGTCCGGCGAGGACGCAGCTTGATCCTGTGTGATCGCAATCGCAGATAAGCACGTGAAGCCGCATAGAACTGTCGCGATGATGCCCAACTTGCGTGGTGATTTCATTCTTTCTTCCTCACTTCGCTCGAATAAAGTGCGCTGTCAGATCATTTTTTCCCGAATTGAATTCAGTTTCGCGCAGCCGAACCGTCAGTACGGGGGCGTGAAACGATGCTCGTCGACTTCGGTGAACCTATTGATTGTGGTCAAGATCACAGATCCATCCAGCGGCCTTGATTTATCGTGATGAGCGGCGTTGACCCCGTTTGGGCTGGTATGAGAGATATCCGGAATTTCTACCGGCCCGTTTGCCCTCCTTCAGGCCCAATACGGACCAGTCTGACACCAACGAGAAGTAATGTCATGTTAGTTGCGCCAGCTATGTTTGTGAGCTATCAGAATTGCTAGGAAGCCTGAGCCACCCACTACAACCGTAAGGGCCAGTGCCTCCAGTTCGCGTCTTGAGTCACATTCCCGCAATCGAGCCTGTCAAATGGGCACTACCCGAACCACGCAGACTTAAATTTCCACCTCGTTTTGGCTCAGTTTTGCTCGGCAGTCAACAATTCGATTCCTACCGGGCCTTTCACTGCAAACAAGGTATCCGCGCATCATCCCCAAGTCGCTCTGACATCACTGGAGCCTATCGTATTTATTTACAGATAGATAAACTCCAAACCGTCTGAGTTGATTGTTTATATTGCAAACATGCATCCGCCGGTGACTATTTTCTTGACAGCCTTGAACTTGAAAGACCATGCTCATCCCCGTCATTGGAGGGGCCAATATGCCTTCGCAAGCAGGCCCGCTCGCTCTCAAAAGACTCAGAAGTCTCGCATGAATAGGAAGAGACGGTCATGTGTTGCATTGAAACGGCCGCGCGCACTTTGACAAGCGGCCTTCTTTGATGTTCTTTGCAAGCCCCTCTCGATCGTGAATCTTGATCGAGCTCAATGGAGATCGTCCATTCGCTGCGCTGAGAATGCTGCCGCTCAAAACGTCAGCATTCTGGTTCTTGATGGAAGCGGCAACGACCTATTGAAACTTCGCAGCTGAAACCCGTCGGAGCAATTTCAAGGAGGTTTGAGATGAGAGTACGCGAAGTAATGGAGGCAGCGCCTTCAATTCACCGGATGAGAGAGACGATCCGGCTCGCTTTGAGTGTGGTGCTCGTGTGCTTACTTGCTCTAGCTCACGCAGCCGCGCAGGTAACCACTGCGGACATCGTGGGGACTGTCACTGACCCGAGCGGTGCGGCAGTGGTCAGCGGAACCGCAACCGCCACCAATATCGGAACGGGCGTAACCCAAACGGTGGCCCTCAACAGTGCCGGCGGCTTCGAGTTCACGCTGTTGCAGGTGGGCACTTACAGTGTGAGTGTTCAGGCGTCGGGCTTCAGGAAATACGTCACGCAAGTTACTCTTGCTGTCGGTGACCGTGCGCGTGTCAACGCGGCGCTGGTATTGGGCCAGGCGGCTGAAACTGTCACTGTGGAGTCGATCACGCCGGCTCTACAGACCGACGATTCGACGATCGGAACGCTTATAACCAGCCAGGCGACGCAGGACCTGCCACTCAACGGACGCAACGTTCTCAACCTGATTACGCTGTCCGCCGGTGTTACCGCCGGCCTGAGCAATGCGATGAACGGCGGGACCCGGCCGGACGATCGCCGACAGGGCTCCAACTTCGCGGCCAATGGACAGAGCGATGAGAACAACAACAACATGGTCGACGGAATGGACAACAATGAGCGCTTCATCGGTAGTGTGGGCGTAAAACCCGCCATCGACGCTGTCGAGGAGGTCAAAGTCCTCACCAATCTATACACTGCTGAGGTCTCGCGCTCGGGCGGCGGCGTCGTCGACCTGATCACCAAATCCGGCACCAACAACTTCCACGGCACGGCCTACGAGTTCCTGCGCAACGATGTGTTCGATGCGAGAGACTACTTCTCCACGACCGGACCCAAACCGGAACTACGTCAGAACCAGTTCGGCGGAAGCATTGGCGGTCCGATCATCAGGCAAAAAACCTTCTTCTTCTTTGATGTTGAAGCTTTCAGGCTCATTAAAGGAGTGACCAACAACTCGACAGTGCCTACCCTCTACGAGGAACAGAATCCCGGAGATTTTTCCGATCTCGGGCCAGGTTGCCCGGTAATTTCGCCCGCCGATTTTGGGCCCAACAGCATCGGGCTGAACTACTTCAAGATGTATCCGGCGCCTAACGTGCCAGCAGCCATACTTGGATCGGATTGCGCTGCGCCGCAAAACAACTACAGCTTTACGGGCGGGCAAACTCAATACACCACTACTTATGACGGTCGGGTGGACCATCAGTTCTCGCCCAAGAACTCATTGTTTGGCCGGTATACGTACAACAATGCCGACGTGTACATCCCCGGCAACTATCCCGTGGTGACAATTAACGGAACCCAGATCAATCCCGGCGCCGGTCCGTATGGAAACTTCGCCGGCCCAGCGATCGATCAGGATCAAAGCATCGCGCTGGGTTACACCCACCTCATCACCACCAACGTGATCCTCGATCTCCGCGCTCAATATTTGCGGCTGAATCACGACTCGACTCCCGTCAACATCGGTGTTGACGCGGCAAACGTCATCGGCTTCCCCTGCGGTCCAACGGCGTGTGTCAACATCGCGGGATACTCGGCCACCACAGGGTTGCCGAATCTTAACTTTGCTCATGGATACGGCGCGTTAGGAGATGCCGACTACGTTCCCTTGCTCAACCAGAACAACAGCTTCCAGTACACCGGAGCTGTCTCATGGGTCAAGCTCGCCCACAGCCTCAAATTCGGCGGAGGATTCATCCGCCGTCAGGGCTCTCTGGGGCAGAGCGCACACCCTCGCGGCCAAATGCAAATCACCGGACGTCTTACGGGCAACGACCTGGGCGACATGCTGGAGGACTATGCCTCGTCCATAACCAGAGTCGAAACCCTCGTGCCACCCGCGTTCCGCGCCTCGGAATTCTCGGCTTATTTCCAAGACGATTGGCGGATGACCTCCAAACTCACCTTTAACCTGGGTCTTCGCTGGGACCTCTATACGCCGTTCTCAGCGCAGAATGGCGCTCACGATAACTGGAGTGTCCCGCTTGGAGTCATCATCGGGCCAAACCTGCTTGGAGTCCAACATTCAGGGCCGACCAGCGGTGTCACTCGGGACTACACGGATTTCGCTCCGCGCATTGGAGTAGCCTACTCGATCAGGCATGGCTTCGTGATCCGCGCTGGTTATGGCATTGGGTACTACCCCGGAAACGACGCGAACGGCGCTGTCGCGGGCAATGCACCATATCAATACAGCTACGGGTGCGGCAACACAGCTTATACAACTGCAGGCCCGTGCGCAGGAGGTTTCACCAATCCTGCGCTGGATCCTAACGGCGGTTACTACATGGATGGCTCGATGCCGATTCCCGTGGTTGACCTGTTGAATGCCACCGATCCCGTACGATATTCGGGCACGACAATCTTTGGCACCGTGCCGGATTATCGGAACCCGTTCCTGCAACAGTACAGCCTCAACGTCCAAAAGGACTTCCACGGAAATGTAGCCACGGTCGCTTACGTGGGCAACCACGGCAATCGGCTCGTGCTCAACGGCACCAACCAGAATCAATTGCCATATCCCATATCGGAAGGCGGTCAGTTCCCATATGCAAACATCGTCCCAGCCACCTGCGATCAGTACGCAGACTGCGCTGCAATTGGTGCTGGTGTTCTGAATACGGTGGGTGTTCAAATGCGCGACACCGTCATGAGGTCCAACTACAATGCGCTGATGGCTTCTCTGCAGCGCAGATTCACCAGGGGATTCGGAGCCAATGTAAACTACACCTTCGCCAGAAATCTGACCAATGCACAGGTAATTGACGAGGGCCAGGGTGTTGGCAACTGTGTAGGTCCATGCCACGTGGACGACGGCCATGGGAAGTCCGTAACCTACAACAGCTACTTCCAATACGACTACGGCAATGCTGACCTCGATGTACGCCATAGCCTTTCCCTGACTGCGTCCTACAATCTGCCTTTCGGCAAGAATGTCACCGGGCCGCTTGCATACGTCGTCAAGGATTGGGCACTGAACGCGATCTATTACGCACACACGGGCAATCCGCTCACGGTCAACAACGCTACCGGCGCCCAAAGCAACATTGGCCTGGGAAGCGACCGGCCAAACTACGTGACCTCGTCACAGCACGATTTCCACCAAAGCGTCAGGCAGTGGTTCGATGTCACCCGCTTTCAAATGCAGGGAGCAGGGTTACAAGGCAACGAGGAACGCAACCAGGTCTACGGACCAGGAACGCAGGCCCTGGGCTTCTCTATCTTCAAGACCTTTCCAATCCATGAGGACGTCAAACTCCAGTTCCGAGCAGAGTCGTTCAACCTGTTCAATACGCCAACCTTCGCTCAACCGAATGCTACGATCAGCTCCTATGATTCGAACGGAGTTGCTGTGCCCAACGTAGGTGTCGGAATGATCAGCAGCACGGTGCCTCAGGCTTCTCCGCGACAGCTCCAATTTGCTCTGAAATTGATTTTCTAAAACGGATGATTCGGAGGAGGTCGAAGCTGACCTCCTTATGCATCACCAAGAGCCGGCATCATCAAATTAAGTCCGTAGCAAAACCCAGCATTGGATCGTTCGGGTAAACGTGATCCACATTCTCGGTTGTCAGGAGTTGGTGCTTCGTCAGGATCGCTGGCGCTACAAAGCGACGATTGAGAATATCCAAAGCCAGCCGCACCAGACCTTCGCCGTACGTCTCAGGGAAATAACCGACAGAGCCTACGAATCGGCTTTTGTCTTTCCGCCACCGTTCGAGTGAAGAGCGTTTCTATGCCAGGCGCACCGTATCCTACCTTCCAGTGCCGGTTGGCAGATCGGCGATACAGGGACCGATACTGATTGGTCCCCAGCTTCTCAATTACGTGGCCGCCTTCCAACGTGTACAACAGGCGATGAACAATACCGCGGCTCAACCCGGTACGTATCGCAATTTCTCTGGGCGTTAGGATTTCTCCGGGGGACTCAAAGGCAGCCAGAAGTTGCGCCGCATGGGCGACGGACTTGATCAGATAGACGTCTCGCATGATACCCACTCCGACGGAGCCACTATACCCGCTAGATGCTTGTATCGCAAACAACTCTTCCACTTATCTATTGTGGTCGATGAGCCATCATTCGGCCGTGCAAGTTTGTGGTTTCAATCAGATGAGCGATAGGTCGCGCAACCCAGATGTTTGAATTGCAAACATCCACTATCTTGCCGCTATTTGCTTGACAAGTTTAAAGCACAAAAGCCATGCTCAAGCCCGTTATCGAGAGGATTCTTCACATGAATCTCAAGAGGACGACAATGTGTTGGGGCGATGAAGGTGCGGGTCGGCCCATGGTTCAGGCCCTGCTGCTCGCGGGACTGGCCGCGATGGCTCTCTCCGCCAATGCGCAGCGCGTGACCATTCCGCTTAATGGTTCGTGGACGATCGGCGACAGTGTCGATGCTAATGTTCCGCCGTCGGCATTTGACCACACGGTAGCCGTGCCCGGCTTGGTGCATTCGGCAAAACCATCGTTTCCTGATGTCGATAACTATCAGACTCAGGAGTTCGTCGGAACGATGATCCGAGACAAAGTTTTTCCGGCTTCGGAGGCGATCGAGACACTGGGCAGAACTCCACAGAAGCGAATGTACTTCTGGTATCGCCGCACATTTCAGGCGCCGTCAAAGAAGTTGCGGGCGTTGCTCATAGTCAACAAAGCGCAGTTCGGCACGGCGGTCTGGCTCAACGGGCAGAAGATAGGCGAGCACATGGGTTGCTTCACCGCCGGCCGCTTCGACCTCACCCCGGCGATTCACTGGAATGCCGAAAACCAAATCATGATTCGCATAGGTGCTCACCCGGGAGCGCTGCCAACCACAGTGATATACGGCGGCGATGGCGAGAAGGAGATTTGGACACCGGGCATCTATGACGACGTCTCCGTCATCGTCTCCGACGCGCCGGCAATCGAGACCGTTCAGGTTGCCCCGCACATTCAATCCTCGGAGATCGTCGTCGAAACCGTTCTTAACAACATCGGCTACGTCGAGCCAGTGTTGCGGAGCAGGTCCGATGCAGATGCGGAAACCATTCCAATGCATTCGCTTTGGAATAT
>Ga0206964_10004_pt1 | contig 74500 bp, 68 predicted proteins | sample Alteio_BWOrgHeat_25_FD_152980 | JGI IMG/M metagenome (GOLD analysis project Ga0206964, IMG submission 152980) | Enriched cells from forest soil in Barre Woods Harvard Forest LTER site, Petersham, Massachusetts, United States -... | ecosystem: Environmental > Terrestrial > Soil > Temperate forest >...
CTGCTTTGGCACGCAGAGGAAGATGCCATCCGCGAGAGCCCCGCCTGGCGCGGTGGCAATTACGAGAAGACTCCTGGACTGCCGCAGGTTGCTATCTTGCATGACATGAATCTCAGTAGCCCTGAACATTATGCGAGAGAAATCGGGCGCGATGGCTTTGCGGCGCGATACGAGACCTACCGGGAGAAAGGCGCGACGGAGTTTGACGCCAACGACCGGATCTACCAGCTCGAGGCAATGATCAATCACGATGTAGCGCGCGGAGGAAGCATGGAAGCCGCGGCGAAACAGGTGCACGCGAAGGTGCTGATCGTAGCCTCACAGCAGGACCACATGGTCAACCCAGGTCCGGCGGTCGAATTCGCCAAGCTGCTAGGTGCTCAGACAATGCTGCTCACGTCAGATTGCGGTCACAGAGCCCCCGGTTGTGAAGGGGCGAAGATGAACCCCGCAGTAGCCGCGTTTTTGGAATCGAAGTAAGAATCCCTAAGCCATCACGATCTCACTGAAATCAGCAATACCGGAAAAACCATCGAGAACCGATTGAATCAGCGCCAGTCGCGCGGCACGTAACTGCGGGTCCGGATCCATCACCATCACCTTGTCAAAGAAAGCGTCGACCGTCGGCCGCAGCGCAGCGATCACCTCGAGTGCTGCCGCGTAGTTATGATCCCGACGAAGCACGGCGACCTTAGCTGCCAACTCTGTTGACTCGGAATAGAGACCGAGCTCCTCTGGATGCTTGAGTGTGGCCTCTGACAGAGATGATTCACTAAAGTCTTCGTTCTTTTCCGCGGCCTGGCGAAGGATGTTCTTGATGCGCTTGAATGCAGCAGAAATGGCGATGAAATCCTGTGATCCGCGCACCGTTGCGAGCGCCTCTGCACGCGCGATCGCCTCGCGTACATCGTCCGCACCTGCGGCAAGAACCGCATTCACAATGTCATAAGCGAAGCCGCGAACGTCTTTGAGATAAAAGCTAAGACGTTCTTGCATAAAGTCTGCAACCAGCTTTTCAACATCCGGCAGGCACGAAGTGGACCGGACAACCTGGGTGAGGGACAGCGGCAGAGAAGACTCCGCTAGAATCTTTACGATGGCATTGGCTGCACGGCGCAAGGCGAAGGGGTCCTTCGACCCGGTCGGTGCGTTGCCAATGCTGAACAACGCCGCAATAGTCTGAATGCGATCTGCCAAACCAAGTAACTGACCCAGCACCGTAGGTGGAATTGAATCCTCAGTACTCGCCGGTCTGTATTGCCAATAAATCGCGTCAGAGACGGGTTCGCCCAATCCTTGAGCACGGGCGTAAAGGCCGCCAATCACGCCTTGTAGTTCGGTAAATTCCTTTACTAATTCTGCGGTTAGATCGGTCTTGGCAAATGTGACAGCCTTAAGCAATGCACCATTGTCGTGATCAACACCGGCGTCATACACGTCCGACGAAAGAAAGTTGGCGACATCGAGATTCTCACTCGTCTTCCATCCGTAGCTGCCCAATTCTTTCTGAAAGGTGACGGAATCAAGCAACGCTACCCGTTCCTTGAGCGGAATCTTCTGGTCCGTATCCCAGAAGAACTGGGCGTCCTTAAATCGCGATCGCAGCACTCGCTCGTTGCCGTGGCGAATGATGGCGCGGCCCTGCTCATCCACCTGTGTATTGAGCACCGTAAGAAAGTGCGGAGCCAGTTTGCCATCCGCATCCCCAACGGCAAAATACTTCTGGTGGTCGCGCATGACGGTCACCAGCACCTCTTCCGGCAAAGCAAGATACTCAGGCTCGAAGCTCCCGTGCAGAACCGTCGGCCACTCGGTGAGATGAACGACAGTCTCAACGAGCTCTTCGTCCTCGCGCCAGCGCGCGCCGTGAGTTTCAGTAATCGCGCGCGTGACGTGGTCGAGGGCTTTTCGTATGGAATGGCGGCGAGCGGCAACATCCGGCTCCACGAAAGCCTCGCGCAGAGCATCGCGGTACGCCGAAGGCGACGCAATCTCGACCGGCGCTTCACCATGCAGAACGCGATGTCCACGGCTCTGATTGCCGGCAGCGATACCAGCAAGCTCAAGTGGAACAACCGCGCTATCAAGCAGCGCAACCACCCAGCGAATCGGACGCACAAAGCGTTCAGGCTTATTGGCGCGCCAGTACATATTCTTGGCCCAGTAGAGCGACAACGCCTCTTTCGGTAACTCGGCTACCAGCAGATCCTGCGCAGTGCGTCCCTTACGCTGCGCGGTTGCTCCTACATACTCGCCCTTGGCGTTGATGATCTTCTGCAGTGCAGTAACTTCAACACCTGCCTTTTTAGCAAACGCAATCGCCGCCGGAGCCGGCTCTCCGCCTTTGAATGCGATGGCCCACGACGGACCGACAAGTTGCTCCTCGCTATCGGGTTGCGCAAGCCCAAGCCCCTCAACATGCACCGCCAGTCGGCGCGGCGTTGAAAACGTCTTTATCTTGCCGCCGTCAAGAAGCCGCGCACGAGCGAGCAGATCACTTACCCGCTTGCCTAACTCGGCCTCGGCAGCAGCGATCATGCGCGCCGGAATCTCTTCGAGGCCTAACTCCAGTAGTAACTCCGCCATAACCTGACTATCTTTCCTTAAGCTCTAGTTGGCCATACTCTGCTGCAGTGCATAAGCCCTGGCTACGCCAACGGCAAGATTGCGAATGCGCCCGATGACACCAACGCGCTCAGTTACCGAGATAGCGCCCCGTGCGTCAAGGAGATTAAAAAGATGCGAACACTTCAGCGCCAGTTCGTAGACTGCAAGCAACGGAAAACGCCTTTTGGCAGCCCAATCCGCGTCAGCATCCTTCAGGAGCGCACCGGCCTTGTCGAGCAGGGATTGCGCCTCTGCTTCGTATAAGCGGAAGTGCTCCCACAGCTTCTCAACGTCCGCCATCTCGAAGTTATAGACCGAAAACTGCACCTCTTCGGCCAATCGCACTTCACCATAAGTGATAACTTCGCCGGTCTCAGGATCGCGCGCCCACACAATGTCATAAATCGAGTCAACGTCCTGAAGAAATGCGGCAATCCGTTCCAGACCGTAAGTCAACTCGGCGCAGATCGGATCAAGGTCCAGTCCGCCGCATTGCTGAAAATAAGTGAACTGAGTTATCTCAAGCCCATCGAGCATCACCTGCCAGCCAACGCCCCACGCGCCTCCGGCGGGCCACTCCCAGTTATCCTCTTCAAACTTCAAATCGTGCCGGCTCAGATCGATTCCAATCGCGGTCAGCGACTCGAGATATAGTTCCTGAACATTCACCGGTGGCGGCTTGAGTATCAGCTGAAACTGCGTGTGCTTGAAAAGCCGATTCGGATTCTCGCCATAGCGGCCGTCTGCAGGCCGTCGCGAAGGTTGCGCATAGCCGACGCGATACGGCTTCGGTCCGAGCACGCGGAGGAAGGTCTCCGGCGACATCGTTCCAGCGCCTACCTCAACATCATAGGGTTGCTGCAGAACGCAGCCCCGGTCAGCCCAGAATTTTTGCAAGCGAAAGAGCAGGTCCTGAAAGGTGAGCGGAGTAGGAACAGCGGCGTTCGCGCTCGATGCGCCGGAGATGCTTAAAGATGAAGTCACTTAGAGTCTCGTGGGCTAAAAAGCTATCCCAATTCTACCGGAGGCTCGCGAGGCAGCTTCCATCAGATACGACTAAGCGCCTCAGCCGAACGCAGCCTGCGTTCAATGTGCCTCTCAAGCGACTGCAGCGTGAAGCGCCGCAGATCTTGCGCTCGCCGGCGCGACCACTGCTCGTTCGTGAATGCAGTGACCGGCTCGCGCAACATGCGCTGGGCAAGCTGCCAGGAATCCACGGAAAGCGTGCTGCCTGCCCCCTGCCGATGCAGCGGGCAAAACAGCCCATCACTCATGGGGTGAAAACTGGCCTCGCCTGCCACCAGTCGCTCACCGCAAACCGTGCAGGCCGCGAGATCCGGCAGCCAGCCCATCAGCCGTGTGATCCAGAGCGAAAAGTAGGTCAACGGCATCCACGGCTGATCGACCGTGGTCTGCTCTAAAACCGCCAGTAGAAGCCGAAAGACCGTCTCCTGCGTGTCGTGCTCCGGCAGTGTTTCCTCGAGCGTTTCGGCGTAGAAACTGAGAACGGCCGCGCGGCAGTAATCGACAGGCCCAGAGAGCGGCGAGCGAAGCAGCTCCAGCTGGTCGAGGCGCACCAGTTCCTGTCGAGGCCGGTCAGCGAAGAAGGCACGCGTCAGAGTCATCGGCTCAAGAGCCCCGCCAAAGCGTTTTCGGCTCTTGAGAGCTGCCTTGGCCACACCTTTGATCTTTCCGTAGTCACGTGTAAAGAAACTGACGATGAGATCCGCCTCATTGACAGGCCAGGTGCGCAAAATCAATGCATCGGAAGCGAAAAGAGCCATCGTGAGTTTATCTTCGCACTTCCGGAGCTTGCTCCCGTAGGCCATACAACCAATTCCTTACCTAAAAGTAAGATATAATGATTTTTGAAAGGAATTACGATGCCCACCGCGACCATGACCTCCAAGGGGCAAGTAACCATCCCTATCGAAGTACGGCGGAAACTCAAGCTCGATGCAGGCGACAAGATCGATTTCTTCCAGGACTCGGAAGGGCGATACGTAATTCAGCCCAAGACCGGATCGATTATGGAGATGAAGGGAATCCTGCGCAAGATGGGCTACGTGCCCGACCACGTGGTCACAATCGAGGAGATGAACCAGGCCGTCCTCGACGCCGTGGCTGAGTCAGATACAAGATCAATGAGCCACGCAGCCAGAGGCCTCGGGGATGATGAAGTCGCGTGATCGGTCTCGACACGAATGTTCTCGCGCGGTTCTTTGGCCAGGACGATCCGGTTCAGAGCCCCAAGGCTAATGCAATATTAGATTCTTTGACAACGGAAGAGCCGGGATGGGTAGCGACCGCTGCCTTGCTGGAATTGGTTTGGGTCATGACAAGCAAGTTCCGCGCCGATAGAACAGGAGTCTGTCGAGTTGTCGATGTACTGATGAGCCGCTCAGAGATCGTAATTGAGAATTCAGACCTGGCGCGGCGGGCTCTCAATCAGTACCGTCACGGCAGCGCTGACTTCGCGGACTGCCTCATCGCTTCACACGCCGAGAATGCAGGCTGCGTCCAAACCCTCACCTTCGATATCGATGCAGCGAAAACCGCGGGCATGACCCTCATCTCCTGAAAACACAAACGCGCGCACCGGATGACCGGCGCGCGCGTTGCGACTGACTGAATCTCTAGCGTCCGAAGTGTGCGGCGTTCTTCTCGGTGTAGCTCGCCCATTTCTCCGGCAGGTCGTCCTGCGCAAAGATGGCCGAGACCGGGCAGGCCGGCACACACGCGCCGCAGTCGATGCACTCCACCGGATCGATGAAAAGCTGGTCCGCAGCCTCGTGATCGCCTTCATCTTTCTTGGGGTGGATGCAATCCACGGGACACGCGTCTACACATGCGCTGTCTTTGGTTCCGATACAAGGTTCTGCAATCACGTAAGCCATATCTTTATTCTCCAGTGAGGTCGTTCTGCTCGCTCATAGTAGCACAGTGGGTACTGCGGTTGGCAGAGGGTTAAGCGAGCGTAAATCGCCGGTCCCAAAGGACGGGACAACGGTGACTACCCTTTGTGCAGGCCGCGGGCAGCGCGCTGCGCGGCGAACTCCGCAGGGCTCTTGAGCGGTGTCAGATCCCGCCCTGCGAACAGGTCTGCGAAGACGCTCAGCAGTTCGTGATGAATAAGCTGATTCGTGGCCAGCACCTCGCGGCTGTCGAGACGCCGGTACGCGCCATCGAAGCCTGTGACCATGCCGCCAGCCTCTTCCACAAGCAGAAATCCAGCAGCCGTATCCCACGGGTTGAGGTTGAATTCCCAGAAAGCATCCAAGCGTCCGCAGGCCGTATATGCCAGATCGAGTGCCGCCGAACCGGCCCGCCGCACACCATGCGAGCGCAAAGTGAATTCCTGATAAAAATGAATGTTTGGATTATCGTGGCGCTTGTGGCTGGGAAAGCCCGTAGCCAACAGAGCCTCACTCAGATACGGCACTTTTGAAACATGAATTGGCTTGCCGTTGAGCGTCGCACCTTTGCCACGCTCGGCGACAAAAAGCTCGTCGCGCATCGGGTCGTAGATGACACCGGCAACGATCGGCCCGTCGTTCTCTTCCGCCAACCCTTTTGGACGATGCTCCAACCCCATCGACACACAAAACTGCGGAAAACCGTGCGCGAAGTTAGTCGTTCCATCCAGCGGGTCAATGTACCAGCGATACTCCGCGTCAAGGCGATCGCGAGTGCCCTCCTCGCCGTACATGCCGTGCGAAGGAAACGCCGTATGCAGCGCCTCCTGCAGATACGCCTCGACAGTGCGATCGGCAACGGTGACCAGGTCTACGTCGCCCTTGTACTCCGTCACTACACCCTGGGCGAAAAACTCACGCAGCTTCCCGCCCGCGACTCGGGCAATCTCGACTGCTTTCTCGATTCCGCTAAATCCAGCAGGGCTGGCTGTGGCCAGATTTTCCGCAGGCACCGGAACAACCGTAGAGGTACCGAGGTCGTTGACCGGCAGGCTCATGATCCATTCTCCGACGCGCCCGCACCGCGGCCCAATCCGCGGCGGTTCGATTCCGTGATCGTTCGAATTTGGTGCTTGTAGATAAAAAGATTGGGATGGCCGTCGCGGGTGATGCGAATCATGCCATCGTCAAAATACTCGATCCAGCCGTTAATCGTTTCGCCATCGCGCAACTGTACCTGCACGCTCACCTGCCGGTCGCTCAGCGACCTCAGGTAGAGCGCCTCCTGGCCGGTATCTCCCGGCGGAGGAGTTCGAGAGCGCCGCAAGTGGGAGAGGGCAGGTGGACACATAAACCAATTCTAATTGGGAAGCACCGGTCAGGTGAATGGTTGTTCGACTGGACCGGTCCGAAACTGGCTGCTGCGGCTAATCCCGTGAGCGATTTGAAGATGGCGGCTCCGAATAATATCCGGTCCGGTAGCGGATATCGAAATTGTCCGAAGCTGCCCGAGGGATCGTCACGCGAATGCGGTGAAAGTTCTCTCCCGGCAGTTGTTTGGCAGGATAGTAGCCAATCAAGTACTGCGTGCGCAGATCCTCTGAGACCTGTGCGAATGCCTTGTCGAGCCCGCCGGCAGTGGCATAGAAATACTTGCCCCCAGTCTGCTCGGCAAGCGTAATCAGTGCGTGCTCTCCACCCAAATCACGACCGGCACTGGCCTCGATCGGAACATCAATGATGCTGTAGACCATCACCTCTCCGCGCAGCGCCTGCTCAAGCGCCTGGGTGTAGGTTACGGTGTTCGCGGTATCCCCGCCGTCTGTTACGAGCACGATGACCTTCCGGCCCTGTTTCGTCGCCAGGCTGTCGGAGGCGAGATAAATTGCGTCATACATCGCCGTGGCCTGCCCGCCGCGAAGACTTGCCAGCCCCCGGTCAATGCGGCTCGGCTGATTGGTAAAGCCAACCACCTGGCGCACGTCGGTGGAGAACTCCAACAGGCTGATCTGATCCTGCGAGCGAATCAGCGCATGAACAAATTTGCGCGCGGCATCCTGTTCCAGCGGCAGATCCTTGTGGACGCTGCCACTGGTGTCGATCGCCAACACCAAGCTCAGCGGAACCGCCGACTGCCGCTCGAAAACCGAAATGCGCTGTTGCTTCCCGTCCTCCATCACAGCGAAGTCTTCTTTGGTCAGTCCGCCGACGACAGCGCCGGTTGCATCCGTGACGTTGGTGAAGACATTCACCAGCTTCACATTGACCTTAAGCGTAGGAGTGTCTGCATCGGCAGTAGCCGACAATGGCGCAGAAGCCGTCTGCACGGCGGCAGCTGAATCGTCAGACTGCGCGGCAAGGGGCAAAGCCACCAGAAGACCCGCGCAAATTGTCAGAATGACAAGGCACGTGCGGCGAATCATGATGCCGCCTCCGCTGCTTCCACGTGGCTTTCCGCAACAAGCTCCGCTGGAAACGGCTCGCCATCGGCCCATTGCACGCCGTCGACAAAGGTCTCTTTCTTCCAGATCGGCACCGTCTTTTTGAGCGTGTCAATGAGCCATCGGCAGGCGTCAAAGGCCGCCCCACGATGCGCCGAGGTGACCACAATCAGCACACTGGTCTCGCCAATCTGCAACCGTCCCAGCCTGTGAACCAGTGTCACCGCACGTACTCCAAACTGCTCGATCGCCTGCCCGGCAAGAGCAGCGATCTGCTTTGAAGCCATCTCCTCGTAAGCTTCGTAATCCAGATGCAAGGTACCACGGCCTCGCGAGTTGTCGCGCACAATGCCCTCAAAGACCACAACCGCACCGTCACTCGGTTGTTTCGTCTCAGCGATCAGGCGGGCTGCAGGAATCTCGTCCCGCGTAAGATAGGTCACTTTGGCGTTCGCCAGCATCGGCGAACCAACGCCTCCCGAGACAGGCGGAAGTAGACCCACCTCGTCACCTTCGCTGAGCAGCTGGCCGGGCAAAGCGTATTCCGCATTCACGCTAACCGCCAGCCGACTAATCAGCGCCGCTGTCGAGGGCTGACCGCGCAGCCTCTCGCCAATCACGGCGAGCAGATCTGCCACGTTCGATTCGGCAGGGAGCTCCAGCGGAGCCGCACTAATGTAGTCCTTCAGCACTCCAAACGGAAGCAGATTTACGCGCATCTTCTTCAAAGAATACCCTCCCGTTAGACGTGGGAAGAGCAGTTTCTGTATCCGAAGCTGGCGTCAGATTCCATTCTGAAGCAGGTCGCGCAGAGTGACCGTCCACTGCACCAGTTCCACAATTGGAACGCACTCGCGGTCGCTGTGGGCCGTGCGCATGTCTCCGGGGCCAATTACGATGACCTCGTCGGCGATCCGCGTAACCCGGCTGGCTTCCGAACCAAAGCTGATGCCGACCGGTTGTGCGGGGAGGTTGTCTGCCAGCCGCGACCGCAAGGGTCCGCCCTCAGCAGGCGAAAAACCAGCCTCAGCCCTCAGGCCTTCAAGATCGATCTGAGCCTCGAACGTTGTCTGCTTCGCTTCATAGACCAGAGCTTCGAGGTGGTTGAGTACATCCGTAGCCCTCTCGTTCGGAAGCGCGCGCCACTCCACCAGAAATGCGCAACGGCCGGGAATGATGTTCTTCGCCGTACCGCCTTCGATAACGCCGATATTCAGTGTAGTTCGCGGCGGATCAAATAGCCCGAACAGCCCATCGCTCGCAGCATCCGGCTGTCCTGTCGCGAAAGCATCCTCAATTTGCGAGATGAGCCGCGCTGCAACTGAGATCGCCGAGACCCCCTGTTCGGGAAACGCCGAGTGCGCCTCCCTGCCCTGCACAGTAATCCGCGCCAGGCCGTAGCCTTTGCCTGCAATTCCAGGACGCAGCGAAGTCGGCTCGCTCACAATCGCCGAGCCAATGCGAACACCGCGAAACTCCTCTGCAGCCAGCAGCCGCTCCATACCCTTGCAGCCAATCTCTTCGTCAGCGGTGAGGACCAGCGCAACGCCTTGGCTCATCTGCTCTACATTGAGCCCGGACGCGGCAGCCAGGAAACAGGCCAACGCGCCCTTTACGTCGCACGAACCGCAGCCATGCAGATCGGCGTTCCGTTTCTCGAGCGACAGCGCGGCAGGCCAATCCGCCGAATAAGGAACCGTATCCGTGTGACAGATAAACGCCAGATCAATCTTGCTTTCACTGCGATTATTCGCCCGGGCAATCAGATTGGCCTTCTCCACTCCATTGTCATCGAGGTATGGAAGTATTTCCGCGCGCCAACCGCGATGTTCCAGAAACGCCTCAACCCAGCGCAGCACCGGAAGATTCGAAACAGCCGAAGGCGTCGGAATCGCAACCAGTTCACGCAGTATCTCTGCCGCAGAGAGAACCGAATTCAAAGCGTAACCTCAATGCCCGCAATAAACACCCGGGGGCGCGCCGGAGCAGCAACAAAGTACGCAAGCTCGCGATAATCCGCGCATTCATGCACAACAAAATCCGCCGCCTTACCCGTCTCCAAAGACCCAACCTCATCGCCAAGGCCCAGACTCCACGCCGCGTTAATCGTGGCCGCCGTCAGTGCCTCGGCGGGCAACATCTTCATCGCAATGCATGAGAGCGCCATCACAAACGGCATAGACGGAGCAGGCGACGACCCCGGATTAAAGTCCGTCGCGATGACCACCGGCAACCCCATCTCGATCATGGTTCGCGCGGGCGGATACTGGTCGCGCCCCAGGCAGAACACTGAAGCCGGCAGCAGCACAGGCTGCACACCAGCCGCAAGCAACTGCCGCAGTGCCGCCTCTGTCACCGCTTCAAGATGGTCCGCAGTCGCCGCGCCAAGCTCCGCTGCGAGGGCCGCTCCGGTGCCGGGCCGGAACTGCTCGGCGTGAATGCGCAATCCCAACCCATGCTGCGCCGCGGCCTCAAACACCGCACGGCTCTCCGCAACAGTAAAGGCATGTTCGTCGCAAAAAACATCGCAATGCCGCGCAAGCCCAAGCCTGGCGACCTCGGGAATGAGTTCCGCTGTAACCGAATGCAAATACTCCTGCCGCCGCGTCGCGAACTCCTTCGGCACAGTATGCGCAGCGAGTAACGTAGGCACAATGCGCACAGGCCCCTCAGTAGCAAGCCTGTCGAGAACCCGCAGCATGCGCAGCTCAGTCTCTCGATTCAACCCGTAGCCCGACTTCGCTTCAAGCGTCGTAGTCCCGCCGCGCAGCATCCAGTCACGATGTAACCGCGCCTGCGTCAGAAGCTCGTCTTCGGTGGCCTTGCGGGTAAGAGCGACGGTCGATTGAATACCGCCCCCGGCAACAGCGATCTCCTGATAAGTGGCGCCCCCAATCCGCTGCTCAAACTCCGCTGCTCGATTGCCCGCAAAAACCAGATGCGTGTGAGCGTCCACAAATCCCGGCGTCACGACCCGTTCCCCAGCATCAACCGTAGTGACCTTTCGACCAATGCTCTTGCGGAGATCGGCCATCGAACCCGCAGCGACAATACGCCCATTCTCGACAATCAACGCCGCATCGCGGATGGTGCCCAAGTCGCGCATCTCAGGCCCGACACGTGGCCGCGCCGGCCCGGCCAGCGTAACCAACTCCCCAATATTGACCACGGCAAATTTCGCCGGCAAAATTTGATTCATAAGAACACGCCCGCCGGTTTTCTAGTCCCTATTCCCTAATCCCTGTCTTTGAGCATCGGCATCCGAATGCCCCGCTCCCGCGCCGTTTCCTTCGCCAGATCGTATCCCGCATCCGCATGACGCACGACACCAAGCCCCGGATCGTTATTCAGCACCCGTCGAATTCGACTACGCGCGTTCTCTGTGCCGTCTGCTACAGTGACCTGTCCCGCGTGCAGTGAGTAGCCCATACCCACGCCGCCCCCATGATGGAAGCTGACCCAGCTCGCACCGCTTGCCGTGTTCAGAAGCGCATTCAGAATCGGCCAATCCGCAACAGCATCCGAGCCATCGAGCATTCGCTCCGTCTCGCGATAGGGAGAAGCCACCGAACCCGCGTCGAGATGATCCCGCCCAATCGCTACCGGAGCGCTGAGCTCTCCCTTGCGAACCAGCTCGTTCATCGCCTCGCCCATCTGCGCTCGCTCTCCGTAGCCAAGCCAGCAGATGCGCGCAGGCAGGCCCTGAAAGGCGAAGCTGTTGCGGGCCAGCCGCATCCACCGATGCAGAATCTCGTTGTGAGGAAACAGTTCCAGAGCAAGCTCATCCGTACGCGCAATGTCGCGCGGATCGCCCGAAAGCGCAACCCAGCGGAACGGCCCGTTCCCCTCGCAGAAAAGCGGCCGAATATACTCCGGCACAAATCCCGGAATATTGAATGCATCCGTGCATCCCGCATCCGCGGCAAATCGGCGAATATTGTTGCCGTAGTCGAACGCGATTGCTCCCGCGCGCTGCAGGTCAAGCATCGCGTTCACATGCACGACCATGGATTCGGTAGAAAGCCGAACGTACTCGGTCGCATCGCGCGCGCGTAGCTCGGTAGCCTGCGCTAACGTGAATCCTGCAGGTACGTATCCATTAAGCGGATCATGCGCGCTGGTCTGATCGGTAACCACATCGACTACAACTCCGCGGCGAACGATCTCTGGCAGTACCTCAGCGCAATTACCAACCAGCCCGACCGAGATTGCGCGGCCTTCCCTGCGCGCGGCCTCGCAAAGCGCAAGCGCCTCGTCGAGGCTTTCGGTCAGCGTGTCGCAATAACGCGTTTCAACGCGTCGCTCAATGCGGGTACGGTCCACGTCAATCGCCAGCACCACACCGTCGTTCATTGTCACAGCCAGCGGCTGTGCGCCACCCATACCGCCAACTCCGCCAGTCACCACGAGCCGGCCCTTCAGGGAGCCGCCAAAATGAATGTCCGCAAGCGATGCAAAGGTTTGGAAAGTCCCCTGCAGAATGCCCTGCGTACCGATGTAGATCCAGCTTCCTGCCGTCATCTGGCCATACATCATCAGGCCCTTCGCGTCGAGCTCATGAAAGTGCTTCCAGTTGGCCCACTGACCCACCAGGTTGGAGTTGGCAATAATCACTCGCGGCGCCATATCGTGCGTCGGAAACACAGCCACCGGCTTGCCCGATTGGATGAGTAGCGTCTCTTCGTTTCCCAGTCGCTCCAGCTCACTAACGATGGTATGGAAGCTCTCCCAGTTGCGCGCAGCCTTGCCGATCCCACCGTAAACAACCAGGTCCGACGGCCGTTCGGCCACCTCTGGATCGAGGTTGTTCATCAGGCAGCGCAGCGCCGCCTCCTGCTGCCAGCCTTTACAGCGCAGCTGTGTGCCGCGCGGTGCGCGGATCGTCTCAGCAAGGGTGGTCATTGTCATTGCGGTTCTCCCGTCTTTACATGGTTCTGGGAATAGTCCTGGTATCGCCGCTGAACAGCGCGGTAGCGAGCGCGAATCTCTTCTCCCTCGGCGTGGCGGCCGTCCTCAAGCACCAGTTTGCCCTGAACTGCCACATCGCGCACTGCGGTCTTTGATACCGCGAACACTGTCTGCGCCGCGAGCGATGCCGCATCTACGCCGAGAATCGAAAGATCGTTCAGATCGACAGTAACGAAGTCCGCCGGTTCGCCGGGCATGAGACTCCCGCCAGCCAGCCCCAGGGCCGCATAGCCATTACGCGAAGCAGCCCGATATAGTGTGTTGCCGATCGACTCCCGGCTCACCCAATCTGGGTGCGATACTCCATCCAGAATTCCTCGCTGCTGCTGCTCTAGGCGCAAATGGTACTCAATCTGCCGCGCATCTTCGAGAATGTCGATCTGCGCCTGGCTATCCGTCCCAAAAGCGACCGGAATGCCGAGCCGCGCTGCCGTGTCCGCCGGAAAGACTCCGTCGCCAAGATTGCGCTCAGTCGTCGGGCAGGAGCAGATGGTCGCACCCGCAGCTGCGACTGCCACGAACTCAGCGTTCGTCAGATGGATCGCATGAATCAGCGTTGTTCGCGGCGAAAGAATACCGTTATCCGCAACCAGCGCGATTGGAGTTGTCCCATACTCGGCGATGCAGGCAGCGTTTTCGGCAACCTGTTCGGAGATGTGCATGTGCAGCGGCATCGCACCGTGCGAGCGGGCAAACTCCGCGATCTCCCGAATATTGTTCAGAGGAACTGCCCGAATGCTGTGCGGGGCCGCACCCACCGTGACGTTTTCGACCTTCGCATATGTCGAAGCCAGTCCCTCAAGGTTGCGCAGGTACTCGTCAGGCGTCTCATAAAAGCGCGCCTGACCTGGATGCGGATCCCGCTCAAAGCCGGCGCGAAAGTAAGCGCTCCTCAGCAAAGAGATGGCCCCGAATAAGGATTGCCCTCCGGATCGCGATGCAGGTAATGGAACTCGCCGACCGCCGTGATTCCAGCCAACACCATCTCAAGAAATGTCACCCGGGCTATCTCGTAAACATCATCCGGAGATACAAATCCGGCAGCGCGATACATCTGCTCGCGCCAGGTCCAGAACGTATCACCGCCAGCTGCAGGCCCGCCTGATCGGCTCTCGGCACGGCCCCGAAACAATCTCTGAAATGTGTGCGAATGCGCATTCGCCAGTCCCGGGATGAGCGCCTTGCCTGGTAGCGAAACAACGCGAGTCTCCGGAGTCACCGAATTTCGGTCGGCGTAGCCTTGGACTCTTCCAGCCTCGTCTACCAGCAATCCAAGGTCCGAGCGGGCATGGTGCCCAGCGAACAAAATCTCCGGAAGGTAGAGGCAGGGCGCGGGCATAACTTAATCCTAGCCCGACCGAATTTGTTCCTAAAGACGCGAAGCACTCTCTGGTGAGGCTGACGGCGCGGATTGCTTCCTCAAACTGGAAATCTGTAGAAGAATCGTCTGCGATGGCAGGGTCTCCAACGTCTTTTTCTGCCTTGCCTCCCTTTCCGCCGATTCGCGCGGAAAAGCGTGTACCTTTGCAGAGACCGGCCGCCTGTCAATTCGGCTTACTCGTTGCGGCTCCAGGCCGGCAAGCGTCGGCGTGGCGTTGGGAAGGTCCCCATAGACCCTGCTCATGGACGGAAAGCAAAGAATTATGATCGTCATGCACAGCGTAAGAATGTCGGTCCATGGATTCGCCTTTTCCATGTACTGCAGCGAGACGTACAGCTTGTCCGGAATGACCACGGTTTTGAAAAAATCGACAGGATCTCTCGCCATCGACAGAAATTGAGCTTCCTGGCTGTACTTCAAAGACGCCGGATCGGTAAGACCGGGGCGGCCGCGAAGCAGCAGAGCATACCGCGACCGATACTCAGCGGTAATTTCGGGAATGACAGGCCTTGGCCCAACAAGACTCATCTCACCGCGTAGCACGTTCCAAAGCTGCGGCAGTTCGTCGAGTTTGGTCCGCCGCAGCCACTTCCCAAAAGGCGTAATGCGTGGATCCGGTCCAAGCGTATACGCCAGCCCAGCCTGTGCATGAGCCATGGTTCGCAGCTTGAGAATCTCAAAAACCTGAAAGTTGCGGCCCACTCGTTTCTGGCGAAAGAGCACGGGACCTGGTGAAGTGAGCTTGATGACAAGTGCCAGAAGAAGAAGAAGTGGCAAGGCAAAGAACAGCAAAATCGCCGAAGCGAGCACATCCAAACCCCGCTTGAACACGGTTCCCCCCGAAAACCGAGCAAATGGGACAACTCAGGTCGACCGCAGACCCTCGTTGTCCCTTCAAAGAACACACCGGTCCGAAGGCATCTCGGGAAGTTACCGCCGCGAAATATGATGTATCAGCGTCGGAGCCTCAAAGCGCTTCCATCCGTTGATCTATCACACTCCAGGCCTTTTAACTGCCCTCGGTGCACCCATCTTCAGGCCGATGTGTTGGCTTGAACTCTTTTAAATGTGAATCAGTGATGCAAGAAGACAACGAACGCCTTTGTATGTCAATACACAAATCTTCGAGAGTAAAATTATCTGTGACTAAAGTTCTATTTGTCCCAAAATGGAACTATTTTCGGCTGCTTTCCCGTAGAAAGAAGTACTAATAAGAAAAAATCGACCATCTTTGCCTCAATTTCTACAAAGATGATCGATTTTCTTGGTAACGTAGGTAACCACAAGAGAAGGAGAGGATAAAGGTTTCCACAGTCCTTGTTTAACCGAGCGGCCCGCTACTTGATTTTGAGGTAAATAATAACCAGCGTGAAGAGCGTCAGAGACTCAATAAATGCCAGTCCGAGCATCAGGAAGATGAAGATGCCGGGACGCGCTCCGGGGTTACGGGCCAGCGCCTCGACCGCGCTTGCGGTTGCCTTGCCCTGACCGAGACCGCAGAGCCCGGCCGCGAGGGCCAGGCCCACGCCAACGCCGATCGGTGCCAGGTCAACGACGCCTCCGCCGGTCTGTGCAAACGCCGGAACGGCGAAGCAAAGCACCGACAGGGTCATCAAAACAGCTTGAAGTTTCTTCATGGTTTCTCCTGCTTCACAGGTATTGATTCTCAGTGGGTGGTTGAGGCTCACCAAGCTGGCCCCCTCACGCTCAGAATCGTCCGTTACTCCGGAGCAGAAGCGCTCCCCGGCGGAAACTTTTGGCTCTAGTGATCGTGCGCGACGGCCACGGAAAGATAGATGGTGACCAGCAACATGAACACAAAGGCCTGAATCACCGAGACTAACAGGTGCAGTCCCAGGAACATGATAGGAACGCCGATCGGCACGAGCGAGAAAAAGACCAGCGTAACCAGCCCACCGGCAAACATGTTGGCATAGAGACGAACAGAGAGTGACATGATGCGGGCGAAATGCGAGACGATCTCGATCGGGAACATGAGCCATGCCAGCCACCACACCGGCCCGGCAAAATGCTTCAGGTACCCGCCGACTCCCTGCTCTTTGAACCCGTAGAAGTTATAGTAAACAAAGGTCGCAATAGCCAGTGCCAGCGTTACAGTCTCAAGCTCCGTGGGCGAGTTGATACCTGGAATCAGTCCGATCAGGTTGCAGCTCAGGATGAAGACAAACACCACGGTGATGAAGCTCTGGAAGCGCTGATATCCGTGCCCAATGATCTGTTCCGCCTGTCCACCCACAAATTCGTGGATCATCTCGGCCAAATGCTGCACAGGACCGGGCTTTTCGACGCTGAGCGTAGCCCGCACCGTGACGAAAAACGCCAGCATGATCGCCGCGATGAGCAATTCAAGCGCATAGGCGTCGTTGATTGGCGCGGCCGCGTTGGCAGGATGCACTCCCACCACGCCCAGCAGGGCGTCGACCGGTCCCGCGAAGACATGATTCAGCAGCCGTGTGATTGCAAGCGATTCAGACATCGTTTTCGATTCTTCTCAGTTCGAAGTGTGCGTTTGAGGCTTATCCGCGGAGCACCCGCATCGCCTCCCATGCCAGGCCCGCAAGCCCCAGACCCAGTCCGCAGATTAACGCGATCGGCGATCCGTGGAGACACTTCAGGCTAACATAAATGACCCCCGCAAACAGAATCAGCCGTACCAAAAACAGCCCTACGACCGTGCCGGTTCGCAGCTTCGAGCCTGTCCCAAAAGGGGCGCCATCCATGCGTGCGCTGACAGCGCGAATCAGCCTGCCCCACTCGTAAATACTGCCGATCGAGAGCACAGCCCCAACCGCAAAAAGCGCCGCTGTCTGCCACTCCATAGCGAGCCAGAGAAACAGCGCAGCCGCCACGCCAAGCACTGCACTCACGCGTACCGAACGCTTGAGCAGTGCCTCCAGATCAGCAAAGGTGAAATCGACGATCGGATGCTGTGCCGGAGAGGTATTCTGCCCCGAATCGGGCCCGTCGGTGTTTCCTGGCTCACTCACGGGCGTCTTACCTGGGCTTTCGCGTTGAGATGGAGTTCATCGTCGAAATCGCAGTCCGGATCACGCTCACCATGCCGGCGACAATGCCAAAGATCAACCCTGCAACCGTCGCCCAGTGAGTGCCGAAATGGTGATCGATAAACCAACCCACTCCCCAGCCGATCAGCATCGCGCACGGCAGCACAAAAGCGATCTGCATCAGCTTCTCGGCCTGCACAAGCGGATTCTGTCTCGGAGGGCCGTCTTTACCCGGCGGGGTCGAATTGTTTGGCTCAGACGACATCCTTACCGGTTATACACCGCATGATGGGCGCTCGGAAATCTGCGCCCTATCGCGTAAACCCTCTCGGGGGCCGTCAATCCACCACCCGCTATACTGGCAGTTGCACAAGAGCACCCAACACCCTTGAGGAAATACAGTGTTTGATTCGGAGTTTGAGCGCAATCTCTTCGCGCTCCGTCAGCAGAAACTCGAAGAGATTACAAAGCTCGGCCAGGTGGCTTACCCTAACCGCTTCCCTGCCTCGCTTGAGATGGTCGCATCGACCATTCCGGAAATACGCGCAAAGTGGGGCGAGGCTCCCGCCGAGGCGCTCAACGAACTAGCCGACGCTGAGAAACCGCGTGTAGCCGTTGCCGGACGCATCATGGCGATCCGTCAGCAGGGCAAAGCCGGCTTTGCGACATTGCAGCAGGGCGGCGAACGCCTCCAGATTTACGTCCGCCTCGATGCCGTCGGTGAGCAGGCCTTTGCCCTCTACAAACTGCTCGACATGGGCGACCACATCGGAACCACTGGCTATCTATTCCGCACCCGCACCGGCGAGCTTACCGTCCACGTCGAGACGCTGACCTTCCTCGCCAAGGCGATGCTCGCGCTGCCGGAGAAATATCACGGCTTGGCCGACGTCGAGCTGCGCTATCGCCAGCGCTATGTCGATCTATTCGCCAACCTCGACAGCCGCGAAGTCTTCGTCAAGCGGGCCAAAATCCTCAAGGCCATCCGCCAGTTCTTCGACGCTCGCGGCTATCTCGAAGTCGAAACGCCGATGATGCAGCCCATCGCCGGCGGCGCCGCAGCGCGGCCTTTCACCACGCATCACAACGCTCTCGACGTCGATCTCTTTCTGCGCATAGCGCCCGAGCTCTATCTGAAACGCCTCGTCGTCGGCGGCCTCGATCGCGTCTACGAGATCAACCGCAACTTCCGCAATGAAGGCGTGAGCACGCAGCACAATCCTGAGTTCACAATGCTTGAGTTTTATCAGGCCTACGCCAACTACCACGACCTGATGCAACTCACGCAGGACCTGATCGCCTTCGTAGCGCAGGAAGTCAACGGCAGCACCGTCATCGAATACAACGGCCACACAATTGATCTTACCGATTGGCGGAGAGCAAGGATGTTGGACATCGTTATCGAAAACATAGAAAAACTGTTCTCGATAGGAGCAACGCCAGCGGATTTCGAAACTTCGGAAACCGTGTCGGCACTCATCGACCGCTGTATATCGGTGGTTCAGAAGGAAGGCGAGTACTCAAGCATCGAAACTTACCTTAAAGAAACAGAGAGCCTGACAGATGTGCCCGAAAAGGTGAGACGCATTTATTTCTTGGGACTTAACACCATCAAAGTCCAACTTCAGACTCTAGGTTCTGTTGGTAAGGTCACTTACTCACTTTTTGAGCTTCTCGTTGAGCCCAACCTCTTCCAGCCCACTATCATCTACGACTACCCAACCGAAGTCTCGCCGCTCTCCAAAGCCAAACCCGACGACCCAGCCCACGTAGAGCGCTTCGAGTTCTTCATCGGCGGCTTCGAAGTAGGCAACGCCTTCAGCGAGCTCAACGATCCCGTCGAGCAGGAAAAACGTTTCCGTGCCCAGCTCGACCAGCGCGCCGCCGGAGATGACGAAGCCCACCAGATGGACGAGGACTACGTCCGCGCCCTCGCCTACGGCCTGCCCCCAACAGGCGGCGAAGGCATAGGCATCGATCGCCTCACCATGCTCCTGACCGGCTCAAAATCCATCCGCGACGTGATCCTGTTTCCATTGATGCGTCCGGAAAAGCAAAAGGGCGAATCCGAGGATCAGGCTTGAAAATCCTGTTCGTAGGTGACATCTTCGGCTCAGCAGGTCGCCGCATCGTCCGCGAACACCTGCCCCACGTGCGCGAGAGCCACGCCGTCGATCTCACCGTCATCAATGGCGAAAACGCCGCGGGCGGCTTCGGCATCACTCCCCCGCTCGCCGAAGAGCTCTTCGACCTCGGAGCAGATGTCATCACCACCGGCAACCACGTCTGGGACAAGCGCGAGCTGATCGACTACCTGAAGTCGGCTCCAGCCACAAGCCATGAGCGAGCCCGCCGAGTGCTGCGTCCGGCCAACCTGCAAAAAGACCTGCCCGGCTACGGCGCATACGAAGGCACGATAGCGGAGGGCCCAAATGTCGGCACGCCTTACGCAGTGATGAACCTGATGGGCCGCGTCTTCATGAACGGAACCAACGATCCCTTTAACGCCGCCAACGATGCGCTCGCGACCATCAAAGCTAGGGTAATCCTCGTCGACTTTCACGCCGAAGCCACCAGCGAAAAAGTCGCCATGGGCTGGCACCTGGACGGCCGCGTAAGCGCTGTGCTCGGCACCCACACCCATATTCCAACCGCAGACGAGCGTGTCCTTCCCGGCGGCACAGCCTACCAGACCGACGTCGGCATGAGTGGCCCCTACGACAGCGTCATAGGCGTTGAAAAAGAAGCCGTCCTCAACCGCTTCCTTACCGGCATGTCGGGCAAATTCGAAGCAGCCAAGGGAAATCCAAAGATGTGCGCCGCGCTGATCGACTGTGACCCCACAACCGGCAAAGCCTACCGCATTCAGCGCCTGATGCTCGGTGAGTAATCCCATGAACGCGCTTACGATCTTCGGCCTTTTCGCCGTCTCCGCCATGCTTGTCTGCTACGCATTCGATGCCCGCTCGCACTGGTGGACGCTGGGCTTCGCCATGGCGTGCCTGCTTGGCTCAATCTACGGATTCCTGCAAGGAGCGTGGCCGTTTGGACTCGTCGAGGGTGTGTGGTCCCTGGTCGCTGTCCGCCGTTGGTGGCTGCGCAAAAATTCGATCTGAAACAGCACCGGTACAGAGCAAACGAGCCCAGCCATCCAGCCGCCTGTCAATCCTCTTCCATTTAAAGACTGTTTAACCTCTCCCATAACAATAACTTCGAGCCGTCGCCTGATTGCCGGGAATTACTCGCAAAAGCTCACAATGGAAAGTAGCAGCTGCTTTGCCCAAATTCGGCCGGAGGAAAGCTTATGTTCAATTACCGTGCTCTCAAATGCATCGCAAAAATGCTGCAAAACGTCGCAAATGCACATGATTGCGGTACCACCAAACCCATCCATATCAATAACATAAAAGGCAATTTTCATTAAAAGTGCATACCCCCTACCCCCGGGGGTCGATTTTGTCCCTCAAAATAACGGCTGAACGCAGAAAAGCCCGGCAAATTCGGCCGGGCTTTTCGCTTTGAAATCTGAAGAAAACTTATAGCTTTTCGTAAAAATCGCACGCCGAGCAGGAGATATAAACTCCACCCGGAATATTACGCTCACGGTCCTTCACCCGCTTCACGATGCGGGTCGGTTTGCTGCACTTGGGACAGTCGGTTGACTTCGACGTGTCCATTGCTTTCTTGCGGTCGCCTGTTTTTGCAATTTTGGCCATGGATCCTGATTTCTCTCCTTAGTGATTGTCTCTGCACTCACGCAAATGAATTCGCGCGGCTTCAACGTCGCGGCCTGTGTTCCCGGCAGGTTTCGCCGGCCAAGGCGCATTAAACGCGCTCTGGCTCAAGGTCAGATCCAATTCTTGTGGAATTGCACTATCTGGCGGGCGCTACCTGAGGGAATGTTCGACTCGCTCCCTCAAGTTTACACCAGCTTCGGTTCCCGCAAAGACAACCTAGAAAGAAGCAGGCTGCGGCCTTCCCTGATAGAAGTTACTCGAAGGTTTCGGAGGGGCAGCCTGCGGCTTCTCGTCCGGCTTGGGATCGGCCTTGTCGGGATCTACGTCGGCAGGCTTGGCCGAATCCGAAGCAGCGGGCTTGCTCGCATCCGGATGCGCCGGTACAGTCCTCGCCGGATCATTCGTCGTGTCCTTGGGGAAGACAACCGGCTTCATCGGCCCTTCGCGTCCCGTCGTCTGGGTAGCGGGATCGTCCTGTGGCAATTTTTCTCCAGGCGCACGCAACGAAGGCGGAGCCGTAGGGGCATGAGTGTCCAGATCGGGATGCGCATCGCCAAGCTGAATCGTTCGCGTGTCATGCGTATTCTGAGCTACCACCGGACGCCCATCCGTGGTCATCAGCCCAGTCACCTCATCCTTGGTGTAAACCTCCAGGGGCTGACCGAGTTTAGCCATCTCCACGCGAATGACGCGATTCCCGTTGATGCGCACAAAGTTCACATCCTGCGGCGGATGGCCATAGATCCACTCCTCAAACGGCATCTGGCCTTCGACCTCACGGGATTTGGAATCGGGCGGCCCGAGTGCGATCAGTACCATCTGGGTGCTCATCCCCACCAGTACGTGATGATTCAATATCGCCTGCTTCAACAGCGGCGGCAGCGTATCCGTATACGCCTGGGCAGGCGACTTCACATCAAAAGAGATCAACGGCGCCAGCAGCGCCTTGACCTGCTCGGGAGTCACCTCAGGCACAAACTTCGGAAACGTGAGTGAGATGCGAGCTCCGGTCGGCTGCGCGTCATCGCCCTGAACGATGGGCGCCGTCGTATCCGTGCCGCCCATCCCAATCTGAACATGGCGCAAAAACTCGTGCTTGTGATCAGGTCCGCCGTTGATGTCGAATACGATCTTTTCTTTATCGATCTTGATATTGGAGAGCACGACCCGCTCGCCCGGCTTGGCCGCAAGCCCCTGCTCAGTCACCTGGCTCAGATACTCTTCCCCAGCCGGACTCAGCTTTCCGTTGGCCGCGAGAGTCAAACCCTTTTTCCCGCGCGGAAACGGTCGCATTGCGAATCCCTGCTCCGCCTCGAGAATACGAAGAATCGTCTGATGTCCCTTGGCATCAATTTGCTGATCGGGAAGCGTCACATGCGTGGGCTCAATCTGTGCGTAACGCTTGTCGATGGGGCCATTTGCCCCCGACTTCGAAATCGTGATTGCCTGGCCGAATGCAATGGAGACGAATCCCAGCACAAGCGCGATCACGGCCGCCGATCGCATGACACCACCGACCGAGCTGCAAATGAAGGAAAATCGTCGCTGCGCCATTCGGAACCTCCGCAAAGACCCGCTTCCACATCCGGACTGCACCCGCTCTCGCGAGCGTGCCCATGCAGTTTCCGGCGGAGACGCCTCCGATGGATTTTTAAGTCCACCGCTCCTACTTGAGCCAAAGGTTAGCGCCAATCATGCGCAATAGGCAAGTCACGATCTTGTCATATTCGATGGGGACAAAAGGGATTGTTCCAATATCGTTCGGATTTGGTGCGGCTCAGGGACGCGAAGGTAGTTAGCGGGGTCGTCACTCCACCGACTCTTAGTCGCGAGGGCCATCCAGATCAGTAGCCAGAGGCAGCGGAGCGCTCGAGGAAGCAGGCAGTATCTGCACCAGCGGCTTTACCTCTGGCCCTTCGGCGCGCGTCGCAGCCTCATGCTGACGGCGCGCCGCAGCGTCCAGGTCCACGGGAATTCCGCCCGGCTCAAGCACCGGCGCATTAAACCGGAAATTCATATCGCTGGTGGCGCGATAAATAAATGGCATCGCCAGCAGAATCACAGCAAACGCAATCCAGCTTCCGTCCAGACCAAACTCGCGCCCCGTAATCCACACCGGAGCCATAGCCTCTCCCTGCACCACCGGCGAATGGCTCGCGATTCCATTGACCGGCAGGCCAAAGAAGAGCGCCCGCGAAGCCACCCAGCCAAATTGCAATCCCCAAGGCAGCCAGAGCGCCCGCGTGCGCAGGTAAGCCATCGAAAGAAGCAGCCCAAGAGCGATATTCACGGCCATGCTGGCATGGCTTGCACCAGGGAGCCACGCGAACAGAATTCCGTAGAGCACCGCCATCATCAGCGTCGCCGGTAATTCGCCAATTGCGGCGATCATACATTGAAATGGATACCCTCGAAAAGCGACCTGCATCGCCAGCGTAGCGAGAGCAAAGTAAGCGGCGTCTGCCATCAGCCACGCAAACGAAATCCGAGTGAGCGAGAAATGAATCGCGATGCCGCCCGTCAGGATGATCGGGATCACGCAGCATAGAGCAATCGTCCATCCGGAAACAACGCCGAGGCCGATCTCGCTCCACCACTCGGAAACGCTCGCCCGAAGCCGCAGCCCCTGCTGGCTAATCGGCTTAAGCTGGCCATCAAGCACAAAGCCAAATCCGGCATATCCGAGCAGCAGCAGAAAAACAAGCATCGCCTGCTCAACCAGCGGCGCCCAGTCTTCCGAAACAAGACCTACAGCGCCGTGACGCGCCATCACGCGCGCAAGAAAGAAATACAGCCCCGCCAACAGAAACCGCCCTAGCGAACGAATCGGCCCAGCCGGTCGTCGCGGAGAGACGACCGCAGCAGAAGCTGCCGGAGTCACCGGATCGGTACTCACAGTGTCACTTCCTGGCGGGATCGCAGGTCGGTGAGATGCTTCATCGCTCAGACTTCCGTGTAGAACTGGGCGATATTGCGGAACTTCGTCCGGCGCTCCGCGAGCCGCGTTTCATTCGGTAGAGCTTTAAGCTGTTTCAGGTGATAGAGCAGACACGAGTCGAGCAGCGCTGCCGCCGCCTCATGATCTTCGTGCGCCCCATCCTTGGGCTCTGGAACTATGTCGTCGACGCAGCCCAGTTCCTTCACTTCCTGCGCCGTAATCTTCATCGCCTCAGCCGCGCGCTCCTTATGAGCCGCATCGCGCCACATAATAGCGGCGCAGGCCTCAGGAGTAATCACGAAGTAAAGCGCATTCTCCAGAATCAGCACCCGGTCGGCGACAGCCAGCGCCAGCGCTCCACCCGAGCCGCCCTCACCCGAAATAATCGCGATCGTCGGGACTTTCAGCTTCGCCATCTCCACAAGATTCCGCGCAATCGCCTCAGCCTGCCCACGCTCTTCGGCACCAAGCCCAGGAAACGCTCCCGGCAGGTCAATGAAGGTGATGACCGGACGGCCAAACTTCTCGGCAATCTTCATCGCACGCAGAGCTTTGCGATAACCCTCAGGGTGCGGCATGCCAAAGTTGCGCCGAACGCGCTCCTTCGTCGTACCGCCCTTGCGATTGCCGATCACCAGCACTTCGTGGTCGTGAAAACGCGCCATACCACAAGCGATGGCCTCGTCGTCGCCATAGGCGCGGTCGCCGTGGATCTCGCTGTAGTCGGTAAAGAGCCGCTCGATGAAGTCCATGGGATAGGGGCGCTTGGGATTGCGTGCGCGTTCAACTTTGATCCACGCCGGGGAGACCGCCCGCGCCTCTGAAGAATTACCGGCACTGCCCGGCGTGCTTGACAACGATTCGCTCATGAAGGATTGAAATTACCTCCGGATCCAACGGCGACCCGGTCCTTAACGATTCTACGGGCCGCGGCTCAAAGCGACAAATAACGGCGTAGCAATCGCTTCCATGCCGGCGCGGGAGTGACGGGTTGAAAGAGCACAATCGGCTTGAGGATCGCGTCGATTCGGTCCAGTGCCTCCGTTGGCAATACGACGCCGCTGCCGGCAGCATTGGCCTCCACTTGCTCGGGACGCGATGCGCCGACGATCGCTGAAGACACTTCCGGGCGGCGCAGTACCCAGGCAAGCGCCATCTGGGTCATAGTCAGCCCAAGGTCGGCGGCAATGGGCTTGAGTTGCTCAACGGCAGCCAGCAAAAAGTCGCTGCGAAACCGCCGGCCCAGCGTCTCCATGGTGAAGTTCATGTCAGGGTTAGCGGCGCGACTGTCTGCTGGCGGCGGCTGCCCAGGCTTGTACTTGCCGGTAAGGACACCCTGGGCAAGCGGCGAAAAGACAATATTGCCGAGCCCATGCTCACGACAGGCGGCAAAGACCTCAGCCTCCGGCTTGCGCACCAGCATCGAATACTGCGGCTGGCTAGATGTCATTGGAGTCCAGCCATGCGTCGCAGTCAGCTTGGCCGCAGCGTGAATCTTTTCCACCGGCCACTCGCTCAAACCGATCGAGCGAACCTTGCCTGACTTCACAGCGCGATCGAGAGCTTCGAGCGTCTCTTCGAGAGGCGTTTCCTTGTCGTAGCGGTGACACTGGTAGAGATCGATGTAATCCACACCTAGCCGCTCCAGTGAACGATCAAGCTGCTTCCCAACCTGCGCCGCGGAAAGCCCCTTATCCGGCTCAGGCGGGACAGGGTTGAAGAGCTTAGTGGCGATAAGATATTGGTCGCGCGAGCGCCCCGAATCACGCAATGCCTCCCCAAGCACCCGCTCAGTCTCGCCCGCACCATACATATTGGCTGTATCGAAGAGAGTGATGCCATGATCAAGGGCCGCGTGAATACAGGCAATAGCCTTAGCGCGCCCAACATTCGCTCCCACGGTGAGCCACGTACCGAAGCTGATCTCCGATACAGTGAGCGGACCATTTCCAAGGCGTCGATATTGCATCAGTCAGAGTCTCCACATTCAGCGCTTGCTGAAATCATACGGGAGTATCGAAATCGAACAGCCCTGAACAAGGCTCCTCGAATTGCCCACAGAAGAAACTAAACAGTAGAATCACACGAACCGCATGAGTTGCCACATACGACGATTCGTACCGATTCTAATGTCTTCGGCGGCAATGGTGGCATCCTGCTGGATAAGTGCACAGCAGGCACAAGAAAGTGCGGAACAGAGCAAACCGACCATTCATGAGGATGTCAATGTTCTCCTTGTTCCGGTGGTAGTTCGTGATGCGCAAGACCGGGCGATCGGCGATCTAAAGAAAGAAGACTTCTCGGTCCTGGATCAGGGCAAACCGCGAACGATCTCGCGACTGACCGTTGAAAAACCTTCGATACATAGCAGCGACACAAACAAAAGCACAGAACCTGCACCCGCGCCCTCTCGTGGCGCGGTAGCTCAGCCACCCGCAGCGCTGCTCCGCTTCGTAGTCTTTCTCTTCGATGATCGACATCTGAGTGCTGCCGATCTGATTCAAACTAAAACCGCGGCAAGTCGAATGCTCGACGAATCGCTGGCCGGCTCCGATTGGGCTTCTGTGGTGTCGACTTCCGGAGGGGGCTCCGGAATGACACACGATCATACCAAGTTCCTCTCGACCATCCTGAGCCTGAAGACGCACCTAGGATTCATGGCGGATGAACACACCTGCCCGTACATCTCCTACTACTCGGCAGACCAGATTATTAACAAGAACAATCCTGCGGAAGTCGCAGTGGCAATTGCCGACACGATCGTCTGCTCCCACGTGGATGGACACGTCGCTGCCGAGGCGATGATGACGTCGGCTGCACAACACTCTCTTTCTGTGGGAGAAGAAGATGCCCGAACATCTCTGGAATTTGTGCGAAATATCGTTCAGACGATGGCTGTTCTTCGCGGACAAAAGACATTGATCTTCGTTTCGCCGGGATTTCTATCGATCTCGGAGCCCGCGATGAATCTTGAGTCGCAAATTCTGAATAGCGCTGCGGCCGCAGATGTAACGATCAGCACCCTGGACGCACGCGGGCTCTTCAACAGCTTTCTGGGCGCCAGTCAGGAGGTCCCCACACTCGCGGGCATCGTGACAAGGCAGGAGAGCCACGCCGACTCCATGAGGGCCGATCAATCGGTGCTTGCCGAATTGGCCGACGGAACAGGCGGAAGATTTTTCCACAGTAATAACGACCTCGAGTCGGTTTAAAGAACCTGGCTTCTGCGCCCGAGTATCTCTATCTACTCGAGATATCGTTACAGGGAGTCAAGCCCAATGGCCTTTACCATCAATTAAAAGTAAAGGTGGATCGGAAAGACCTGAAGGTACAAGCCCGGAAAGGTTATTTCGCGCCATATGCGAAAAAACAGAAGTAGCCCACTCTTAACTTAGGAGTCGTTCAACACCCTGCGCTGCCAGCGACGACGCGCCGACGGAAATCACCACGCAACGGTGTCCGATACTATCACTACGAGTGTATGGAAAAGTGACCACGGATTTGCACCACTTCGTTGCGCAGCTGGAAGCCGACTCATCCCTTTTCGAACCCGATCAACTGCGAAGACGGTTAGAGACCCTCGACGAACTGGACGCGTATTTCGGGGACGCCAACTCACAGTCGCACTCGACTGAGCCCCATCACCAGCGAAGGTATGAGCGTGCACAAGCTATTCGCATCAGACTCGAAGCGATTAACTCCGCGATCTACGAGCCCATCCGCAACCAGATACAGCAAGGCGCTCAGCCTTCCAGATTGCGTCGGTGGATTCAGATATGCCGCGACAGGCAAGAAAATCTGTCCCCTGGTCTCGGCTATGACCATTTGGATGAAGTGATGAGCGGCGTCCTTCAGCTCCGCGAACCGAAAAGCTCGCATATTCACCTCGGCCCCGAAATGGTCTTCTATCAGCCCACGCCAGTGCGCCACATTCTTCATTTGATCGAAGTCAGCGAGTTGTCCGAAACGGATCTTCTCGTCGATCTCGGATCAGGCCTCGGTCATGTGCCCATCCTGGCCTCGATCCTGACCGAGGCTCGCTGCATGGGAATTGAATCAGAGGCTGCCTATATTGCAAGCGCCCGCGACTGCATTCACAATCTCGGGTTGAGCCCGGTCACATTCGTTCAGCAAAACGCGAGCGACGCCGACCTGTCCAGCGGGACCGTGTTCTACATGTATACGCCATTCACCGGCGACCTACTTGAAGCTGTGCTGCGTAAACTTCGCAGCGAAGGCACCCAACGGGCAATCACCGTCTGTACGCTCGGACCCTGCACATCAGTCGTTGCAAAGGAATCCTGGCTCAAGCCGACCACAACGCCGGACACAAATCAGATCACCTGTTTTCGTTCAAATGCCTGAAATCACTAGTGCGGCTCTGTTAATTACGAGAGCCACAGGAAACTAACTCAACACCTGCACAGCCCCACGTCCGAGCAATTCTTCCACCGACTCAACCCACGAACGATCCGCAGCCACGGACATACCCGGCGATTCAAGCACCACTTCATACTGCCCCTTCTGTTGCAGATGCATCAGCACCTTGCCCGGCCCGGGAGCAGCATCGATCCGCGCCTTGATCGAAGAAAAGAGCTCCTCGCTCGCGACCTCGAGATTCACACGCAAACGCACACCAGTTGGCAACCGCACCTGCACCTCATCGAGATGCTGAATACCGCTGATGGCGAGCTTAGGGGCGGAATCTTCTTCACCGATGAGGGTGCCGCGCAGCAGCACAGCCGCCTCAGTCTTGAGCTGATCGGCAAGGCGGTCATAGTCCTTGGCAAAGCAGATCACTTCAATCTTCCCCGTAGCGTCTTCGAGAAATCCCTGCGCATACATCTTGTCGTTCCGCTTGCTCTTCTGCGCGCGCATGCCGATCAGCACTCCTGCGATGGAAATCTCATCAGACGGATCGCGCTGCTGCCCCCATCGCGGAGCCGAAGGAGGCTTCATCTCAAGAGCCGTCGCCGTGTCGACAACGTTCGTTAAGTTGCGAAGCTTCTCGGCATACCGATCAAGCGGGTGGCCGGAGACAAAAAAGCCGAGCACCTCTTTTTCACTGTTGAGCCGCTGATACTCATCCCAGTCGGCAACCGTCGGCAGGTCGTCGCGATTACGTCCGGCCGCTGGCGCTTCATGAAAGAGCCCGAAGAGCCCGTGCTGGCCCTGCGCCGCATCCTTCTGCGCCTTTTGCGCACGCTCCATCGCGCGATCAATCACCGCAGTAAGCTGCGCACGTGTGCCCATCGAGTCAAGCGCTCCAGCTTTGATCAGCGACTCGATCACCCGCTTGTTGAGCAACCTCAGATCGATCTTTTCGCAAAACTCCCAAACGGTTGTAAAGGCTCTGCCCTTCTCTTCAAGTTCGCGGCGTGCGGCAAGAATGGACTCGATAGCATTGCCGCCAACATTCTTGATTGCCGTGAGTCCAAAGCGAATCGCACTGCCGCTAGGAGTAAAGTGCGCACCAGAGAGACGAACATCAGGCGGCTCCACACTGATGCCCATTTCCTTGCACTCCTGAATGTATTTGACGACGTTCTCAGGCTTCGAGATTTCAGAACTCAATAAGGCCGCCATGAACTCGACCGGATAGTGCGTCTTGAGATAAGCAGTCTGATAGGCAAGCAGCGCGTACGCCGCAGAGTGCGACTTGTTAAAGCCGTAGCCCGCAAACTTCTCCATCTGGTCAAAGATCTCAACCGATGTATCACGCGGATGACCAAGCTTGGCAGCGCCCTCCATAAAGCGATCGCGCTGCTTCGCCATCTCAGCCGGATCCTTCTTGCCCATGGCGCGGCGCAGCAGATCTGCCTCGCCAAGCGAATAGCTGGCGAGCACGTTGGCGATCTGCATCACCTGCTCCTGGTAGACAATAACGCCGAGTGTTTCCTTCAACAGCGCTTCAAGCTCAGGCAACATGTACTCGACCTTGCGGCGCCCCCACTTGCGCTCGATAAAGTCATCGATCATGCCGCCCTGGATCGGTCCGGGGCGATACAGCGCGTTCAGTGCTGTGAGGTCTTCGATTGTCTCGGGCTTGTAGCGGCGCAGCACATCGCGCATGCCACCCGACTCAAACTGAAACACGCCGGAGGTCAGCGCCCTATGAAAGATCTTCTCGTAGGTCTCTTTGTCATCCAGCGGAATAGTCTCGATATCAAGCTTGAGCCCACCATTCTGTTCAATGAGCTTAAGCGCATCCGTGATAACAGTAAGCGTCGTTAGGCCGAGAAAGTCCATCTTAAGAAGGCCCAACTTCTCGATGGCTTTCATATCGTAGGCAGTCACGATTTCATCGTTCTTTGTCTTTGCAATAGGAACGATCTCGGTCAGCTTGCGCGGCGCAATCACCACGCCCGCCGCATGCACGCCCGAACCGCGCACCAGGCCCTCAAGCCTCTTCGCCGTATCGATCAACTCGCGAATCTGCGCATCAGAGTTGTAGATCTTCGCCAGCTCCGGCTGATCTTCAAGAGCCTTGTCAATCGTGATACCGATTGTAGCCGGAATCAGTTTCGCAATACGATCCACATCGCCGTAAGGCATATCCATGGCGCGGCCGCAGTCCTTGATCGCAGCCTTGGCAGCCATCGTGTTAAACGTGATGATTTGCGCTACCTGTTCGCGGCCATATTTGCGTGTAACGTAATCGATGACCTCGCCGCGGCGATTCATGCAGAAGTCCACGTCGATATCCGGCATCGAGATGCGCTCAGGATTCAAGAAGCGCTCAAAGAGCAATGCATTCTGCAGCGGATCGACGTTGGTAATCTCCATCACATAGGCAACGAGAGAGCCTGCAGCAGAGCCGCGGCCTGGCCCGACAGGAATTCCCTGTTCGCGGCCATAGCGAATAAAGTCCCACACGATGAGGAAGTAGCCCGCGTACTTCATCTGCTTGATGATGTCGATCTCTCGCTGCAGCCGGGCTTCATACTCATGCAAAGGATGACGAAGCTGGCCGCGTAACTCAAGATGCCGAATCGCAGTTTTAAGCCTCTTGCGGAACCCATCGCGGCATATCTGCTCAAAGTAGCTGTCGATGGTGTGACCTTCAGGAACAGCAAACTCCGGGAAGGGATTGTCCACCTTGTTCAGCTTGAGGTTGCATCGTTCGGCGATGGCCTGAGTGCGTTGCAGCAGATCCAGCCTGTCCGGAAAGAGTCTCGACATTTCGTCAGCGCTCTTCACATAAAACTGGTCGGCATCAAAACGCATACGCTTTGCGTCCTGCACCTTCGAGCCCGTCTGTACACACAGCATCACGTCATGTGATTTGTGATCGTCTTCGCAGAGATAGTGCGAGTCATTGGTCGCAACGAGTGGAATATCAAGCTCCCGCTCCAGCTTGAACATATCCGCATGAATACGTTTTTCCTGCTCAAGGCCCTGATCTTGAATCTCAAGAAAGAAGTTGCCGCGTCCAAAGATATCCTGATACTGCAGCGCCGTGGCGCGCGCCCCGGCATAGTCGCCCGCCATCAGCTCTTCGCAAAACTCACCCGACAGACACCCTGAAAATCCAACAAGCCCCTTCGCATGTTGCGCGAGAAACTGCTTGCTGATGCGCGGCTTCTTGTAGAAGCCATGCACCGAAGCCTCAGAGGTGATGCGAATCAGGTTGCGATAACCCTCTTCGTTCTCTGCCAGAACAAGCAGATGGTTGTACTCATCGCCGCTCGGATCCGCTCGATGATCCTCTTTCTTGCAGATATAGAGCTCGCAGCCAAGAATCGGCTTGATGCCCTTCTGCTTCGCAGCGTCAAAGAAGTGAACAGCGCCATAAATATTGCCATGATCGGTCATAGCCACAGACTTTTGTCCGATCGAAGCAACACGCTCTACGAGCTTGTCAACATCACAGGCGCCATCCAGCAGGGAGTAATCCGTATGCAGGTGAAGGTGAGTAAATTCGGACATGACCTGACTCTATTTTAGGCGTTCCACTGGATGCGCATCGAAATACCCTCCGTTGACCTGAGGAAAACCGGTCGCCTGACCGATACCATCTCCCCCTCTGGCGTAATTATCACCATTGGATATCTGCCCCGTGAAATCAATTCGGTGCTACTCTCGGAGCTACTCCTGCGCGACAGTTCTGGATGCCGACTGGTCGGAACCTAATCTGAGTAACCACCATTGCCACTGGCATTCGAGAGGAGAATGCTTTGACCCAACCCAATTCAGTCACGAAACGTGCTTTCTCAGTTATAGGCGACCACTTTTTGATCCTGTGGATGACGGCGCTGTGGCCATATCTGCTGTTAGCAGCGGTTTATATCTCCATCGCCGTCGTCAGGCACGCCGGTCAGGCTGCTGACGATCAAACCGGGACTCTTTTAGAACGCGTAAATTCCTTGACTCTGGGAGTAAGGCTGCTCCTGCTGCTGGCCTTTGTCGCCGGCCAGTGCCTGCCAGCGGATTTGTCCACAGCGGGCGTCTCTTACCTGGTTTGGGCGGCGCTCCACGGCGAAGAAGTTCGCCTGGGCTTGATATGGCCACGACTCGCCGGAATCCTGGTTCGACTCGTGATTCTGTCCTTGTCTATCGCGATTCTTGGGTTTGCAGGCAGTCTCTTCATCCTTCCCGGAATCGCCATTTTTCTCTTCACCTCGTTTGTCGTTCCTGTAGTGGCGATTGAAAACGCGGGTATCTCGACCGCCCTTCGCGTGGGCGTCAGATACGCTAAATCGCAGTTCGTGCCATTGTTCCTGCTTCTCATACTTATCGGAATCGCCGCCATCGTTTTCGCCGTTGGAGTTGTGTTCGTCGTCACGTCCCTGGCGGATTATCCTTGGTGGGTCGGTGTGTCCGGGCTCTGGGCTTACTTCACCGTGCTTGCGAGCCTGTTGATGATGACCAGGAGCACGATCGTAACCGTTCTCTACAAGGACAGTCGCGAAAAGGCGGAAAACCCTACGATGGGGATTTCATGATCGCTGCAACGAAAGCTGGAGGAAACATCCAATGCGGATTGTATTGAAAATTGTGGCGGTCCTGCTGATTGTCGTGGGAATTGTATGGATTCTCCAGGGCGTAAATATACTGCCGGGGAGTTTCATGTCCGGCCAGCTGGCCTGGGCCTACCGGGGAGGGGCGGTTGCGATTGTTGGGCTCCTTATTTTCATCTTTGTGAACAGGGGCCGAAATCGGAGTTAAACTATTGCAGGTCCAAATGCGGACCAGGGTACCGATTCGGTTTTACCGGAAAACGCATCTAACTTTCTGAAGTTTGGCAGCAACCGAATCGTCGATACTTCTGGCAAACTTTATTGGAACGAGATGCAACGCGGCAACCGGTTTCACGTCTACTTGAAGTAAGACTCTACAAATCAAGCAAGCGCGGGCCGGCTCGATCAATGCAACGCGTCTACGCTAGAGGAATTCGTATTAATCCCGAATGTCCAAAGTGTGAATCGACTTCAACTCGCCGCAGGGCCAGGGCAAAATCGCTTTCACATCGGCTCATGTTCCTGATGGGCTTTTTCCCGTGGGAGTGCCTGACCTGTCAGCGGATCTTTTTCAGCCGGAAACGGTATGCGCGGACCAAACGCCATCCGTTGGGAGAGATCTATACTGGCCCGGAGTCTAGGCCCTCGGTTAAGCCCGGTTCCGAAGAAGGCCATTCCCACTAGGGCCGTAAGCCCATGGCAAATCTCCCGTTACTCCCGCTTCTTGTTTCCACCGCTACTGCACGGTACTCGTTCCTATCGTAAATGTGGTCCAGGGTCCCGATTTCATATCCTTCAGAATGGGCTTAAGATACCCGTACTCCGGGTGCGCCTTGAGAAACGGCGCAGCCAGAAAGTCCTCTCCGCAGGGATGACCCGCGTGAGCCACCAGCGACATTCTGGCTGCCATATCCGAATCAGCTACTTTTCCCGTCACCGCTCCAAACGGATCATACGGTCCAAGATCCCAGACAGGCACCCCGCGCGGATCGGCATCGATGTGCCCGCAAAGCGATCGCTCATCCGCCTGGACTTTGCCAGTGTAGCTGTCCTGGTGGTCAGCGAGAAATTGCTCAGCCATTTCGATATCGATGCGCCCTTTCGCGTGTTCGATCTGCTTCTCGGCGGTCACGCGGCGGGCATTAGGAGAACTCGACATATCCTTCAAGTCAAACCCTTCTGTCTCATCGGCAATTAGCTTCGGATCGCGTGCAAAGTTGGAGCTGACAAAATAGCCGTCCTTTGAACGCCATAGCGGAGTATTCTTCAGCCCCAGTTCCAGGTAACCGATCTCTCCTGTCTTGCGGTCGCCGATGAGCCAGTCGTTTGCATAACCGCCGTTGTTGCCTTCCTTTATGAGCGCCGCATACTCGTCGATCGAGCTCGCATACTGCATCGCCTTGCCGAGCGCACAAATTCCGGCTTGCCGTCAGGATCCCATCCGACGAACTGCGTAATGGTTGTTTCTGTGATCAGCAGCCCGGCATCGGTAACTCCAAAGTCGTCTTGGCTCGTAATCACGCCCGGCTCGCCGTCCATCAGCATTCGATGCCCCTTCGCAGGCTGAATGTCGAAGATGATCGTCCATCGCGCTCCGTCGGCGTAGCTTGACCAATTGTTGTGCGCAATCACGATCTTGCCACCTTTGGTAAAGCTGCCCGTCGCAATAAAGGCGGAACAGTTGCCGGGAGCCGAGATATGCGGAGCATTCATCGCGTGTTCCCGCTTGTTGAGCCAGGAAACGTAATACTCCGGCAGCTCGATTCCGGCGTTCATGGCAACGATATCCCACACATCGAGCTTGCTGCCGTGAGCCTGCGCGCCTTTTGCGATGCCTTCAAGTTCCTCCTGATATTCGGCATCGATATGCGGCCAGAGCATCTTTCTGCTTGCCTCGCGAAAGAACTCCCAATCGCGCTTGGTCTCGTGAGTATTTTCGAGCTTCAGCACCTGGTACATATCCTCAATTTCAGGCGTCAGCAGAAATCCATGCTGATAGTCGACCTCTGCCGGCGTCCCCTCCAGATGAACGTAGGTCCAGCCGCCTTTTCGATAGGCGTAACTTGCGCCAGACCGGATCGTCGCCTGATTTGCCGCTGGCGCCATCGGGGCAGAGATCGCAGGTCTACTGCTCAGGCAGACAGAAATCGCAGCAAGAACCAGGACAATGGCCGGGAAGAAATTTTTGCGGAGGAGTGCATCAGGAAAGGAATTCAAGCGAAGGGACCTCCAGATCGAGGAAACGGGGTTTCCTGAACATAACACGGAGATCGGTCCGGTGACCGCGAATCGCCTACCGCTTTTTGGCGGGCTTCGGGTGTTTCGCCGCTTTTGCCGGCGGGTGCTTTGCAGTTTTAGCAGGGGCGGGCTTAGCTGCCTTCAACGGATGAGCCTTCGCAGGTTTCGCGGCAGGAGCAGCCTTATGCGCTGGCTTGGCCTTCACATTCTTTGAAGCTGATTTGGCTACCTTAGCTGGCGCAGCTTTGGCCGCCGGGGCCGCTTTGTGCTTGACGGGTACGGTCTTCGCCGATCTGTGCGCAGGCTTCGCAGCTTCTTTGGCCGAAGCCTTCCCCTTCACCGGAGCCGCAGATTTTGCCGTAACCTTCGCGGGAGCCGCATGCTTCTTCGCCGCAGGCGCCTTCGCGGCCTTATGTTTTCCGCCGCTCCGCGCTGGCCGCCCCGAAACCTCGTCCTCTTCCACATCGAGAATCGGATCAGCCTCATCCAGATTCGCAGGGTCACTCGGCTCTTCGAGGTCGAGCTTCAGTGCCAGAGCCTTCAGCCCCGCACCAGCAGCCGTCGACGGATCCCGCCGGGACTCAGAACGCGCAGTAGCCTTTCCTGCCTTCTTACGCCCAGTCTTGCCGCCACGCGGAGGAGGCTCGTCATCGTCATCCGCGTCATCGGAGTCTTCGTCAGCCTCCGAGTCCAGGTCATCGTCTCCGACCGAATCCCGGGCGAAAACGTCGTCCTCTTCGCCTTCGGCTGCCGCCAGTACCGGCCGTTCCTCATCTAGACCGATGGTTATATCGATGTCCTCAGAGCCAAGATCAAGAGTGTCAAGATCTTCGTCTTCGTCCTCATCCGCGCCAAGGTCGTCCGAATCCTCATCCTCATCATCTGCCAGACGCGCCTTGGCCTTGGCATCGGCGCCCTTCTTGGCGCGAGTCCGTTTGATGACGACCGGCGGAGGAGGCGCAGGAGGCGAGTGCGGTTCAAGCAGCGCCCGCATCTCTTCCGTCGTAGTCAATTTGCCATCGATCAGCTGCAAAAAAATCGCCTTCACAAGATCCGCGTAACCCGACAGCTCCTGCGTAATACGCATCTCGGCCATCAGCGCATAAGGAACGCGCTGGCGAGCTTGCGGCCATACCTTCAGGAAATTCTCGTATTTCTCCTTAATCGCGGCCTGTTTGCTCGTAAAGCCGAGCCAGAGCACCGCCTCTGCCGCATAATTAGTGAACAACGTATACGTTGCCGATGGCGAGGCATTATCCTTGGCCAGCAGCACCTTGGCAAACTCAGCCGCCTGCGCGTCCAGGTGGTTCCACTCTTCGACAAAGCCGGGCCGCAGCAATTCCTTCTTGAGCTGCGCCAGGTCCTTCGGAGCCATTTTTGCGGTAAGCAGCTGCATCTGCGCAGCCGAGACGTCCGGGTGAACTCCCTGAACCTGCAGCTCGATCGAGAAATCATGCAGCGCCGTCAACTTGTCCACATCCGCCTTGGCCGCCGTCCACGGCGCGAAGAGATGCCTCATCCAGCCCTCAGCCTCGTGGGCGTGCAAGATCTTCAGCGGCTCTTCTTCGTGACCAATCTGCTCCAGTTCGCGGGAGCGGTCTAACTCAGGAAGATGTTCAATGACATCTTCATTTTTGGCGTTTTCGTAACGAAGCTGGGTTCGCTCTTCCAGCTCAAATCCGAGCCGGGCCTTGAGCCGCGTCGCCCGAATCAAAAGCGCCGGGTTATCGAGAAATCCATAGTTGGTTACCAGCCTTAGCAGCCGCGCCTCAATATCTGCGACTCCATTGGTCGGATCCATGAGCAACCCGTACGAACCCTCGTTGAGCGAAATCGCCATCGCGTTGACAGTAAAATCGCGTGAACGCAGATCTTCTTGAATGCTCGTCCAGTGGTACACAGCTTTTCCGGACTTCGGATAGTCGGCGCGCCTGGCACTCCGTAAGTCGAGGCGCACGCTACCAGGAAAACAGAGGAACAAGCTTCGCGAGTGGGTATCTTCCCCCCACAACTTCCCGCCGGCCTTGGAAATGGAGGACTTCAGGCTCGTGGCGTTTCCGTGGACCACGACTTCGAGGTCCCTGACCGGGTTTCCGCAGGTCAGGTCTCGAACCGCGTCCCCAGTCAGAAAGACGGTCATCTGGGCTTCCCGCGCCAGGTCCCGCACAGTCCGCAAGGCATTTTGCTGGACGGTCGAAAGCCGGTTTTCCAGCAAATAAATATAGTCAGGCATTCTTTCTTCACTTCTCCTAGGGATTTGTCGTCCCCGAACTGGTCAAATATCTGATGCAGTGGCGCTTAGAAAAGATCAATATCCAGCTTGCAACCAAAGTACGTTATCACACCGTAACCAGCTTGGCTACAGGATTGGAGCCATTTCGTAGGATCGGCTTCCGGTTCATGCGACAATCCAGCCTGTGAGCGCTGCCCGTAAATCCGTGATCGTACGCAAGTTGTCGCGGGATTGGTGCGCAGGTTACGCCACTGGAAGCCTTACTGCCGGCAGCCTAGCTGACGACCGGGAGATGGAATTACTCGACGCCACCGGAAAACTCGTGAAAATCCCTTGGGGAACAGTGAAATGGGTCTGCTACGTGCGAGAAATCTTCGCGGGAGAAGGCTCCGGCAGCGACACCATCAACCCGGAACGCCTCTTGCGGCGAAGATTCACGAGCAAGCCGCGCATCACCGGTCTTTGGGTGCGTCTGCTTCTGGTCGATGGCGACGAGTTGGAGGGAGTCACGGCCAACGACCGTTCGCTGATCGAAGGGCGCGGGCTTCTCCTGACCCCGCCGGACACTCGATCGAATACGCAGCGTGTCTTTGTTCCGCGCAGTTCGATCCGTGAACTAAGCGTGCTCGGAGTAATGGCTGCTCCAGCTTCAGCCCCGCGAGCCGCCCAACCCGGCCTCTTCGAAGCCAATCTATTCGCCGACTCAGTAGATGAATCGCCGGCAAACGGCTCGGAGCAGGAGAAGTGAGCGCCACAGAAGCGAACCACACAGTCCGATACAATCGCACCATGAGGCTGGCAGAGCTGGCATCGCAGCTTGGGGCGGAGTTGCACGGGGACGGCGGCATCGAAGTCACCGGCGTTCGCGGCATAGAAGAAGCCGGCCCCACCGAGGTGACCTTCGTCGCCAACCCAAAATACACTGCCCTCGCTCGAACCACGCAGGCCGCGGCCGTATTAGTAACACCCGATTTTCCCGAAATCCCGAGACCGACTCTGCGGCTCGGCAACCCCTATTTCGCCTTTTCCCGAGCCCTCGGCATCTTCTATCAGCCGCCGCACTACCCGGCTGGCATTCACCCCACAGCCGTAATCGACCCAACTGCCCGGATCGGCAACCTTGCACACATCGGTGCGTACGTCGTAATCGGCCCCGGAGTTACCGTAGGCGACCACGCCACAATTCTGCCCCACGTAGTTCTCTATCCGGGAGTCCGGATCGGGGATCATCTCTTCGCCCATGCTCACGCGGTCGTCCGCGAGGACTGCGTCCTGGGCGATCACGTCACACTTGAAAACGGCGTAGTCATCGGATCTGACGGCTTCGGCTTTGCAAAAGACGACGATGGCCACTGGCAGAAGATTCCCCAATCCGGCCCGGTGCTGATCGGCGACCGCGTCGACGTGCAGGCAAACGCCTGCATCGACCGCGCCACCGTCGGAATGACCGAAATCGCCGCCGGTGCCAAAATCGATAATCTCGTCCAGATAGGCCACGGCTCCCGAGTAGGTGAAAACACGCTGGTCTGCGCTCAGGCCGGTCTCGCCGGCTCGTCGGTAGTCGGAGCAAACGCCATCCTCGCCGGGCAGACCGGAGTTGCAGGCCATTGCACGCTCGGCGACGGCGTAATTCTGACCGCGCAATCTGGCGTCTCACACGATGTACCCGCCGGTAAAATGCTCTCCGGCTCCCCCGCCTTCGACAACCGAAACTGGCTTCGAGCCGTGGCCGTCTTTCAGCGACTGCCGGAGCTTGCCCGCCGGCTTACCAAACTCGAGCGTCTTCTTTCTGCCTCAGATGAGACACCCCAAAAAGAGGACAGCAATTGATGTCCAGCCAAAACCACACCGGTAGCTGCCTCAGCCGCACCGCTGCAATCGCCATTGCCGCAGCGATGCTGCTTGTGGCGGCCTGCAAGAGCGACTGGGTAGATGCCACCATCGAAAATCACACCGGAAATCCCGTTCGCCAGCTCGAAGTCAATTACCCGTCGGCAAGCTTCGGCACCAATACCCTGTCGCCCGGCAATCCAATGCATTATCGCTTCAAAATTCGCGGTTCCGGACCGATTCGCGTGGAATTTATCTCGCAGGACGGCACGACAATTCACGCTCAGGGATTGACCCTCGAAGAGAAGCAGCACGGGGCCTTGGTTATTCGACTATTACCTCATGGCAAAGTAGAATTCATTCCCAGCCTGCAACCTGCCTCATAATAGATAGCAATCGATGCCAATTTGCGTCTGATTACAGCCGGCGTCCCGTCCCGACATCGGGAAACGATTCCTGGATGGGCAGTAGAAAAAGACAAGTGCAAGAGCTTAGAAGCGATCTCCATCACCGGAGAATACAAGAGAAAGCGGTGTCACCGTTCGCCGCGCCTGACCGATAAGACACTCTAGGGGGGCAATGCTGTGCCAGCCAAGTCAGCCAGATCGCCGTGGTGGTACAAGCATGCTTACCTGGTGAGGCTGGTCGGTCTCTTCCTTAGCGTGACCCTGTCGATCGTCTGCGTCAATACTTCGGATCGGACAGCAACCGGTTCAAATATCATCTGGCTGGCCAACGGGCTGGTGCTCGCATTTCTGCTCATGGCTCCCCGCTGGCGCTGGCCGATGTATATCTGCGTTTCATTTTTCGGCATGCTGCTTGGCAGCCTGCTGATCTCCGAATCGCTTTCGATGAGCCTCCTTTACAACGCGCTCAACCTGGTTGAGATTCTCATCGGAGCCTTCCTGCTCAAGCGGAAGTCCACCGACCTGCCTTCCTTTGCCGACTACAAATACCTGCTGCGCTTTCTTGGAGCTGCCTGCCTGCTCGGTCCGGTGACCTCGGCGACCATCTTCGGTGTCGTCATGCATATCGCCCGGAACGATGACTTCCTGATTACGGTTCTTAACTGGTCGATCGGCGACGGGTTGGGAATCGCGGTGGTAACTCCCACTTTTGCGGCGATCCTGCACAGCCGAATGCGGACTACCGGTCTTTTACGGCGCAATTGGATCTTTCCCACCCTGGCACTGGGCGCAACGGCCCTTGTCTTCAGCCAGAACCGCTTGCCGCTACTGTTTCTCGTCTATCCCTTTCTCGTGCTGGTGCTCACTCGGCTCGATCTCGGCTGGGCCGCCCTTTGTACGCTCATAGTCGCCATTGTGGGCGGGTGGTGTACTGTGCACAATCTTGGCCCGCTCGCCATGGCCACTACAGTAGGCCCTGAATGGAAGACAGCCATCTTCCAGCTATACCTGGCGGGAGGAATGTTTACCCTCTATTCCATCTCCGTCGTCTTCGGAAATCTGCACAAAACCGAGACCGAACTCCGTCAGATCGCAGCGCTGCACAAGCTGGTGGTCGACAACTCCCGGGACGCAATTGTGCTCGGCGACCTCGACGGCCGACAGACCTACGTCTCTCCCGGCATCCGCGCCTTGGCCGGCTGGGATCCGAAAGATCTCGTCGGGCGGCTCTTTCGCGACCTCATTCACCCCGCTGATCTGGCCGAAGTGGAGATGGCCATGCGCGCGCTTCGCGCTGGCTCCGAAGGCGGCACCCTCGACTACCGTGCGCGCAAACGCGATGGCGAGTACTTCTGGGCAGAGGGCAGCCTCCGCGTCTATCGCGATCCGGCGACCGGACGTCCGATCGGATTTCTCAATCTGGTGCGCGACATCACCGAACGCAAGCGCTCGGAGGAGCATCTCCACTCGGCCTATCGTGCAATGGAAACCCTTGTCGTAGTCGACGCCCTCACCGGAATCGCCAATCGCAGGCGTTTTGACGATGCGCTCACGACCGAGTGGCGCAGAGGATTGCGCGAAGGCAACAAGCTCTCCCTCCTGCTGATCGACGCCGACCACTTCAAACGCTACAACGACAACTACGGCCACGTCCGCGGCGATAGTTGCCTCAAGCAGATTGCGGAATCCGCGCTGGATGTTGTGTTGAGGCCCGGCGATCTTGTCGCCCGATACGGCGGGGAGGAGTTCGCTGTAATCCTGCCGGGAACCGACGAAGCTGGAGCAAGGAACGTCGCGGAAGATATCTGCGATTCCCTCCGCAACCGGCGTCTGCCCCACGAAGGCAATGCTCCCGGAATCGTTACGGTGTCGATCGGCTGCGCGACGATCATTCCTCAGCGGGGTAAGTCGACCCAGGATCTGATCGAGGCTGCTGATCAGGCGCTTTATCGTGCAAAAGCGCGCGGGCGCAACCGAGTAATCGTTGCCGGCGAATCCCCGCAGCCTGAGTCAACCCCGATCGCAATCGACCTGCCAAAATTCCGCCGTCTCGACCCCCGCTAAAGAAGCGGCCCGACCGGCTGCTACCGCACCATTCCCTGGAACATTGGTGACTTTAGCAGCGTCGCAAACTGCGCATCCGTGCTGGCAAAATGAACATCAAGCTTGCCCGCGCTCGACCGGATAACAGTCTCTTCCAGCGCCTGCTTGTCGTTGTCCGAACCGCTCATCTTCTTGTACAGAACCGCCGCATTCAGGAGCGATGAAACCGTGGCCGCGGAAAAGCTGTCGCCCGTCACAACCGACATATCGAACTTCACGCCATGCTGGAAATTCATGCTGTAATAGCTCGCAAGCAGCCGCTTCTTCACCGTGTCGAAATCTGCAACGCCGCCCGCTTCTCCGAGCACCTGACGCATCATGGTCTGCGTTCCCTTCTGATCCAGAACGCTCCACAGAGGTTCGCTATCCACCGACCTCATCGAGTCCATCACCGATGAGTTGGTAAGCAGGCTCGGCGAAATGCCGTCACGCGCGTCCAGCGCATCTTTGACCCCCGGCAGCCCACCAAAGACCATTGTCGACTCACCCAGAAACGCAACGCTGAATCCCGTACGCCCCATGGGATAAATCCGCGTGCCGCGAACCAACGTGGCCTTGACCTTTTGCTTGCGCAGACTCGCAAGCACATCATCCACCGGAAACTGCCCCTGAGCCACGCCCACGGTGCGTATCTCGTCGCCGCTCGCACTGGTCCGATAAAGAACGAAGGCAAGCTGCTCCAGGTCGTTGTTGTCATCGAATCCCGACTTCCGAAGCGCGTCTTCAAACTGCTTCAGTTCTGGAGGCATCACCTGCCCACGCAATTCCATTGCGGCCTGTGAGTTCTGCATCACGCGATAGTCGATCACAACTAGCTGTTGAACCTCATGCGGAATCGCCGCTCGTGCGTCCGAAGACAACTGTGCAGCCGAAGCCACCTTTACTCCCAAAACACTGGCCGCCACAGCAAGCACTGCAATCGCCACACGACTCGCTTTATCCAAAGAAAACGCCTTCATTCCAATCTTCCTTTCCAATCGGGCAGTCATGCTAGCCCATGCCTGAATCCCAGGCTTAAAATCGCCCGTCACAACTCCGGCCAATCCTGAGGAGCTTCCAGACGAAGTTCGAGTACCTTAAGAGCCGGATCGAACCCATCCAAAAGACGCATCCACTCGCTCCCTTGCTCATACGCGACCCCAGGCAGCAATCCGATCACTTCACCCTTCACTGGCTCCGTCTTGTGCCGGGTCGCCAAACGGCAGACCTGCGCAAAGACAGTCGAAACCGGCGTTGCCTGCAGGTCGGTGATATTCATCGATAGCTGCGCCCGCCCGTGAGCAAGAACCCCTATCGCTTTGACTCCCTTGAGGCCGCCCGAGGAAGCACGAAGCTCCTTGGCAATTGCACGGACGACCGAAACATCCGTCGAGTCAAAGTACAGGTTGTAAGCCACCAGAAACTTACGCGCCCCTACTGCGCATGCCCCAGCCGTCGGATGCAGTCCCGGGCCGCCAATATCCGGCCGCCGTTTCGGCTCTTTCTTTGCAGCGTCGCGTAAGTGCTCGAACTGCCCCCGGCGAACATCCTCCAGGTTGGCCCGATCCGGCCGCGCGGCTGCCGCCTCATAAAAGTATACCGGGATGCTGTGTCGCTGCCATATCTCGGCGCCCGCCTGCCGGGCGAGCAGGGCGCATTTGTCCAGCGAAATTCCGGAAACCGGCACAAATGGAATCACATCCGCCGCACCGATGCGCGGGTGCACGCCAGTCTGCCGCGTCAAGTCGATCGACTTCGCCGCCTGACCCGCCGCCCGGATCGCCGCCTCCACTACCGCTTCCGGAGCACCCGCAATCGTCACCACCGAGCGGTTATGGTCCGAATCCATCGACCAGTCCAGAAGCCGCACGCCCTCCACCCGCATAGACGAGACAATTGCCTTGACCAGGCATTCATCCACGCCTTCGGAAAAATTTGGCACGCAAGCTACTACGGGCGAATTCATGGCTCAGATTCTCGGGTTACTCTTCCACACGCCAAATTCTCAACAAAGACTCAACCAATGTCTCTGCCACAAATAGCGTATTTCTCGCACTAGACGTTTCTCAGATCCGGCGCTATCGCCGCAGCTGTCACTTCCACCAGGTGTAACCCAACTGGAAAAACAGGCTGGCATTGACGCCGGGATTCCGGTCGCCAAGCGACGCTGAAGAAATATGCTCGGCGTTCACTGCGAAGTCCACCGATCGATTTGGCCTCGTAAAATAATGAAAACCCACGCCCGCGCCCGAGCGAAAGTTCCAGACCGACGTGCCCCCGGGGGTACCCTCCGGGACCTCTATAGTAGGCGGAAACTTATGAGTCGTATATAAAACGCCACCCTGGGCCTGGAACCACGGCATGAACCGGCGCGACTCCGGCCGGAAATTCCAGCGAAAGACCACAGGCGTAACACTGACTCCAGTAAAAGTCCCGCCTCCGACCTGTTCGACAGTCGCACTCTCCGGCGTCTGGACGACCACCGTATGTGGCGCAGGCGTATAAGCCTGCCACAACGGCATGATATTCGCGCCGAGCTCAAACCGCCCGGTCAGCGGTCCGGCGTGGACAACGGGCGAAAGGCTCCTGCCCCCCTGAAACCCAAGCGAAAAAAACTGAAAATCAGAGCGGTCGCCGACCCCGGTCCCGCCCTGCACAAACGGCCCAAACTCCCATTTCCGATGCACGGCATCCTGCGCAGTCTGCGCCGGTGCATCGACAATCAAACAAACCACCGCAATCAACACAGCAGTAAAACTTCTAGTTAAAAATTGAGACAATGCGCTTCCCTTCTCAGAACCGTGCCCGGAACAAATCTATTGCCAGAATCATCAGGCTTACGTACCAGTTTCGCAGAAAAGGCCGCCTCCTGTGGAGACGGCCTCAGCTGGCAAATCAACCCGGTCGCTATCCCGCCGCAGCTTCCATCTGCTCCGCATCCATATCAAAGTTGGAATAGACATTCTGCACGTCATCCAGCTCCTCCAGCGCATCCAGCAGTCGAACCATCTGATTCGCCGGTGCTCCCTCAAGCTTGGTGTACGTGCTCGCTACCATCGTAACTTCGCTCATCACCGTAGGAATCTTCGCCGCCTTCACCGCCTCGAGCACCTTCTCGTACGAGCCGGGATCGGTAAGAACCTCCCAGGTATCGCCCTCGTCATTTAGGTCCTCGCCTCCATGCTCAAGCACGATATCCATCAGCTGATCTTCAGTCGCTTCTGCCTTCTCAACAGCAATCACACCCTTCTTCGAAAACATGAAGCGCACCGAACCCGACTCGCCCAGGTTCCCGCCATTCTTGGAGAAGGCAAACCGCACCTCGCTCACTGTGCGATTACGATTATCGGTCAGCGTGTCCACAATAAGCGCAACGCCGCCCGGCCCGTAGCCCTCAAACGAAATCTCCTCGTAGCTCGCGCCCTCAAGCTCGCCGGTACCACGCTGGACGGCCCGCTTGATATTGTCCTGCGGCATATTCTCCGCCTTGGCCGCAAGAATCGCGCTACGCAGCCGTGGGTTGCCGTCAGGATCTCCTCCGCCAGCCTTCGCAGCCACGGTAATTTCCTTGATCAGACGAGTGAATATCTTGCCGCGCTTGGCATCCAGCGCGCCCTTTTTATGCTTGATTGTGGCCCATTTTGAATGGCCGGACATGACGGAACCTCAGTGCAGAGAACAGTATTGGGGCGGTCAAAGATAGGGAATATCAGACGCCCCGACCCAAGAGAGTATAGCATTCTGCATCCTGACAGCGGGTCACTCCGACCAGCGGTCGAAGAGGTCTACTTCTGAGCAGAGAGCTTCGCAGCACGCGCCGCGCCCTGCACTGCTCCCCGTCGCCCCGGCGCATTTACGAGCGCAGCCTCAAATTCCTTCAGCGCCAGATCAGGATGTTTCTGCCCCAGAAATAAGTAACCGAGCTGTTCCCGCGCGGGAACGATCGGCCCCGGAGTCACCGGAAGCTTCTCGATCGCATCCTCCTCGTCAGCAGCCGCCCGCATAAGCGTTACGGCCTCATCGGGTTTCCCGTCTGCCTGCACTGACCAAGCCATCACTTCGCGCCTTAAAATCCCCGCCTGTGTTGCCCAATAGTCGTTGCCGGCCGCGCGAAGCTGCTCTTCTATCTGCCCCAAGCGATCAATTTCGGTGCCCGCCTCGCTAGCCCGTCCGCTGCGCGTGAGTCCCAACCCCCTGGCCCAGACCGCAATTGCGACAACCTGAGGGGCAGCTCCTGTCGGCGGAACAATCTGCGCGGCCTCAGCCCATTGACCCCTTTCAACCGCGTAGCGAATCGGCATCGCGGTAGAGGCATAACCCGTCTTGAAATCCGCTGCCTTCAGTCCCGGCATGTCTTTAAGCTTCTGAATCACCTGTGCTGCCTCTTTTTCACGTCCACTCTGCAAATACGCATAGACGAGGTAATCCATTGCATGCAGCTCTTCTCCCGTATCGCCTTGCTTATCTGCCGCTTCCCTCGCCGCAAGATTCGACGCAATGGAATCATCCCACAGCCCAAGTCGCGTAAATATATGCGAAGGCATGTGCAGCGCATGCGGCGCTGATGGCGCAATCTGCGAGTAGGCTCTAGCCGCCAGCAGCCCTCTTTGCGCAAGCTCCGCATTGTCGTAAGCATGGATCAGGTAATGAGGAATCCCCGGATGCTGAGGGTAAGCGCGGTCGAGCGGTTCCAGGATATCCGCTGCCTGTTTCTGCCTCGCATGTGTCTTGTCCGCAGGAGATGCATTGGCCAGAAGCGCAAGCGCGTAGAACACCTGTGCCTCTACATCTTTCCTGTTATCTGCCGCAAGATCGCTCATCGCGCGCTCATAGTTCGACGCCCGCGTGCGGTATGGGACAGTAGCGGCATCCTGATAGATCAATGCCAACGCATCGATAAACTCGCGCTCGCGTTTGGAGTCAGATCCAATCTGCCGCGCCTGCTCGATTTCCTTTTGTCCAATTGAAATCACCGCGGGCGCAATCGGCGGTTCCCATAGCTGATGAAAGTACGACATGGCCACTCCCCAATGTGCCATCGCACATCGCGGATCGGCCTTGGCCACATCCTGAAACGCATTCTCCGCAGCCTTGTAAGCGAAGGAGTGAAGCAAAGCCACGCCTCGCTCAAATTGTTCCTGAACCGCCGCCATGCAGGAAGTCGGAAACGATACCTTCCCAAGCTTCTCAGGAACACCGTGATCATGTGTCTCCTGCGCCGCCAACGGAGGAAGGATGCACAACAGCGCGAACAATATTCGCCTCTGAATTCGCCACGGCCTGCGCATCCCTGTCTCCATAAGAGGTTGTCCTCCACTCCGAATTACGTGCAGCGACCGAGATCTGCGTGTCCGAGCCCTACTTGTCAAAGCTCCGCAGCCAAATATCCCGCACCGAAATCTTGCACGGCTCGCTTTCAATCTCAAAACCAATAAACCCCGGCTGGTTATTTACCGAGTCTTTATTGTCATCAATGAACACGGCCATCAGTTGCCCATTCATGATGTGCATCATCACCCCACCTCGCGCAATGATCTCGTAGTCATTCCATTCGTTCGTCTTGACGTATCCACCAAGCGCCTGAATATCGCCGATTTTCGCAACAAGTCGATTCGTCTGCCCCGGCAACGCCTGCGTCACCTGCCCGCGATATGCAAGTATCCCCTGCATCGTGTTCTCCGAATACCACTGACCCGTGAACGCCGCGGTCACAGCGCGCACCGGAAACCAGAAGTCCGCCTGTGGCCCCGTCATCATGAACTTCAGGTCATAAGGCGGCAGTCCCTTGGGCGTCGACCGCGTCCAGGGCAGCCCAGTCAGGCTGCGATACTGAATGCCCCCGCCCCCACCTTTTTCGATCTTCATCTGTAGCTTCAAATCAAAATCGCGCGGCTTGTCGCCACGATAGACGATGTAGTTGTTCCCCTTCGGCTTGCCCTCAAGAGTTTCGCCTACCATCACACCGTTCTCAACGCGCCATATGCTCGTGTCCGCATCCCATCCGGTAAAGCTCTTGCCGTCAAAAATCTCCTTGTAGCCCGTATGCTCGTCAATGTCATACGGAGCCGGCTCATGAAACTTCGGCATGCCCGGCAGTCTCTCGCCATTCGGACCAGTCGAAGGCGGCCCGGCAGCTGGAGACTCCAGGGCGGGCGGCACAGTCTGAGCAGTAAGCGCAACCGGCAGAGCTAGAAAAACAACAGCAGCCGTCAGCAGAGTTTGGCAAACAAAGCGTATGCGGGAACGACACGAAGCAGACATGAAGTTTTTGTCCTTCCAATCAAGAAGATTCAGCAAACAATAGGAGTGTAACGGTAGCATCTGCTCTTTTGCGACATCCTTCTCATCCTGGAGCGAACGACCCAAGGCGGTATTGTTAGGATATGCCGCTGAACATTCAGGAGCAGTTCGGACAGATCGACATCTATGTCTTCGATCAAATCCTGCGAGGAAACATCACAAGTGGAATGCGCGTGCTCGATGCCGGATGCGGGTATGGGCGCAATCTGGTCTATCTGCTGCGACAGGGCTGCGAAGTATTTGCTCTCGACGCCAACACCGACGGGGTCGAGCACGTTCGCAAACTCTCGGCGTCCCTCGGAACCAGATTTCCCGCAGAGAATTTTCGGGTTGGGCTTATCGAGCAGATGCCTTTTGCCGACGCATTTGCGGACGTCGTGATGTGCAACTCCGTTCTTCACTTTGCCCGCGACGACGATCACTTCAGGAAGATGTTGTCGGAGCTGTGGCGTGTTCTAAGACCCGGCGGAATGTTGTTCTGCCGCTTGGGTTCACGCATTGGCATGGACTTCGAGCGCGTACAGGGCAACAAATACATCATAGGAGACGGTCAGGAATGGTTTCTGGTGAATGAAGAAATGCTGATGAAGCTCAGCCGCGAGATGAATGCCATCCTCGTCGATCCCCTCAAGACCACAATCGTCCAAAACCACCGCTGTATGACAACCTGGGTTCTACGAAAGCAATCCTAAGCTGTGGCTGGCAAGTTATACATTCGCAATGATCATCGACGAACACCGCGCACAGTAGCTGATTCCACTCCTATTGGTTTACGCTGAAGATGTCAGTCGATTCGCATCGCGATCGACATTGATCGGCACGCGAACGCTTATTTCGGTCCCGCCCATCACCTTCGATGCAATCGATATCGTTCCCTTCACTAGGCTGACTCGCTCCCGCATGCTTACGAGTCCAAGTCCTCGTCCATGAATCTCCACTTCAGGATCGAAGCCGGCACCCGAATCTCGCACGGTGAGATGGATTTCATCTGGTGTCCCACTCAACCGAACCGCAAAATGATTCACGCCGCTGTACTTCACCGCATTGTGCAGCGACTCCTGCAACACCCGGAAAAGACAAAGCGAGATTTCATGCGGCACAATACGCGGGATGTCCCCACACGAAAAGTCAATAGTCACTTTCGTCTGCTCCGACAACTCTCTGCAAAAGCTGGCAGCAGCAGCCTCGATACCCAGGAACTCCAACTGCGAAGAGTGCAACCGATGCGAAATAGCCTGAACGTCGCTGTTAATCTCTTGCGATCGCTTTATGATTTTCCGGATGTGCCTCACGCCCTCGGGAAATGAATCCAGGCAACGATGATTCATCTCTTCAAGCTCAAGAGTCAACAAGGTTAGCCGCTGATTGATGTCATCGTGAAGCTCTCTTGCAATACGGGTACGCTCCTGCTCTTGCGTATCAATCAGCTTATGGCTCAACTTCGCTAGCGTCTCTTCCGCGCGCTTGCGCTCGGTAATATCGATACACGACCCGATGTACCCTGCAAACGAATGGTCCGGATTAAATCTCGGTACGCCAGTGTCGGCGACCCAGCGATAGGCTCCGTCGCGATCGCGAAGCCGATACTCCATACTGAACCGCGCCCTGCGATCGAACGCCTCAGTATAAGTATCCAGACAACTCTGCAAGTCGCCGGGGTGAACACCCTTTGTCCATCCATTTCCAAGCTGCGACTCCAACGACCGACCCGTAAACTCAAGCCACCGATCGTTGAAATACGTGCAGAGTTTGTCCGTGTCCGACATCCAGATTAATACCGGAGCCGTATTAGCCACTAGCCGAAAGCGCTCTTCGTTCTCGCGTGCAGCCTCCTCAGCCTGTTTGTGATCCGTAACGTCCGTCACCATGCCGAACATGTGTTCAGAGCCACCATCTGCTCTGTAGTAGGATTGCCCCCTGACCGCGACCCACCGTTCCGCCCCATCAGGCCGAACCAGGCGAAACTCAATTGGATCTAGACGTCGGCTCAGCTTTGCGTCGGCAATTGCCTTCTCGACTCGGGACCGGTCCTTCGCATGCACCCGGCCAAGGAGATCGTCGATGTTTCGGAGTTCGTTCTCGGACGTGATTCCGAACAAAGACTCCAAATCGCCCGACCAAAAATTCTCTCCGCTTGCTGTGTCCCATTCCCATCCAGCGATCTTGCCCGATTCCATCGCCAAACGAAGCCGCCCGTGCGCCAGGCCGACATCCAAAGTGAATTCACGATTCGCAAAATAGTCCTGGATCGAAGCCGCAACAGCCAGGATCACGACTGAAATCAGTACCAACAGCAATCGAATCTCATGCGCTTTATGTAGCTCATCCGTGCGGAAAATCTCACACACCCCAACAACCGGAACCGCAATCACCGCGAGCATCGCCAATAAGGAGGTATACCTCCGGTCTGTCGAATCCAATTGGACCGTCTGCGCCAGCTGCGGTGCCAGTCTCCGGCCTTGCAAGCTGATCCAGACAAACCAACCTATAGAGACGGTAAAAGGTATTCCAATCAAACCCCCATTGAGCTCTCCAGCAGCCCATGCCAGGTTCGCGATTAAAGAACCAAGCGCATACAGTATGGATGCACCCAGCAACTGCCCATACATCGATCTCCATGGACGTTGAGTCCGAAAGGTCAGCAGCGTGAGGATTCCGAGCAGGAAAAGATTTTCAGTGAAGTAAAACGCCTCATACCGCCAGATCATGAATTTGGGGCCTGATCCGTACTCGTATGGAAACAGCACGTACGCATAGCTGAAAACCCAGACGAACAACAGGACAAGAAAATTCACTGTAGTCCGATAGGGTCTACGGCTGGCAAGCTGCAAATGAGGGCGCGACACAACCGCCGCAATCATCAGCACGATATGCAGAAACGATGGAAACGTCTCGAAAAGGAAAGCAGGGGCCTTGCCGTGAAGCACGAATGAGTAGAACCACGCGCACGGAACCAGCGCCCATAGCCCGTAAGCCACCGCCAGGAATGACCAGAACAATCGGATTGTTTGCTTGTTCTGAACTGCATTCAGGGCAGCGACACCGCAGGCCAGCAGCAGCAATACAAAATAGCTGATTTCACAGTACGCGTCCAGGGCCGCGGCCCGCCTGAAGACAATTGAAAGCGCCGTCTGAATAATCAGAAGAGCAATGACAACAGCCGGCCAGGAATAAATCTGGGATTTGAGCCTGGGAAGATCGAATGTTCCCATCATGATCTCTCCTGCTTCAAAAATTGAATTCCCAGACGGCGACGATTTACAACCTTCAGCGAGCCACGCGTTTGGCCCGGGGTAGGCTTTGGGATCCAACAATGGCATCGGTCCACCGACCGCCGGCTGGCTACACCCCGCAGCGCTTGGGCGCGCTCCCATACTACCCCATCCGCAATACAGTATCCTTCCCTATACAAGTCGTAAGTCTCTTTCAGGAGAACAGTGTGCATGCCCTGGTACCAACTCGACGATGCCAACGATCCTAAACTCGACGAGCTAGCCCGCCAGTACAATCTTCACCCATTGCACATCGAGGACGCCCGCGCACCGGACGAGAGCGTTAAGGTCGACACCACATCCCGCTACACCTTTGCCGTCCTTAAGCCCGTCCGCCTAGTACCCGACCCCGACAATCCCGGCGATCAAACCCCGGTCTTTACCCCTATCGACATCTTTTCTGGCAAAGACTTCCTCATAACCATCGCCGATCCCACCTGTCCCACTACCACCCAGGCTCTCGATCGCGCCCGTCGTGACGGCGATGACGAACATCCGGGAAAACTCCTCTACCTCATTCTCGACACCATCGTCGATCTTTACTTTCCGGCCATAGATCACTTCGACGAACGCATTGACAATCTTGAAGACGCAGTATTCAACAACCCGTCGCCCGAGATCCTGCAAAGCATCTTCGCCATCAAGCGCGAACTCATTGACCTCCGCCGCGTCTTGGTCAATACTCGCGACGCCTCGCTCCATCTCCAACGCGATCCCGACACGATCATCGACACCGACCACCAGCCCTACGTCCGCGATACGTACGACCACATCACCCGCCTCCTCGATTCCGTAGAGACCCAGCGTGACCTTCTTAATAACAACCTCGACATCTACCTTTCCTCGGTGGCCAATCGCACCAACGAGGTCATGAAGGTTCTCACGGTCCTTGGCACCATCACGCTGCCCATACTATGCATCTCTGGCATCTACGGCATGAACCTAAAAGGCCTACCCTTCGAAGAGTCCCCTTACGGCGCAGAATGGGTCGCAGGCATGACCGTAGTCGCGACGGCGGCCCTGCTCTACTTTCTGCACAAATCGAAATGGCTCTAACGCACCATTTGCCAGACAGCCACTCACCAACTCCCTCATCCACAGCGAACCGATTGGTCTACTCCCCGCCTCTCACACCTCGCCCTGAACTGCCGGCATACTACCCCGCCCGCAATACAGTATCCTTCCCTATACAAGTCGTAAGTCTCTTTCAGGAGAACAGTGTGCTGAACGTTCGACTCCTCCGAACTTTCTTTGCACCTGTTGCCTGTGTGATCAGCGCCGCCCTCATCGCGGGGCCGGCAAGCGCATTCCTGCACGCACAGAGCAATGGGCCGTCCAAGTCCCTGCACGTCGTCCTCGATAGGATTACGAGCACACAACCACTTCCCAACGGAATCACAATCCATTCAGGTGCAGCCCAGATGCAGGTGACCGCCCTGCGTGACGACCTGCTGCGCGTTCGCATCGGTGCAACAGGCACGCTTCCCGAGGATGCCTCATGGGCCGTCCTTCCCCAGGCTCGAACCGCCACCGTACCCGTAAAAGCAGAGACCTCCAGCGCGTCTGTAGGATTCTCGACCGCAAAACTCCGAATCCGTATCCAGCGCGACCCGCTGGCCATGACCGTAACCGACCTCGCCGGAAACGTCATCGCCGAAGACAATCCCGAGCGGCCCATCGAGTTCCATGGCAGCGGCTTCCGCGTCTACAAGCGTTCCCCCGAAGACGAGCACTACTTTGGTCTCGGCGACAAGCCTGGTCCGCTCGATCGCCGCAACGAAGCCTTCACCAACTGGAACACCGATGCCTTTGGCTGGCAGGAGTCGACCGACCCAATCTACAAGTCGATTCCCTTCTTCCTCACCTTCCGCAAAGGCATCACCGCGGGCATTTTTCTCGACAACACATGGCGCACCAGCTTCGAGTTCAATAAGGAGTTACGCGACGGCTACTCCTTCGGCTCCGAGGGCGGCCCGCTCGATTACTACATCCTCTACGGTCCCGACCCAAAGGCTGTCGTTCGCGAATGGACCTGGATGACCGGCACAACTCCCCTGCCCCCGCTCTGGTCGCTCGGCTATCAGCAATCCCGCTACAGCTACTTCCCCGAAGCCGAAGCCTACCGCATTGCCAACCGCCTCCGCAGTGAACATATCCCCGCCGACGCCATCTATTTCGACATCGACTATCAGCTCAAAAACCGCCCCTTCACCGTCGACCCGGAAAAGTTTCCGCACTTCGCCCAGATGATTCAGGACTTCAAGGCAAAGCATCTCCACACAGTCCTCATCACCGACCTGCACATCGCCAACCTGCCCAACCAGAATTACAAGCCCTACGACGAAGGCATCGCAGGCAACCACTTCGTCCACAACCCCGACGGCTCAGTCTATACGGGAATCGTTTGGCCTGGACCTGCAGTCTTTCCCGACTTCACCCAGCAAAAGAGCCGCGAATGGTGGGGCACTCTCTACAACGACTTCGCAAAGATGGGCGTCAGCGGCTTTTGGAACGACATGAACGAACCTGCCCTCTTCGAAGTAGCCTCAAAGACCATGCCCGACCAGACCCAGCACCGCATCGAAGAGCATGGCTTCAAAACACGTGTCGCCAATCATCTCGAAATTCACAATGTCTTCGGCATGCAGAACACACGTGGCACCTACGAGGGCCTGCGCAAAATCAATCCTGATCAACGTCCCTTCGTGCTCACACGAGCCAGTTATGCAGGTGGCCAGCGTTACTCCGCGACATGGAGCGGCGACAACTCAAGCACGTGGAACCACCTCCGCCAGACCACTCCACAGCTAATCAACCTCGGCCTCAGCGGTTTCGGCATGATCGGCGCAGACGTAGGCGGTTTCGCCGGCTCGCCGCAGCCCGAGCTGCTCACAAAATGGCTCGAAATCGCTGCCTTCCATCCGATAGACCGCGACCACACCTCAATGGGCACCAATCCCCAGGAGCCTTGGGAAAACGGAACCGCTCACGATCTCGATCTGCGCCGCCACTTCATCGAAGAGCGCTACCGCCTCATGAGCTATCTCTACACCACCGCAGAAGAGATGAGCCGCACTGGCCTCCCCATCATGCGACCGCTCTTTCTGGAGTTCCCCAACGCCAGCAAAGATCGCCATCCCATCGACCTCAACACCAACAACGAATTCCTCGTAGGTCCGGATCTCCTCATTGCACCCTCACCCTACCCCGACATGCTCGACGACTACCAGGCAGTCCTGCCTCCCGTTGGCTGGTACAACTACTGGACCGGCGAGCGAGTCCAGGTCAAGGGTCAGGACGCCGCCCGCGTCGGCAACGACAACGTACCCGACAACGACCTGCAGATTTCCCTCCACCCCACCGTCGAAACGGTTCCCGTCTTCGCTCGCGCAGGCTCGATCATCCCGATTCAGCCATTAGTCCAGAGCACCGACGAAAAACCCTCTGGCCCTCTCACCCTTCGCGTCTACCCACCAGCCCACCCTGGCGACAAATGCGAAGGCAGCCTCTACCTCGACGACGGCATCAGCTACGCCTTCCAGAACGGACAATACCTGCGCCTCAAATTCACCTGCGAAGCAACCCCAACCGGCGTCGCCGTCAAAGTAAGCTCCCGCGAAGGCAGCTTCACTCCTTGGTGGACTCAATTCTCCGTCGAGATCTACGGCGCCACCAAGCCCGTAGTCAGCGCGAGCACCCCCTCCGGCTCAATAACCACTAACTTTGATAGCGAACATCACCACGTCACCACCGTTATCCCGGATACCGGCAAGGAAGCATCGCTGACAGTGACATACTGAGGCTCAAGTCGATGCTCAGGTATCGGAGGCGGTATGTCCAGCAGGGCCGGGCTTTGGTCAAAGTGGAAAGTCTGGTGGTTAAGCGCTCTCAACGGAGCCGTGCTCGGATCCTTTTTGCGCCTGATGATGGACTCGCGATGGGACCAATGGCGATATGCCGGTTACGCCGATGCGATTGTTTCGTTCACCTTCTTGGCCATCGTTCCGCTAGCTATTGGATATCTGAGTGTTCGCCAGTATCTCTCGGCGACCCCTCCGGAGAGTGTGGCCTGGTACAAGTGGCTCTTTCTGCCTTGGGTTTCCGTCTTGGTCACAATGATCTTTTTCCTCATGGTGAAGTGGGAGGGTTTCATCTGTCTGATCTTTGCAGGGCCTATCATGCTGGTCTTTTCCCTGCTTGGCGGCGTCGCAGCCCGCATTGTCTGGAGTCGATTGCGTATGCGCTCGCCAGGCACCGTGAGCGCATACGCTCTCCCAGTGCTGCTTCTGCTCTTCGAGTCGTGCATTCCCTCACCCTGGCAGATCCGCAGCGTGGATACCGAAATCCTGATCCATGCTCCGGCGAACGTAGTCTGGGGAAATATCAAGAGCGTCCCGACCATCCAAGCCTCCGAGCTTCCCGGCTCCTGGGTCAGCGATATCGGGTTTCCAAGACCCATCGCCGCGACTCTTTCACACGAAGGCGTCGGCGGAGTTCGTCAGGCAAGCTTCACCGGCGGCCTCGTCTTCACCGAGACCGTCAATCTGTGGGTGCCGGAAAACTACCTGCGCTTCTCCATCCATGCCAACACAGATGCCATTCCATCTACGACGCTGGACGAGCACTTAAAGATAGGCGGAGCCTTCTTCGATGTCCTCGATGGAGAATACCGGCTCGAACCGCGTCCCGACGGCATCCTGCTCCACCTCACCAGCCATGAGCGTCTCTCCACCCATCTCAATCCCTATGCCGAACTCTGGACAGACTCAGTCATGCGGTCGATTCAGAATGAAATCCTTGTCGTCGTTCGAAACCGGTGTGAGTCTCCTTCCAATCGTTAAGATCGCGACATGATGAGGCCCATGTTCTCGCTCCACAGGTTGGCTGAGTCTTCCATCCGCCGCAAGCTGCAGATCGCGCGCAGTCTGCCGGTCAGTTACAAGATTGAGCTCGATACCCAACGCGGACCGCAAGGGCTGACAGCGCCGCCGGGCTACGTCCTCGACCACACCCACGGCAAAATCGGCCGGGGCGAAGCAGCTTTCGATGCCGCAAAATCCGCCCTGCGCCAGTGGAAACACTTCGACCTCGGCTGGGTACGCGTCGCCAATCCCGAAGCACCCATCGCGCCCGGCGAAGTCATCGCCGTCGAGGTACACGCGCTCGGCCTGTGGTCCCTCAACCTCAGCCGCATCCTCTACGTCATCGATGAGCCAAACCGCTTCGGATTCGCCTACGGCACAACTCCTCTCCACGCCGAGCGCGGCGAAGAGCGCTTCCTGCTCAAGTACGACCCCGATTCCGGCAATCTCTCCTACGACTTGCTTGCCCTCTCTCAACCGGCCCATCCACTCGCAAAACTAGCCTACCCATACACCCGCAGCCTGCAGCACAGGTTCGCGCGCGATTCCGTAGAGCGCATGAAGCGAGCCGTATCCGACCTCAAACTTTGATCGGTAGCCGCATGGCCACCTCCCTCTACCCACATAACTGATACCCTAAAAGTATGAAATTCGGAGTACTCGTCTTCCCCGGCTCCAACTGCGATCACGACACCTACAACGTCATTGCAGAGATAGCCCACCAGCCCGTCAACTTCCTCTGGCACGACTCCGAAGACCTCCAAAACGTCGATGCCGTCATCGTTCCTGGCGGATTCGCCTACGGCGACTACCTTCGCACCGGAGCCATCGCGCGCTTCTCGCCAGTCATGCAGGCAGTCAGGCGCTTCGCCGACGGCGGCGGCATGGTGCTCGGCATCTGCAACGGATTCCAGATCCTCGCCGAGGCAGGCCTGCTTCCCGGTGCGCTCATGCGCAACGCGGGCCTCAAGTACATCTGCAAGCAGGTCCACCTGCGTACCGAGACCACCAACAGCGCCTTTACCAACGGGCTCCGCCCCGGCGAAGTGCTGCAGATCCCCATCGGCCATATGGAAGGTAACTATTACTGCGACGCCGAAACCCTCCGCGAGTTGCAATCCGAAGACCGCATCGCCTTCCGCTATTGCACCCCGTCGGGCAAGATCACTGCCGAGGCCAACCCCAACGGCTCACTCGACAACATCGCCGGAATCCTCAACGCAAGGCGCAATGTTCTCGGCATGATGCCGCATCCCGATCGGTCCAGTGAAAGCCTGCTCGGCTCAGCGGACGGACTGAAGATCTTCAACTCCATGGTCGAAGCTTTAGCGCACAAATAGCCTCTATTAACCTATGCGGACGAAGCCCAAATCATGATCGACATCCACCATCACCTGATCTACGGCGTCGACGACGGCGCACCGGACATCGAAACCTCCGTCGCCATGGCTGAGGAGGCCATCTCCGACGGCATAACCCATATCGCCTGCACTCCTCACGCCAACGACACCTGGCCCTATCAGGCTGAGCTCAACGCCAAGCGTATGGCCGAGATTCAAGCGCGGTTAGGCAATCGCATCGAGCTGATCATGGCCTGCGACTTCCACCTCAACTCCGAAAATATCGAAGATGCACTAAGCAATCCGCTAAGGTACTCCATCGGCGGCCGCGGCTACCTGCTTGTTGAGTTCCCTGAAATGGCCATCCCGCCCCAGCTTGGCGAGGCGCTCCATCGCCTCCAGGCAGTTGGATACACAAACATCATCACCCACCCCGAGCGTAATCCTGTCATCGTCAAGCGTCCCGAGATGCTCGCCGACTGGGTCCGAATGGGCTGTGTCGTGCAGGTGACCGCCTCGTCGCTCTACGGCCGATTCGGAAACTCCGCCGAGGCCTTCTCGAACCAGCTTCTCGACCGCAACTGGATCCACTTCCTCGCGACCGACGCCCACAATCTCGAATGGCGTCCGCCGCACCTCAAAAAGGCTTACGATTACGTCGCCAACCGCGCGGGAGAAGAAACCGCCCGCCGCCTCTGCGTCGAAAATCCCCGCGCTGCCATCACAGGCGCAAAAATGCCCCACCAGCCCGAAGCCATCGGCGTCTGGGACAGCATCCCACTCAAATTCCAGGACTCAGTAAAATCAACTTCCCGCCGCTTGTCTACAACAAGTGAAAAAAGCGGCTGGCTCGGCAAGCTCTTCGGTAAATGATCCCCACAGCGAGTGCATCTGTTCCGAGCTTCTACAATCGATATAAATTCCGACAAGCCGACTTGGCGGTATTGATCCGGGCCAAGCAGTTCTCGCCATAGGCGGCATTTGGTCCGAGCGACGACGCGCGTTATGGATTGTGGGCCATTTTCCACAAGGAAGACTAGGATGGCCTTATGTCCGGCAACAAAGAGGAGCAACGGGCAGCGGTGTATCGCGTCGCGGATGATCCTGACGCTGCGATTCTCTCGCGGTACGAGATCACGCCCAACTCAAGCGGTCCTATTCAGAAGTACCTCGAGGCCATTGCACAGCTGCGTTTGCCAAGTGGCGCTCCTTTGGTCAGCGTAATTCTCTTCGGCAGTGCGGCAAAGGGAGCTTTCACGGCGAACGTATCGGATGTTGACTTGATCGTCGTTCTGCCCGACACCGCGAGCCAGGATGATCGCCGTCACATTCAGGAGAAGGTGTTAGCTCTCGAGATAATTCATGGATTCCGGATGCCGTCGGATCGGACTCGCGGCTGGCTCGAAAAATATGTAGAGCGCTGTACGGGATATTCTCTGTCCGGCTTTGTTTGCACGCGAAGCGATCTTTTATCGGGGGAAATAACCCGGGTGCTTAGACTCTCGCCACTAGAGGGGGCCCTCGTCGACCGAATCGTACTTGCTGGCGTGATTGTCAGTGCTGTGACTGTCTGGGGTGAGGAACTGCTGGCACAGGTTCCGATTCCCGCGCTTCGCAGGCTCGATGTGTTGAAAGCACTTTTCATTTTCCTGAGTGCGGTCATCTTGAGCGCGGCGGTATTTCCCCTGTTTCCGAACGCTACGAAATATGCGATGGGAGTTCTCAAACACTCGCTACACAGCTGCTATTTCTGCTATCAGCAGAAAACAGCATCTCTCAAGGAAGAAGTCGATTTTTTGGGCTCTCGTGTGAGCCGGCGAAATGTTCTTGACGATCTGCTAAATCGGCGTCGAAGATACTCCCCGTCGCTCGCATTCGTGTTGAGCTGCCTGCCGATTTTGTTCCGTTTGCACCTCCGAACTGCGCGAGATAACCGGTTTCCGCAACCCGTTTCACGGAACAGGTTCCTATAGAAAAGTGCCGGTCTGAAAGCGAACTCAGCAAAGCGACCTGTCGTACGAGGACTGGGAACAAATGGCTTTACCACGGTTGCACTTATTCGAACTGGAAGATCTGGAATGGTTTCCGCACACGATTCGTAACCTTGCCCTGGACTATTTAGGTTTTATGGAAGTACGTTTCGCTCTGCACAAGCCTGTGATGCCGCTACTGCGGAGGATGTTTGCACAAACCGGAACATTGAACGTAGTCGATCTCTGCTCCGGTCGAGGGGAACTGGTTCTGGCGTTATACGAGACGTTGACCTCTGAAGGAATCGACGTTGAGTTCACTCTGACCGACAAGTTTCCCAATCTAGTTGCATTTCGCTATATCTCCTCTCAACACCCGCTCAAACTGCACTATGTCACCGGCTCCGTAGACGCTACAAAAGTACCGCCTGAATTGGCAGGATTGCGTACCATCTTCAATGCCTTCCATCACTTTCCGCCGCGAGCGGCAAGGAGAGTGCTGGAAGACGCCGTCAAAGCGGGGCAACCGATCTGCATTTTCGAGATCCCAGAACGCAGGCTGCTCACGATCATTTCCTTGCTGCTTACGCCGCTGTTTGTGGCCTTTGCAACGCCGTTCATAAGACCGTTCCGATGGAAGCGATTGCTATGGACCTACTTGATTCCACTGGTCCCTTTCATGTGCTGTTGGGACGGCGTGATCTCCCAACTTCGGGCTTACACGATAGCCGAGCTATCGGAGCTTACCCATGGACTCGAAGATTACGAATGGAGTGCAGGAAACACGCCCATTCATGGACAACCAGGACATCTGACGTACTTGCTCGGAGCGACACGCTCTGAAAATGTTTCGCTCATTCCGCTGCCAGTACAAGATCGTCAATTCAAGGGAGCCAAAGTATGATCACCATGCCGCGCTCGATAACCATCCTTGTGGGACTATTCGTTGGGTTAATTGTGATTCCGCTGGTACATGGAGTGCTTCCGTGGGCACTCTCTACGCGCCTGCCACGTTATGGATGGACAGAGGGATCCCCGGGATACTGGAATTGGATTGGCCTGATCGTGGTCACACCCGCGGTCGCACTTTTAATCTGGATTCTTGCTTTCGCCATTCCCCAGGCTCCGTCAAAGGCCAAGCTGGGGCTGACTCCCTCTTTCCTGATGATGCGTGGCCCGTACCGATTGACACGCAATCCGATGTACGTCGCTGAACTGGGGCTATGGCTGGGCTTGGCCATTTATTTTGGAAGCCTCGGCGTCTTACTCGGATTTCTAGTTTTGTGGTCGGTTGTGAAGTTCATCATTCTGCCGCGGGAGGAACGCAGCCTGGAAAGGGTATTTGGTCAGACCTACCTCGAGTACAAGAACAGAGTCCCACGTTGGTTCTGGAAGACCGAATAACTAAGGCACCCCTCCGCAACCTCACGCCTAAAAAGAAGGCGGTCGAAAACCCAGCTGTGCCGGGACTTTCCAAGTTGCCGTAAAACGCCAACGCGAAAGTGACGCTCCAACAGCACAGATATTTCAACAACTGAGTTGGTTGCGTCGGTCGGGAACGATCAATAGCGGGAAACGCGCTTCTATTAACTTGACTCACAATCCCCGCCCACCATCCACAGTAAGAATCTGCCCCGTAATAAAGTGCGGCCCAGTCGCAAAAAAGAGTACCGCCTCCGCGACGTCCTCCGCGCCGCGCCTTCCATATTTAGCTGACGTAGAAGTTTTTGGACGGCCTAGACAAAATTTTTCTGAATCATTAGACCGACTGGTCTACTCTATCTAAGCGCGAGGCAAAATGGCCTCAGAGGTTCAGGAGGTATCAGACAATGTCAGCACCCGTATCCAAAGGCACCGCTCTTATCACTGGCGCTTCAACTGGCATCGGCGCAGTCTATGCCGATCGCCTGGCAAAACGCGGTTACGATCTCATCCTGGTTGCGCGCAGCCAGGAGAAGCTTTCTGAAGTTGCCGCGCGGCTGAAACCAACCGGCCGCACTATCGAGACATTCCCCGCCGACTTGACCTGGAAAGAAGACGTGCAGCGCGTGGCCGAGCGGCTCAGCACTGATCCCGCGATCACTGCGCTCGTCAATAACGCCGGCACTGCCAGTGTGGCAAAGCTGCTCGACTCAAAAATCGACGATTTCGAGTCCATGATCTATCTCAATGTCACCGCCTTGACGCGGTTGGCCCTCGCCGCTCTAACTGGTTTTGTGGCGCGCAAAAACGGCCTTCTCATCAACATTGCCTCCGTTGTTGCCCTTGCGCCCGAGTCCGTGAACGGCGCCTACAGCGGCACCAAAGCCTACGTGGTGAACTTTACGCAGGCGCTAAAGAACGAGGTGGAAGGCAAAGGCGTGACCGTACAGGCTGTGTTGCCCGGCGCGACCGCAACGTCCTTGTGGGAAAAGGCCGGGCGTCCGGTGGAGCGTCTTCCCAAGGAGATCGTGATGACCGCGGAAGATATGGTGGACGCTTCACTTGCCGGCCTGGACCAGCACGAGCTGATTACCATTCCATCTCTACCTGACATCGCAGACTGGGAGAAGTTTGAAGCAGCGCGCAAAGCCCTCGGTCCGAACCTTTCCCATCAGAAACCTGCCGCTCGTTATGGAATCCAGGACTGATCTCACTCGAGGTCCATCAATCAATCGGACCAGCGAGGAGTTTCTTATGACCACAAAATCGACACGTGACCACTTAATCGACGTGGGCCTTGGACTGATGCACCAAAACGGATACAGCGCCACCGGGCTGACCGACATTTTGAAGGCAGCTGATGTGCCCAAAGGTTCCTTTTATCACCATTTCGGTAGCAAGCAGGACTTTGCAGCAGCTGCATTGGAAAGGTATGGCATGCGCGAGAGAGTGCATGTGGCGGCAGTCCTGAACGATACGACGACCCCTCCGTTGAAGCGCCTGCGACGTTATTTCGGCGATCTCGTAAAGATCTATGGCCAGAAGGGAGCAATTCCTGGATGCATGATGGGCCGCTTCAGTTTGGAAATTGCGGAAGAAAACCCGCAGTTGAGGAAACAGATCAGCGCTTCGTTCGACCACTGGCAGCACTCGATCGCGACAGTCATCCAGCAGGCAGTTACGCAGAAGGAACTTCCCGCGTACACAGACCCCGAATCGCTGGCGGGTTTCTTGCTCAACAGCTGGGAGGGAGCGCTATTGCGCTCGCAAGCTGACAAAAGCAACACTCCACTCGAAACCTTTATGCGCTACGCATTCGATCGCTTGCTGACGAAGCAATCGAAGGCTAAGGTCGGTGGCAAGCCGGCTGCAACTCACAGAACTGAACCCGTCGAACTGAAAGGATTCGAAAAAAGGTGAATTCATGCCTAATCTGAATTGGAAGCTACTGACCAAGAAGCGCGCTGGTGTTACGAAAGGCCTTCCGCCCGGGAAGGAAGATCTTGCCTGGGTAACCAATACCGTCACGCTCATTTACGGCGAACGCGACGCCGTTCTCGTCGATACATTTCTTTCAGTGCAACATTCGAAAGAACTAGTAGATTGGCTCGTCGAGAGTGGCAAGAATCTCACAACCATTTACATCACCCATGCCCATGGCGACCATTTCTTCGGCTTGAAGCTCCTGCTGGACAGGTTCCCTGACGCAAAAGCGTTTGCCACCCGTTCCGTTGTTGCGGCCATGCAAAACCAAATCAAGCCGGACGTTGTACGTTCCTTTTGGGAACCGCGGTTTCCGGGTCAGGTTCCGTCCGAGTTGGTAGTACCCGAGGTCGTCGACGGAAATACTCTCTATCTTGAGGGTGAAGAGCTAAATGTAGTGCACCTGGGCCACACCGACACGCAGGACACAACTGCGCTGCATGTTCCTTCGATCGGTCTGGTGATATCGGGAGATGCGGTTTATAACAACACTCACCTCTATCTCGCGGAATGCGACGAGAGGGCCCGCGGCGAGTGGCTGGCTGCCCTGGATAAGATCGAGGCTCTTCATCCGCGTGCCGTGATAGCCGGTCATGGCGTGCTTGACCCTGACAGCTCTCCTCGTCACATCGAGGAAACACGACGCTACATACTTGATCTCAACGGGATCGTGGCAAGTACATCGACGGCCCTGGACCTTTACGAGAGGATGCTGGCATTGCATTCGGACCGGGTGAATCCGGGTTCGCTCTGGGGAACCGCAAAGGCAGTTAAACCAGAATCGTCGTCTGCCGGGGAATTGGCTGTAATCCACTAAATTCGGTATGGCGCTCACCGTCAACGTGTCGCCGGTAGAATGCGGCGGTGCAATTTCATTCGCTTACGGTCGCACTATTTATGAGGCTTCAGTAAACGCATAGGAGCAATAAACATGGCAAGTCCCATTTTAGTCACTGGCGCGGCGGGACGCATTGGCGGGGTAGGGCGCACGATCACCGAAGTTCTGTTGAAGCAAGGCCAAGCGGTCCGTGCGATGGTGCGAACTGAAGACGAACGCGCGCAGGCGTTGCGCGATATGGGTGCGGTGGTGGTGGCCGGCAGTCTGCTCGATCTCGATTCGATGCATAGAGCGATTGACGGCTGCGAGACGATGTACTTCAGCATGTCAGTTTCGGATACCTATTTGGCCGCGACGGTCAATGCTGCAGCGGTGGCGAAGCATCACGGCGTAAAGGCGTTCATCAATATGTCGCAGATGACGCTATCACAGATGAGCGTTACCGAAACCACCGCGAGCCCGCAGCACAAGCTGCACTGGCTTGCCGAGCAGGCGCTGAACTGGTCCGGTCTGCCGGTCGTGCACGTGAGGCCAACGGCGTTTCTCGAAGGCCTCTTCCTGATTATGACTGCGGATTCTGTCAGAAACTCGAATCAGATCAGACTCCCGTTCGGCGAGGGCAAGACTTCCCCGGTCGCAGCGGAAGACGTTGCCCGCGCGGTCGTCGCGCTGCTCGTGAATCCGCAGCCACACATTGGCAAGATCTATCACCTAACCGGTCCGCAGTCCGAGAACATGCATTTTTATGCACGGGAGTATTCGAAAGCTCTTGGCCGCACAATCACCTATCAGGACATTCCGGTCGAACCGTGGCGGGACGGACTGCTCCAGAGCGGCCAGCCGGTTCACCTGGTGAACCACCTTACGACGCTCGCCAATCTACATCGCGCGGGAAGGTTTGACCGGATGACGGACGACGTGCTCACGCTGACCGGGCAAGCGCCGTTGAGCGTGCAGGAGTTCGTCAGGAGAAATGCAGCGACATTCGCCGCGTCCGCAAAAGAGGTCTGAGCGTCTGCCAAGTGCGGCGGCGCATTTCATTCACATGTGTGACGGCCATCAGATTTACGGCCGCCCCTACAACCAGAGTTCAACGAAAGGAGAAACTCATGTCCACCATCCATCTTCACCAGACAACTACCTTAACTCCCCAGCAGTACATCGCCGGGCTCACCGATTTCGGGCCGGGCCGCTCGAAGCTCTTTGGCAACAGCGCCGACGAGTACCTTAAGGTGCATCAGCAGGGCAGCTCGCAAGCCGACGTCACCGAAGGCTCGGGCGGCATCTGGGAACGCCTGCGCTACGATTGGTCCGATCCCAACCACGTCGTCCTCACGACGACCGACTCCAACATATGGGGAGGTGCGTCCGGCCACACTTACACCTTCATGCATCAGCCGAATGGCACGACCGACATTGACGTGGACGTCGTCCGCGAAGGCAAGAACCTCAAGGGACACCTGCTCGGCTTCGTGCTCGGGACCGTCGGCAAAGGCGTTTTGGAAAAGGCGTTTGTAAATAGCGTCAAGGCTATCGAAGCCCGAAATGAAGTCCGGAATAACGGGGCGAGCGTGGCCCGTGCAGTGTGAGCGCGGTAGACATTTTCTGGATCTATTGCATTGAGGCCGATTTTATCAACAAGGTGGCTTCACGAAATCGGCCTCGAAACCACTTTTTCTGCATCGAAAAATCAGGTCACTCCCCGCCCACCATCCACAGTAAGAATCTGCCCCGTAATAAAGTGCGGCCCGGTCGCAAAAAAGAGCACCGCCTCCGCCACTTCCTCTGCGGTCCCGTTACGGCCCATCGGCGTCATGGCAGCGATACGACGCCCTTCGTCGCTAGTAGCGCCCATTTCGATATATCCCGGAGCTACGCAATTCACGCTGACCTCCGGCGCAAAGGCCTTGGCCATCGTCTGCGAGAGCATATGCAGTGCCGCCTTCGAAGAGCAGTAGTGCGCATGAGTAACCCATGGGTGCTGCCCACCCAGCGAGCCGAGATTCACAATGCGCCCGCGCGAAGCCCTCAGGTATGGTAGAGCCTCACGCGCCGCCAGGAATGGCCCCCGCGTGTTCGTCTCAAAGACAGCATCCCATTGATCCAGCGTAATTTCGTCCAGCGGAGCAGTTTCGTAGATCGCAGCGTTATTCACCAGCAGGCTCAACCCGCCGAAGTATGCCACCGCGGCGGCAACACCCTGGCGAACGCTCTCCTCACTGCGCACGTCCATTTCGAGCGCTAACGACCGCACCCCAAAGGACTCAATCTCACGCGCAGTCTTCGACGCCTCCGCAGCCGATTCGAGAAAAGTAATGGCAACATCCATACCCGACCGCGCAAGAATCAACGCCACTTCCCTGCCAATCCGCTTCGCCCCACCGGTCACCAGCGCACTCTTCACTATGCCGGATTGCGCGAGACGCTCTGCGGGCATGAAACCTCATCATGATGAAAAGGCGATCAACTGCGTCACTCGATTTACTTCGGGGGAGCTGAATCCTGGGGCTTCGGTTCGGTCTTCGGGCTGTCGGCAGGCTTATCCTGCTGCTTATCGGTAGCCTCGCCCGGCGGCGTATCTTTGGGAGCGGCATCCTTCGAATCATTCGGAGCTGCTGCAGCACTGCCTTCGCTCTTCTTGTAGATCGAGTACTGCTCCGCAGGCCGCTTCATCTTCACTTCGACCGCAATGTTGTCCTTGTCGACCTTGTAATCCTCACCATAGGTCTGGTACCCATGAGCGATCACCTGGACCCGAACATCGGACCCTACATTGAGCAGATCGATGACAGCCTTGCCCTCATCGTTGGTCTTCAGCTCCATGTTGCCCTTGTCGTGACCGTCCACAACCGGGTGAAAAATCACCGAAGCATTTTCAATCGGCTTACCGGTGGTCGCACGGAGTACTGTAACTTCGAAGCGAGCAGTCGGCGGCGGAGCCTTATATTTGCGCCCGCGCTTGGGAGCGTCCTGCCCGTAGGCCATGCTGCCGGCGCCAAGCGCCATCATTAGAACACTGGAAACAAGAGAATTACGTGAAGCCAAAAACTTTCCGAACATGGCCTTATTGTAGTCCTTCAAGCGTCCATCGCCCAGCGCCGGCACTCGACCTTCTTTGATATCAGCAATTTAGTTATGCGGCAGCGTTCAACTATTCCGCCCTCAGCGCTTCGACCGGATCGACCCCAGCGGCGCGGCGAGCAGGCAGGTAGCTTGCAAGCGCAGCCGCGGCCGCCAGGATGAACGGCACAGCGACAAAAGTCAGTGGATCGAGCGGGCTGATGCCAAACAGCAGTGACTTCATCGATTGCATCAGCGCAGCCGCTGCCCCCGTCCCGATCACGACTCCGACCGCCGTCATAATCAGCGCAGAACGAACAAACATCCACTTGAGCTCGCCCTTCTGTGCTCCAAGAGCGAGCCGGATGCCGATTTCGCGAGTACGCTGCGATACGGTGTAAGCAATCACTCCGTAAATGCCGATAATACCCAGCGCGAGCGCCATTGTGCCGGCAATCGCCAGCATGACGAGCGTGAACGACGTGCGAGCCATGGATTCGCTGTAGATATCCTGCATGGTGCTGATATCTGATACCGGCAGATTCGAATTCACCGACCAGACGGCTTGCTGGATTTCGTTGATCAAGCTTTGTGTTCCGGCGCGATTGGTGCGCATCGCGAAATAGACCGTGCGACGAGCATCGAAAGATCCCGGACCATAAAGATCGTGCATCATCGAAGGCCAGTACACGGTTGCAGGCGAGATCTGATCTACACCGTTCTCGCGTACATCCTGGACCACTCCGATCACTTCATACCATGGCATGCTGGGCCACTCGCGGAAGCGCTTGCCAATGGCGGCGCCGGCCGATCCCCACAGCTCGCGGGCAAGACTCTCGGATACCATGCCCACCGGTCTCAGGCTGTATACCTCCGCCCACGCAAAATCGCGCCCTGCAACGATTTTTGTGCCCGCGGTATGGAAATAGCCGGGCGAAACGTAGTTGAACAGGCGCAAAGGAGGCCCTTCGCCTTCATAGTTTTTCCCTTCAATGGAGATTTCATTCCAGGCCGGTTCGGCTCCACTCATAGGAACGGACGCGACGAAGCCTGAAGAGAAGACGCCGGGAATCGCGGCGAGCTTGTCCTGGATGCTGTTCTGGATTCGCGTCACTGTCTGCGGATCGTGAACCAGTGTCTCCGGAATCGAAATGCGCATCACCTGCAGCGACGCGGGGTCGGAGAAACCCGGATCGACATTGCGCATCGCACTGAAGGTACGAATCATCAGGACCGCACTGATGAGCAACACCAGCGCCATGGCCACTTGGGCCACGACCAGCAGGTTGCGGCCGCGCTGCCGTTCGCGGCTTACGCTCGCTGTCCGCATTGTCCCAGGCGATGTCAGGCGCAGCCGCGCAGGCACATAGCGCAGTGCCGGGATGGCGCCGAGGAACAGGCCTGAAAGCACCGAGAGAATGATTGTGAAGGCGATAGACCAACCGTCGAGCGAGATCTCGCTCATGCGCGGAAGTTCCGCCAGCCCGATCCTTGTTAACAGCCGTAGCGCGGCGAATGCCACCGCGACGCCTGATGCCCCGCCTAGCAGGCCCAGCGTCACGCTTTCCAGCAAAAGCTCACGCGCAATCCGCCATCGTCCCGCGCCGAGCGCCGAGCGGACCGCAAGCTCCTGTTGGCGCCCATCGGCTCGGACCAGCAGCAGGTTAGCCACGTTGGTGCACGCGATCAGCATCACCACGCCGATCGTTCCCATGACCACCCAAAGCACCGCTTGGATGCTGCCCACTACGGTTTCTTTGAGCGGCAGTAACGCCGGGGTGATCTTCCAGGTCAGATAAAAGTGCGGATCGCTGCCTGGACCGTTGGTCCACGAGTCCATCCACACGTTGATCAGGCTCGCCACATCGGCATTTGCCTGCGGAATGGAGACCCCTGGTCGCAGTCGCGCGATACCGCGATAAGCAAAGCCAGCCAGTGGCTCCTTGACCGGATCGAGCCCCATCGGAGCCAGCAGATCGAAGTCGTAATTCACGACCTTGAATCCACGCGGCATCACTCCGGCAATCACGCGTGGCCGGGAGTCTACGCTGATGGTGCGTCCTACAACACTGGGATCACCTCCAAAGCGCCTCTGCCAATAGCCATAGCTCAACATCACCCGACCCAGCGCATGCGGGTCCTGGTCGGCAGGCGTGAGCCATTGGCCGGTGAGGGCAGGAACATTCAGCGTCTCAAGCACACCGCCGGAGACCCACGCGGTGTCCACCTGCTCGGGCTTGGCAATGCCTGTAATGCTCGCCGTCCCCGGTCCCCACACGCCCAAAGACTGGAAGCTCCGGTTGTGCGTAGCAAAAGTGAAGTACATCGAGGCCGAGAGGCGCAGCTCACTGCGAAACTCAGACAACCCGGCTGCACCCGGCGCGTTCAGGTGGAGCGAAACCAGCTGTTGCGGCTCCGGATACGGCAGCGGCCGCAGCAGCACACTGTTGAGCACGCTGAAGACCGCCGTGTTCGCCCCAATGCCAATGGCCAGCGTTAGCAACACCGTGATCGCGAACCCCGGCGACCGCCCGAGCCGACGGCACACATGCTTCAGATCCACCAGCAGGGATTCGAATCTCTGCCACTGCCACACTTCACGGCTCCGCTCCCGGAGAAGTGTCACGTTGCCGAATTCGCGCCGCACCGTTTGCTCCGCCTGAGCGCGCGACATGCCGGCCTCCGTCAATTCGTCGATTCGCTCTTCAATGTGCTCCCCGATCGAGACGGAGATATCTTCATAACGACGACGCCGGGAAAAAAGCCGAGTGAACCGCTGCATTTAGGTCTCCTATGCCTTCGCGAACGCCAGAACGCGCGTGATGCCGGCGAACATTTTATTGAAGCTCAGGACCTCTTTTTCGAGGTGGCGGATGCCCGCGTCAGTGAGCCGGTAGATGCGCGTGGGACGGCCCTTGGCGGAGGTTCCTGTCTCCGCTTCAAGCCAGCCCTCCTTCAGCATCCGCTGAAGCGCAGGATAAAGAGAGCCCTCTTCCACCTGCAGCATGTCGTCGGAAACCTGCTTGATGTGCTTTACAAGTGCGTAGCCATGCATGGGTTTCAGCAGCAGCGACTGCAGAATCATGATTTCCAGCGCACCAGGAAAAAGATCGCGATGTTCAGGATTTTTTGCCATTAAGGAATTAAAACACAAAATACCTATTTTAGAAATAGGTATTTTGCGCCAGCAAATGATAATCCCCTGCACCGCCGTTGACGGATACGCCTTACTCGGCCCTTAAAGCCACCACCGGATCGAGATTCGCAGCCCGCAGCGCCGGAATCAGCGCTGCTACCAGGGCCGCCAGTCCCAGGCCCAAGGTCGCCGCCGCCAGCATTACCGGGTCCGCGGCTTTCACACCGTACAGCTGATCGGTAATCAGTTTCCCGGCGACGATAGCCGCTGGAATCCCGAGGAGCAGTCCGATCCCCACCTGCCAGAATGCGCTGTGCAGCACCATGGCTACTACCTTTCCACGATCTGCGCCAAGGGCAATGCGCACGCCAATTTCCGTCGTGCGTTGCTCCACCGTGTAAGCTGTCACGCCGTACAGTCCGATTGCAGCAAGTATCAACGCCAGACCGCCAAACAGCATCGCCAGCGTTGCAATCATGTTCTGTTGTGAAAACGCCGTGTCCAGCAGATGCTGGTAGGGATCGACAGTGTACAGAGCGAGATTCGGATCGACGTCAGCCAGCGCCTTTCGCACCTGCGCCTCAAGGTTCTGGGGACTACCGGGCACCCACAGCACCAGGTTATACAGATAATGCCCGGCAGCATCACCCTTCTGCTCCTCAACCTCATCGAACTTCGACGACTGCGCCTCCGGCAGAAAGAACATCGGCCGTGCTGGTTCCTTGTACCCGTACGTCACATAGCGCATATTAGCCGCCACGCCGACAATCTCCCACATCTGGGCGTACTTCCGCTTATCTGGCCCGAAGTGCCTTCCGATAGGATTTTCGTTGCCGAAAAACTGTTTCGCGAATGCCTCGTTCACAACTGCCACGCCGCGCGTGTTTGCGCGGTCATCTTCCGAGATCGAACGGCCCATAAGGATCGGATTTCCCAGCGTCTCAAATAATCCCGGCGTCGTTCGCACCCACGTTGCTCCGTATTGGTCCTTGGAGCTAGGATCGGGTTTGCCGTCGATCAGGACTCCTGTGTTCCAGCTATCCCCACTCATTGGTGCATATAAAACGGCGCTCACCTTGCGGACACCCTTGATCGCGGCCACGCGCTCTGTCACGCGCTGGTAAAGCTGGTCGAGTTGCTCCGGCTTGTAATTAGCGAGACTCGGATCGATCCACGCAACGTAGCGTCCCGTCATATCGAATCCGAAATTCTGGTGCTGCATATTGCGCAGGCTATCCGCCAGCAAGGCGGCCATACTAAGCAATACGAGCGACATCGCAGCCTGCAGAATAACCAGAGCCCTTTGCGGCCATCGCACCTTGGTTCCAGTCGTTCCACGCGCTCCACGCAATGCCTCCACGGGCTCCGCATGCGATGTCATCCAGGCTGGCACAGTGCCGAATATCGCTCCAGTCAACACCGACAAGCCAAGAGTGAAGAGCAGTACAGTCCACGACGGTGACGCGTCAATCGGCACAAAGTTGTGAACGCTCGCAATCCCAAATGCCAGATGCAGCATCAGTCGAGTCCCGGCATAGGCCACCGCTACACCAAACGCGCCGCCCACGAGACTCAGAAATACGCTCTCGATCAGTGCAGTGCGAATCAGTCGTCCGCGTGATGCGCCAAGCGCAATGCGTACAGACGTCTGCTGCCGGTTCCTAAGTCCGCGCGCCAGCAGCAGATTCGCAATATTCGCGCATGCCACCAGCAGCACGCAGCCTGCCGCGCCAAGCAGCAGCTCAAGTCCGCCCTCGTACTCCTCCTTCATGGCAGCCACGCCGGCGCCGCCGGGAGTCAGGTACATCTTCTGCTGCTGCCACACCTCCTTCTCCTGCGGACTCATATCCTGCAGGTGGCTCGCCTGCCAGTTATGCAGTTCCACGCGAAGCTGCGCCTCGAGCCGTTTCGGATCGGTCCCCGGCTTCACTCTTCCGATCAGGTCCAGCCAGTGCGACGAGGGTATCTTCAGCCTCGACAGATCTTGCGTAATCAGAGGCTCGGTGGTCACAGGTAGCCAGATATCGGGCATGCCCCATCCCACCATCTTCGCGCCATAAAATCCCGGCGCCGCAATCCCTACCACCGTGAATGGATGGCCGTTGATCAGGTACGTCGAGCCCACCACCGATGAATCGCTGCCATACTTCTCCTGCCAGACGTGGTAGCTCATCACCGCGACCGGCGGAGCGCCTTCTACCTCATCAGAGGGCTGGAACATTCTGCCGATCCACGCCTTTGCGCCAAACGTCTGGAAGAAATTTCCTGAGACGTATTGTCCATTCCGCGTGTCCGCCTGCTGCTGGCTCCCGGCTCTGCGCACGCCCAGGCCCGTGTTTCCGCCCTGCAGAGCGGCCAGGTCAGCGAATTGTGGCGTATTGTCACGGAAATGCTTATAGAGGTCGTACGAGAAGATGGAAAACTCCTCGTCCTGCGTGTATCCTCCCCACCCGCAGCAATGAACCTTGTTCCCGATCCTCCACAACTCATCGGGTTTGGTGGCAGGAAGCGACTTCAGCATGACCTGCTGCACCAGCGTGAAAATCGCCGTGGTAGCCCCGATGCCCAATGCGAGCGTAATCACCACAGTCGCAGTGAACCCCGGCGAGCGGCCTAGCTGCCGCATAGTATGCTTCAAATCGTTGATCATGCTGTCCCCTTCCGGAATGGAAACAGGCAGCACACCGCTGGCCAGTCCCACCTATCCAAAACATACTGATAAAAAGCCACTTAGTACCATCGCCTGATCGTGGGACGTCCGAAAATGAGATTCGCCGTCCGAAAGCGGACATCCGCCTGTAGCTCTGGAAATCCAATACCTGAGCGTAACCTGCTCATATTTACTAAGTTTTTAAATCCAGACACTTGACAATCTCCGCCGAGTTTCCCTACTGTAGCAGTTGGCAGGGGAGACTGCTAAACCACCTTCCCAGCCAGCAACGGACGGGATTTTCCCTTCCGATCCCTTCAGGAACCAACCATGCGAGGCGGGCCAGAGCCCTCCCGCGCCAAGGAGAAGCAACAGTATGGCAGCAACATCCGTTACCACAACTTTTACTCCGCTTCATGATCGCATCCTGGTTCGCCGCGTAGAAGAGGGTGAAACGATTCGGGGCGGCATCATCATCCCTGACTCCGCGAAAGAAAAGCCCCAGGAAGGCGAAGTGCTCTCCGTGGGTAAAGGCAAGTCGAACGACGAAGGCAAAGTCTTCCCTCTCGATGTCAAGGCAGGCGACCGCGTTCTCTTCGGCAAGTACTCCGGCACCGAGATCAAGATCGACGGCGAAGAGCTGCTGATCATGCGTGAAGAAGAAGTCCTCGGAATCCTCAAGAAGTAACTTTTCCGAATCGATTGCAAGCTCCGGGCTCATCCGGACCCAAGTAAACAGGCGCTGAGGCGCAAACTGGAGAATAAAGAGTATGGCAAAGCAGATTCTGCACGGAGAAGATTCCCGTCAGGCGATCCTGCGTGGCGTGAACACGCTGGCAGACGCAGTGAAGGTGACCCTCGGTCCCAAGGGCCGCAATGTGGTCATTGAAAAGAAATTTGGCTCCCCCACCATCACCAAGGACGGAGTCACCGTAGCCAAGGAAATCGAGCTCAGCAACGCAGTTGAGAACGTCGGCGCACAGCTCGTAAAGGAAGTTGCTTCCAAGACCAGCGACGTCGCCGGTGATGGCACCACCACCGCCACCGTACTGGCCCAGGCAATCTTCCGCGAAGGCGTAAAGACCGTTGCCGCCGGCGCAAACCCCACCGCCCTCAAGCGCGGCATCGAAAAGGCGGTAATTGCCGTCATCGGAACCCGCGATAAGGAAGGCAAGTACACCGACGGCGGCGCGCTCGGCAAGATGTCCAAGCCTGTTACCGACGACTCGGTAGCGCAGGTTGGCACCATCTCGGCCAACGGCGACGCAGAGATCGGCGACATCATCGCTGGCGCTATGAAGACCGTAGGCAAAGACGGCGTCATCACCATCGAAGAGTCGAAGACGATGCAGACCTACCTCGAGACTGTGGAAGGCATGCAGTTCGATCGCGGCTACCTGAGCCCTTACTTCGTGACCGATGCCGACCGCATGGAAGCAGCTCTCGAAGATCCCTACATCCTGATCTACGAAAAGAAGATCAGCAACATGAAGGATCTGCTTCCCCTGCTCGAGCAGGTTGCACGCGCCGGCAAGCCCCTGCTGATCATTGCTGAGGATGTCGAAGGCGAAGCCCTCGCGACCCTGGTCGTGAACAAGCTGCGCGGCACGCTCAACGTGGCCGCAGTCAAGGCTCCTGGCTTTGGCGACCGCCGCAAGGCAATGCTGGGCGATATCGCCATCCTCACCGGCGGCGAAGCCGTCACGGAAGACCTGGGCATCAAGCTGGACGGCATCAAGCTTGAGCAACTGGGCCGCGCCAAGCGCATCACCATCGACAAGGACAACACCACGATCATCGACGGATCGGGCGAGGCTGCTGCTATCTCGGGCCGCGTCAAGGAGATTCGCAGCCAGATCGAGAAGACCACCAGCGACTACGATCGCGAGAAACTGCAGGAGCGG